>Ga0164320_10000064_pt1 | contig 26569 bp, 26 predicted proteins | sample GuaBasSediGuay11_FD_113736 | JGI IMG/M metagenome (GOLD analysis project Ga0164320, IMG submission 113736) | Subseafloor sediment microbial communities from Guaymas Basin, Gulf of California, Mexico - Guay11, Core 4567-28, 0-3 cm | ecosystem: Environmental > Aquatic > Marine > Hydrothermal...
CTTGCACAACAAATGTAGTAGAGGAATGCGAGAGCGCTATGGCCTGAACGCCGGACAGCCCCAAAGAAAAAGGGCGCGCCCCGAAGAGCGCGCCCTTTCACAGACTTACGTCCGGACTACTTTAGACTGCGATTACGTCTTCAGCCTGAGGTCCTTTCTGACCGTCGGTGACGGTGAATTCGACTTTCTGGCCTTCGGCGAGTGACTTGAAGCCGTCGCCGGAAATAGCGCTGAAATGGACGAATACGTCCGGGCCATTTTCCTGCTCGATAAAGCCGAAGCCTTTAGAATCATTGAACCATTTGACGGTTCCGGTAACTTTAGACATTAGAGTCTCCTGTTTAACATGAGTAAGTTTTTGCCCTTGCGGGCTGGTTCGCTGAAAGTGTTGCTATTACTTATGAAAAGCAGGACGACCTAAGCTAAGGAACATCGGAACGTGATACATAAATAGTTGGCGTACATTCAAGCTGGGCGCAGTATATACCCTGTGGGGGCCGATACAAGCCTGTTGGTGCGTTAAATTAGGGTCATTGGTTTGACAAAAAACCAACAAATACAATTGCTTGTCATTATTTCGACGTTGCTCGCCGGTTGCGCCACGGGCAGTGGTGGTGCGCCCTCCAGCGCTATGCCGGCCCTGAATATGGCGGCTCTCACGGTGTGCGAGCCGCTGCAAACGACGGATTTCGCGTTTACCTCCTCGGCGGATGGCGATGGCGATATCTACCTCTACCAGGCCAGCACGGCATCCATCGTCAAAATCACCGACAACGACGTCCAGGACCACTGGGCGACCTGGTCACAGGACGGGCGTACGCTTGCGTTCCACACGTTGCGGGACGGCAATCGGGAGATCTATGCCAGGGTTCTGCCGAACGGGGTTGCGGTGAACATGTCGCAGAACGAGGAGCAGGATTTGTTGCCCTCCTGGTCACCGAACGGCAACTACCTTGTGTACTACTCATCACGAGATGTTCCCTGGTCTGGCACGGGGCCGATAGGTGGCAACCTCTACGTCATGCGTGTGCAGGGCTCGGTCGTAGGCCGTATCCAGACTGACGCATTCGTCTCGCCGTCAGCGATCGCCTGGTCCCTGGAGTCGACCACATTGTTCTATGCGCGCTACGGAACGGGCAAGGAAGGTATATACGCGCTCGACCTGAAAACAGGCGAAGAGACCGCGATGCTGGCGCTCGAGGGCAAACTCCCTGGTATCGCGTCGGTGAACCCTGCGGAGGGTACGGTTGATTACTATGTTGACGAGGACGGCGTTGTTGACATCTACCAGCTGTCGCTTGCGGACGGTATCAGCCGCAAGCTGACACCCGGTGTCGGCAAACACTTCTATGCCGCCTGGTCGCCTGATCGCAGTGCGCTGCTCGTTACGTCTGCACAGGACGAGGAGGGCCAGAACTACGACATTCGATGCATGGCCGCGGACGGTTCCTACGACGTTCCGGTCATCAATGACCTCAGCGACGCGCGCAGCGCGGCATGGCGACCCGGTATCCAGTAAAGGAGATGTTCGGAATATGACGTCAGCAAGACAACTTAGCACCGAGGAACTTGAGCAAGGGCTCGCTGACATTCTGCAATCACCAAAAGACAACGGTGTGCTCGAGCTCATCGTTCGCCGCCCGGCCGTCGAGGAGCGTGAAGTCGTCGCTGAAGGCATGCTGGATTGCGAGCAGGGCCTGGTCGGCGATAACTGGGTGAGCCGTGGCAGTCGGCATATGCCTGACGGCACGGCCGATCCGGAGATGCAGATCAACATCATGAACGCACGTATCGTCGCACTCGTTGCTGACGATCCCGACAGACGACACCTCGCTGGCGACCAGTTGTACCTGGATATGGAACTGGGTCCCGACAACCTGCCGCCAGGCACGCGGCTTGCGATAGGTGACGCGATTATCGAGGTAACCGAACCACCGCATAAGGGTTGTAAGAAATTCGCGGCACGTTTTGGTAAAGATGCCGTAGTTTTCGTAAACGCAGGTATGGGTAAGAAACAGAATTTCCGTGGAATCAACGCAAAGGTGGTTCAATCCGGCGGCATAAGATGTGGGGATGTCGCACGAAAGCTAACGGCTCAATAACGACAACAACAAAAAGAAAGTATGTGCCGTACTAATTTTGCTAGTCTAATTTGCACGTTGGTTGTTGCGGATCCGAACAATGGCACGCAGGGGTAAGATAAGGTTACGCGGAATAGCTGAGCCAGTGCTCGGGCGGGAGCCCCTGGTCATTCGTTTGTGTTCTGCCTTCGTCGACAATCTCACGTTGATCCTGAGGACGGCCCTCGTGGCAGGTGCACTGTTCCTGGTGCAGGACTTGAGCGACTTCTATGACCGCGTGACGGACGATGCGGTTGAAGCCGAGACTGCGCAAATCGAGCTTGACAAAGAGCCGGTGCCAGATGACGTCATTGAGGCTAAAGAACCAGTGATCAATGATCGAATCCTGCACGCCAAGAATTGCACGATCACGGAGTATCGTGAGGCGCACTACGACGATTGTGTCGATGAGCCGTCCGTCGTTTACCCAAGACCTGAGGCAGATCCGGATGACATTGGATACCTCGCCGATGAATCACCGGTGATGTTCGCAAGCCTGGATAACTAGTTCGCCGCCTCGAATGCTGCGCACATCTCAGGCTCAATGGCCGGGATCGTAATTATCTCATCGCCAAATTCCTGAACGAACGCATCCGGCCGTTTGAACATCGGCCATTCCGGAAGGCCTGCGCCGTTCGGGTCGCCGCTTTTTGCGAAGTTGATCCAGTATTTTTGCATCAGGGTCGAGAGATCGAGGTCCCAATCGGTCGTTGTCATGAAATCGTCATGTACACCGAATACGTAGGCGTACTCGGCACCGTGATAGGCACCGATTTCTGCGCCTGTCTCGTCCTCACGCACTCGAGAAAAAAAATACATCCAGGCATCCCCGCCAGACGCGGTCCGCTTCGCGGCAACGCTTTGTGACGGGCATGTGTATTCATTGGCAGTTGCGGTCTTGTCCAGATACTCGTCAGCGTTGGTACCAATAATCACCGCGTGATCGGGCCACCTATCGGACTGCAGGCTCTTCCAGGTAGATTCGGTGATGAGCTGATCATCGATGGCAGGCGAGTGGTAATGATCGGCCGCGAGCTCTGTGTAGGTTTCCAACAAGGTCGCCGCATCGGCCTGTCGCAGGTCACGTAGCGAATTCGCGCCCATTGCCATCATGAGATCGGTACCGCGTCCTTGCTCGTCTTCCAGCGTCGGCTGAGAAATCCCGTACCCAGCGGTACTTTGCAAGGCTGCGCGATGAAACAGGTTCTTGGCGTCGTTCGAGAACATGAGTGCGAGTATGTTTTCCGCTCCTGCTGATTCGCCAAACAGCGTAACCCGATCCGGATCACCGCCAAATTGTGCGACGTTGTCCTGAATCCACTGCAACGCGGTGACCAGGTCCCACAGGCCGAAGTTGGCAACAGCGTCTTCACCATCAAGTTCCGGATGTGACAGAAATCCGAATACACCCTGCCGGTACGCGACAGTGATGACGACCACGCCTTGCGGTGCCAGCACATTGCCACGATAGTTCTTTTCGTAAGACCAGCCGCTCTTGTTGCTGCCGCCATGAATCCACACCATGACAGGAAGCTTCGCATCACTATCCAGCGTCGGCGTCCACAGGTTCAGGTACAGACAGTCTTCACTGACCTCGAGATCCTCATAGTAGTCGGGGGAAGCACCAAAGGTTTCAGCCATGTAGCGATACCAGTCGAGGATACGCATCGTCTGCATGCAAGCGGCTGCGAATTCGGTGGTGTCACGGCGCTCCCGTTTTGATATCAGCGCTTGTGGGGTTCTCCAGCGCAGGTCGCCGACAGGCGGTTCGGCGAACGGTACGCCGAGAAACGTTGCGACGCTCTCACCGACGAACTTGCCGACAAGCAACTCACCATTAACAGTAACGCTGGGAGATTGCTCACAACCGGCCAGAGCGATGATTGCGATAAACAAGAGTCGTGTTCGCATTACCTAACCCTGATGATCAGCCTGTAACGACTTAACGAGCGACACAGACATGAACACGCCGACAACGAGTATCGGCAACGACACAATCAGCAAGATAACCTGCATTGTCTTGAGCCCGCCTATGAACATCAATGCGATCGGTAACACGGCGAGTGCGAACGCCCAAAAAACGCGATGCCAGCGCGCAGGATCATCGCCCGCCACCAGGTGCAATGTCGCTCCGGAGGCCAATGAATAGGAGGCGGAGTCGTAAGTCGTCGCGGCAAACACGATCGACACGACGGCAAACACGCCAATGACCAGCGGCGCGATCGGCAGTGTTTCCAGTGTTGCGACAATCGCTGCATTGCCACTGACCGAATTCATGATGTTGACGAAATCGAGTTGGTCGGAGAGCTGCAGGAACAGGGCGTAGTTACCAATGATCATGTAAAAGATCCAACTACCCAGCGAACCGAAGATCAACATGCCCGTGATGACCTGGCGAATGGTACGGCCGCGAGAGATGCGGGTGATGAACAGGCCAACGTACGGTGCGAAAGCTATCCACCATGCCCAGTAGAAAATAGTCCAGTTTTCAACAAACCCGGATTTGGTGAAGGGGTCTGTCCAGAAATTCATGCGCAGGAAGTTCTGCGTCATCATGCCGAGGCCGTTGAGACTCGTTTTCAACAAGAACACTGTTGGGCCAACAAGCAGGATGAACAACAATAGCCCAAGCGCAAGATACATGTTGATGTCGCTGAGCCGCTTGATGCCTTTCTTGAGGCCGAGCCACACACTGAGTACAAACAAGCCAACACAAACGCCCATTATGATGACTTCAAGCTCGAATCCCGTCTGAATGCCGAACAGCCAGGCTACGCAGGCAGCGATCATCGGCGCAGAGAAACCCAGGCTGGTCGCCGCACCGCCGATCAACGCGATCATGAACAGGAAATCGATGACGCGCGCCAGCGGTCCCTGCTCCTTTCCACGCAAGAACCAGTTACAGCTCAGACTGAAACGCAGCTTGTCTTTCTTGCCGACGTAATAGGGGTAGGCAATGGCAATCGCCGGCAAACAATAAAAAGCCCAGGCGGTGAAGCCCCAATGGAACAGACCGTAAGTTGAAGCCCACTCGGCCGCTTCCGCGCTGCGAGGCTCTGCACCAAACGGCGGTGACGCGTAGTAGAAAGCCCATTCAGTGGCGCACCAGTACATCAACCCGGCACCGACGCCGGCACAGAACAACATGGCTATCCAGCTAAGCTGGCGGAACTCGGGCCCCTCGTCGTCTGAGCCCAGTTTGACGTTGCCATAGCGGCTGGCCGCGAGCCATACGAGAAACGATATCGCGGCAACACTGGCGAGCAGGTAGAAGACCCCGAATTCGATAGCGATATAGTCGTACAGTCCCTGCAGCATTGGTCCGGCTGTTTCGGGCGACGCCGCGAGAAAAATACCGGCGGCAGCGATAATCGCTACACACGTACCGAAACTGAGCCAGTCTATTCTGCTTTGTTCCATACGCTGCCTGCCCATTCGCTTCGGTCGTCGCAGTTTGACAGAATGCGTGCGTGACTAACAAGCCACGTAAGAGCATATTGCGCCTGCCGAAACGACACCGGGGCGCACCTGGAGCGTCGAGTGCAGCGGATGGTGAGCAGCTCGTCAAAGCGCAGTCTTTTCGCGACGCGGTGGTCGCCGGGCTGATCGTCATCATCCTGTTCAGTGTGCTTTGGGCGATGCTATCGACCCTGGTCAACCGCATCTTTCCGTGGATGACCGTGGTTCTTGGCGTACTGATCGGGTTGGTCATGCGCCGCGCCGGGCGTGGTCTCGACTGGCGATTTCCGGTGCTCGCCGTGGTCCTGGCATTAGCAGGCGCCCTCGCAAGCAATGTTGTCGTCGCAGCGGCGTTCACGGCGTCGGAACTCAAAACGAGCACGTTTACAATTCTGCGCGCGGTAACGTCAATGACGTGGCCCGTGTTCTTTGACGAGGTTATATCTGCTGCGGACATCGTCTATGCCCTATTCGGAGCAGCAACGGCGGCGTTTTACGCCAACCGCCGCCTGAGTCGTGGTGAATACAATGCGGTTCGCAAATGGCAGGAGGAGCACGCAAGTGTCGAACAGGATTGAGCTCTACGGCGATTCGATTTCGGGTAATTGCTACAAGCTGCAGCTCGCCTGCGCGCAACTCGATATCGACTACACCTGGCATGAAATCGACATCCTGGCCGGGGAATCGCGCACCGAAAAGTTTCTCGCTATGAACCCTAATGGCCGGGTGCCACTCATGGCGCTTCCGGACGGCCACTACCTGTCGGAGTCCAACGCCATACTTTGTTATCTTGCTGATGGAAGCGCGCTGGCCGGCGATGATCGTTTCGAGCGAGCCAACGTACTGCGCTGGATGTTTTTCGAGCAGTACAGTCACGAGCCCTACATTGCGACGTCGCGTTTCATCATCCAGTACCTGGGACGTCCCGAGGAACGTGAAGGAGACCTTGAGTCGCGCAAAGGTGGCGGCTACATGGCGCTCGATGTCATGGAGCAGGAGCTGACGGATAACGACTTCATCGCGAACGACAAGTACAGCATCGCGGATATTGCTCTATACGCGTACACCCATGTCGCCGACGAAGGTGGCTTTGATCTGGGTAACTACCCGCAGATCGAGGCGTGGCTTGAGCGTGTTGAAATGCAGGACGGTTTCGTAGGAATGAAGGGGTCAGAGCCCCAGGGCTCTGACCCCAATCGTTTACACCGGCATTAACAAACCGTTGGCCTCAATAGCCTTACCGGACAGCGACGCGAGCTGCCGTTTGACCAGCAACTCGAGATCATTCACGGCATTGACGATACCGAGGAAGTACGGTGGCTCACGGCGCAGTAGCGTCCAGTCACCTGACTCGATGACACGCACAAGGTGCGAGATGTTGGCAGCGATGGCGTCGATATACGGGTTCTGGCCGTCGTACAGCACCTCAATGTAACGGTAGACGCGGTTGAACTTGCGGTGTAGCCGGTCGCGCATGACCTGCTGGTAGAACACAGGCGTTTTCTGCAGCAGGTCGAGACCTGACTTGTAGCGCACCATGTACTCGCCCGGCTTGGCATTCTCGACGGCGACGCCGCCAACGACAAATTCCTTGTACAGGCGATCACGGCATTTTTCGAGGTAGCAACGATCGGCCATTTGCGCGACCAGGTCTGCCGTGCCGATCAGGTGACCGCAGATGATGTCACGAGGATCATCAAGTTCGATCTCGTCGAGATCAAGCTCATATCCCGTGAAGTGCACGATCATGCTGCTAACCGCAGTATCTTTAGCCATGCCATGTTCGGGCAGGTAGCGTCGCAGGAAATCAGCGCTCCTCGATACGTGATAGAGCGTGAACTCGGCACCGTTTGAAAACTCGGCATCGCGCTCTTTGTGCCGGATGTAACCGGCGTCGTGAAACAGCGCGGTGATAATCGCCATTTGTGCACGCTGCGCGCCGAGCCGGTCGTTCGGTTCAACGCTTCGCTCGTAGCCAGCTATCAGACGCGCGACCGCAAGCGTCATATCGAGCGTGTGCTGCACGTCGTGATAGGTGGTGTCGCAACCCTCGTAGCCAGGATAACGCCCTGTGAACAAGCGCTCGAAGTCATAAAACGCAAGCCAGACCTTGTCGTAGGACGCGCCGGGAAAAGCTCCGCTGAAGAGTTGGTACACGGCATTGCGAACCGACACAGGATCACTCACCTGCACGGTATTGGTAACGTCGTAATCGTTACGGCGGTCCTGGGACATGATTCGTTTCTTATTCTTGTTGGTCGCAGGAGTAGCATCCGTTGCGCTGCGTCTGCTATCAGTCAACGGCGCCCCCCGGACATGAGTTCATGTCATCGAATGATACCCGGAGCACCCCCAGAGTGCAGCGCGAAATCCTGAAATATGTCATGTGCTTGTCGGTTTTTACAGATGTCGAAAAATTTGTCAACATCCGAACTCTGCGACCACCGGGGCATGGTCGGAGGGGCGCTCCCAGGCGCGCGGTTCCTTGTCGACATAGCTGGCGTTGCAGCACTTCACCATCGCGTCGCTCGCCAGGATCAGGTCAATGCGGAGACCTGCATTGCGGCGAAAACCGGCGGCTCGATAATCCCACCAACTGAAGCTCTTCTCGGGTTGGTCGAACGTCCGAAATACATCGGTCAGACCAAGTGCGGTCAACTCTTTTAACGCTGCACGTTCTTTAGGGGAGCACAGTATTGCGTTCCCCCACTTCTCTGCGTCATGCACATCCTCGTCAGCCGGTGCGATGTTGAAGTCACCTAGTACGATCAGCTTCTCGTGGCGCGATAATTCGTCCTCGAGAAAATCTCTCAAGGTAGCGAGCCAGCGCAGTTTGTAGTCGTATTTGTCGGAGCCGACTTCCGAGCCATTTGGAATGTAGAGATCAACGACACGGATATCATCGATAGTCGCCGCAAGCACGCGCCGCTGCGGGTCATCGAAATCCGGAAACTCGAGGACCGGATCCACTGCCGGCGAGCGGCTGATCACGGCGACGCCGTTGTAGGTCTTCTGACCATTGGCAATGGATGCATAGCCCACCTCGGCCAACGCCTCGGCAGGGAATGCCTCGGTTACCTGCTTGATCTCCTGCAGAACGAGCACATCAGGATTATTTGCGTCCAGCCATTCGAGCACGTGCGGCAGTCGCACCTTCATCGAGTTGACGTTCCACGTAGCAATCTTCATTCGCTCTCTATCCCGCTTTGTCGCAGCAGCGCGTCGAGTTCGGGCTTTCGGCCACGAAAGGCAATGTACGCCTGCATGATGTCACAGCTGCCGCCCACTTCGAGAATCTCGCTGCGAAAACGCAGTGCCGTGTCGCTGTCGAAAATGCCCGCTTCCTCAAATGCGCCAAACGCGTCCGCGGCAAGAACCTCGGCCCACTTATAGCTGTAGTAACCTGCCGCGTACCCGCCAGCGAAAATGTGCGAGAAGCTGTGTGGCAGGCGGTTGTAGTCCGGGCTTTCGATCAACGCGATCTCGTCGCGTACCTCGTCCAGTACCTGAAGTGCGAAGCCGCTCTTGTCCGGCCTGTACTCTGTATGCAAGCGAAAATCGAATAACGCGAACTCAATCTGTCGCAACATGGCCATGGCCGCTCCGACATGCCGGCTATCGTCAAGCCGGTCGAACAGCTCCCGGGGCAGCGAATCGCCGGATTCGATATGCGCCGAGCAACGGCTCAACACGTCGTAGTGCCACGCGAAGTTCTCCATGAACTGGCTTGGCAGCTCAACGGCATCCCAGGGCACACCATTGATCCCCGCGATGCTCGGATAGTCGATCCGGGTCAGCAAGTGATGCAGCATATGGCCGAATTCGTGGAACAGCGTGACGACATCTTCGTGTGTCAGCAAGGACTGATGGCCACCGTTGCTGTCGGGCGGTGGGAAATTGCAGACAAGGTAACCGACCGGCAACGTCGCATGTCCATTCAGGTTCTTGCGTACGATGCATTCGTCGACCCATGCACCGCTACGCTTGCCGCTGCGCGCGAAAAGATCGGTGTAAAAGCCACCGAGGAGCGCTCTATCCTCGCCTTGCACCGAGTAGTAACGAACGTCGTCATTCCAGGTGGTGACGTTTTCCTGTCGTTCGAGCTTGACGCCGTAGAGTCGCTCGGCGAGCTCGAACAGGCCGGCGATGACAGTCTCAACCGGGAAATACTGGCGTAGCGCCTCGTTCGAAATTGAGTGTTTCTTCTGTTTTAGCTGCTCAAGCCAATACGGGTAGTCCCACTGTTCTATGCTGATGCCTGCAAATTCAGAGAGTTCGGCAGCGTCTTTCTTTGCCGAAGCCCTCGCACGGGCTGCTAATTCGCGCAGAAAATCAATGACCTCGGTTGTCGATCCGGCCATCTTCGTGGCCAGCGAGTACTCGGCAAAATTGTCGAAACCAACCAGTTTTGCGGCTTCGTGACGCAACGCCAGAATTGTCTCGATGTTTGTGCTGTTGTCCCACTTGGAGTTGCTGCCCTGCTCGGAGGCGCGCGTGACCCAGGCGCGATAGAAACTCTCCCGCAGACCGCGATCGTCCGCGTGCCGCATCACAGCGTCATACGTCGGATAGTCCAGCGTCAGCAGCCAGCCCTGTCGATCGCGTTTGCGCGCCTCGCCGGCCGCACGAGCGACGATCTGCGGCGACAAGCCAGCCAGCTCACCTTCGTTGACAACGGCAAGGCTCCAAGCGTCCTGCGAGTCCTGGATGTTGTGCTCGAAAGCGGCCTGCGTCACGGCAAGCTGCTGCATGATCTCCTTGAAACGCGCCTTATCGGTCTCAGGTAGATCAACGCCTGCGAGCCGAAAGTCCCGCAAGGCTTGTTCAACGACGCTCTTGCGTGCAGCGCTCGCGGTACCGGGCAGTTGCTGTGCGACGGCGGCATAGGCGCGCTGCAGCCGGACGTTTTGTGATAATTCGGTGCCGTGCTCGGTCAGTAAGGGAAGGGCGGCGTTGTACGCTTCGCGCCACTCCAGTGATTCGAGCACGCCCTGCAGGTGGCTAACCGGAGACCAGACACGGGAAAGTTCATGCTCCATTTCCTCGAGGGGTGCGACCAACGTGTCGAAGTCGGGCTGCGGATTCTCGTCCAGCAGCGCCTCAAGCTTTTGCCGGTGCTCTGCGATAAGCTCGCTGAGCGCTGGCACGACCTGGTCGGGCGCAAGCTCATTGAATCGCGGTAGCGAAGAAATATCGAGGAGCGGGTTGGGCATTGCTATGACTGATGTCCGTTTCAGGCGCAGAATATTAGCACACGAAAATTGCGACAAAGCGTCGTAGGAGCGGGCCAGAAAGAACGGCAGAGCATCGTAGGAGCGCTGCTTGTCAGCGCGACAACATTGGAAAGGAAGAACAATTGAGCAATAAATTCGACCTTATCGTAATTGGTGGCGGCAGTGGCGGCATCGCACACGCTCGTCGGGCTGCCGAATACGGTGCGAGAGTGGCAGTCATTGAATACGGCCCGCTCGGCGGCACCTGCGTCAATGTCGGCTGTGTGCCGAAGAAGGTCATGTGGTACACGGCGAGTCATATGCACCATTTCGAACAAGCCGCAAATTACGGTTTCGACATCTCGGTAAACGGGCACGACTGGGCAGCGCTCAAGGAGCGGCGCGACACCTATGTCAAACGGCTTAACGGTATTTACGAGGCGAATCTCGACAAAAGCGGTGTGACGTATATTGCCGGCGCAGCCAGTTTCGTTGACTCGCACACGCTTGCTGTGAACGGTGAGCAGTTCACGGCGGAGCGCATCGTCATTGCGACGGGCGGGCGTCCGAGTGTCCCGGAGATTCCGGGTGCCGGGCTTGGTATTACCTCGGATGGTTTTTTCGAACTGGAAGACCGGCCCGGGCGCGTTCTCGTTGTCGGCAGTGGCTATATCGCTGTCGAGCTCGCTGGTGTCCTCCATGGCCTGGGCAGTGACGTTCAGGTCGTTGTTCGCAAGGATGCGATCATTCGCGAATTTGACACGATGCTGGGTGAACAACTGATGGAAGCCATGGAAAAGGACGGCATCGAGATCGAAACACGTGTTGTGCCCGCCGCGGTTGAGAAAACGGCCGATGGCCTCGTGCTGACAGCAGAAGACGGGCGTTCCTTCGGCCCGGTGGATTGCATTATCTGGGCGATCGGCCGTTCACCTAACACGGCGGGCCTTGCGCTTGAGAACGGTGGTGTCACTACGGACGAACGCGGATTCATTCCGACCGACAAATACCAGCAGACGAACGTTGAACACATATTTGCGCTTGGCGACGTGACCGGCCGCGCCGCGCTGACGCCGGTCGCTATCGCAGCCGGACGCCGGCTCGCGGATCGGCAATACGGCGGCATGGACGGCAGGTACCTGGAGTACGACCTGATTCCAACGGTTATCTTCAGTCATCCACCGATAGGCACTGTTGGTCTGTCTGAAAGCAATGCCCGCGCCGAGTTTGGTGATAGCGTAAAAGTCTACATATCCGCCTTTACGCCGATGTACTACGCATTAGGCGAGAAGAAACAGCGCTCCGTCATGAAGCTGATAACGGCAGGTGACGGCGAGAAGATTGTTGGTTGCCATGTTATTGGCGACGGCGCTGACGAGATGCTGCAGGGATTCGCGGTAGCGATACGCATGGGTGCGACGAAAACCGATTTCGATGACACCGTCGCGATTCACCCGACCAATGCCGAAGAGTTCGTGACTATGCGTTGATGTGCATCTGCTTGAGCACTGGTACCGTGTCGGGCCTGACGCCACGCCAGATCTCGAACGACTCGGCCGCCTGTTCGACCAGCATGCCCCAGCCCATGACGGACTTCGACGCCCCATGCTCGCGCGCCCAGACGCTAAATGGTGTTGGATTCAGGCCATAGGACAGGTCGTAGCAAAAAGTACCTTCAGACACAGCGGCCTCCGGATACGGCGGCGTTTCGCCACGCACCCCGGCTGACGTTGCATTGATGATCAGGTCGTACGGCTCACCAACGGGCACCATGTTGAAGGGACACGCGGAAACAGATCCATGCCTGTCGAAGTAGTCAGCAATGATCTGCGCCTTGTCAAGAGTACGGTTGGCGATCCGCAAAGAGCGTGGTTGCATCTCGAGCAGCGGTCCCACGATGCCACGGGTGGCGCCGCCGGCACCGAGAACAAGAATATTGGAGCCCTCGAGCGGGATGCCGAGATTGATGCCAAGGTCCCTGAGGAGTCCGATGCCGTCGGTGTTGTCGCCGTGAATTTCACCGCCACGAAACGCGAGCGTATTGACAGCGCCTGCGGTGCTGGCGCGTTCCGAAATCTGGTCGACGAGCTTCCTGACAGTACGCTTGTGCGGCACCGTGACGTTGAGCCCCTTGCCGCCGGTGCGTTGGAATTGTCGCACCGCGGTCTCAAGTTTCTCGGGCGAGACCTGTAACAATTCGTATTGCATGTCTTGTGCTGTCTGCATGGCAAACAGACGGTGGATTACAGGTGAACGGCTGTGCGACACGGGGTAGCCCATGACGCCGTAGCGATCTATCGTTGATGTCGCCTCTGTCATTCGTTCAGCCAGCGAGCAGCCGCGATCGAATAGTATGAAAGAATCGCGTTGGCGCCGGCGCGCTTGATAGACAGCAGTGACTCCAGGACCGCTGATCGCTCATCGAGCCAGCCGTTTTGCGATGCTGCTTTGATCATCGCGTACTCACCACTGACCTGGTAAGCGAACGTCGGGACACCGTAGGCATCGCGTACCCGGCGGATGATATCGAGGTAGGGCAGCGCAGGTTTGACCATGACGATGTCGGCGCCTTCCTCAAGATCCAGCCCAACTTCGCGCAACGCCTCATCGCTGTTGCCCGGCGCCATCTGGTAGGTCGACTTGTCGCCGCCGCCCAGGTTTGCTGCCGAACCGACCGCGTCACGAAAGGGCCCGTAAAAGCACGATGCGTATTTGGCGGCGTAAGCGAGTATCAGCGTATGTATGTGGTCACCTGCCTCAAGCGCTGTGCGAATCCTGCCGATGCGTCCGTCCATCATGTCCGATGGCGCTACCATGTCGGCGCCAGCCTCGGCGTGGGACACGGCCTGGCGCACGAGCATTGCGACGGTTTCGTCGTTGAGCACATATCCCGCGTCATCGATGATGCCGTCCTGACCGTGGGTCGTGTACGGGTCAAGAGCAACATCGGTAATGACAACAAGGTCCGGAAACTCGGTCTTGATCTTTTGCACCGTCGTCTGCACGAGGCCGCCGGGATTGGCACATTCGGCGCCATCGAGGCTCTTCCTGTCCGTGTCGATAACCGGAAACAAGGCAACCGCCGGTATGCCGAGGGTTACCGCCTCGGTAAGCTCCTTGAGCAGAATGTCGACACTCTTGCGCTCGATGCCGGGCATGGACGGCACCGGCTCCACACGATTTTCGCTCTCGAGCACGAATACCGGGTAGATAAGGTCGCTGGGCCCGAGGCCGGTTTCGGCGACGAGACGGCGCAATGCGGGCGTCCTGCGGCTACGTCGCAGGCGAGTCTGGGGGAACCGGCCGAGGCTGGATGTACTCATAGCTAGAAGATATAAACACAATAATTTTTTATTTTCCCTGTATTTAGGTAGGGTTTCCACGCCTGAATCGCAATTTTCTGCCGAATCAGTAATAAATCCCAAAGGGGTCGGGTCATCTCGTATGAATAGCAGTAAAGCCGCCGCATTACGGCGACAGAGGTTTGATCAGTTCGTGGGCGTCTATCACCAGGATATGTACCGCTACGCCGCGTGGCTGAGCCGGGACAAGGCAATTGCTGAGGATGTCGTACAGGAGGCCCTGTTACGGGCCTGGAAGTCGCTTGACGCGCTTCGGGATGAGACCTCGGCCAAGCCATGGTTGCTGACGATCGTACGCCGCGAGAATGCTCGGTATTTTGAGCGCAAGCGACTCGAAACGGTCGACATCGACAACCTGACGTCCTCGCAGGCAGCGTTGCTGGCAGTTGAAGACGACAAAGAGCTCGACGATATGCGACAGGCTATTTACGAGCTCGATGACGATTACCGCGAACCGCTTGTACTGCAGGTCCTTATGGGCTACAGCACGAACGAGATCGCAGAGCAGATGGAACTTAAGCAGGGCGCAGTACTGACACGGCTGCACCGGGCACGGGCCAAGCTCGCAGAGAAGATGAAACGATGATGAATTGCGAAGAGTACAGAGAAGCGATAGCAGCGGAGCCGTCATTTGACGGCGGCGCCGGGCACCTGAGCGAATGCTCTTCCTGCCAGGCGTACCGCAGCGAAATGCTTGCGCTCGAGCAGATGATCAGTCGCGCGCTGACGCTGGATGTTCCGGAGCTGAATGTTCCGGAGCTGCCCGGGATAATCGCAGAGGGTTCGCCGGAGTCATCTACGTCCAAGTCCGATAATGTTGTGGCGCTGCCGAAACGGCCCATATCGCCGCCGATTTGGCTCGCTTTGGCGGCCACCGTGGTTCTCGCAGCGTTCGTCGGGTTCCGCATGATCGGCAGCGGGGTTGAATACCCAACGCTCGCTGATGAGTTGCTGGCGCACATCGATCACGAACGCAATTCCCTGGTGGTCACGGACGTTGCTGTAAGCGACGCGCGCCTGGAGTCCGTGGTGACGGCCGACATCGCCCGCCTCGATCACAGCGCCGGCTTAATTACCTACGCGCAGAGTTGTGTCATCAATGGACATTCTGTGCCGCACCTGGTCATCCGGGGTGAGCATGGTCCCGTCACTATTTTGTTGATGCCCGATGAAATGGTGTCGGCTCCGCAGACCATCACTGGCGAAAGCGTCAATGGCGTCATATTGCCGGTCGGCAATGGCAGCATCGCCATTTTTGGTGAGCGAGAAGAGTCGCTCGATCGAATTAAGAGAAAGGTTCTGGATTCGGTGACGTGGAGCACCTAGCGCTCGCGTTACCGTTACATATGCCCAGCCTGGGCAGAAACCCTGAGTAGGAGAGAGAGAAAATGTCTGACAAGAAAATTGTAAAACCTATTGCCCTGGCTGTGGGCGCGGCGCTGGCCGGATCGTTCGCACTGTCGAGCAGCATTGCCAGCGCAGATACCGTTGAAAGCCCGTTCGCATTGTCGACCCTGACGGCTGGCTACATGCTGGGCGCTGGCGAAGGCTCTTGTGGTGGCGACAAGGAAGGCACAGAAGCCTCTTGTGGCGGCGATAAGGAAGGCGGCGCTGACGATAAGGATGCCGAAGCATCCTGCGGCGGCGACAAAGATGGCGCGGCCGGAGATAAGGATGCCGAAGCATCCTGCGGTGGCGACAAGGAAGGTGAGGCTGAAGGCAAAGATGCAGAGGGCGCTTGTGGCGAAGGCTCGTGCGGTGGATCGAAAGAGTAACAAACTCTTTCTACACACTTTGCAAATTAAGCCCGCGCCTGGCGCGGGCTTTTTTGTGCTTTACTTACGCCCATGACAAAATCAATGACACGCTGCAAATGGGCCGAAGGTGTCAGTCTCGATTACATCGAGTATCACGACATGGAGTGGGGCGTTCCTGTTCATGACGACCGCGTACAGTTCGAATTTCTGCTACTCGAGGGTGCACAGGCAGGTCTCAGTTGGTCGACGATACTCAACAAGCGTGAAGGCTACCGCACGGCATTTGCCGACTTTGACCCGGTAAAGGTCGCTCGCTTTACCGACAAGCGCGTTGAAAAATTGTTGCTGGATCCGAGCATCGTGCGCAATCGCCTCAAGGTGAACTCCGCCGTAACGAATGCCAAGGCATTTCTCGCCGTGCAAAAAGAGTTTGGCAGCTTCAGCAAATACATCTGGGAGTTCGTGGGCGGCAAGCCCATTCAGAACCGCTTCAAAAAGGACTCCGATATTCCTGCCACGTCGGCGGAGTCCGATGCGCTCAGCAAGGATCTCAAGAATCGCGGCTTCAAGTTTGTTGGCAGTACGATCATCTATGCCCACATGCAGGCAACCGGTCTCGTCAACGATCACGTCGTCGGGTGCTTTCGTCATAAGCCCTGCCAGCAGCTTGCAAAAAACTGAACGCCGGCGGATCATCGAGGGATCCCGCTAACAAGTAAAAGGCGAGGGGCCCTCAATGTCAGACATTGTCTTTAACGACAAGCCAACGACGACCTTCTGGATCGTCGGCGGCGCCGCACTTATTTGGAACCTGATCGGTCTGGTGTTCTACATTGGTCATGTCACCATCTCACCCGAAGCGCTGGCGGCGATGCCGCAGTTGCAGCAGGACTTCTTCGCCGAGACACCAACCTGGGCGACAGCTGCGTTCGCGCTGGCTGCTAATGCCGGGGTTCTTGGCAGCCTGTTCCTGTTGTTGCGCAAAGCCTGGGCTGTGCCAATGTTCTTATTGTCACTCGTGTCCGTGATCGTTCAGGACGTTGATGCCTTCGTACTTCGTGACGGGTTCAGCGTTGTCGGCGTCAACGGCATCATCATTCCATCGATGATCGTCGTGGTTGCAATCGCCTTGCTGTTCTATGCTCGCAGCACCAAAGAAAGGGGCTGGCTGGCTTAATTGCCTGCTACGCTACGCTCGCAGTGACGGCGAGCCGTCAGTTGCCGATCCGGATCACGGTGATTGCTGACAGGCCGGTCGGCGTGTTGTGGCCGACACCACCAAGATAAATCGTATTCGGTTGCAGTCCGGACCAGATCACTGTGACCGTATCTGATGTACCTGCGTTGACGAACGCCGGGCCGGAGGCCGTCATGTTGCCCTGGTCGTCGACAAGGCCGAAAGACCAGGCGAGTAACTGGTAGTTCGCACCCGGGCCGCCCGAGATGTTATCCGTTGCAAAGCCGTGCACGAGTGCGGCGTATCGGCCACCGGTCGGTAACAGGAAGCTCACTTCTTCGTTTGATGTCGGCTCGCCGCTCTCACCAACGCGGAAGCAGTTAACGTTGTCGGGGCAATGGTAGATGTACAGGTCGAGATCGTCGTCGCCGTCAGTCAGGGTGTCGAACAAGGCAAATCGCAGATAGGCCTCGCCCACAGGCACGTCGATAAGGTGCGCCGTGACACCGTTAGTCGTGCGGAATGAGAACGTCTTGGTCGGATCGTCGTCTACGAAACCATTGATCACGAGCGGCGTGCGCAGGCCATGCACGCTTGGTGTGTAGGCGCCCGTAAAACCGAACTCTACCGGGAACGTCAACGTTCCATCGGCACCGAAGTCCGTAACCTGTACGGGCGCCGTGATCGTAATGGGACGCACGGCCAGGGTGCTGTAAACGGAGTGATCGTTGTTCTCCCAGGTTAGCGAACCGAAGCGCCACGAATCGAGTGGTCCGGATTGCATGCTGAACGTCACGTCGAACGTCGCAAAAGCGCCAGGCTGTAGAGAAATGGTTTGTGGCGCAACTGTTACGCCGATGCCTGCCGGCGGAACGACGTTGGCCGTAAAGGTCTCCGCCTCGTCACTGACGTTTGTAACACGACGAGTGACCATGCGTTCATTGGCAAGTCGCCCAACGGAGATCGACGGTTGGTTGAGGTCAGCACCGGCGAACGATAGTCCGGCAGCAGCAAGCTCATCACAACGCTCTTCCGATACAGCAGGCGATGCGGTGCCACAGGCGAAGGCGTCGAACTCGTCATCAGTGACGTCGTAAACAAGACCCGGATCGACAGCATCATTCGGTGCGATATGCCCGGCGCCGAAGTCAAAAGGCAGGGCCTGCGTTTCATTGTCACCGGCCGTCACAGACTGGCGGGCTGTCGTCATGAGCGCCGATTTGATCGCAGCAGGACTCCAGCTCGGATGCGCCTCCATTAACAGCGCTGCCACTCCCGCAACATGTGGCGTGGACATTGACGTACCGGACAGATACGCGAAATTCTCGCCAGACATAGCGTTTGCAGCATCCGGCGCAAAACCGGCAAGTATGTTGACGCCAGGTGCAGTGACATCGGGCTTGAGAATATCTGCGACCGGACCGGGACCGCGTGCCGAGAACGAGGCCATCTTGTTGCCGGTCTCGACCTCCGTGATAAACAACTGTTTATCAAGCAGGACGGTGACGATCTTGCCAGCATCAATTTCGGCGAGAATCAGGTTGCCGTCGGCTTGCCCGATCATTACGGCGGGGATCTCCGAGAGACCCGGTGTGCCGTTCATTACGATCGGATCGCCGGCGATGTTGTAAACAAGCGCCGCGATGGCTCCGGCGTCGTCCGCGTGTGCCACTTTGAGGTCGAAGCCGCAGCCGCCCCGTTGAATCAGAGCGATCTTTCCGGAAACGTCAGACCCGTTTGTCAGTGGCTCGCAGGCATCGCTGGTCGTTCCCGGTCCACCGTCGTCGAGCGTCTCGTCGCCGTCGTCGACCAGCACGAGGCGACCATCAATCGGTCCGACCTCCAGCAGCGTCGGTGTAAAATTGGCCTCTTTGACGGCGTACTTTCCGGCAAGTGAAGAAGGCAGCTTGATCTCAAGCGCTTCGATCGAGGTTTCGCCATCGCGACTCGACGCTGCCGCAGCGATTACCCAGGGGCCGCCGGCGGGCGAGCCAATCGTTCCGAGATTCGGGCCTTCATTGCCCGCGGCGACAACAGCAAGAACACCGGCTTTCGTGGCGGACATCAACGCCAGGTCGTCGGGTGCTACCAAACTCAGCAGTGAGCTGCCAACCGAGTAGTTGATGATGTCGACGCCGTCGGCAACGGCAGCATCAATCGCATTGGCAAGGTCGGACGTGTTGCAGCTTGCACGCTGATCGCCCGGGCGTAGCCAGCACGCCTTGTAAACAGCAATCCGCGCACGCGGCGCCATTCCTTCGACGCGATCGATGAACGATCCAAAGATGGAAGCTTTGACACGATTGCCGGCTGCAGTCGTGGCCGTATGTGTGCCATGTCCATCAACATCGCGTGCCGAGCGAATTTCGCCCTCGTCGATCGGACCCGAGGCTTCTGCGCCGGCAGCAAAATAGCGAGCACCGATTAACTTGTTATTGCAGTCCGTGTCTTCAAACCGCTCGCCGGGTTCGCAGATGCCATTCCAGTCGACGGGAGGCTCAAAGGACAAAATGTCTTCGCGCTTGTCGTAACGGCGGCAAAGCCATTTCCCGAGGAACGTATTTTCGGCCCAGTCACCCTGGCACTGGCTCGGTCGGTCCGCTTCCCTGGTGTCCTCGAGCGCCGGATGCTCAGGTGCGATGCCGCTGTCGATGACACCAATGATGACATCCTCACCATCGAAGTCGCCGCGCAGACCGTTGTTTCGATTAAAAAGCTCAAGAAAATCAAGACTATCGTTGGTTGCGAGGGGGCGGATTTCGTCCTCCCAGACGTGCAGTACCTCAGGCAGGCTCTCAAGTTTGTGCGCCTGTGCGGGATGCATCTTTGCTGCGAAACCGTTCAGACTGAAGCGAAAACTGTAAATGAGTTCGGTGCCTGGGCCCGCGCGCGCGATGACCTGTTCCTGCGCCTTCGAGAGGCGCGCCGTATAGCTCTGGATAACGGGGCTTGCCTTGTCGAAGCGCACGCGCGATACGGTCTTTGCTCCTGGCTTAGCCGCCGCTGTGAGTAGTGACGCGTGATAGTCGGCAGCAGACGGCATCGCCAGCTGCACGATGTAGACCTTGCGCGAGTTCGGATCTTCCGACCCGGCGAGACGAATTGCGCCAAGGCTGCCCGCATCGCGCAGCACCGACTCATTCTGAGCGGACGCGCCGAGAGGTATTAGCAGCATGAGCAACAAGATGTGACGCAAGGACATGGTTACTTGTCTTTGTAGCCGCTCAATTCCTCGGCGGAGAAGCTGACGCCGAGGCCGAGCACAATGCGATTGACGAAATTGAAATAGCCGACGACCAGCGTCAGGTCGAGTATGTCTTTGTCGGTCAGGCCCACGGCCCGTAACTCTCCGAGATCGCTCTCCGTCATGGCGGACGGGGCCGATGTCAGTTTCTCTGCATGCCGTACGATATTGCTCAGTCGAGGCTCAAGCGTTTCCAGCCCGTCGGCCGACATGAGCAACTCGAGTGTCTCGTCATCCTTGATGTAGCGGCGCAGGGCCTCGGCATGATGGTTGACGCAATAGGTGCAGTCATTGATCGCCGAGACGACAACGCCGACAGCCTCCCGCTCGGCACGGCTTAGCCCGGACGCGTCAAACATGACGGTCATATACAGATCGAGATGATTCTCCATGGCCTCCGGGTTGAGGCTATGGACCTTGAGGATGTTCGAGACTTTGCCGCGCTTTTCTAAGAGCTCGGCGTAGATTGCCTCGAGTTTTCCTTCCGCGTCATCAACGTCGACTTCATCAATCCAGGACATCGCTCCTCGCCACCGCAGCCTCGCCGGTCGCGTCGGGGACTTGTGCCTCATGGTGCTCGACGAAGTCAAAACTCGCTCCGTCCTCGCCGAACACGAACACCTGGCAGCTTCTTGCACCTTCTGGCAAAGACCAGGACTTGCCGGCCTCTACGAGGCCCTCAAGACGTTCCCTCTCGCACCGCACTTCGAATCTCTCGACGTTACCATTCAGGGCGGCAAAAGAGAACGTTCGGCGTGCCGGCACATAGGCCCACAACGGCTCGCCTTCGTCGGAGCTGCATGTATTGAATAGTGTCGCCTGCGCTGCTATCGGGTCGTCACCGGCGAGCATGTGTTTCATTTTGGCAACCTGATCAGCCAATGCCTCGAGTTCGCTTGTACTACCAGGAACACGTTTCAGGGCACTGAGGGTGCGACGGGCAGCCGCATACTGCTTTTTCTCAATCTCCAGCGCGAACAGCTTCGACAACAATTCACGGCGGTCCTCATTATCCAGTGAGTTTGTGTTACTGACGCCAAGAGCACGGCGGTACGATTCGAGCTTGCCGTCACGATTTCCTTCGGCACCTTCCACGCGGCCCACCATCAGCCAGAGCATTGTCGACTCATAGAGATTCCAGCCGCCGATCTTCGCGGCCTGGTCAACCGCTGCCCTGGCCTCCTCGAATTCCTCGTGATGCAGGTGCGTGACAATACGGCGGTAGCGGCGCATAAAGTTTGATGTCGCCATATCCTTGCCACGACGGATTTCAAATCGAATGTCAGTCGTGTTATTCGCCCTCATTTCGTCGCTGGGCTCAAATGTCCACTCGGCCACGGCGTCCCTCACAGACGCCTCGAAGCCAGGGCCGCCGACGGAGTCGACGATAATGGGGTCCATGGCCTGGCCGGCAGGAGTAATGACGAAGTTGACTCTTACCCAGCCTTCCTGGCCGGTACGGATACCGGACCCGGGAAACGACGGATTACGTTGGTCCACAGGAACTGCAGTGCCGCCCTGGTTGTCAATCTCCAGTACGTAGTTCTGCGCGATCGCAGGAGTTGTTATGGCGCCTGTGGCCACCAGGGCGACAAGTACAGTTATTTCGCGAATTTTCATGGATTTCCCTCCCGGCAAGCGATATTGATGCGTCCGGTGAGCAGTGTCGTTTTTCTTTATAGATGGCCTAGTAGCGCAAAAAGTTGCGTCTGATTGCGAAAAAGGTCGTGCTATTTCGTGGCCAGCCAGTCCCGCGGTTGCAGGAAATCGCGGTACAACGTGTCTTCAGGCGAGCCGGCCTCGGGTTGCCAGTCGTAGTCCCAGCGGACCAGTGGCGGCAGCGACATCAGGATTGACTCGGTTCGACCGCCTGATTGCAGGCCAAAAATCGTACCCCGGTCATAGATCAGGTTGAACTCGACGTAGCGACCGCGGCGATACAGCTGGAATTGTCGCTGACGGTCACCGTAGGGATGATCCTTGCGATTCCCAACAATCGGGCTGTAGGCTGGCAAGAAGCTGTCGCCGGCCGACCGCAAAAACTCAAAACTGCGATCGAACCCGTGTTCGTTGACGTCATCAAAGAACAGCCCACCGACACCACGCGTCTCATTGCGGTGCTTCAGGAAAAAATACTCGTCACACCAGGCCTTGTAGCGCGCGTAGAGGTCATCACCAAAAGGATCGCACGCCGCTTTGGCGGCCTGGTGCCAGTGAATGACATCTTCTTCGAACGGATAGTACGGCGTCAGGTCGAACCCGCCACCGAACCACCAGACCGCATTGCTGTCATCCCCGGCCGTGAAAAAGCGAAAATTCGCGTGCGTTGTCGGAACGTAGGGGTTCAATGGATGAATAACGAGCGACACACCGACGGCCTGGAAACCGCTGTCGGCGAGATCCGGCCTGCCTTTGGTTGCAGAGGGAGGCAGTTTGTCACCGAACACGTGCGAAAAGCCCACGCCGGCCTTCTCAAAAACTGCGCCGTCGCCGAGGACGCAACTCAGACCACCACCGCCACCCGGTCGCTGCCAGGTATCGCTCCTGAATTCGGCTTTGCCATCAAGCTGCTCGAGTTCCGCGACGATGCGGCTTTGCAGCGACTGCAAATAGTCTTTTACCTGTTCAAGTTCGTTCATGGTGTCCGCGGCCGCAGTACTTTCCCGGTTGCCAGTTCGCGAATCTCGGACGGGCCTGAAGTCTTCCCGCAATCGCCTGGCACGATGTAGTCTACACAAGCACCGAATCGGCGGCGAAGAACGTAGCGGTTGCGGGCAACGGGCTGCCCTGTGACATTGGCACTTGTAGAAATGATCGGCGAATCAACGGCGTCACAAATCGCAGCGGCTATTGCGTTTGTCGTTAGCCTTACGGCAATGCTTGTATGGTCGCCGCGGACGAGTGGAGAAACATGCGCTTGTGCGGGCGTGATCCAGGTCGTTGGATGGGATGCGTCGGCTGCCGGGATAGTGCTGGCGTCGGGGTCGGCCCAGCCATCGAGCTGTTCTTTATTCGATGCGATCAGGATCAGGCCCATATCCGGATCGCGTTTCTTGATAGCCAGAATTCGCGCGATCGCCGCATTGTCGTCTGGCATGCAGCCCAAGCCGTAAACACCTTCGGTCGGGTAGGCGATAACTCCGCCGCCAAGCAAAGTATCAGCTGCCTTCGCGATCGAGAACTTCATGACGCCAGATTACTTCTTCTTAGCTTTTTTTCGCGGCTTTTTTCTTCTTGGTTTTCTTTTTGGTCTTTTTCTTTGCAGCTTTTTTCTTCGTGGCCGTTTTCTTGGCGGTTTTCTTCTTCGCTGCCTTTTTCTTGCCACGGCGACCGCGTACAGGCGCGGCCGCGAGCAGCTCAATACACTCTTCAAGCGTCAGCGACTTGGGCTCGCGGTCTTTCGGTACGCGCGCGTTCTTGGTCTTGTCAGTGATGTACGGACCGTAGCGCCCGTTGAGGACCTGAATTCCCTGTTCTTCAAAGTTCTGGATAATGCGGTTGGCGTCCTCGATCTTCTTCGCCTCGATAAGTTCGAGCGCGCGTGGCAGTTCGACCGTGTAAGGGTCGTCTTCCTTCATCGAAACGTATTTGTCGCCGTAACGAACGTATGGGCCAAACCGTCCGACGCTCGCAGATACGGGCAACCCGTCGGGCGTCTCGCCAAGTTTGCGTGGCAGCTTGAAGAGCTCAAGCGCTTCCTCCATCGTTATCTCGTTCATCTTCTGGCCCGGACGCAGACCCGCGAATTTCGGCTTCTCCTCGTCGTCCTTGGTGCCAATCTGTACGAAGGGTCCGTACCGGCCCATGCGAACAGTCATCGGTTTGCCGCTCTTGGGATCGGTGCCGAGTTCACGCGCTTGTGCAACCTGCTCGCGAGTAACCGACTCCTCCTTATCGTCACAAAGAAGCTTGAATGGTTTCCAGAAGTTGTCGAGCAATGGCACCCAGTCTTTGTGTCCAAGCGAAACCTCATCGAGGTCGTCTTCAAGCTTGGCCGTGAAGTCGTAATCGACATACTGGGCGAAATGCTCGGTCAGGAAGCCGTTGACGATGCGGCCGATGTCGGTCGGGTAGAATCGCTTGCTCTCGATCTCGACGTACTCGCGATTCTTCAGTGTCACGATAATGCTCGCATAGGTCGATGGCCGGCCGATGCCGTACTCCTCGAGCGTCTTGACAAGGCTCGCTTCGGTGAAGCGCGGTGGTGGCTCCGTGAAATGCTGTTCGGGCCGCAACACATCAAGGCTGATCGCGTCGCCTTCCTCAATATTGGGTAGCAGGCGATCACCATCATCGTCCTTGTTGCTGTCGTCCTGACCTTCTTTATAGACGGCCATGAAACCGGGTTCGACGAGAATTGAGCCGTTAGCGCGCAGGCGGTGGCCGTCTTCCTCGGGGCCTGCTGCAAGCTCGATGGCCACGGTGTCGAAAACGGCTGGCACCATCTGGCAAGCCATCGTGCGCTTCCAGATCAGTGAATACAGCTTGAACTGATCCTCGTCGAGCGCGTCCTTTATCGACTCCGGTGTCAGTGCGGCCGATGTCGGGCGAATCGCTTCGTGGGCTTCCTGCGCGTTCTTCGACTTTGTTTTGAACTCTCGCGGTTCCTCGGGAACATTCTCCGCGCCGTAGCGTTCTGCAATGACCTCGCGAATCTCCTCCACCGCGACAGTGGCAAGCGAGACTGAATCGGTACGCATATAGGAGATCAGGCCGACGTTGCCTTCGCCGGGGAGTTCGATACCTTCGTAGAGTTTTTGCGCGACGCGCATCGTCCATTGCGTATTGAAGCCGAGTTTGCGCGAAGACTCCTGTTGCAGCGTCGACGTCGTGAAGGGTGCAGCCGGATTACGGCGGCGCTGCCGTTTTGTAACGCTGACCGTGGTCAATTTTCCGTCGGCCGCATCGAGAATCATTTTCTCGACAGCGCGCGCCGCGGTCTCGTCTTCGAAACTGAACTGTTCGACCTTCTCGCCACCATAAGCAACCAGGCGCGAGGCGAACGGCTGTTCGTCTTTGCTGACGTCTGCCTCGATGGTCCAGTACTCGCGGGCCTTGAACGCTTCAATCTCCAGTTCACGCTCGACGATCATGCGCAAAGCAGGGCTCTGCACGCGCCCGGCCGACAAACCACGTTGCACTTTCTTCCATAACAACGGTGACAGGTTAAAGCCGACGAGGTAGTCAAGCGCGCGGCGAGCCTGTTGCGCACCGACAAGATCGTTGGACAGGTCGCGCGGATTATCGATGGCCTCCTGCACGGCGGCCTTGGTGATCTCGTGGAACACCACGCGGTGAACGGACTTGCCATTCAGGGCGTCTTTTTCCTTGAGCAGCTCGATAAGGTGCCATGAAATCGCCTCACCCTCACGATCCGGGTCAGTCGCGAGGTACAGCGCGTCTGCTTTTTTCAACGCCTTAATGATCGAATTGACGTGCTTTTCGTTTCTCTCGATGACCTGGTACTTCATCGCAAAGTCATTGTCGGGATCGACAGCGCCAACCTTGGGAATCAGGTCGCGTACGTGCCCGTATGAGGCAAGGACGTCAAAATCCTTACCGAGGTACTTGCTGATCGTCTTCGCCTTGGCAGGCGACTCAACAATGACGAGATTTTTGGACATAGTTAGGAGTGCTCAAAACCAAACAACCGCGGACAGTGCCGCGGTTGAATACAATGCCGAGTGCCAGCGTGTCAAGGAAATTTGTAGGAGCCCGCCCCAGCGGGCGAAGCTTTTTCAGTGTATTGACCCTGTGCTTTCTTCAAAAACCAGGTCCTCCATCCTCGCGTAGGCGAGTTCCTGGCCGGGCTGGCTGAAGAGCACCATCAGTACAACCCACTTGATCTGTTCGACGTCGATATCCGCTGATTCCAGCGCAAGCAGGCGGTCTACGAGAATTTCTCGCTGTTGAGGCGACAGGATGCCGATCTGCTCGAGATAGGAAATGTAGCCGCGGCAGGCGGTGTCGAGGCGCTCCTGCTCAACGTCGTTGTAAACACGGGAGCCGTGAGATGTTTGCGCGTGAAACGCGAGCCCGTCCTGGTGGTCGGTAAGGCCGTCCAACCAGTCTAGTGCGCGATCAATCTCGGGGTCGCCAAAGCCTGCCCGCGAAAGCTCATCTCGCAGTTCGTTCTGGTCGGCTTCGGGTTCATCTTCCGTGTCGACGTAGGTCTCAAACAGGTACATGAGTACGTCGAGTACATTTTCTTTCATTCCTGGAGCGGCTCCCTTCGTA
>Ga0164320_10000065_pt1 | contig 26504 bp, 15 predicted proteins | sample GuaBasSediGuay11_FD_113736 | JGI IMG/M metagenome (GOLD analysis project Ga0164320, IMG submission 113736) | Subseafloor sediment microbial communities from Guaymas Basin, Gulf of California, Mexico - Guay11, Core 4567-28, 0-3 cm | ecosystem: Environmental > Aquatic > Marine > Hydrothermal...
ATTGATTGTCTATTAGAACGCAACATTTCACTATTTGTTACAAAAAAGCCTCGAAAATCGAGGCTTTTACTTCTATATTTTGATGATGAGAATAGTTATATGTTTTAATTATCCTTCTTTTTAGATTTTCTTTTCTGAGCTTTTTCTTTAGCCTGAGCTTTTTTATAAGCTTTCTTTTCTTCTTTTAATCTTTTTTTATTTTCTTTTAAACGTATCTCTTTTACTCTAATCAATTGTTCTTTTTGAGCTTTAAGTTTAAGCACTTTATCTGCAACTTGCGCTTCTATATATACTAACCTTTCAGTTTTTAACTTTTCTCTGTCTTCATCAGAGCGTATTACTCTTACTCTAACTAGTTGTTCTTTTTGTGCTTTAAGTTTAAGCGCTTTAGCAGTAACTTGCGCTTTTCTATGTACTAACCTTTCAGTTTTCAGCTTTTCTCTGTCTTCATCAGAGCGTATTGCTCTTACTCTAACTAGTTGTTCTTTTTGCTCTTTATTTCTAAGAACTCTAGTTGCAACTTGAGCTTCTCTATGTGCTAACCTCTCAATTTTTATCCTTTGTCTATCTTCATCTGAGCGTAATTCTCTAACTTTAACCAATTCCCCTTTTTGAGTTTTAAGTCTTAATACCTTTGCTGCTACTTGAGCATCTTTGTATCCTTCTTTATATTTTCTTTTTTGCTCGGGTGTTGCATTGTTTGGCAACGGAGGTGGAGGTGGAGGTGCGATTTCCTTTACTTCATTCACTTTAGGAACATCTGGAGCTGGTGGTGGTGGAAAATTTGGAAACGGCTGCGCATTCTTTTTTTGTGTATCGCTCATTAAATGATAAATGTATTCTAAACGCTTAAGATCTTCTAACTTTATAACTTTATTGTCTGCTGGTTGTTCATTGTATTTTTTTGCTAAAGCGTTGTATTCAGCAACTTGTTTTTCTGTAGCTTTTTCTTGAAGAGTAGTAACTTCTAGTTCTTCTAAATTAATTTTTTCTTTTTCAACAATAATTTTATCACTAAAGCTATATAATGTAATTGCTAACAATGGTAGAAGTATTATGCTTCTAATCCATATGGACTGTTTTGATGTTTTTGTTTTCATAACTGTAAATCGTTTTTTGATTAATGAATAATTTATGGCATTTGCCATCCCAATAGTTTTTGGGAGAGGTTGTAGAGCACCTGATGAGAATGCTAATAATATATTTTGATAGGTAGAAGTTTCAATACCTTTATTTAAAACTGCTTTGTCTGCTAAAAATTCATGATTTAATTTTATACTTTGTTTTAATACATACATTAAAGGATTAAACCAAAAAATGACTTGAAGAATTTCTATAAATAATATGTCTAATGAATGTTTTTGTATGGCATGTGTTTCCTCATGTAGCAATACTTCTTTAGGGATTTGATGTGTTTCAAACTTGTGTTTGTTTAAAAAAATGTAACTAAAAAAAGTATGTGGAATTACAAGATTTTGAAGTAAAACATTAGTAAAACGATTACTCTTTACCTTAATATTCTGCTTTATTATATATAAGATTTTAAATAAATTTTTTAGGAATAAGATTCCGAAAACAAAAACACCTATTCCGTAAATGCTCCATAAAACAGTAGGTAAATAGTTGTACTCTGCAGTTGAATTAAGTATTAAGCTCTTATTTATTAGAGGTTGTATTTCAGAAGAAGCCTCTAAATATTGGGTAAATGTTATAAACGGAATGCATAAAGCTATGATAACCGAAAAAATAAGGTAAAAGCGTTTAAAGAAATGCATGTTTTCCTTTTCTAGAAACAGCTTGTAAAAGATGAGAAAAACTGCCAAACAAGCACTGGATTTTAAAATATAAACTAACATAATTACTTCTTTTTAATTTCGTCGTCAATGATTGTTTTTAAATCTTCAAGCTCTGTTTTAGTAAGATTAGTTTCTTTGGTAAAAAAGGATGCAAACTGTGAGGCACTATCATCAAAAAAATGTTTTATTAAACCATTTACATGTTTAGAAAAATAATCTTTCTTTTTTACTAAAGAAAAATATTCTCTCGATTTTCCGAATAGTTTGTAAGCCACAAACCCTTTGTCTGTCATACGTTTTAGCAAAGTTGCAACTGTTGTAGTTGCTGGTTTTGGTTCAGGGAAAGCTTCAAGTAAATCTTTCATAAAGGCTTTCTCCAGCTTCCACAAATGTTGCATTAATTGCTCTTCGGTTTTTGATAATTTCATGGTTTTCAGAATATTTGCTCTACAAACATAGAACAAATATTTTGATTCTACAAATGTAGAGGGTGAAATAATGTTAACGAAAAGATAAATTAATAATATTAGTTTTGAATTAAAGAGCATAACCTCTTAACTACACATTTTATAAAATAAAACTAATTTTTATGTAGAAAGCTCTGTAAAATATTTATAAAATAATGGAATAGTTTCAATGCCTTTTAAATAATTTAAAATCCCAAAATGCTCGTTAGGAGAGTGAATGGCATCACTATTTAAACCAAAACCCATTAAAATGGTTTTACTTTTTAATTCCTCTTCAAATAAAGCAACTATTGGAATGCTTCCACCACTACGTTGTGGAATAGGCGTTTTACCAAAGCTGTCTTGATAAGCTTTACTTGCAGCTTGATAACCAATACTATTGGTTGGAGTAACATAACCTTGTCCGCCATGATGAGGTGTTACTTTTACTTTAACACCTTTTGGAGCAATACTTTCAAAATGTGTTGTAAACAATTTAGTAATCTCTATCCAATCTTGGTTTGGCACTAATCGCATAGAAATTTTGGCATAAGCTTTACTCGCAATAACTGTTTTTGCGCCTTCTCCAGTATAACCTCCCCAAATTCCGTTAACATCTAAAGTAGGTCTAATAGAGTTTCGTTCGTTTGTAGTATATCCTTTTTCTCCATAAACAGCATTAATATCTAAAGCGGCTTTATAATCCTTTAAAGAGAAAGGAGCTTTTGCCATTTCAGCACGTTCTTCTTTTGAAAGATTTTCTACTTTATCATAAAAATCAGGAATTGTAATATGATTATTCTCATCGTGCAATGAAGCAATCATTTTGGTTAATATATTTATAGGATTTGCAACAGCTCCTCCATATAAACCAGAATGTAAATCTCTATTTGGCCCTGTAACTTCAACCTCTACATAACTTAAACCACGTAATCCCGTTGTTATTGATGGTGCATCTGGAGCAATCATTCCAGTATCAGAAATAAGGATAATATCGTTTTTTAGTTTCTCTTGATTTTCTTTAACAAATGCTGAAAGGCTAGAACTTCCGACTTCTTCCTCACCTTCAATCAGAAATTTTACATTACAAGGCAATTGATTGGTTGCTGTCATAAACTCTAAAGCCTTTACATGCATGTACATCTGTCCTTTATCATCACTTGCACCACGAGCAAAAATTGCACCTTCTGGATGTAAATCAGTATTTTTAATTATAGGTTCAAAAGGCGGAGAATTCCATAAATCTAAAGGATCTGGTGGTTGTACATCGTAATGTCCATACACTAAAATTGTGGGTAAATTTTTGGCTATAATTTTTTCGCCATAAACTATTGGATGTCCTTCGGTTTTACATATTTCAACTTTATCACAACCAGCATTTTGTAAACTCATTTTAACTATTTCAGCAGTTTTTAACACATCATTTTTATAAGTAGAATCTGCACTAATTGAAGGAATTTTTAAGAGCTCGATTAATTCGTTTAAGAATCTATCCTTATGCTGATTTATGTAAGATTTTATGTTTTTCATGAGTACATTTTGATTTGATTCAAAAGTACAAAAAAGCAAATACTAATATCAAACAATAACTGGTATAAATTCCGGAAAGTGTCTATTTGAATATTCAAACTATTGTTTATATTTGCAGTCCTTTTGCGGGCGTGGTGGAATTGGTAGACACGCTAGACTTAGGATCTAGTGCCGCGAGGTGTGGGAGTTCGAGTCTCCCCGCCCGCACAATAATTAGACTTAACTAGCTTGAAAATAGTTTTTTAAGTCTTTTTTATTTTATGTATTCACCAAAAATTATCCGGAACAATTAATTCAATCTGTTTTTTAATAATAACTGATAAGTGAATATTAGTATTTATCTTTACTAATAATTTTCATCTTTTGTTTTTTTCAAAATGGTAAAGGAATATAAAGTACAATTTGATATCACTCCTTGGAGGAGTTTAAATAGTATAGGAATTACAATTAGCATTATTATTTTAGAAATCTATATTTATTTTGCATAACAAATGAATCCGATTTTAATTGAAGATATTAGAAAAACATTTAAGAAGAAATTTGGAAAAGTATCAGTTTTAGTTAATTCTCCTGGAAGAATTAACTTTATTGGAGAACATACTGATTATAATGAAGGATTTGTTTTTCCTGCTGCAATTGATAAAGGTATTGTGACCGCCTTTTCTAAAAGTACTACACGTTTTTGTACAGCTTATGCTTTTGATAAAAATGAGAGTTATAAATTCTTACTGGAAGAGATTATACCAGTTAAAAATGGCTCCTGGAGAAATTATTTGGTTGGTGTTGTTGCTGAAATTCAAAAGAAAGTAAAAAATGTTGAACCGTTTAATATTGTTTTTGGTGGAGATATACCAGAAGGAGCGGGATTGTCTTCATCTGCATCATTAGAGAATAGTATCGTTTTTGGATTAAATGAGTTATTTAAAATGAATTTATCAAAATCTGAAATGATATTAATATCACAAAAGGCTGAACATAATTTTGTAGGTGTACGATGTGGTATTATGGATCAATACGCAAGTATGTTTGGTGTTGAAAACCATGCGCTATTTTTAGATTGTAGAAGTCAAGAATCCATTCCGTTTAAGATACATTTTGAAGACTATCAATTAGTGTTGATCAATACAAATGTAAGTCATAATCTGGTTGATGCAGCTTATAATGAAAGACGTTCAGTATGCGAAAAAGTAGTTTCACTACTTCAAATTAAAGCGTTGAGAGATGCTACTGAAGAAAGCTTAATGAGCATTAAAGAAAGCCTATCTGAAGACGATTATCAAAAAGCGTTATACATTATTCAGGAAAATATTAGAGTTCAAAAAGCTGCGCAAATGATAAGGGAAAATAATTTAATAGCATTTGGGAATTTGCTTTTCCAAGCTCATGATGGTGCGCAAAACCAGTTTAAAATTAGTTGTCCAGAATTAGATTTTTTAGTTGAATTAGCAAAAGAAGATTCGAACGTTATTGGAGCTAGAATGATGGGAGGAGGTTTTGGAGGATGCACCATAAATATAATTGCTAATAATTCTGTAAAATCATTTACAAAAAAGGCTTCGGAAGCATATCTGAAAAAATTCGGAATAGAATGCTCCATTTATTTTGTAAAACTTTCAAAAGGCACACATTTAACACACAGAATATATCAAGAATAAGATGAGTTTAGATATACAAAATTATTCGCATAAACGTTATAACATTCTTACTGGAGAATGGGTTTTGGTATCACCACATCGTGCAAAACGGCCTTGGCAAGGGCAACAAGAAGAAGTAGTCCTTTCTGAAAGACAAAGGTATGATGAGAACTGCTATTTGTGTGCGGGAAATAAAAGAGCAAATGGAGAAGTAAACCCTAATTATAAAGATGTATTTGTTTTTACTAACGATTTTGCTGCACTTCAAAAAGATTCAAAATCGTTTTTAATTAATGATGGGTTATTGCGTGCTGAAAGTGAGCAAGGTGTTTGTAAAGTGGTGTGCTTTAGTGCAGACCATTCTAAAAGTTTGGCACAAATGTCAGAGAAAGATATTGAAAAAGTGATAAATACATGGCAACAAGAATTTAGAGGTTTAAGGAAATTAGAAAATATTAATTATGTACAAATATTTGAAAACAAAGGAGCAATTATGGGTTGTAGTAACTCGCATCCACATGGTCAAATTTGGAGCCAGTTAACCTTACCTAACGAAATTATAAAAAAAGATAATAATCAATTAAATTATTTTAGAACACATAATAAAACTTTGTTGGAAGATTATGTGCAACAAGAATTAAAGCATCAAGAACGTATCATTTTTGAAAATAGAGCCTTTATAATCGTAGTTCCTTTTTGGGCGATATGGCCTTTTGAAACAATGATTATTCCAAAAAAAGCAGAGAGAGATATAGGTTATATATCACAAGAAGAAACCTTATTATTTGCTGAAGCTATCTTAATGCTAACCAAAACGTATGATAAACTATTTAATTGTTCGTTTCCTTATTCTAGTGGAATTCATCAAGCACCAACCAATGGAAAAAATAATGAATATTGGCATTGGCACATGAGCTTTTATCCACCATTATTACGAAGTGCCACTGTGAAAAAATTTATGGTTGGTTATGAAATGTTTGCAAGTCCACAACGAGATATTACGCCAGAATCTGCTGCAAATACTTTAAAAACTCTAATTAGTAGGTATTAATTATTAAGAATAAACATTATGAAGTCAACACAAGGTTCAATATTAATTAAAAGAAAAAAGGAATTTTCAATAATAATGTTTTTTGTATTTCTTTTCTGTTTTATTAATCTATTTGCTCAAGAAAACACGACTAAAAGTGATGTTTATGTAGATGATAACGGCGTAATGCGTTGGGGTAATTCTAATGAAGAAGTACAAGGGTTTGGAGTAAATTATACAGTTCCGTTTGCTCATGCTTATCGCAGCGCAAAACGTCTTGGGATAGATCCAAAAAAGGAAATTGATAATGATGTATATCATTTTTCTCGTCTTGGATTCGATTTATATCGCATTCATGTTTGGGATACTGAAATTAGTGACAGTTTGGGAAATCTTATTGAAAACGAGCATTTAGATGCTTTTGATTATCTTTTGAAAAAACTGATTGATAAGGACATTAATTTCGTAATTACTCCAATCGCTTTTTGGGGAAATGGATGGCCAGAACGGGATGAAGATACTCCTGGTTTTTCTCACAAATATGGAAAAGGAAATTCCTTAACAAATCCAGATGCTATTAAAGCACAACATAATTATTTAGAGCAGTTTTTAAATCATATAAATCCTTATACAGGAGTTGCTTATAAGGATGAACCAAATATGATTGCTTTTGAAGTTAGTAACGAACCACATCATAGAGGCGAAGCGAAAATTGTGACAACATTTGTAAAAGGAATGACAGGTGCTATGCGTAAAACGGGAACTAAAAAACCTATTTTTTATAATATGAGTCATGGAGTGCATTTTGCTGATGCTTATTTTAAAGGAAATGTCCAAGGCGGTACATTTCAATGGTATCCAACTGGATTGGGTTACCAACGAGAACTTTCTGGTAATTTTTTACCAAATGTGAATGATTATAATATCACGTTTGATAAAACTATAAAATCATACAAAGGCGCAAAAATGGTATATGAATTTGATGCTGCCGATGTTGGTAAATCATATATATACCCAGCAATGGCAAGAAGTTTTAGAGAAGCTGGAATTCAAATTGCTACGCATTTCGCTTACGATCCAACGTTTTTATCGTATGCAAATACCGAATACAATACACACTATATGAATCTATCTTATACACCTCAAAAAGCATTGAGTTTAAAGATTTGTTCCGAAATTTTTCATGAGATTCCTTTGTATTCTAATTCTGGAATCTATCCTCAAAACACAACATTTGGAAACTTTAAGGTTGACTATGAAAATGATTTGGCAGAATACAATTCAGAAGAAAAATTCTTTTACACAAATACAACCAATAGTGTTCCTAAAAACGAAAATAACTTAAAAGAAATAGCTGGTTCAGGAAATTCATATATAGCTAAATATAATGGGACTGGAGCTTATTTTATTGATAAAATTGCTACAGGAATGTGGCGATTAGAAGTGATGCCTGATGCTTTATGGGTTAGTAATCCATTTGGTAGAAATAGCCTTAAAAAAACAGTAGGAGTTATTAAATGGGAAGCTCATGATATGACAATTAATTTGAAAGATTTAGGCAACGATTTTAGTATTATAGCTATTGATGACGACAATGATTTTTCGGTTACAGTGACAAATACGTCCTTCATTATTAAGCCAGGAGTTTATATAGTTAGTAAGAAAGGCGGGCAAAAAAATTGGTCGCCAGATGATGTTTTTGGCATGAATAAACTAAAAGATTTTTATGCACCTAAAACTACAGTTGATCAACTTTGGTTTAAGCATCAAGAAATTAATGAAGTAACCGAAAATTCAGAATTCACATTAACAGCACAATTTATTGCAGCAACAGAGCCAAAACAAATACAAATTGTTGGATTTTTAGGTTCTCAGAGAATAGCGTATGATATGATAAAAACAAGTGCATACAATTATACTGCAACTATTCCTTCAGATAAAGTTGTTAAAGGATTTTTTAATTACAATATAATCGTGAAAATTGATGAAGATAATTTTATTACGTATCCTTCAGCTAACGAAGGAAGACCATTTGAATGGGACTTCTACGATAGAAGCACTTATAAAATTACGGTGGTTCCAAAATCAAACCCAATATACCTATTTAATGCAAATGAGGACACAAATTTACTCGTAAGACAATGGAGAAACACATTTAAATTAGTTCCTACTGAAAATAAAGGTGAAGCAGAATATCATATAAATTTAGAAAAACTATTCTATCCTGATAATGAAAATCTTAACGCCAAACCTATTTATGATTATTCCTTTAAACATTTTATAATTGATAAAATTACTGGAAGAGAAACAGATCTTTCTTCAAAGTCAATTATTGTCTTTTATGGAAGGGCTCTAAACGATAAACCATGTAAACTCCAAATAGCTTTTGTAATGGATGATGGTTCTTCGTTTGGGAAGGTTATTGAAATCGGCACCGAACTTAAAGAATATAAGTTATCGATTAATGAATTACAACCTGTGAAGACCGTAACTCTTCCTAGACCTTATCCAACCTTTTTACCTTACTATTTTGAGCATAATATAAATTCTGAATTTAATATTAACAAAATAGAAAGTCTCCAGTTTTCAATAGGTCCAGAAGTTCCACATAAAGAGAGAGAAGATATGCATGGAATAAGTATGATTAGTCTTCGTTTGGAATAATGAATAATTGGTTTGTATTTATTGTAATTTAAAAAGCTTCTCAATATTGAGAAGCTTTTTTTAACTCAGAATTTTGCTATTAACGTATTTTGCTTTCTTAGAATTTTACAAGTTTAGTGGCTTGTTGTTGTCCGGAGCTATTAATAATTTTTATAATATATAGACTTTGAGTTAAGGACGAAATATCAAAGGGTACTCCTTTTAAGAAATCGCCTTTAAACTCTTTAATTAGTTTTCCTGTGATATCGAATATTTTTAAAGTGCTAATATTTTTATTTATAAAAAAGGAGTTCTGTACTGGATTTGGATAAACTATTAAATCCAAATTAGTTTCAAAATTTTCTACTCCTAGAGTAACATTTTGGTTTCCATAAATTCTAAATTCTCCTGCAGGAATACTTATTGGTGTAGTTACATTTGTAACATTAATTGATGTACTCCCAGTATCATCCATTAAATCATACCAAGCTCCTGTGTAAGGAAAATTTGGTGTAATATTTTGAGTGGTAACATCAAAATTTGCTAGGATTACAACATCTTTTAAGTCGGTAGAAAGTAAAGCATTATCCCAAACATAAATTTTGGGAGTTAGTGTATTGGTTGTAATTGAATAATCACCTTCAAACACGGCTTCATTAATTTTTAAGACATTAAGTCGTGACCAGTCATCATAAATTTGTTTTCTATTCGCATCACCAAGCCAATTCTCTAACCATTGTGGTTGTGGTTTGGTGTCTAATTTACAATCACCATCGCCATTGCCATCGTAATCTGTATTAACGCTTCCGTCTGTACATGTCCAGATAGAATTATCCATACCAAGGTCTGCAAAATGCCATAGCATTTTAGGTCCTGGAATAGGAATTGTTATTGCACCAAGAGCCGACATTCTTTTTAATGCAATATTAAGTTCTCTAACATTGTGGGATGGTTCTGTATTTTTTCCGAACTCAATCATTTCATACATTACACGATCTTTGTCATGACTTTCAGGATATCCTAAAGTTCGTTTTCCAGTAAAACCATGAGCAATATGTCCCATTCTGTCAATATTGCTGGAATTACCTTGTGCTAGATTTTTATATGAATCCCACATTTCACTCCACATCATAATACCTTTACCTTCATCTAATCTATAATTTGCCCATTCTTGTTCTTCAGTATCTCCACCTAAATGTTCAAAAATTACGTAATGGTCTGCGTCAAGACTCCAAGAATAATCTGCATAGTCTTTTAAAACAGCAACGCGGTCAGCTTGATAATTGTTCGTACAGGTGTCATTACCAGAGGAACAATTTTGAGTAAATCCTTTAGTTAAATCCCAACGGAAACCATCAATTTTGAATTCTTCAATCCAATGTTTTACGACACGTTTTGTATAATTTTGAGTTCTTGTGCTTTGATGATTAAAATCGGAACCAACACTATAGCTATGTGTAGCAACTTGATTCATATAAGGGTTTTCGCTACTTGGCTCACCCCAACCATCACCATCAGGATCATTCATCCACATTCTGTTCATAGGGTTTCTGCCAAAAGCATGGTTTAAGGCAAGATCTAGAATTACTGCGATACCATTTTGGTGACATACATCAACAAATTCTCTAAATTTATCTTCGGTACCATAAAATTTATCTAATGCCATATGGAAGGATGTATTATAACCCCAACTTTCGTTACCTTCAAACTCCATAACTGGCATTAACTCAATAGCATTGACATTTAAGTTTTTAAAGTAATCTATTCTGTCAATTAAATCTTGATAATTTCTATCAGCATCAAAATCGCGTATTAATACTTCATAAATAATTAAATCTTCCTTTTTAGGTTTAGTAAAATTGGGAACTACCCATGAATAAGGTGTTTGTCCAGTTTGTATAACAGTAACTTCGCGTTCTTGTCCAATTGGATACGCTGGTAAACTAGGATAAGTTAAAGCAGGAATCCATGGATCATCAAATGGCGATAAAACCAATGTGGAATAAGGATCAGCTGTTTTAACTAAGGTGGATGAATTTACAATTGGTGTTTTATCTACAACCCAATATTGATAGGTTTCTATTTGTCCAGAGGTAAGTCCTGTTAATTCAATCCAAAATTTATTATTTCTAGAGAAATCTCTTTTCATAAAACTAGATCCATCAGGCTGCCAATTATTGAAACTTCCAGCAACATAAACAAAATCTTTAAGTGGAGCATCAAGGACAAGCGTTACTTTTGTTGGGTCTCCATCATGATAATTAATACCATCAAGATAATCTGTTGTCATCATTTCCCAAATTGTACCAGGATCTATAATTACACTGAATTTTTTTGTAATTGTAGTCGTGTTTAATGTTACTTCTAATTCATAATTTTGATTAGTTGTAATGTTGGTATGGGTATGAGAATAAGAAGCAATATTAGATTGGGAGTTTATGGTACTGCCATTAGCTTTTAGAACGTAATTGGCATTCCCGCCAGTATTTGTTGCAGTAATGTTTAAATTATCTCCTGAGTTTAATATACTTACTGAATTAACTGCTGGATTAGTTAGAGTGGTTTGAAAAGCTCCTACAATAATATTTAAGTCTGCGGATTGTGGACTGCCAATATCTGCTCTTAAAACGATATCGATAGCTGTAATAGCTCCTGTCGGATTGCTATAAAAACTTTGAATAGTTGGTGTCAAATCAAGACTATATATTTCTCCTGACTCGAGAGTTAAAGCTGGTTGATTAGTGTTGTTTCCCCAATCTCCAATAACATTAACCCAATGAGTAGTTCCATCTATAGTAACACCAGTATGAGCATATATAGTTCCAGTATAAGATTCTAATGTTGTTCCAGTAGCATCAAATAATAGAATTGCAGAATCGGTTTCTTCTGGTGTAGTTCCACCTTGCCACGATAATTGTGAAAACACATCATGGAATGAGTATATTAAAAAAAATATAAGTATTATTTTTTTCATAGAGATAAATTTAAAAAAAGGGTTGCTCAATTAAGACACAACCCTTTACCTTTACTAATTCAATTTGTAATATGAATTTTTTATTGATTGATTGTATATGTATTATTCAAAATATCAATCCAAATTCTAGCATTACCAGCTGTGACTGCGATATTATCTCCTCCATCATCTAAAGTTCCATCTGCTCCAGTATCTCCAACATTAACACCCCAATCTTCATTAATTCGGAATTTAATTTCTCCATCAAGAATTGTTACAACTTCAGCAATCCAAACATCTGGATTAACCTGGGTAAATGTAAAGTCTGGAGTAGCTCCCCAATCATTATATCCTGAACCTACAACACCCCAAAGGTCAGCAGTTTCAATTATATAAGTCATGTCATTCATATTGATAGAAATGGCATAGAATCCTGCACTTACAGCAATATTATCTCCACCATCATCTAAAGTTCCATCTGCACCAGTATCTCCAAAGTTAACTGCCCAATCATTATTAAATCTTATTTTAAATTCTCCATCTAGTAATTTTATACCAACTTTAAAAGTGTCCGTAGTATAATCATAAAAGAATTTTCCATCAGGAGTAGCTCCCCAATCATTATAAGCAGAGCCTACAACTCCCCAAGTAAAAGGTTCTATAGTATAGGTACCACCAGCTAGATCGGCTGTAATTTTATAATGACCAGCAGTAACAACAATATTATCACCATCTTGATCTAATGTACCATCGGCACCTGTATCGCCATAATTAACTCCCCAATCATTGTCTAATCTGAATTTTATTTCACCATCAAAAAGTGTTACGTAAGACACGAATACATCAGGTTGATCTGTAGTATAGAAAAAACCATCAGCATAAGCTCCCCAATTATTATAACCGGAGCCTACAACACCTAAACTAGCAATTGAAGCCGAAGGATCCTCGAGTGTAGCTTCTGGTAAAACAAGTGTTAAAACTTGTGTGCCTGATAAAACATCTGGACCCGAATTATCACCAACATATGCTCTAATTCTAAAAGAGACTTCACCAGTATTTGGTTCTGGAGTATTTGGATCATTATCTAAACCAGCTTCACTAGCGTAGCTTAACAAATTACTTATTGTAACGGCTAATTCATTTCCTGTTGTAGTTCCTACAACCTCCATATCAGAAAAATCACCTAGAACAGATTTTTGTAAATCGTAAGACACAACAGTGGGCACTTCAAAAGATGCACTAGTCCATGTAAAGCGTTCTCCTAAATTACTTGAAGTTGCCGTTGTTAATATATACTCGTTTGAAAATTCGTTTGTAAAAGATAGTTCTTCAGGTGCTTGTGCTACAAATTCTAAAACGTCATCATCTTCACAAGAATTAAAGCCAATTGCGGCTATAATTAGTAATGCTAAAATTGTTATTTTTTTCATTTTTTCTAGTTTTTAAATTTTTAATACCCTACGTTTTGTGTAAGATTAGGATTGGTTGATAGTACATTATCTGGTATAGGATAAACATTTCTAAAGGCATCAACTGAAGTTCCATTAGTAATATTACCTTTAAAAGGCCATAAATAATTACTTGTAGTAAAATAATTGTAACGCACTAAATCGGTACGTCTTTGCCCTTCCCAATGTAATTCTCTAGAGCGTTCATTTAATACAAAATCTAAAGTTAAATCGCCACTAGTAATGTTACCAGCACTTGAGCCATATGCTCTTTGTCTTAACTCGTTTATTTTAGAAACAGCCAGGGATAAATCGCCACCACCACCTCTTAAGGTAGCTTCAGCATAGTTTAAATAAATTTCGGCTAAACGTATTAATGCTAAATCTGTATCAACCATATCACCACTTGAATCACTACCAGCATTACCATTAGAATCCACATTTCTGAATTTTTTCACTGCATACCCATTGTTAAATCGAGGAATAACTTCAATTTCTAAACTTTGACCATCTGTATGGAACTGCCCTCTTTGATCTAAAGATTGAATAGCTTCAATTGTATAAGTTAAAGCATCTAAATCGAGCATAACTAAATAGAGACCAGCATCTGCAACAGGTATATTTGCACCTCCGTCCTCTAATGTTCCATCGGTATCATTATCACCAAAGTTGATTCCCCAATCTTCATCAAATCTAAATTTCATTTCTCCGGCTGTTAAATTTGCGTACAGCGCATATTGGTTAGTTCCAGTTTGATACATTTCCATATCCGGACCATTCCATGCATTAACTGTAGCATCTCCAACAAGCCCCCAATCTGATAATGTTCCACCCAATGAATTATTTAAAACATTAATATCTATTATATCTATATTGAATTGGTTAACTAAATTTTTGGTTGTACGCAAACCTGCCCAACCTCCATTAACTCCAAACTCTGTTGGATCCATTGAGCCTCCAATGGCTGCATGTACTAAGAAAGTTGTACCTCCCCAAGTTTGAGAACTTAAGCCATCGAAATTTAAAGCAAAAATAAATTCATTTTGCGCGCCATTGGCATTGTTATCTGCTAAAAACAATTCGTCGTAAGCAGTACCGTTGCCATTTGCATCATTCATGTTTATTGAGTAGGATGAATTCATCACATTGTTAGAGAATGTAACAGCTTCACTATATTTAGGTGTTCCTGTCCAAACTTCAGCATTTAAATATAATCGAGATAATAATGACCAGGCTGCAGCTTCATCCACACGACCATATTCATTAGAGCCGCTTGGCGCTAATTGATCTTGAATTTCTAGTAATTCGGATTCTATAAAAGCAAATATGTCTGCTCTACTACTTTGTTGAGGTAGTTCTGTTGAAATTTCTGTTAGTAAAGGTACGTTTGCAAATAAATCCATTAAATTATAATAGGCATAGGCCCTTAAAAAACGAGCTTCAGCAATAAATGTTTGCACTTCGGCATCAGTTAATTCTGCTGCATTTGTTATAAATGAATTCGTAAAACTTACTTCCTGTGCTAATCGAGAATACATGGCTTCAACAAAGTCGTTACCACCTGACCAAGTCATAGCATGTAAATTAGGTAAACCGGGGTCTCCCCAACCAACTACAGAATGATCTGTAGTTAACTCATTAAGGTTAAACAACATTCTCGAAAACTGAGAGAATCCTTCATCAATATCAGCAATATCAGCATCTCCAGCTGGACCACTTTGCCCCGTAAGGGCTAAAGAAGCATACAGTTTAGCTAAACCACCTTTGGCTGATGCTACATCTGCAAATACATCTTCTTGAGTAAAACTATCAGGATCTATTGGTGATAGATTTAAATCGTCATGACACGAAGTCATAAAAAACGAGACAGTTACAATAAAAATAATACTCTTAATTTTATTTTTCATTTTTCTAATTTTTTATTAAAAATCTATATTAACACCAAAAACATAAGTTCTTGGTCTAGGATAAAAATTATTGTCAATACCACCTGTTATTTCTGGATCTAATCCATTATAATCTGTAACAGTGGTTACATTTTGTACAGATCCATAGAATCTTAAACTCAAATTCTCAAAGGTGTCTTCTGGCAAACTATAGCCTAAAGTAATATTATCAATTTTGAAAAAAGAGGCTTCTTCGATATATAAATCACTTAACAAGCTTTGTTCTGTCTGTGCATTAAAGCCTGTATTTAAAAGATTCGCATGTTGGTTATACAGTATACCGTTATCGGTTAATCTACTTAAAGACCCATTACTTGAAGCGACATTATTATAGGCATAATTACCTATGTTAGCCCTTGTCACTACAGCCAAATCCCAATTCTTATATCTTAAGTTGGTATTTAAGCCCATAATTACATCGGCATAAGGGTCTTTGTAGATATATCGATCATCACTATTTATAATATTATCTCCATTTCTATCTACAAAAGAACCCTCAATAGGGTTTCCATTAGTGTCGTAAACTTGTGCATATACTAAATAGCTATATGGTGATTCACCCTCTTTATGGACTTGTATGTTATTACCAACACCACCACTTATGCCTCCAGTTGGTTGATCGAAAGGAAGTCTTGTAATCTTATTTTCGTTAAATGCAACATTATAACTAATGCTCCACTCGACATCTTCAGTCTGCACAGGAATAACATTTATGGCGAATTCAACCCCTTTATTTTCCATGTCGCCTATATTTTTATCTATTTTACTTCCAAAGTTAGTAAAAGGATCAATGTTGGCGAAAGCTATTAAATCGTTAGTTTCTTTTTTATAAACGTTTACAGACCCAGAAATTCTACTATCGAATAGAGCATAGTCTAAACCTATATTAATAGTTTTACCTACTTCCCAACGTAAATCTTCGTTTATGGGATCTGGTCTAAATGTTTGTAGAAAAGCAGATCCAAATTGATAATTTGCTGAAGTTTGGCTACCAGTATATCTGGTTAAGAATTGATAATCTCCTAATCCGTTAACATTACCTATCTCTCCATAACCTGCACGTATTTTTAGCTGATTAATAAAGGAGTCTGCCATAAAATCTTCCTTATGTATATTCCAGGCAATTGCTCCAGAAGGGAAATAACCCCATTGATTATTAGGATTTAATTTTGAAGAGGCGTCTGCTCTTAAAGTTGCAGTTAACAAATATTTGCCATCGTAATCGTAATTTAATCTACCAAAATAAGATAACAACACATTTTCAAATTTATCGACAAATTCAAATTCAATATCAACATCGGGATTTGCTAGGTCATCTTCTTCTAATTCACTATCATAATTATCATTATGAAACTCAAATTTTTGATAAGAATATCCCGCAACAAAATTGATATTGTGAACATCGTTAATAGATTTTGAATAAGTTAAATAGGCGTCGAATAATTTATTTGTAGCTTCTTGACTGTATGTCGTTCTAGAACCATTAAAAGTCGTATCTGAAGTTGGTATAAGTTCTGAAGTTAAAGTTCTTCCACCACTATCTGATTTATCTAGACCAACATTAATAGTTGCTGTTATATCTGGAAAGAAATGCAGTTTGTAATCAAATTTAGCATTCCCAACAAATCTCCGTACTTCTGCTGTGTCATCAGTTAAATCGATTAAAGCTCGAGGGTTAGTTGGAGCTAAATTTAATTGAAAATCTGTTTGGGAATCTATCCATGTATAATATCCGCCAAATTTATCTAATAAAGGATTATTGAAATCAAAAATGGATTGGGTCGGATCAAAGTTAACCGCATTACCTATGGCACCTCTATTTGCAAATGTATTTTCGGTGTACATGCCACGAGCATTTAATTCTATTTTTAGATGATCGTCAAAAAGGTTTGGAGTTAAACTTAACGATGCGGTGGTACGTTTAAAATTATCGCGATCTAATGTTCCATTTCTGTCAGAGTATCCAACTGACGCTCTCATTGGCACACCCCAAGCACTACCTAAAGCACTAAATGCGTGATCAGTACCAACAGCATCCACATAAATGGCGTCCTGCCAATCTGTGTTTGAGTTGCCTAATCTAGCTATAGCATCAACATCACCAGTTGAATTAATAAGACTTCTAAATTGTCCGGCAGACAATAAATCTACTTTATCAATGAGATTGTCAAAAGTCATGGACGAATTAAGGTTGAATTTAAATTCTCTGTCTTTTCCTTTTTTGGTAGTAATTAAAATAACCCCATTTGCAGCTCGTGATCCATAGATTGCTGTTGCAGAAGCGTCTTTTAATACCACCATGCTTTCAATATCGTTGGGATTAATTAAGTTTAATGGATTTCTTGATCCACCAACGCCACCTCCATCAAGAGGTAAGCCATCTAGAACAATTAAAGGAGAGCTAGATAATGACAATGAACCAAGTCCTCTAATAATAATGTTTTGATCTTCTCCAGGAGCACCACCACCAGACGTTACAGAAACACCTGCAATTTTTCCGGCAATAAGTTGTTGTGCAGATACTACTGGACCTTGATTAAAGTCTTCAGAAGTAATTAAATCGACAGATCCTGTTAAATCTTCTTTCTTTACACCACCATAACCAATTAGAACGACTTCTTCTAATTGTGCGGCATCTTCTACTAATTGGACGTTTAATGGACTTTGCCCAGCATAAGTAATCTCTAATGTCCTATATCCAACATAAGAAAAAACGATAACGTCTCCATTGTTAGCGGTAATTTCATAATTACCATCAAAATCTGTAGCTGTTCCTTGAGATGTACCCTTAATGAGAATATTAACTCCAGGAAGAGGTTGAGAGGATGATTGCTCTGTTACTGTACCAGTGACTGTTGATTGTGCAAAAATTATTGCTGGCAAAAAAAACAGTATGAACAGTAAGCTATTTAAAGTTGTTTTCATTCAATACTATTAAATTAGTTTAATTAAAGTTTGTTATATTTCCACTTCTCGCTCTAAATCTATGTAAATTTTATGTAAAGTATTAGTGGTAGAAAAAGTAATTATTTGCGAAAACGTTTTCGTGTTGAAAACTTTTTTAAATTTGCAGGGTTGTGGCTACAAACACATAATATTAGGGCATAAATAATAATAGTGATATATTTATTGTAAATATTATATTCTATGAAACGAAAAGTAACATTAAAACAAATTGCAAGAGAGTTAGATGTTTCTATTTCTACAGTTTCTAAAGCATTGCGACATAGTAAAGAAATTAGTGAAGATACTAGAGAGAAAGTACAAGCATTCGCAAAACTATATAATTATAGACCTAATAATATTGCACTTAGTTTAAAGAATAGAAAAACAAAAACTATAGGCATAATAATACCAGAGATTGTTCATCATTTTTTTTCTAAAGTCATTAGAGGCATCGAACTTATAGCCAATAGCAGAGGGTATAATGTTATTATTGGTTTATCTAATGAATCATTTACCAAAGAAGTAATTAATATGGAAATGCTTGCCAATGGTAGTATAGATGGTTTTATTCTTTCTATTTCTAAAGAAACTTTATTACAGCAAGATTTTCATCATTTTAATGAAACTATAAATCAAGGAATGCCAATTGTGATGTTTGATCGTGTTATAGAAGAAATTAATTGCGATAAAGTTATCGTTGATGACCTAAAAGGATCTAAAAAAGCTGTAGAGAAATTAATTTCTAATGGTTGTAAAAATATAGCTATAATTACAACAAAAGATTATGTTAGTGTAGGAAGATTAAGAACACAGGGCTATTTAGAAGCACTGCAAGAAAATAAAATATCTGCCAATAAGAGTTTAATTTTAAAGATTGATGTTGAGCTTGACTCGGAAGATCATTTAGAGGATTTAGAAAATGAGATTGAACAATTTTTTAAAAAGAATAAAAATATTGATGGTATTTTTGCGGTAAACGAGTTATATGCTGTAACAGCTATGAAGGTTGTTAGAAAATATGATTTAAAAATTCCAGACAATATTCAGGTTATAGGATTTACAGATGGCGTACTCTCTAAACACTCAAGACCAGGATTAACAACAGTGAGTCAACATGCACAAGAAATGGGCGAAAAAGCAGCAGAATTGTTGATTGAAAGATTAGAACTTGAAGTTGAAAAGGAAGAATATGGAGAGGAAGAAGAACACTATCAAACTGTGGTTATTGAGACCGAACTTATTGAAAGAGATTCTACTAAATAATTTTTTTTATGTTGTAGAATAAAAATCTTTATATATCTTTACAAACTAATCAAAACTTATATTTTCACTTCTCACATAAGTTTTGATAAGTCTTTTCGCTTATCAAATAGTATTAATTTAAATGTACTATAATGAAAAAGCGTACACTAGGTTTTTGGGAAATTTGGAACATGAGTTTCGGTTTTTTAGGAATCCAAATGGGTTTTGCTCTACAAAATGCAAATGTTAGCCGAATTTTTCAAACTTTAGGAGCAGAGGTAGAAGATATTCCCATTCTTTGGGTAGCTGCACCACTTACAGGCTTGATTGTTCAACCTATAATCGGTTATTTAAGTGATAAAACGTGGCATCCTAAATTAGGTCGTCGTCGTCCTTATTTTTTAGTAGGAGCAATTTTAGCATCATTGGCATTATTTGTTATGCCAAATTCTCCAGTACTTTGGTTTGCTGCAGGAATGCTTTGGATTATGGATGCTTCAATTAATGTGTCTATGGAGCCTTTTAGAGCGTTTGTAGGTGATAACCTTCCAGAACATCAACTTACTAAAGGTTTTGCCATGCAAAGTTTTTTTATTGGTATTGGAGCTTATGTTGCGTCAAAATTGCCTTGGTTTTTAACTTATTTAGGAGTTGCTAATACAGCACCTGAAGGTATTATCCCAGATTCGGTTAAATTTTCATTTTATATTGGAGGTATTGCTTTTTTAATTGCAGTACTTTGGACAGTTTTTAAATCTAAAGAATACTCACCAGAAGAAATGAAGGTTTTTGAAGAAGCCGAAAACAATAATTTCGATAAAGAAAAACGGTCGTTAGAATGGTTTCAAAATAATGGAAAATCTCATTTTACAAAAGGAATTATAATTACTATTGTTGGTTTAATAACCACATATTTTATTTATCATTTTGAACTTAAAAAAGACTTATTTGTACTTACACTTGGATTAATTACGTTAGGAGGACTCGCAATGTTAATTTCCGGATTATTGCAAAAGAGTAATAATATTGAAAATGGATTTGTAACCATAATAAACGATTTTCAATCTATGCCAAAAGTGATGAAGCAATTGGCTTGGGTTCAATTTTTCTCTTGGTTTGCATTATTTTCTATGTGGATTTATATGACACCAGCTGTAACAGAACATATTTATAGTACAACTGATACTACTTCCGAAGCTTATAATTTAGGCGCTAATCAAGTAGGTGCTATGTTTGCTAATTATAATATTATAGCAGCAGCAGTTGCATTTTTACTTCCTTTATTAGCAAGAAAGACAAGTCGAAAATTCACACATTTTTTAGCTCTAGTTGCAGGTGGTTTAGGATTAATGTCACTTTATTTTATTAGCAACCCAACCGTATTTACTATAGAATGGTTACCAATGATAGGTGTTGGTATTGCTTGGGCAAGTATTTTGTCTATTCCTTATGCGATGTTATCTGGTTCGTTACCAGCTTCTAAAATGGGTTATTATATGGGAGTTTTTAATTTCTTTATTGTAATTCCGCAATTAGTGGCAGCATCAATATTAGGGTTTTTAGTATCGAAGTTTTTCGATAACCAACCTATTTACGCGCTTCTTATTGGAGGAGTTTCAATGATTTTAGCAGGTTTCATTTCATTAACAGTAAACGATAAAGTTTCAACCAAAATAAATGAATAAAAAAGGATTCATATTCGACCTCGATGGTGTTATTGTAGATACTGCAAAGTACCATTTTTTAGCTTGGAAAAAATTGGCTAATAGTATCGATATTGATTTTAATCTGGAGCAAAACGAACAGCTAAAAGGAATAAGTAGAGTGCATTCTTTAGAAAAAATTCTAGAATGGGGAAATAAAACCCTTTCAGAAGATAAATTTATGGAGCTCATGGCAAGAAAAAATAACGATTACCTTAATTATATTGACCAAATGGATGAAAGTGAAATTCTTCCAGATGTCACAAAAATATTAGAGTATTTAAAACAACAAAATCAACCAATAGCCTTAGGTTCTGCAAGTAAAAATGCAAGAGCAATACTAAAACGAGTAAAATTGATTAAAAAATTTGATGCTATTGTTGATGGTAATGATGTTTCAAAAGCAAAACCTCACCCAGAAGTGTTTTTAAATGCAACAAGAGCATTAAAAATAAACGCCAAAGATTGTGTGGTTTTTGAAGATTCTGTTGCAGGAATTCAAGCAGCTAATATTGCTAATATGATTAGTATAGGTATTGGCGAGAAGTCAATTTTAAAAGAAGCTGATTTCGTGTTTAAAGATTTTACAGAAATAAGTATAGAATTTTTAAACAAACTCACGAATGTAGAAAAGAAAGTAATACAATGAATCAAGATTATATAAAACCAGATAAATGGTCGATTATTGAAGAAGGATTTGATGCAACACAGGTTAAATCTTCCGAAAGCTTATTTAGTATAGGCAATGGAGCTATGGGACAACGTGCCAATTTTGAAGAGCAATATTCTGGTCCAACATTTCAAGGGAGTTATATCGCTGGCGTTTATTATCCAGATAAAACAAGAGTGGGATGGTGGAAAAATGGTTATCCAGAATATTTTGCAAAAGTATTAAACGCTCCAAATTGGATTGGGATTAATGTCTTTATTAATAATGAACCTTTAGATTTGTTTAAGTGCAAGGTTATACAAAACTTTAGAAGAGAACTTAACATGAAAGAAGGTTGGTACAAAAGAACTTTTGAAGCCACATTGCAAAATGATGTTAAAGTTAAAGTTGAAGCGCTTCGTTTTTTAAGCCTGGATTTAGATGAAGTTGGAGCAATTAAATATTCGGTAACACCTATAAATGCTTCAGCTGAAATTAAATATCATCCTTATTTAGATAGCGGCATAACCAACGAAGACACAAATTGGGATGATGAGTTTTGGGAAAATTTAAGTGTGAATTATCAAGATGATCAGGCTTTTATAGTATCACACACCATGAAAACTAATTTTCATGTATGTACAGCTATGCAAACCCAATTGTCGTTAAATGAAAAAGTATTAAAACAAGAAAAAAGAATAGATTCTTATTCAAATTATATAGAGTTTCAATATGAAAGTGAAGTAAAACAAGGCGAAACTTTAACCCTTACAAAATTTGGAGGCTACACAGTATCTTTAAATCATGACAAAGATAATCTTAAAGAAGTTTCAAAAGAAATGCTTTTTAAAGCTTCAACATTAGGATTTAATAATCTTCTTGAGCAGCAAAAAAAGTCTTGGTCAAAAATTTGGGATACAGCCGATATTACTATCGATGGAGATATAAAAGCACAGCAAGGTATTCGGTTTAATATTTTTCAATTAAATCAAACCTATTTGGGTAAAGATGCAAGATTAAATATTGGACCAAAAGGATTTACTGGAGAAAAATATGGAGGAAGTACCTATTGGGATACCGAAGCGTATTGCATACCATTTTATATGGTAACAAAAGGAGAGCAAGTTGCCAGAAATCTTTTAACCTATCGTTATAATCATTTAGAAAAAGCTATAGAAAATGCCGAAAAATTAGGATTTTCTAATGGAGCAGCATTGTATCCAATGGTAACCATGAATGGTGAAGAATGCCATAACGAATGGGAAATAACCTTTGAAGAAATTCATCGTAATGGTGCAATTGCTTTCGCCATTTACAACTACTATCGATATACTGGAGACTATAGCTATATTAAAGAGAAAGGACTAGAAGTATTAATTGCTATTGCTCGTTTTTGGCACCAAAGAGCAAATTTTTCAAAATCAAAAAACAAGTATGTAATTTTAGGTGTAACTGGACCAAACGAATATGAAAATAATGTAAATAATAACTGGTACACTAATTATTTTGCAAAATGGTGTATTGATTTTACTATTGAAAACATAAATATGATTAAAGTAAAACATGATTCAGATTTTACAAGAATCATGAATAATGCTAAACTTTCTAATGTTGAAATAGAAAAATGGAAAGACGTAGCAGGCAATTTATATTTTCCATATTCCGAAGAATATAAAGTCTATTTACAACAAGATGGATTTTTAGACAAAGAGCTCGTTACAGTTGCTAATTTAGACAAATCACAAAGACCAATTAATCAAAAATGGTCTTGGGACAGGATTTTACGATCACCTTATATAAAACAAGCCGATGTTTTACAAGGATTTTATTTTTTCGAAGACAACTTTACATTAGACGAATTAGAAAGGCACTTCGATTTTTATGAGCAATATACAGTTCATGAAAGTTCATTATCCCCATGTGTTCATAGTGTACAAGCAGCAAAATTGGGTAGAATGGAGCAAGCTTATCAGTTTTATTTGCGTACGTCTCGTTTAGATTTAGACGATTATAATAATGAAGTTGATGAAGGCTTGCATATTACAAGTATGGCTGGAACTTGGATGAGTATTGTTGAAGGTTTTGGAGGTATGCGAATAAAAAATGATAAATTAAGTTTTAAACCACAAATACCAAAGCAATGGGAAACCTATTCATTTAAAATTAATTTCAGAAACCAAATTATAAAAGTTAATGTATGTCAAAATGAAACTAATTTTGAGCTTCAAGGCAATGAAGAATTACAGATTTTAGTTAATGATGAATTAGTTACAATTACTCCAAATAGCTTGGGGACTGTATAATATTATAGACACATGAGGGCACAAATTAAATTTTTAGCGATTGTTTTAATATTTTCAGTTTATTCTTGTAAGAAATCTGAAAGGGATAATAATAAAGAGAATGTATCTCAGGTTTCAAATGCTTTTATCGAAAGAGTAGAACCACCAAATTGGTGGATTGGTTTTAAAGATACTAATCTTCAACTATTGGTTAAGGAAGAAAATATAGGCAACACAAAACCTGAAATATCTTATCAAGGTGTAACTATTTCAGAAATTCATAAAGCTACAAGTCCAAACTATTTATTTATAGATTTAAATATTTCAGAAGAAGCAAAAGCTGGAAAATTCGATATTGTTTTTAAATATGAAAAGGGGAATGAGAAAGCACATACTTATGAGCTAAAGGATAAAGAAAAAACTTCAGAAGAATTTAAAGGATTTGATAGTAGTGATGTCATTTATTTAATCACACCAGATAGATTTGCCAATGCTAACCCAGAAAATGATATTATTTCTGGACTTAAAGAAAACGTCATTAATAGAAAAGATGATTATGCAAGACATGGAGGCGATATTCAAGGTATAACAGATAATCTAACATATATTGATGAGATGGGATTTACAGCCATTTGGTCTTGCCCATTATTGACAAATGATATGACACAATCGTCTTATCATGGTTATGCAATTACTAATTTATATGAAGTTGATCCACGTTTCGGAACACTTGATGAGTTCAAAGAATTATCTCAAAAAGCTCAAGAAAAAGGTATTAAGCTTATCATGGATCAAGTTGCTAACCATTGTGGGAGTGAGCATTGGTGGATGAAGGATTTACCGTTTTCAGATTGGGTAAATTATCAGGAGGATTTTGAAAAATTACCTGTATCTGTAGAAGAAATGCGTTTGGCTAATGGAGAATACGATTGGAATCGTATTAACACCTATTTTACAAACTCAAACCATAGAAGAACGATAAACCAAGATTCTTACGCATCAAAATATGATAGTAAATTAATGAGCGATGGTTGGTTTGTACCTATGATGCCAGATTTAAATCAGCGAAATCCATTTATGGCAAAATACATTATTCAAAATAGTATTTGGTGGATAGAAACGGCACAACTTGGAGGCATACGTCAGGACACCTATCCATACTCTGATAAAAAATTTATGTCTGATTGGGCTGGTGCAATAATGAATGAATACACTAATTTTAATATCGTTGGAGAAGAATGGAGTACCAATCCTTTACTTATAGCTTTTTGGCAAGAAGGGAATAACAACAAAGATGGGTACGATTCAAATCTAAAGTCTTCAATGGATTTTGCAATGCAAGAAAAAATAACTCAAGCACTTAACGAAGATGAATCTTGGGATAAAGGATTCGTTAAAATTTATGAAGGTTTAGCAAACGATTTTGCCTACGCTTCACCAAAGGATATTATGATTTTTCCTGACAATCATGATATGAGTCGAATATTTACGCAATTAGATGAAGATGTTACCAAAAATAAAATGGCATTAAGTTATATGCTTGTATTGCCTAGAATTCCACAACTATATTATGGCACCGAAATTTTAATGAATGATACTGCAAAACCAGGTGATCATGGATTAATTCGTACAGATTTTCCTGGAGGTTGGAAAGGTGATGCCGTAAATGCATTTACAGGAGAAGGCTTAACAGATGCTCAAAAAGATATGCAGTCTTATCTAAAAATAGTGTTGAATTACAGAAAAAACAGTAAAGCCATTCACAACGGAAAAACAATTCATTTTGCTCCTGAAAACGGAATTTATGTTTTGTTTAGAATTTTAGAGGATGAAATAGTTGCACTTATTCTTAATAAAAATGAAGGAGAAACAAATTTAGATTTAAATAGTTTTGATGAAATTGGATTGAATGGAAAAACACTTAAAAATATTATTACAGAAGAAGAATTTACTTGGAATGATAACTTAACAATTAATGGAAAAGGAGTTACGCTTTTAACAACAAAAAAATAGGATTATGAAATTCTTGAAATTGATATTAATACTATCATTATGCTTTTTTTCGTGTAAACAAGAGAAGAAAGAAGCTAAAATTTCTGATAATGTTGAAGTAAAAATTATTACTCAAAAATTAGACAATATTATTCTTTCAAGCGGAACAATTCATCGTATAGAAAGTTTTCCGTCAAAATATGTTCAGCCTCGAAATGTAGATGTGTGGTTACCTGATAATTATTCCAAAGACAAAAAATACAG
>Ga0164320_10000066_pt1 | contig 26424 bp, 24 predicted proteins | sample GuaBasSediGuay11_FD_113736 | JGI IMG/M metagenome (GOLD analysis project Ga0164320, IMG submission 113736) | Subseafloor sediment microbial communities from Guaymas Basin, Gulf of California, Mexico - Guay11, Core 4567-28, 0-3 cm | ecosystem: Environmental > Aquatic > Marine > Hydrothermal...
TTTAAAATTTTATGAATTTTAAAAAAAATTAATAAAAAATAAAAAAATTAAGGTTTTTTTTTTGTTAAATTTGTAATGCTATTAATCCATATTTTTAAAAATGAAAAAATTACTCTTAAGTGTAGCAATACTTTTTGTTGCTACATATTGGTTGTCTCAAAACAATAATTCTAGTGATGTCAATAAGAAAGTTAATGGAAATGATATTGCAGAATTAGTCGAAAACACTAAAACAGTATCTTTAAATTAAGCTCTATTATTAAAAAACCCATATAGTAATACTACTTCACAAAAACCCCTATATGGTCCTAGTACATTGGTTGTAATAATAATAAATATAAAAAGGTCTTTTTATATTTTGTAATAATAATTTTCTCATAACTATTTTTTACTTTTTTTATTATATTTAATCTTTTATATGTATCATTGTGAATAGTAATTTTACTGTTTACTAAATTACTTTACCCAAATATTTGTATTTTGATTTATTTAGACTCCTGTATATTACTGTTTTTTTATCAATTTTTAAAAATTTAATTATGAGCAAAACTTTTTTTGTGCGACTGTTATTTATAAGTTGTTGTATGTTTTTTTCTAATTCAATAATAGCACAACAAGTAGAAAATAATGAGTACAATAAAATAGATAATCCTAGAAATGAAGAAGGGATTAGAGACAAAAACATTGTGTCTTTAGCTATTGGTGCTGCAACAATAAACGGAGATTTTTCAAATAGTTTATTGGAATTTTATATACATATAGGATATAAACATTTTTTAAGTCCACATACGAATATTAGTATTGGGTTTAATAAATTTGATTTGGGTTATGAAAACGTTTTTGAAGAAGGGTTTATTTCTATTGATCTTAATTTAGAAGTTTTCATTCTTCCATATGATATGTTTACGCCTTTTGTTTTTGCAGGAGTCGGATTAAATGCCATGAATGATTTTGAAGGCCAAAACACAAAAGCTCAAGGAGGTGTCGGTATTGAGATTTTTCCAAAAGGGCCCATAGGTTTTAAGTTGTTTGCAGAATATAATCAGGTATTTGCAGATGATTTGGATGGACTAGTTTCTGGGAATTCAGATGATGGGTATTTGAGAGTTGCTATAGGGATTAATTACTATTTTGGAGAGTCTAATAAGCGTAAAAAAACTAAAGATGATGTTCCTACAATTATTAATACAAATCCAATTGACAATAAAAACTAAATAACTTTATTACTTTTGTATAACCAAAAAGGATGGTTTTTCAATGAGCAAAGTAATAAGTAAAAGATATGCACAAAGAGGTGTTTCGGCATCAAAAGAGGATGTGCATAGTGCTATTGCAAATATTAATAAAGGCTTATTCCCTAAAGCGTTTTGTAAAATCGTTCCAGACTACCTTACTAATAATGAGGATTACTGTTTAGTAATGCATGCAGATGGTGCAGGAACTAAAAGTTCCTTGGCTTATATGTATTGGAAAGAAACTGGAGATCTTTCAGTTTGGAAAGGTATTGCTCAAGATGCTTTATTCATGAATATCGACGATTTATTATGCGTTGGAGCTACCGATAATATTATGCTCTCTTCAACTATTGGTAGAAATAAAAACCTAATTACAGGAGACGTTATTTCGGCTATAATTAATGGAACGGAAGAATTAATTTCCGAATTGAAGGATTTTGGAGTTACCATACATTCAACAGGAGGAGAAACCGCCGATGTTGGCGATTTGGTACGAACAATTATTGTGGATTCTACTGTAACTGCAAGAATAAAGCGTAGCGATGTTATTGATAATGCAAACATTAAAGCAGGAGATGTAATTGTAGGATTGTCATCCTCTGGTCAAGCTATCTATGAAAAAGAGTATAATGGTGGCATGGGAAGCAATGGGTTAACATCTGCAAGACACGATGTATTTGCTAAATATTTAGCCGATAAATATCCTGAAAGCTTTGATGCTGTAGTTCCTGAAGGACTGGTTTATTCTGGAAATATAAAACTAACTGATGCTGTTAAGGATTCTTCGATTGATGCTGGAAAATTAGTATTATCACCAACGCGAACCTATGCTCCAATAATAAAAGAAATTTTATCAAAATATAATTCAGATTCTATACACGGAATGATTCATTGTAGTGGAGGAGCACAAACTAAAATTCTTCACTTTATTGAAAATCTTCATATTATAAAAGATAATATGTTTCCAATTCCCCCATTATTCAAATTAATACAGGAGCAATCCATAACCGATTGGAAAGAAATGTATCAAGTGTTTAATTGTGGACATCGCATGGAATTATACGTCTCTCCAGAAATTGCAAATGATATTATTTCAATTTCAAAATCGTTTAATGTTGATGCTCAAATTATTGGTAGAGTAGAAGCCTCTAAAGATAAAAAACTCACTATATCCAGTGGGTTTGGTGAATTTAATTACTAAAATTCATTTGTTTCATATAAAAAAATAAAATAAAAAATTTGTTAACTTTTTTATGTTAATAAATTATTAAATTACTAACAAACAGGATATTAAGTCATTTTCCTTGTAAACTTTATGATAAAAGTCATATTTTAAGTTGTATCTTTTGAGTTTATTTATCATCTTTAAAACAAATTAGCCACCACTTAATATCTAATCAGCTTAATGAAAGTAAAAGCCCTCCCAATACCCCAAAAAACATATACACAAGATGAAGCTTTTCAAGCTGCATTAACCTATTTTAATAACGACGATTTGGCAGCAAGAGTTTGGCTAAATAAATATGCCTTAAAAGATTCTGAAGGAAATATTTATGAGTTAACTCCTAACGATATGCATCACAGGATTGCTAAAGAAATTGCTAGAATAGAACAACATTATCCAAATCCATTGTCTGAGCAAGAAGTTTTTAACTTTATTAAAGATTTTAAATATATAGTGCCGCAAGGAAGCCCAATGGCAGGAATTGGTAATCAGTTTCAAACGGCATCGCTGTCTAATTGTTTTGTAATTGGAAATGAAGGATTGTCCGATTCTTATGGAGGAATCATGAAAATTGACCAGGAGCAAGTACAACTTATGAAACGTAGAGGAGGAGTTGGTCACGATTTGTCGCACATTCGTCCTAAGGGTTCGCCAGTAAAAAATTCAGCATTAACATCTACTGGTATTGTGCCTTTTATGGAACGTTATTCTAATTCTACACGAGAAGTAGCACAAGATGGAAGGCGAGGTGCACTCATGTTATCTGTATCTGTAAATCATCCAGATGCCGAAGATTTTATAGATGCAAAATTAGAACAAGGTAAAGTTACAGGTGCTAATGTTTCGGTACGAATGGATGATGATTTTATGCAGGCTGTAAAAAATAATGAATTCTACACTCAAAAGTATCCGGTTAATAGCAAAAACCCTGTATTTTCAAAAACTATTGAAGCAAATAAACTTTGGGAGAAAATTGTACATAATGCATGGAAATCTGCTGAACCAGGAATTTTATTTTGGGATACAATTATTAACGAATCGGTTCCTGATTGTTATGCCGATTTGGGTTACAAAACAGTATCGACAAATCCTTGTGGTGAGATTCCTTTATGTCCTTACGATTCTTGCCGTTTACTGGCAATTAATTTATTTTCTTATGTCGAAAAGCCATTTACAAAACAAGCATTTTTCAATTTCGAATTATTTAAAAAACATATTGCAGCAGCACAACGCATCATGGATGATATCATCGATTTAGAGCTTGAAAAAATTGATGCTATCATAAAAAAAATAGAAGCTGATCCAGAATCGGAAGAAGTAAAATTAACAGAACGTAACCTTTGGATTAATATAAGAAATAAAGCTAAAGAAGGACGACGAACAGGAATTGGTATCACTGCTGAAGGCGATATGCTTGCGGGTTTAGGAATACAATATGGAAGTGAAAAAGGAAATGATTTCTCAACAGAAGTTCATAAAACAATAGCAATTGAAGCCTATCGTGCTTCGGTTTATACAGCAAAAGAACGTGGAGCATTTAGTGTTTTTGATTCAGAACGTGAAAAAGAAAATCCATTTATACAGCGCTTAAAACAAACAGACGAAAAACTTTATTACGAAATGTTGGAGTATGGAAGACGTAATATTGCGTTGCTAACCATTGCACCAACAGGAACCACAAGTTTAATGACACAAACATCGTCTGGAATTGAACCTGTATTTCTTCCAGTATATAAACGTCGTAGAAAAGTAAATCCTAACGATAAAAATGCACGTGTAGATTTCGTGGATGATGTTGGAGATTCTTGGGAAGAATATGTAGTGTTTCACCATAGGTTTAAACAATGGATGGAAGTTAATGGTTATGATATTACTAAAAATTATGAGCAAGAAGAATTAGATGATTTAGTAGCAAAATCACCATACTATAACGCAACTTCTAACGATGTAGATTGGTTAAGCAAAGTACATATGCAAGGAGCTGTGCAAAAATGGATAGATCATTCCATAAGTGTTACTATTAACTTACCAAATGATGCAACCGAAGATTTAGTAGGTAAATTGTATTTAGAAGCTTGGGAAGTTGGCTGTAAAGGTGTAACGGTTTATAGAGATGGATCGCGTTCTGGAGTGCTGATTTCTAATGAAGATAAAAAAGAAGATGAGAATAAAATATTAACAACCTTTCCTATTAAGCGTCCGCAAATTTTAGAAACTGATGTTGTACGGTTTCAGAATAATAAAGAAAAATGGATTGCTTTTATAGGTTTGATAGATGGGAAACCTTATGAGATATTTACAGGACTTGCAGATGATGAGGATGGTATATTAATTCCGCGTTGGGTAAATGAAGGTGTTATAATTAAAAACAGGAATGAAAATGGCAGCTCACGTTACGATTTTCAGTATAAAAATAAAAGAGGCTATAAAACCACCATTGAAGGCTTGTCGCATAAGTTTAATCCAGAGTTTTGGAATTATGCTAAATTGTTTTCAAGTACGCTTCGTCATGGTATGCCAATCGATAAAATTGTGGACTTAATTAATAGTCTTCAGTTGGATAGTGAATCAATTAATACCTGGAAAAATGGAGTTGTTCGTGCTTTAAAACGATATGTGGAAGACGGAACGCAAGTAAAAGGGCAAGTGTGTACCAATTGTAATTCTGAAAACTTAATCTATCAGGAAGGCTGTTTAACATGTAAAGATTGTGGATCTTCTAAATGTGGATAAATAGAAGTATTATAGTGTAATGTTAAGACGTTGAGATAACTTTGAAAGTTTAGTTTTTATTTAAAGTGTTATTCTTAATTGTATAGGTATAATCAGTATGCAAACCTTCAGGAATATTATTATCTATAATAATAAGAGTTTTGGTGTCTGTTAATGAATTTAATATACTTATTAAATGTGCCACAGTTTTAAGGTTCAAATCTTTGAATGGTTGATTGATAATTAACCACGATTTATTTGTTAAAAGTGCTCTGCAATATAGCAGTATCTTTTTTTGTCCTTTAGTAAGTATGTTTCCTAAATCGCCAATAGCGTCGTGTAATTCTAGTCTGTTATTTTCGTCTTCAAATTGCTGAAGATCTTTTAAAAGATTAGATGCTTTGTGTTCTCTTTTTGGATTTCGACTATAAACAATGGCTTCATATACTGTTCTTCCAAATAATGGGAATGTATCTGAAATTACTGCAATATTCTTTCTAATGGTTTTCTCGGCGAGTTCATTGTAATTGTATTTTCCATAGTTAATTTTTCCTGCTGTTGGCTGGTAAATTTTAAGTAGAAGGTTTACTAAAGTGTTTTTTCCAGAACCAGATCCACCAGTTATAAGAGTCATGCTTTTTGGTAAAATAGAAAAATTCAATTTGTTAAAAACCATGTTTTCTGAATTTGGATATTTAAAACAAACATCATCAAAGTGTATTTTTTCTATGGATAGATTAATTTCTTCAAAAGAGAGATTGTTTTCTGCCTCCAAAGAAAAGATGTTGAGTAATTTTTCAAACGAGATGTCTCCAAGTTTCCAAACAATACTTACACGTAACGTACGTCTTAAAATAGGAAGAAAAGATATGATTAATAGTATTAAAATCAGTAATGCAGATTCATTAAAAAGATGATCTTTACTGGTTTTTAAATAAAATACATACCACATTAATAAGGCTAACATTAAGTAGGTTAACATTGGAATAATAGACTGTATAAGACTTACTGTACGCTGATATTTTTTACCTACGGCATATAATTTATCAGAACGTTTGTTATATCTTTTTTCTTCTGGTGTATATTTATTAAATACTTTTATCGATATCATTGCTCTTAACCGCGTATTTATAAAGGTTAACATTGCTGCGCGTTGGTCTCTTCGATTAACAGATATTGAGTACAAAATGTTATTTACAAAAAATAATATAATTATTGAGAAACCAATTGAAATTGCTGCAATAGATCCAAGATTAATATCTATATATGCAATAGTAATAAGTAGAAACACTATTAAAAAAAGATCTTGTAAAAATCGAAATATTCCTCTGGTAACATAATTTTGAATACTTTTTAAATCGCCACTATACCTAAGCAAATATTTACCAATTCCCTTTTGGTCATAAACCGAAGTACTTATTTGAAGTTGATGCTCAAAAAGTTGTTCTCTAAGGGTTTTGGCAAATTTTTCTCCAATAATTAAAATGTAATACTTATTTATATATTCGAAAATAAAACGACCAAAAACAAGGGAAATAAAAAATAAAAGAAACGTTGTAAAGCTTTCAGCATTAATAAAAGGCAAAGCATCCAACAACTTTAATCGATGTGAAGAAAACCCAAAATTAAATTCATAAAAACGTCCCAGACTAATTGGTATTAACAAAGTTAAGATGTTATAGCATAACCCACTTAAAAATGTAATAGAAACAAGTAGTCTGTTACGTTTTATAAAATTAAATATTAACTGCCATTTTGTTTTCAAACTTCGAATAGTTTAGTTTAGTTTCTAAAGTATTAATTATTTCTTTAGACATCAAATCTTTACCAGTTAAAACCGTATAGTTAGATTGTTGCTCTACTTCTTGTACTAACAAAGGGCTTGTAGTAAAAAGACCAGACACACCAATTACAGTGCACTCTAATTTTGTAAGTAAGTCGGATCCAGAAATCGCACTCATACTATCTGCCGATGAGAACAAAGCTCCTGAAATATTTCTCATAAAATTTTTATTATGAATTAATGCAGAAGTTTCCCTTTGTAAAAGGCCATCGGCAATTTCAACTATAATATAATCAGGATTATGAGGCATTACTTGCTCTATTAATCTGTTGTATAAATTTAAAAGTTCAAGTGTAGAACACATATAAGTTGAAGGGAAACCAAAATCAGAAAAATCAATAGATATTTTTGCCCCATAATCACGCACCATGCTTTTGTCTTTGGTAAAAACAGTTCCTGTTAGTTTAATATAAGCTATTTTTTTGCCAGCTAATTTAAGCCCTCTAGCCATAAATGCTGCAGTTGTAGTTTTACCACTATCCATACTTGTTCCCAATGATAATATTACTTTTGGATCTCTTACATTAGTAATAGAATTTGATGATAAAACGGGTTTATTATTTAGATATTTAGTATTAACAACATGCCCACTTTCATCAACAATGTAGCCAACCAAACTTAATGTTGTAGGGCCAATATTTTCAAATTTGTCATGTATACTTCTTAATACGCCAATAGCTCCACCTTGACCTAATATATGGTATGTTGAATGATAGGACTTAGGCACATAACCTTCCATTTGGCCTGTGGCATATCGATTTCCAAAAGGAGCCATAATTAAATCGCCAGATAATATAAACTTGTTGTTACCACCTACAGATTGGATACGAGTGTGCTTTCCGATTTCTTTAACTCTAAATATGGCAACATCTCCAGCTTTAGGAATATAGGTTTTTTTTATTTGCTTGTTTATTATTGTGCTATTTACATTTTTACAAATGATAGCCTTTTTTATCTTATTCGAATTAATTTTGTGAAGTTTCATAATTATGTAGATTTTTAATAAAATTATTTTAGTGTAAATGATAGACTTGTTCCAATAACTGTATAGTCATTGTCTGGTAATTGTTCGGTTTTGATTTCATTTTGAAATAGATAGTAAATCGAAGCTCTCATCGAAGAGTCTTTAATAGGTTTAAAACTTAATCCAGCTTTTATACGATATCTTTTAATTCCGTCTGAAATAATCCCTCCTTGATAATAGAAGAATTGACCATCAATATATGGAGATAGACTCGATCTTTTCACATTGTAACCAAGTCTTGTTGAGTACAGACTTCTGGTTTTATATTTATCAAGATCAGGAAAAAAATATTGAAACTCAATTTTATGTCTTAAAGATAATCGATGAACCAAATCGTGTTTATAAGAAAAATTTCCATAAATACGATCAACTACTAATGTATTAAACCAACCAGAAGATGCACCTTGTGCTCTTAATGAATTAGAGTCGTTAAAAAGACCTCTAACATAGCCACCTTCAACATAAGTTCTTCGTTTAATTTTATATGATAAAGATAGTTTTGTTTGAGAAAAACTGTAATTGCCTAGAGAAACATTAAAAGCAAAAAGCTGACTCAATTTTGCTTTAACATTTTCATTTATTTCATAAGATAAATTCGCACCTGTCCATGCTTTTAAATTATTGGTTAAATCTTGAGAACTTATAGTAAAACTAGTAAAGAATAAGAGAGGGATAAGTGTTTTTTTAATTATTGGGCGAAAATGCATAATTGTAATTGTTTTTGATTTTTATATATATAACAATTTAAGAGGTAAAACTCCTGCTGCAATTTTAGAATAATATACTATTAAGAAGTAATTTCTTTGAATCATTGAGAAAAGCAATCAAATAATATTTTTAAAGAAAGATTTTTGAGGAGCTATTTATATATTTAAATAGAACAATATCAAACTCTATTTTCATATAAATTCTTTTATAACTACAATAAAGACAACAGTTAATAAAATATCAACTAAAAACAGAATAGAAAATAATTTGAATGTAGAAATGCCCAAATTTTTACAAAATATTAATTTTCGTTTCGCATTAGTTTCATTTACCAAATACCAAACAAAAATTGTTAGCAATAATTTAGTGACTATTGCTGTAAAAACAAAAGGATAAACAATTGCAATAGCAATGTTTATTATAAACGACCAGATTACAAATGGTCTGTAAAATGCAAGTATCGATAGTAATTGCTGCATGATACAATCATAAACGATTCAAAAGAATAAATATTTTTAACAATAGTATTGAAAGGCTTATACTATTGACAATTCATAAATTATCGTATTTTTGTTTCACAATTTATAAAGGTAAATGTTAGATAGAATACGAATAGTAAGACAACGATTTGATGAGGTTAGCGATTTAATAATTCAGCCAGATATTATTACAGATCAAAAACGTTATGTTCAATTAAATAAGGAATATAAAGACTTAAGAAAGTTGTTGGATATTGGAGAAGAATACGAAACCCTTGTTGGTAATATTACTGAAGCTGAAGAAATTATAGCAGATGGAAGCGATGCAGAAATGGTAGAAATGGCTAAAATTGAATATGAAGAAGCCAAGGCAAAACTTCCAGTGCTAGAAGAAAAGATTAAATTTTTGTTGATACCGAAAGATCCTGAAGATTCTAAAAATGCAATAGTTGAACTTCGTGCGGGAACTGGAGGAGACGAAGCTAGTATTTTTGCAGGAGATTTATTTAGAATGTACACTAAATATTGCGAAGGCAGAGGATGGAAAGTAGATACAGTAGATTTTAGCGAAGGAACAAATGGTGGATTTAAAGAAATACAATTTGAAGTTTCTGGCGATGATGTTTATGGAACTTTGAAGTTTGAAGCTGGCGTACATCGTGTGCAACGTGTGCCGCAAACCGAAACACAAGGTCGTGTTCATACAAGTGCAGCAACAGTTATGGTTTTTCCTGAGGCAGAAGAATTTGATATAGAAATTAATCCAAAAGATGTTCGTATAGATTATTTCTGTTCATCAGGTCCAGGAGGACAAAGTGTAAATACAACATATTCTGCTGTGCGTTTAACACATATTCCAACTGGGTTGGTTGCTCAATGTCAAGACCAGAAAAGTCAGCATAAAAATAAAGATAAAGCATTTAGAGTATTACGCTCTCGATTATACGATTTAGAGTTGGCAAAAAAACAAGCCGAAGATGCAGCAAAGCGAGGTTCTATGGTTAGCTCTGGAGATAGAAGTGCCAAAATTAGAACCTACAACTATTCGCAAGGTCGTGTAACCGACCATAGAATTGGATTGACTTTATACGATTTACAGAATATTATTAATGGAGATATTCAAAAAATAATTGACGAATTAATGTTGGCTGAAAATACAGAGAAGTTAAAAGCTAATAGCGATGTAATTTAATTTGTCATTCCTGCGGAGGCAAGAATCTATAAAAAGTATTAGTGAATTCGTGGCAAGATAATAATAATGACTCAAAACCAATTAGTAGAACAAATCCACAAAAAAAAATCCTTCCTCTGTATAGGATTAGATGTCGATTTAGATAAAATCCCACAACATCTACTACAAGAAGACGATCCTATTTTAGCATTTAATAAAGCTATAATTGATGCAACCCATCACTTGTGTGTAGCTTATAAACCTAATATAGCGTTTTATGAAGCTTATGGTTTAAAAGGTTGGCAAGCCTTAGAAAAAACAATACAATATCTAAATAATAATCATCCAGATATTTTTACAATTGCTGATGCAAAACGAGGCGATATTGGTAATACAAGTAGTCGATATGCTAAAGCTTTTTTCGAGGATTTGGACTTCGACAGTATAACTGTTGCGCCTTATATGGGAAAAGATTCTGTGGAACCCTTTTTAAGTTTTGAAGGAAAACACACAATTCTTTTAGCATTAACTTCTAATGAAGGCGCTTCGGATTTTCAGACTAAACCTGTTGAAGGAAAGGAATTCTATAAACAAATTATTGAAACTTCAAAAACTTGGCAAAACTCTGAAAATCTAATGTATGTTGTTGGAGCAACTAAAGCAGAGCATTTATCAGAAATTCGTCAGATTATACCAAACAGTTTTTTATTAATTCCTGGAGTTGGAGCACAAGGAGGTAGCTTACAAGATGTTTGTAAATATGGTCTAAATGATAACGTTGGATTGTTAATAAACTCTTCTCGCGGAATTATTTATGCTTCAAATGGAGTAGATTTTGCTGAAGCTGCAACTAAAAAAGCTAAAGAATTGCAGCTAAAAATGTCAGAAATTATAAATAATCAGATAAACTAAATTATTTAGATAGTTGTTTTCCCGAAGAAAGTGTCTTTTCAGTCTCAGATATAAAAGAATTTTTTTCTGATTCTTTCGATAATAATCCTTTTTTTAAGTTAGGTTTAATAGTACCTACTCTACAATAATGTGAATTCATACAAGCTTTTTATATAAGTACGAGAGTTTGTACCAACTTGGATGTAAGAAAAGGTGTTTTTTATTAAATTTTTATGAAATTATTTGAAGATTCCCTACTTAAATACTTTAAACGATTTAATTCTTCTAAAAGTTTTAAAGCATTATACTCCAAAATATCACTTAAAGCAGAGTCTGTTTGTCTAAAATTATAAGCATCTTCAATAAGCTGTTTGTACTGTTTTTGCAGTTTATTTTGATTTTCCTTTATTTTAGAAGATTTACTCATAGTAATCATAAAAAATACGCTATTAAATATAGTAAAATATTATGTAACAGCAAGTTGAATTTTGAAATTGTTAATAAAAAACAGAGAAATTCTCAAATTACAATCCTACAGATTAGATTTTTTTTTAATGTTATGTTAATACCACTAATAGATTTACTTTGATTGAATATATTTAATAACTAAATAAAATTAATAATTATGAATAAATTAGTTACTCTAACCTTACTTTGTTTTATGACAATATCATTAAATGCCCAAACCAGTAAATGTAATTGTTGTACAGAAAATCATAAAGCTTTTGATTTTTGGATTGGTAGTTGGACAGTTACTAAACCTGATGGAGGTTTGGCGGGTAAAAATGTAATTGATAAAATTCAGGATAATTGTATTCTTCGAGAAAACTGGACAAGTGCAAAAGGTACTTTTAAAGGAACAAGTAATAATTTTTATAATTCTAAAACTAAACAGTGGGAACAAATTTGGATTGATAATCAAGGAGGTAGCTTACATTTAAAAGGGAAACGAATTGGTAATCAAATGATTTTGAAAACCGATGAAGAACTAAATAAAAAAGGAGAGTCGTTTTACCATCGCGTAACTTGGACACTTAATGAAGATGGTTATGTTCGTCAATATTGGGAAACTATTACAAATGATAAAGACGTAACGATTGCTTTTGATGGTTTGTATAAAAAGGATTAATAATGTTTATTTATTAAATCTTCTGTTTCTTTTAATGATTTAAACACATCAAATCTTTTACCTTGTGTCCGTAATGCACCAAGTACATTAGCATATTGAGCCGCTTTTATATGATTGTTATGAACTGTAAAACCATATGCTAACCCACCTGCAAATGAATCACCACACCCAGTAGTATCAATAACGTTAGTAACGGGAATTGAAGATACAAACTCCTTCTTAATGGTTTTATCTTTATTTGAATAAACAATGCATCCTCTTGAGTCGAGTGTAACATATAATGTTTTTACACCTTGATCTAAAATATATGTTGCAAAATCATCCAGATGTTCTGTGTGGTTTTCGTTATAAAAATCTTCACCTTCATAATTCTTGTCAAACCAACAACAAATAGATTCTTCTAAATTCATTTTTAAAATATCTATATAAGGTAACCACTGTTCTTTTTCTTTCCAATAACGGCGAAGTCGTTTTCCATTGTTATTTACAAAAGTTGTTGGGCCATGAGCGTCAAAAATGATATTAGCTTTGCTATTAGATTTAATAAACTTGAGAGTTTCTATTTGTATTTCAAAATTTGTGATAGGAACAAATACAAAACAATTAACATCTAAAAAAGGAGAAATATCTTCTGGAGCTATTGGACTCATATTTGCAATTTGTTTTTCGAGTCTGTTATTTTGATCTATAAACTTCAATTCTATGATTGTGCCTTGATCTTTTTGGTTATATAAACCATTCAAATTAATATTAGTATAATCCTTAAAAATAGACTTTATAGCATCAGTATCTTTTTTATTTATATGAGCTATTGGTATAACTTCTCCTATACCTTCAAGTAAATTAGCCAAAGCTATAGTAGGATGAGTCACACAACCAAACTTTTTTATAACCTCGTTTTTATGTGTTATAATGGTATCAGATGGTATTGGACCAACAACCGCTATTTTATAGTAATTATTCATTTAATCTAACATTCAACGTTCTTTCATAAATTTGTAGTTCTAGATGAGAGTTTAATTCTAAGTTCTTTTTCTTCAATTGTAATCAAAGTATAAACTCCTTTTAATGCTTCGTTTGTAAAATAATCCTTAAATTAAAAATAAGGAATAGTATTAAAAATTTACGCTGCATAATTTGAGGTTTTATATCTTTAACAAATATATGTTATTATGAACCATGCTCAAATTTCAGTTGTATTATTAAGTATTCTTCTTTTCTTTAGTTGTAATTCTGAACTGAAAAGAGATAAAATTGAACCGAATAAAAGCCCCAATCAATATATTACTGTATTAGGTATTGCTCAAGATGCTGGTTTTCCACATATAGATTGTGATAAGGATTGTTGTAAAGCGTTCTATGATGGTTCTGAAAATAAAAAATTAGTATCATCTTTAGGGTTAGTCGATTTGTTAAACAAAAAGAAATGGTTGTTTGATGCTACTCCAGATATTACGCAACAAGTTCAGGATTTAAAAACAAACCATTTGGACAACGGAAAAGTAATAGATGGTATTTTCCTAACACATACACATATTGGTCATTACTCAGGATTAATGTATTTAGGTTTTGAGGCTTTAGGAGGAAATAATATTCCTACTTATGCTATGCCAAGAATGAAAACCTATCTTGAAAATAATGGACCATGGAGTCAGTTGTTAACTTTTAATAATATTGAATTGAGAGGACTTCAAAATGACTCTACAATTAATTTAAACAACCAATTGAGAGTGACACCCATTTTAGTACCTCATCGTGATGAATTTTCTGAAACGGTTGGTTATAAAATTGAAGGCAATAATAAATCGGCTTTATTTATTCCAGATATTGATAAATGGCATGTTTGGAAAAAAGATATTATTGAAGAAGTAAAAAAAGTAGATTATGCATTTTTAGATGCTTCATTTTTTAGAGATGGTGAAATAGACAGAGATATGAGTAAAATACCACATCCTTTTACAACAGAGACCACTAGTTTATTTGAAAATGAAGAAGTTGAAACAAAAAATAAAATCTATTTTATACATTTTAATCATAGTAATCCTACGCTTAAAGATTCTCATCCTTTAAAAGATAGTATTCAAAATTTAGGATTTCATTTTGCAAAAGAAGGCGATATTTTCGCATTGTAAATAATTATATAATTCTAAAAGAGGTTTAATTTTTTTGAATATTCCGTAAATTGCAACCCTTAAAACAAGCCTAATTAATAAGATTTCCACTTTCGTGGAAAATACTATGAAACAAATTGCACCATATAAACCAAAATATAAAGTTCGTATAGTAACTGCAGCATCATTATTTGATGGTCATGATGCAGCAATAAATATTATGCGTCGTATCATTCAATCAACTGGAGTTGAAGTTATTCATTTGGGTCATGACCGAAGCGTTGAAGAAGTTGTAAACACAGCAATTCAGGAAGATGTAAATGCAATTGCACTAACATCTTATCAAGGTGGACATAACGAGTATTTTAAATATATGTATGACTTGCTTAAGAAGAAAGGAGCAGGGCATATCAAAATATTTGGAGGTGGTGGAGGCGTTATTCTTCCTGAAGAGATTAAAGACTTGATGGATTACGGAATTACGCGTATTTATTCGCCAGACGATGGTCGTAAAATGGGTTTGCAAGGCATGATAAACGATTTGGTGCAACAAAGTGATTTTGAAAACCCATCTTTAATACTTCCTAAAGGAAAGAACATAAACGATAGCCTTAAAAATAAAGATGTAAATACAATAGCAAGGCTAATTTCGTTTGCAGAAAATAAATATGATGAATTTCGTAAATTATTTTCCCCTTTAAAAAAAATAAAAAAAGAGACTTCTGTGCTTGGAATTACTGGAACAGGAGGTGCAGGAAAATCATCTTTAGTTGACGAATTGGTAAGACGGTTTTTAATAGATTTTCCCAAGAAAACGGTTGGGATTGTATCTGTAGATCCGTCCAAACGAAAAACAGGAGGCGCATTGCTTGGAGACAGAATCAGGATGAATGCCATTAATTCACCAAGAGTGTATATGCGCAGTTTGGCAACACGACAATCTAATTTAGCTTTATCAAAATACGTTAGTGAAGCCATAGAGGTTTTAAAAGCTGCTGAATACGATTTAATTATTTTAGAAACTTCAGGAATTGGACAATCTGATACCGAAATCATAGAGCATAGTGATGTGTCTTTGTATGTAATGACTCCAGAGTTTGGTGCAGCTATACAACTGGAAAAGATTGATATGTTAGATTTTGCCGATTTAGTAGCCATTAATAAATTCGATAAAAGAGGAGCTTTAGATGCTTTGCGTGATGTAAAAAAACAATACATGCGCAATAATAATCTTTGGGAAATACCTCAAGATGAGTTACCAGTTTTTGGAACGATTGCTTCTCAATTTAACGACCCAGGAATGAATACGCTTTACAAAGCGATTATGGATAAATTGGTTGAAAAAACAGAAGCAGATTTAAATTCTACTTTCAAAATCTCTGATGAAATGAGCGAGAAGATTTTTATCATTCCACCAGCGAGAACACGCTATTTATCTGAAATTTCTAAAAATAATCGTGCTTATGATAAAAAAGGCAACGAGCAAGTTGAGGTTGCACAAAAACTCTACGGAATTTATAAAACTATTTGCTCTGTTGCTAATGTCACGTCGAGCGCAGTCGAGATGTCTTTTATTGGAAAACAAGGACTTAATAACGATGTGATCCTGAAACAAGTTCAGGATGACAGTAAGGACTTTATAAGACTCCTTATTGCAGAATTCAACCGCGTAAAACTTAACCTTAATCCTTACAATTGGGAAGTGATAACAGGTTGGAGTGAAAAAGTAAACAGATATAAAAACCCAATCTATTCTTTTAAAGTTCGTAATAAAAAAATTGAAATAGAAACACACACAGAGTCTTTATCTCATTCTCAAATTCCAAAAGTAGCTTTACCAAAGTATCAGGCTTGGGGAGATATTCTAAAATGGTGTTTACAAGAAAATGTGTCTGGCGAATTTCCTTATACTTCAGGACTGTATCCTTTTAAACGTCAAGGTGAAGATCCTGCGCGAATGTTTGCAGGTGAAGGTGGACCAGAACGAACTAACAGACGCTTTCATTATGTGAGTATGGGATTACCTGCAAAACGATTATCTACGGCTTTTGATAGTGTAACCTTGTATGGAAACGATCCTGATTCTCGTCCAGATATCTACGGAAAAATTGGGAATGCAGGAGTTTCTATTTGTTGTTTAGACGATATTAAAAAACTGTATTCAGGATTTAATTTAGCTAATGAAATGACATCTGTAAGTATGACTATTAATGGTCCAGCACCAATGATGCTAGGATTTTTTATGAATGCTGCAATCGATCAACAATGTGAATTATATATAACAGAAAACGAATTAGAAAAAGAAGTAGAAACGAAAATTTCAAAATTATATAAAGGGAAAAAACGTCCAAAATATAATGGTAATTTACCTGAAGGTAATAATGGTTTAGGTTTAATGTTGCTTGGTGTTACTGGAAATCAGATTTTGTCAAATGATGTTTATCAAAATATTAAAACAAAAACTATATCACAAGTTAGAGGAACAGTTCAAGCAGATATTTTAAAAGAAGACCAGGCACAAAACACATGCATTTTTTCTACAGAGTTTGCGTTGCGATTAATGGGAGACGTACAAGAGTATTTTATCGATAATAAGGTTCGTAATTTTTATTCGGTATCTATTTCAGGTTATCATATTGCCGAAGCTGGAGCCAATCCAATTTCGCAATTGGCATTTACCTTATCTAATGGTTTTACTTATGTCGAGTACTATCTTTCAAGAGGTATGGACATCAATAAGTTTGGCCCAAATTTATCATTCTTCTTCTCCAATGGTATCGATCCTGAATATGCAGTTATTGGTCGTGTAGCTCGTAAGATTTGGGCAAAAGCCATGAAACATAAGTATGGAGCCAATCCAAGAGCACAAATGCTTAAATATCACATTCAAACCTCTGGTCGTAGTTTGCATGCTCAAGAAATAGATTTTAATGATATTCGTACAACACTTCAAGCCTTATATGCCATTTACGATAATTGTAATTCATTACACACTAATGCTTACGATGAAGCGATTACTACACCAACCGAAGAGTCTGTACGTCGTGCAATGGCAATTCAGTTGATTATCAATAAAGAGCTAGGTTTGGCGAAAAACGAAAATCCAATTCAAGGCTCTTTTATTATAGAAGAACTTACCGATTTGGTTGAAGAAGCTGTACTAATTGAGTTCGACAGAATTACAGAAAGAGGTGGTGTTTTAGGAGCAATGGAAACCATGTATCAACGAAGCAAGATACAAGAAGAAAGTTTGTATTATGAAACCTTGAAACACAATGGCGATTTCCCAATTATTGGGGTAAATACTTTTTTGAGTTCTAAAGGGTCTCCAACGATTTTACCAATAGAAGTGATTCGTGCTACCGAAGACGAAAAACAATTCCAAATTAACACTTTAAAGAATCTTCTTAAAGCAAACGATACTGAAACTTTGCTAAAAGACCTACAACACAAAGCAATTCATAACAAAAATATTTTTGAAGCTTTAATGGAAGTGTGTAAACAATGTTCGTTAGGTCAAATTACTAATGCCTTGTTTGAAGTAGGAGGACAGTATCGCAGAAACATGTAAGTAAGTCGTCAATTTTTTCAAATAAAATGTAGAAAAAATTGTGCAGACTGCTTATCCCAAATCGCATTGTGAATATCGCTCATTCCGAGCCTTTCGAATACGATCAAGACAAGCTTCGCCGATGAATCTTAAATAATAAAACTAAATTTATTTATAGGTTAAAAAACAGGCAAATTATTTTTTAAAGACGACAAATAGTTGTATATTTGTGACAAATGTCATGATTATGAAAACTTACTCTCAAGAAAATATCATAAAAAATATAGTAAACGAGCCAGAGTTATTTTATGGCTTAAATAACAAATACGATCGTATTATAAGCATACTTGGAGGTAGTGTTGCTATTGGGCAGCCTATACATAACGATATAGATCTTATAGAAATAACGCGTAAGGGTTTGCCTAAATCGGTTGTTCAAACTATAAGTAATATCCTATCTATATCTATGGAAAAAATGAGCCAGTTAATTCATGTATCTTATAGAACTATTCAGCGTAAAAGCGATAAAGATTTGCTTAATGTTTATAGTACAGAGCAAATACTAGAAATTGCCGAAGTTATCTCTCGAGGTATCGATGTATTAGGTTCAATAAAAGCTTTTACAGCTTGGTTACATACAAAGCTACGAGTGTTAAATTATAAAACGCCTCTTGATTTTCTGGACACAACTTTTGGAGCCAGACTTATTAAAGATATTTTAGGAAGAATAGAACATGGGGTTTATTAAATTTATGTAACTGTGAAGATTTATAGACTTGCCAAAACGACTTACATAAATGATTTAAGTGGAGAAGGTTCAAGTATGTATTCAGGAAGGTGGAATAGGCAAGGTGATGCACTTTTGTATTTTTCTGAACATTTATCACTTTGTGTACTAGAGCTTTTAACACGCATAAATTATGAGTTTTTGGCAACCGATTATTCGTTTATTGAAGCTGAAGTTCCTTCGTCGTTAATTTTAGCTTTAAAAAATCCAGAAAGTATATCAGAAAAATGGAGATCTTATCCACCCATTTCTGATACTAAAGATTATGGTTCGTATTGGATTGAAAACAACAAAACTTTGTGCTTGGCTGTTCCTTCTGCAGTATTGCCCGATGAAAATAACATTCTGGTAAACCCAAACCATCCTCGTTTTTCTGAATTGAAAATTATAAAAAAAAGTGTTTTAGATATTGATTCTAGAGTATTATAATCTTAAAACAAAAAAGTCCTACCGAAGCAGGACTAAAGATTTTCATCTACGGCATATAGCCTTATTGTGATAAGATTAAAGATTAGAATAAAATTTTGTAAATTGTTGCAAACTAACTTAATAATATTTTAGATATGAAAATTTTAAAATTTATGATAGTTATTACCATATTAATGACTGTCTTCGCCTCTTGCAAATCTGAAAAAAAAGAGAAACTTACTAAAGAACTAACAGAAAATATAATTATAGTCATCGCTAGAGATTTTACCTTTACTGTAGATTCTGTAATCCCATCTGGATGGTCCACTTTCCGAATGAAAAATACAGGTATTATGGAACATTTTTTCTTTTTGACCAAGTTACCTGATACTATAACTTTTGATGATTATGTAAATGAAGTTAGTGCTGCTTTTGGAAAGACTTGGAATGCGTATAAAGATGGCGAAGTAGATAAAGCAGGAGCCTATGGTATTTTAGGAGCTAATCTTCCAGCATGGTATGCCAACCCTAAATTAATGGGAGGAATTGGTATGATTTCTGGAGGAGAAACCGGAATTACCACAATGAAATTACCACCAGGGAATTATGTTATGGAGTGCTATGTTAAAGCATCAAACGGACAGTTTCATTCAGAATTAGGAATGATAAACCCAATTAGAGTGTCAAATGTAGCTACGCAAATGACTCCTCCTGAAACCAATGTTGAGGTAATATTGACGAATGAATCTATAGAAGTTAAAGGCAATATTGTAGCAGGAGAAAATGTAATTGCAGTTCATTTTAATGAGCATCCAGAAGTTGGTTTAGGAAATGATATTCATTTAATAAAGGTTGATGAAAACACAAACATGGATGATGTTACTTTCTGGATGGATTGGTTAAATATTGGCGGATTAACCTCACCAGGACCTGCTGTATTTTTGGGTGGAGCTAATGAAATGCCAGTTGGTTATACAGCCTATTTAAATTGTAATTTAGAGCCTGGAGATTATGCTTTTGTAGCAGAAACTCCTATTGGAAGATTCGAAAAATTTACAGTAAAATAGTTTACTCAATTTGCATCTTTTTCATGTATTTTTAGTCTTATAGGTATAACTTAAAATTTATATTATGAAGAATACAGCATGTAGTTGTACTTGCACAGGATGTGCAGATGGAAAATGCCAAAACTGTACTTGTGAAAATTGTACGTGTAGTGGTTGTAATTGTTAGCTAAAAATTTGGACCAATTAAGTGTAAGCTATAAGTCATAAAAAGATTTTTGCTTACACTTAAAATTATATGCATTAATGACTACACAACATATTTGGGAAACCTATCATCAAGATGTAAAGCAATTTATTGTGTCTAAAGTAAAAGATGAAGACGTAGCAAATGATTTGTTACAAGAAACCTTTATAAAAATTCATACTAAAAAAGAAACCTTACAACATCAAGAAAAACTCAAGTCTTGGATATTCACTATTGCACGAAATACAGTTTTAGACTACTTTAAACAAATCACCAATACACGCGAGTTTTTTGATGCTGATAGTATTGTAGAAGAGGGTAAAATGCAGCATAACGAAACCGATTGCTTGCATGGTATCATAGGGCACTTACCAAAAAAATATAGAAACCCTTTATTTCTCTCCGATATAAAAGGGATGAAACAGGCAGATATTGCAAAACAACTTAAATTACAACTATCCACTACAAAATCTCGCATTCAACGAGCCAGAAAAAAAATTGCACAAGGCTATATGGAATGTTGCGATTTAAAATTAAACCAAAAAGGATTTTTGGTTGGTGAAATTAAAGATAAAGAAGATTGTAAATTGTGTAGCTAACATTTTATAATGTTAACATCCAATGACGCTGTAATTTTCTAAATTTTTTGAGCTCTTGTCGTAAAATAGGCAAAAATTCTTTGCCATTACTATTACTTTTTTCCAAACGTTTACAGTTTTTATCTAATAAGGTTGTTAGTCGGTTAACCGTTGCAACGTGTTGGTGTTTTTTATCGGAAAATTGTTCAACTTCTGCCTTTATAATTTCTGGAACTATTGACTCAGATTGCATAACAATATCTCCAGAAAAATAAATGTGTTTATCTTCTGTGCCATCAACCTTTAAAGGTGCTAAATCGTAGTTTAAATAGCTTGATATTCGTCGTGAAAGCGAAAAAATTTCCAGTGCCTTTTTATAAATAGGCAAATCTAACAAATAAGGTGGAGCAGTATATAACATTTTTTTTCTAGCAATTATGCAAATTTACATCGTAAATGATGTTTATGTGTTTAATATTTAAGGCTAAATTGTTAATTATATTAAAAAAATAGTATTTTTAGAGATAATTACTTTAATAATGAAAATAGATGACATTAATTGGAAAATACTAGATTGTTTACAACGTAATTCAAGGCAGTCTAACACAAAAATTTCTAAACGTGTTGGGATCTCTTCTCCTGCTGTTGCAGAACGCATTCGTAAAATGGAGGATGCAGGAATTATAGATGGTTATTATTCAAAACTTTCTTATTTTGAAACTGGACATCAATTAAAAGCCATAATTACATTACGTGCTTTTATGGGACGATTAAAACCTTTTTTAACGAAAGTGAAAACTTTTACAGAAGTTATAAATTGCTATAGAATTACTGGCAACGAAAACATAGTTATGGAAGTTGTTTTAAAAGACCAAAAACATTTGGAAAACTTTATAGATCAATTAATCACTTACGGAGAAACAAGGACACAAATTGTGCTGTCCAATGTAATTGAAAATAATCCTATTATAGACAGCTTTAATCTTTAATTCCAGGTTGTTTTAATTTCCAATTGGTTTTTGCTTTTTCTGCATCAACCATTGCTTTTACATCTGCCAACAAACGTTTAGCATCGTAAATAACACCATCTTTTATGGTGTATTTTACGCCACCAACACGAACTACTTCATTATCATCAGTGAGTTTTATTGCTCCTGTTCCGTAAAGTGCTTTTAAGTTAACTAAAGGATTTTCTTCAACAATAACAAAATCGGCTAGTTTTCCTATTCGAACAGATCCTATTTTATCATCCCAACCTAAAGCTTGAGCTCCATTTAATGTCGCTGCACGAATGACTTCTAAAGGATGAAATCCAGCTTCACGCAATAATTCAAGCTCTCTTATATAAGCAAATCCATAAAGCTGATAAATAAATCCAGAGTCGGAACCAGTTGTTACACGTCCGCCTCTGTTTTTATATTCGTTTATAAAAGTCATCCAGAGCTTAAAGTTATTTTTCCATTCAATTTCTTGTTCAGTTCCCCAATAATGCCAATACGAGCCATGAGATATTTTACTTGGTTCATAAAATTTCCAAAGTGAAGGTAAGGTGTAATCTTCATGCCATTCGGCACGACGAGCACGTTGTAAATCACGACTGGCTTCGTATATATTAAAAGTTGGGTCGAGAGTAAAATCCAGTTCTAATAATTCGTTCATAACATTATTCCAATGGTCAGAATATGGTTTAGCTGCTTGTTTCCATAATTTTCCAGCTTCTTCAAAACGATGTTGTTCATTTTGGTAATTGTAATCTAAAGGATAATTTTGAACTGTTCTATCTTCAAATAAAGCTTCGGGTAAGCCATACCAATGTTCCATAGTTGTTAGTCCAGCTCTGGCCGAATGCAATACATTCCAACGAGCTACACTTAATTGTGCATGATGACAAGCAGAACCCAAACCTAATTTTTTATTTTCGTCTAAAGCAGCAGTCATTATTTCTGGTTCTGCACCAAAAAATTTAATGCCATCTGCACCTTTTTTGGCATTTGCTCTAACCCATTCACGAGCCATTTCAGGAGTGCTAATTGGCTCCTTACTACCTTGACCAAAACCTGTATAACCAAAAATTCGAGGTGCTACAATTTTATGAGCATTACTTTTACGTTTTAAGTCATTGGTATAATCGATTCCTCTACCACTTGGTTCTCTTACTGTGGTTATACCATGAGCCATCCAAAGTTTAAACACATATTCTGAATTTGCACCTTGTGCATTTCCACCAATATGACCATGCATATCAATAAATCCGGGTAGTAGATACATACCATTAGCATCCAGTTCATGTCCACCTTCTTTTAACTTTGGTCGTTTAACTTCATTAATTGAAATTCCGGGATACCCAACAATTTGTAGTTTAACAATTTTGTTGTTTTCTACAACAATATCCATTGGTCCACGAGGAGGCGAACCATCACCATTTATTAAGGTAACACCTCTAATTATAAGTTGAGAAAATGGTCCATCTCCAAGATACGTGTTTTGTGAAAAACTTTGGAAACAAAAAATAAATGCAAACAGAACGGTTAGTTTTTTTATCATAATATTATTTTGATGTTAGTCTCTTTTTTTAGGAACTGATATGTGATTTCCTAAAAATAAAGCATTTAAGAATAAGCGGTTTGTGCCATACCAAGACCCTCTAAAGTTTGGGTTATCTGCGAACATAATAACACGTCCTTTTCCTAAAGGGCTTACAATTAAAGAAGCTGAAGGTTTTAAAAATATATTGAGGTTGTCGTTAGAAATATAACCATCAATATGAGGATCTTTGGCATATTTTGCCACAGTTGAATACTCATTTTTGCTAGGTGCTAAAAACACGGTATTGTTTTTATAAACTGGAAGTGATGCCGAACGATATCCAAAACCCAGAGGATGAGTGAGATCTAAATCTACTTTTAAAATAGCACCTCCAAGACGCTCTCGACCAATATGCTCTGGAGCATCTACATAAGGAAACCGTTTAACGGTTTTTGTTTTACTACTATCTTTCTCTTTAGGTTTTTTAGTAAGTTTTTCTTTTACTAATTTTTTATCTATTAGCCATTTTGAAGCTCTAGCAATAGTTATTAAGGTGTTGCCTTTAGATGTCCATTGTTTCAATTTTTGTCTTTGTAAAGAATCCAATTGGCTATAACTTCCAGAAACCATGACTAAAGTAGTGTACTTATCTAATGAAGCGTTTTTAAAATTACGCATCTGTAATTTAGTAATAGGCATATTTACTCTGGTGTCCAGAAGATGCCATACTTCGCCAGCTTCATAAGAACTTACACCATTACCAACTAATAATGCAGCTTTAGGTTTTTTGAGTGTTCTAAAATTGTTACTTCCTAAATCTATTCCTTTGGTGCTGAATCCAGTATTAACAGCATACATTGGAACATTATATTTGTTTTGTGCGTCTTTTACAATTTTGTAAACTTCATCGCTCGATTTCTTTTGTTTACTCACAGGAATCATTAAACTACCATAGTTGAAACTTTTGTTCCCGTTGGAAGTATTAATAGAAAACGGCTTAAAAGCTGAAGCTACTTTTATACCTTTAGATTGGATATAATATAATGCAGCAGCAGCATTGTAATCATCCCAATCTACAATATAAGCATAAGATGATTGATGCACTTTTGAAACATTCACCAAGTTTTCAGTAGAAGTGATTTCTTCACCTAAATTCACAGATTTTAACCCTTTGTACTTCAAGTTATAGAAGTTTGCAACACTCCAGGCAGAAGCATCATAAAACACACTATCACGATAAGTATTGTAGGTTTCAAACATGGTTTGAACCATACGATGTTGAGGTTGTTTTAAAGGCACTACATATTTATTTCCTTTTTTATAAACCTTTATTTTATGGATGAGCAGCTTATCTATAAACGCTTTGTTTCTGTTCATATCATAAGCATCACCAAACTCGTAAGCAATAAATCCAGTTTTTGCTTTTTGAGATATTGCCGATTTAAAGAAATCCTGTTGGTACTTTCGTAGTGTAGCTTTGTTTTCTATAGCTGCTTTTACTGTTGCAATACTTGATGCATATTGGTTTCTAATAGTAAAAGGAAACGAAATTGTACCATAATGTGTATCTTGAAGATGACCTCTGGAACTTGCCTGTTCGAATAATAGAGCCAATCCGCCTTGTAAATCTGGATAGGAAGATCCATAGCCTGGATACGTGCCATCAAAAGATTCTTTTGTGTAATAGAAAGATCCAATATTATCTAAAGCACTCGAAAAATAAGGTGTAAATAAATCGGTTAAATCTTTATAATTTTCTTTTGGCATTATAGGATCTTTAGAGCCAATAGGCTTCATAGGTTCGAAGAAATAATTACTGTTAGTTCCCATTTCATGAAAATCGGTAACTACATTAGGATACCATTCGTGATACCATTTTAGCTTACTTCTGCTTTCGGGATTAATTGCTAATAACCAATCTCTGTTTAAATCAAACCAGTAATGATTGGTTCTTCCTCGTGGCCAAGCTTCATTATGTTCGGCATCATTTCCATCAGACACTAATGAGTTTGCTTTAAACTGATTTGCCCATTGTGTGTGCCTGTCACGACCATCGGGATTGAGGGTTGGATCGATAAAAATAATTGCATTATTAAGATAGTTTAAAACTTCTGGACTATTAGATGCGACCAAAGTATAAGCAGTAAGTAATGCAGCTTCCGAACTTGATGGTTCGTTACCATGAACACTATAGCCTAAATTTACAAAAATAGGAATTTCATTATAGTTTGTTGGAGATTCATTAGGATTTGTAAATGCTAAATGCTTCGCTTTTATACGATCTAGATTATTTAAATTATCAGGCGTTGATACTGTTAACATTACCAATTTACGATGCTCGTGTGTTTTACCATAAGTTGTAATTGATGCTCTTTCCGAAAGCTCGGCGAGTTTAGTTAAATAGGCTACAATTTGATCATGCCTTGTATGTTGTTCTCCAATAGGATATCCTAAAAAAGTTTCAGGAGATGGAATTTCAGAATTAAAAGGAGCCTTGTCTTTAAAAAAGTAATCTTGAGCAACTATAGGAAAAGTCAAAAAAAACAGGGCAACAGTTGGTAAAATTTTATTAGTTAGCATTTTATCGATTTTAGAGCTTGAAGATAGAAAATATTAAATACAAATTAAGTTAAACTTTATTTAATTTGAATGTATACTATAGGATATTTTGTTAATTTTAATTGCTAATGAAATTAATAAAACTTTTAATATTTTTATTTGTTTGCAATTTTTCATTTTCTCAAATTAAAGAATATGAAAAAGGCAAGATTATAGAATCTATTTTAGTAAAAAAAA
>Ga0164320_10000067_pt1 | contig 26393 bp, 24 predicted proteins | sample GuaBasSediGuay11_FD_113736 | JGI IMG/M metagenome (GOLD analysis project Ga0164320, IMG submission 113736) | Subseafloor sediment microbial communities from Guaymas Basin, Gulf of California, Mexico - Guay11, Core 4567-28, 0-3 cm | ecosystem: Environmental > Aquatic > Marine > Hydrothermal...
GGCCCAGGGCTACGCAACCTTCGCCAATGGCGGTTATGCGGTCAAACCGTATGTGATCGATTCGATCCACGGCCCGGCCGGTGAATTGCTGTATCGCGCAGATCCACCGATCGTTTGCCGGGAGTGCCAGACCGCGGACGACGATGCTCTCCCGGTGGAACCGCGTGATCCTGATGACGCGATGTCTTTCGAACTGATGGCCGAGGTAGGCGAGAGCTACCGGCCGGATGCTTCGATCGCCCCGGAGCTTTTTGCCGACATACATGCGGCGCCCCGGGTGATCTCTGAGCAAAACGCGTTTCTGATACAGGACATGATGCGCGATGTCATTAAACGTGGCACGGGCCGGCGCGCGCGCGTTCTTGAGCGCAGTGACCTGTCGGGCAAAACCGGCACATCGAACGACCGACGTGACGCATGGTTCGGCGGCTACAACGGCGACCTGGTCTCTGTGGTCTGGGTCGGATACGACGACGACCTGCCGCTCGGCCCGGGCGAAGAAGGCTCACGGACAGCCCTGCCGATCTGGATCGAATTTATGCGCATCGCACTCAGGGGAGTACCGTTGCATCAGCTCGCGGTTCCTCAGGGCATCGTCAGCGTATTGATTTCCAAGGCCACCGGTTGTCCGGCCAGTGCCCTTGATGCCAGCTTCGATGTCATGTTCGAGGTCTTCCGCGAAGGCCATGTTCCGGTGTGCGACGTTGCCGAGACCGTGCCTGACCCCTTCAACGACCCCAACGCCCTGGATGAAGAGGAGCAGCAACCGGAAGAGATCTTTTAGCCATGGCGAGGAAAGCATCCAATGGAAACGACCGGGCCAGAAAGGTTCTGGCCCAGGAAGCCGCCCGCATAATCGTAGAACAGGGCGTCGAGGATTATCGCGTCGCCAAGATCAAAGCGGCCGAGCGGCTGGGTATGACCGAGCGCGGCTCGCTGCCGGGAAATCCCGAGATCGAACACGCGGTTAGCGAGCACCTCAAGCTCTTCGGTCGTGAATCGCATCTCGATTTGCTGCGTGTTCTCAGAAGAGCGGCTTTATCCGCAATGGAGCTTCTCGCGCCGTTTACGCCGCGACTGGTCGGCCCGGTCCTTCACGGCACCGCCGCTGCAAACGCCGCAGTCAATCTGCACGTGTTCTCAGACAGCGCCGAGCTCGTCGCGGTCAGGTTGCAGGAAAGCAGTGTGCAATACCGCCCGTACGACCGGCGCCTGAAAAGCCGCCGGCATCGTGCTGAAACATTTTCCGGATTTCGGTTTACCCACGACAGCTCATCGATAGAGGCAACAGTGTTCCCATTGGATGGCATTCGGCAGGCACCGATCAGCCCGGTAGACGGCAAGCCGATGCGACGGGCTGATTCTCAGGCCGTCCTCAAGCTTCTAAGAAGCGAAGAATTGTAGTCGCAGGGGGGGCGGAGACGCCCCGGTCCGTCCCCATGCGGCTCTTAGCGGTTCGACCCCAATTACTTGCGCTTTTTGACCGGCACGTAATCCCGTTGAGCCGGTCCGCTGTAAAGTTGCCGGGGCCTGGCGATGCGTCCGACCGGATCCGTGATCATCTCGCGCCAGTGCGCTACCCAACCCACGGTCCTGCCGATAGCGAACATCACGGTAAACATCGAGGTTGGAATTCCCAGGGCCTTGTAGATGATGCCGGAATAGAAGTCGACGTTGGGGTAGAGGTTTTTCTCGATGAAGTAATCGTCTTTGAGCGCCACCTCTTCCAGTTTCAGCGCCAGATCGAACAACGGTGCGTCCGCGCTGCCCATTTGCTCCAGGACCTTGTGGCACATCTCCCTGATAATCGTGGCTCTCGGGTCGAAATTCTTGTAGACCCGATGACCGAAGCCCATCAATCTGAACGGATCGTCCTTGTCTTTCGCTTTGGAAACGAATTTCGGGATGTTCTTCGCGTCACCGATTTCGCGGAGCATTTTCAGCACAGCCTCGTTCGCGCCTCCGTGGGCCGGTCCCCACAAGGCGGATATTCCAGCCGCAACTGCGGAGTACGGATTGGTACCAGAACTGCCAGCCATCCTTACGGTCGACGTCGAGCAGTTCTGCTCATGGTCGGCATGTAATATGAAAAGGAGGTCTATTGCTTCCGCCGCCACCGCGTTGATTTCGTATGGTTCGGCCGGCACGGCGAAGAACATTTGCAGCAGGTTCTCCGTATAACCCAAATCGTTGCGCGGATAGATAAACGGTTGTCCCGCATTGAGCTTGTGCGCCGCTGCGGCAATAGTAGGCAGTTTGGCAAGGATGCGGTGAGCAAAAACATCCCGTTGCTGCGGGTTGTAGATGTCCATCGTGTCGTGATAATAGGCAGACATCGAGCCGACGACGGCAGACAGCATGGCCATCGGATGAGCATCGTAGCGGAATCCAGTGAAGAAACGCAGCATGCCCTCGTTGAGCATCGTGTGTGTCCGGACGGTTGTGTCGAACTTCTGCAGCTCGGCTTCCGTCGGTAATTCCCCATATAACAGGAGGTAAGAAACCTCGAGGAAACTGGAGTTCTTCGCTAGCTGCTCGATGGGGTAGCCCCGGTACAGCAGCACACCCTTCTCACCATCGATGAAGGTGATCGTGCTTTCGCAGCTTCCGGTTGACACATATCCTGGATCGTAGGTGAATACGTGCTGATCCCGATAAAGGCGACCGATATCCAGAACATCTGGTCCAAGAGTTCCGCTGCGGACAGGAATCTCCATTTCGGTCCCGTCCGGGTTTACAAGCTTATATGCTTCTCTACTCATTGTTTCTGTGTCCATATCGACCTTCCATCCTGCTCCCAAGGTAACGCCGCTGAGCAAATCGCCAGCAACCCATGGTGCCGGAAGCCTGAAAACCGGGCAACTAGGAAAGATACGTACGTGGATGATTGGTTTTTTGGAAAGCTAGCTCAGGCCGTACTTGCGACGGAATTTATCGACCCGGCCACCTGTATCAATGATTTTCTGCTTGCCCGTGTAGAACGGATGACATGCCGAACAGACCTCGATTGTCAGGTCCTGACCCAGGGTGGAACGGGTCGTGAATTCGTTGCCACAACTACAGGTCACTTTGATATCGCTGTAGTCGGGATGAATATCGGCTTTCATTGAGCGTCTCCGGTGTGCAGAGTAGGGGTAAGCGGCGGCGTAGGATATCGGGAAGCTTCTCGCGCCGCAAGCCCTCTGTTTACGGCCATATCTTATCCACAGAAGCTGTGGATAACTCTGTGGAAGAAAATTGAGCGAGTACGCTAAGTGCGGGTTTTTAAAGCAACGTTATTAAAATGTCTATTTTATCGCCACTTTGGCAAATTCTTTTATTTCAATAGTTTACGGGTGTTTTGGACAGTCAGGCTGAGTTATCGGCCCTAATTGCTCGGAAAAAATAGGTATCCCTGAAGTGCTGTGCATAAAGGGCGCCCGCGCCAGAGCACCGGCAGCGGGCTGATGGGTGCAAAATCACGGCAAGAAGGTCGCGGTCAGCTCGTTGAGAAAGCGTAAACCGAGTGCCGTGGGTCGCCAACCAGGTCCATCAAAAGACTCGATCAGACCCCTGGCCTCTGCGACTGCCAGACGTCCTTCGAGCGTATCGAAAGATAGCCCGGTTCGGGCGCTGTAGTTCGACGCCAGGAAGCCCTCGGGCAAGCGCATGGTATTGAGCATGAATTCAAAGCCGATATCGGCACCGGAGACCTCATGTTCTTTGGTCTCAATGGACCGTGACTCCGCCTGCTCAATGAAGCTTGCGGGGTGCCTTGGCTTTTCATAGCGCCGGATTTCGCCCCCGTTGCCGGTGAACTTGCCGTGTGCACCGGCACCGGCACCGAGATAGTCGCCAAATGTCCAGTAGTTCAGGTTGTGCCGACAACGATGGCCGGACCTGGCAAAGGCAGATATTTCATATTGCTCATAAGCGCTTTCGGCCAGCAAGGCGTGGCCTTGTTGCTGGATGACAAAGCTTTCCTCCTCGTCGGGAAGACCGGGCGGCGGGTTGCTGTGAAATACCGTGTTCGGTTCCAGCGTTAGCTGGTAATAGGAGATATGCGCCGGCCCGAGTGCGATTGCCTGTTCGACATCCCGCACCGCCATTTCAAGGTCCTGGCCCGGCAGTGCGAACATGATGTCCAGGTTAATGCTGTCGAAGCCGGCCCTCACAGCATCTGCGTAGGCAGAATGAATTTCGTCGGGGCCGTGAATTCGGCCGAGCTTTCTTAGCGACTCCGCGTTGAAACTCTGGGCACCCAATGAAAGCCGGCTGACACCTGCGCTGCGATAGTCATGCAGATCACCGTGCTCCACAGTGCCCGGATTCGCCTCCATGCTTATTTCGATGTCCGGCTGTAAACTGAATTCCGCCGCAATTACATCGATGAGCTGTCCGATTTCGGCACCAGTGAAAAAGCTCGGTGTGCCACCACCAATGAATACGCTCACCAGCGGCCGGTTCTCCGCGCGGTGAGCTTCCAGTTTGAGATCGATTTCAACCGCCCGGAGATAGCGCTCCCTTGGTGGCGCATCTCCGGCCCTGTGTGAATTGAAGTCGCAGTAAGGGCATTTGCTGACGCACCACGGCAGGTGAACATAAAGGGACAGGGGGGGGTCGATACTTTTGCTCATGTCAGCGGGCGCTGGTCAGCGCTTGAGCACGCTATGCAGCAGCTCGCCAAGCTGGTGAAAGGCCTTGCCTCGATGACTCTGACGGTTCTTTTCCTCGCCGGACATCTCCGCAGCGCTTCTCTTCAGATTCGGGTCGAAAAAAACCGGGTCATAGCCAAATCCGCCCCGACCACGGCGCTCTGCAAGGATTCGGCCGCACCATCGTCCTTCCGCGACCAGCGGCCTCACTGAGTCGTCCGGACTGACCCAGACCGCAGCACAATGAAAGTAAGCCCCCCGGTTCTTCAGTGGAACATCCCGCAGCTCTGCCAGCAGCTTGTCAATGTTGTCATCATCACTCGCTCCCGTTCCGGCGTACCTGGCGGAGTTGATACCCGGACGTCCATCCAGCGCGTCGACGACCAGTCCGGAATCATCGGCTATCGCCGGCAGGCCCGATTCAGCCGCCGCATGTCGTGCCTTGATCATTGCATTAGCAGCGAATGTCGCGCCGGTTTCGGCAACAGAAGCAATGCCGAGTTCACTCTGTGGAATAATTTCGCAATCGAGATCATTGAGTATCCTGCCGATCTCGAGCAGTTTCCCTTTGTTGCGACTGGCGACGACGACCTTGTTCATTGCATCGTTCACGGCGGTGGTAAATCACCACTTCGCGCTTGCACTCAAGCCTTCGCGATGGCTGCGTTTTGCGCCTCTCTTATTTCGCTGACCCCGGCGCTCGCCATCTCGAGGAGTGTATCTAATTCCTCGCGAGTGAACGCGTGACCTTCCGCTGTACCCTGAACCTCGACGAAGCGGCCCGCTTCATTCATTACGACATTCATGTCCGTTTCCGCCTGCGAATCTTCCTCGTAATCAAGATCAAGCACTGGAACACCTCTATATATGCCGACTGAAACGGCAGCAATCTGACCGTGGACAGGATTCGTCTTCAGTTTCCGCTCTTTGCAAAGTTTCTGCATCGCTATCAGAAGTGCGACATAGGCGCCGCTGATCGCGGCTGTTCGGGTTCCCCCATCTGCCTGCAACACATCACAATCGAGCGTGACGGTTCGCTCGCCGAGCGCATCGAGGTCTGTCGCTGCCCTCAAAGAGCGTCCGATCAGCCGCTGGATTTCCATCGTGCGGCCGCCCTGCTTTCCGCGCGCTGCCTCACGGCCCGATCGCGAGTGGGTCGCTCGCGGCAACATGCCGTACTCACCGGTAACCCATCCGTGGCCTGCCCCGCGCATCCATGGCGGCACGCGATTCTCGACGCTTGCCGTGCACAGGACGCGCGTCTCGCCAAATTCGGCCAGCACGCTTCCCTCGGCATGTTTGGTGTAATTGGGCGTGAATATTACCGGTCTCATCTGGTCCGGTTCGCGGCCGCTTGGGCGCATTGCTGTCTCCTGTTTTTCCTGGCTGTTCCGGTTTGCGTTGTGCCGCGCGCTTCAATCGGCGCGCTTACTCTCCCAGCCACCGCAACGCAGTGCCGGTCGTGTTGTCGCTGTACGGTGCGTTCACACGTAGCGCCCTGACACTTAGCGCTTTCAGCTTTTCGGCCAGGCTATCAGACGTACGCGTTGCCATCGTGGCCAACTCCTCGTCGCTTACGCCGGACCAAAGACCGTCGCTGCAGGCGAGCAGCACATCGCCGGGCGAAAGTGCTCGTTTTGTCGTAATGCTCATATCCGGCACGGCCGCATCACCGCCGATGCAACATTCGACGAAATTTCGCATGGGATGGTCCAGCGCTTCTTCCGCTGTAATCGCACCTTCCTGTATCAATACTTCAACGTGACTGTGATCCCGTGACCTCCAAAGGACTTCGCCGTCGCGCATCTGATAGATTCGGCTATCGCCGACATGTCCCCAGTACGAGCCGCTTTCCTGAATCAGGCAGATTGCGCAGGTCGCTCTCGGGCGAGAGTTAGTCGTCAGGTCGGCGCCGAGCTTTACCACCTCGTCATGCGCGCGGGCGAGCGCCGTGTAAATAAAACCCTGCGGGTCGAACATCGGCAGCGTCGACTCCATGAACATGTCCTGGATGATGTTCAGGCCGGTCTCGGCGGCGAGGGCACCATTCGAGTGCCCTCCCATACCGTCGAACACCAGCATGAGTGCCGCGTCCTCGGCGACAACAATCGCCGCGCGGTCCTGATTGTCGCTGCGGTCTCCGAGCGCAGAAACTTTAGCGTATTCTATTCGCATGGTGGGTTTTACTGCTTTTTCTTGCTTAGGCTGGCAGCACCGGGCTGACGCAGCTTAGAATAATTGATTCCTCAAGCGAAGTGCGCGCTCGATTTCACAGTCAGATCAGTGTAAGTATGGCTCGCTTCCGGCCTCGAAGTCTGTGAAAAGAGCAACAATAACGGAGTAATCGATGTTACACAGTATGACAGGGTTTGCGCGACAAGCTGCCGAGTCTCCTGTTGGTACGCTGACCTGGGAACTCCGCACCGTAAACCATCGTTATCTCGATGTTCAGTTTCGCCTGCCCGACGAACTGCGCCCGAAGGAGGCCGAATTTCGGCAGCAGGTCGCCACCTGCCTGAAAAGAGGCAAAATCGAATGTTCACTGCACTTTCGTCACGCGATTTCCGATGCTGCGGAGCTCAAACTCGACCATGAGCTGGTAGGGCAGATCAGGGCGAAGATTGAAGAGCTGTCCGGTCTATTGCCCGAGACCCATGCGGTTGACCCGATCGATGTTCTTCGGTGGCCCGGCGTCGTTGCCGAAGCGGAAGTTGAAACAGAGTCACTGTTTGCAGAGGCCGGCCGGCTGCTTGACGAGGCGCTGGCCGCGCTGGGCGAGATGCGGGCAAACGAAGGTAAGCGAATTACCGACATGCTCGAGTCGCGCTGCGCCGGCATAATGGAAATCTCCGGGACTGTCAGGGAGCGGATGCCGGATGTTCTTGCAGCTGTTCGCACACGGCAGCAGGAGCGTATCGATAAACTGGACGTCGAGGCCGACCCTGCCCGCCTCGAGACCGAGCTGGCACTCGTGGCACAAAAGCTCGATGTCGATGAAGAACTCGATCGCCTGGAGAGTCACATCAGCGAGATTCGCGACGTGATTGCCAGCGACGAACCTGTCGGCCGACGTCTCGACTTCCTCGCGCAGGAACTGAACCGGGAGGCCAACACGCTGGGATCGAAATCGGCAGACACCGAGACTACCAAGGCCGCTGTAGAGCTCAAGGTCTTGATCGAACAGATGCGCGAACAGATTCAGAATGTCGAATAAGGCCAGTCTTTTCGTTATTGCGGCTCCATCCGGTGCCGGCAAGACGACGCTCGTTAAAGAACTGGTCGAAAGAAAACCCGAACTCAGGTTTTCGATTTCATATACAACTCGCGAGAAACGGGTCACCGAAGTCGAAGCGAAGGACTACTTCTTTGTGCCAGAGGCCGAATTTCAGAAGCTTGAAGAAAAAGGCGAGCTGCTCGAATCCGCGCTCGTATTCGACAATCACTACGGCACCAGCCGCTCGCAGGTCGAACAACATCTCAGTAATGGCCATCATGTAATTCTTGAAATCGACTGGCAGGGCGCTCAGCAGGTACGGCAATCGAAACCTGATTGCATCACGATATTTATCCTGCCGCCCTCGCGAGACGAACTGGAGCGGCGGCTCAGGGACAGGCGCACCGACAGCGATACCGTAATCGAAAGACGCCTCAACGACGCCCTCGGCGACATGTCCCACTGGAACGAGTTCGACTATGTCATCATCAATGACGATCTTGCGCTCGCCGTAACTGAACTCGAATCGGTACTGAACGGAGAGGGTGAAGCCAACAGGGTTGGCAACGAAAGCCTCCAGGCGAGGATTGATAAGAATATCAGTTGATCCCCTGCCCTCCTGGTGCCGATCAACCATCAATGATCTTTGAGGCGCGCCCGGCACCCCCGAAAAACCACTCAAGGCTTCCTTCTTTGGCCCCATTTCGACTACACTGGTGGGTCTGGGTTATCAAATGGCCTTCGCGATCAACAATGGAGAAAGTGCTACATGGCCAGAATTACGGTCGAAGATTGTCTGTCAAACATCGAGAATATTTTTGAGATGGTGCTGGTTGCGGCCAAACGCGCCAGACGACTAGCTCATGGTGCCGACCCCCTGGTCGAGCTCGAAAATGACAAGCCGACGGTAATCGCATTACGTGAAATTGCTGACGGGCACATCACGCCGGCGATTCTCGAAGAAATTGAACAGCCGGCCACAGACGAATTCATGCAAACGGAGGCCGCTGAAGAAATAATTCCGCTGCGCGGAATTTCTATCGGCAACTGAGACGTACTTGCCACGACAATCGCGGCGCCAAACGTTTCGCAACGCCGGTTGTCAAATACCTGGGCACTATGGACGGCCATGATCCATCCGCCCCGACCGACGGAGTGCACATCGGTTAGCGGACGGATTGGGCAACCGGGTATGATTAAGCATGGACTACGCCGCATCAATTCTCGCCAAGATACCTGGCACGTCCTCGCGACGTGACCGGGGCCTGAGGCGGCTGTTCGAAACACTTGAATCCTATATGCCTGCCGATCACATCGAGCAGGTCTTGCACGCGTACGAGTTCGGCGCGGCTGCGCATCAGGGGCAAACGCGCATGTCGGGCGATCCCTTCATCTCCCATCCTATTGCTGTCGCGAAGGAGCTGGCCGACATGCACATGGATGCCCAGACGATCGCCGCGGCCATCCTCCATGATGTGGTAGAGGATACGTCCACAACGCTCGACGATATCGAAGAGCAATTTGGCCAGGAGATTGCAGCCCTCGTAGACGGTGTCAGCAAACTCGATCAAGTTCGTTTTCACAGCCGCGCTGAAGCGCAGGCTGAGAGCCTCCGCAAAATGATGCTCGCCATGATCGAGGACATCCGGGTTATTCTGGTGAAGCTCGCCGACCGCCTGCACAACATGCAAACACTCGATGCAATGCCCCGCGAGAAGCAGGCGCGCATTGCGCGCGAAACGGTCGAAATTTATGCCCCGATTGCAAACCGCCTCGGCATAAACCACATGAAGGTCGATCTGGAGGAACTCGGCTTTCGCTATCTATACCCGTTCCGTCATCGCGTGCTGAAAAACACGCTAAGGAAAAGCAAGGGCAATCAGCGCCAGATCGTCAAGAAAATATCCGAAGGCCTGCAGAAGGCTCTGGAAGCTGAAGGTATCAAGGGAGAGGTCGTCGGCCGGGAGAAGCATCTTTACAGCATTTACAAGAAAATGGCGGAGAAGAAGCGCTTGTTGAGCGACGTTGTCGATGTTTATGGTTTTCGCATTATCGTCGATGACGTCAATACCTGTTACCAGGTGCTGGGTCTCGTGCACGGACTATATAAACCCATGCCGGCTCGATTCAAAGACTACATAGCCATTCCGCGTGTCAATGGTTATCAGTCTCTGCATACAACCTTGTTCGGCCCCAAAGGGCTGCCGCTCGAAGTGCAGATTCGCACCGTGGAGATGGACCGGGTCGCCGAATCCGGCGTTGCCGCACACTGGCAATACAAAGCGGAGGACAAGACGAGCGCAACACCGCAGCGGCGGGCACGGGAGTGGCTCACCCACCTTGTCGAGATTCAGCAGTCCGGCAGTTCGGAAGAGTTTCTCGAAAGCGTCAAGGTAGACCTGTTTCCCGACAAGATTTATGTGTTCACGCCGACCGGCGACATCATGCCTTTACCCAAGGGCTCGACCACGGTCGACTTTGCTTATGCGGTACATACCGCCATCGGAAATCGCTGCGTGGCCGCAAAGGTCGATCGCCATCTCGTGCCATTGAGAACACAGCTGCAGAACAGCCAGACGGTCGAGATCATTACCAGCCGCGGCGCCAAGCCGAATCCCAACTGGGTCACTTTCGTCGTTACGGCCAAAGCGCGGTCTGCGATTCGCCAGCATATGAAGAATATGCGCTCGAGCGAGTCAATCGATTTGGGCAAGCGCCTGCTCGATCGCTCTTTGAAAGACCTTAATTCATCGCTTCGAAAAGTCGGCAAGGTTCGTATGCGGGAGGGGCTCGACGAACTGCACCTCAAGGATACGACCGAGCTTTTCGAACAACTCGGCATGGGCGAGAGGCTTGCGCCGCTGACTGCGAGATTCCTGCTCGGGGTAAACGAGGAAGGCGACACCGAGCCTACCGCAGCGAGTCTCGTTATTGCCGGCACCGAGGGTATGGTCGTGAGTTACGCAAAGTGTTGTTACCCGATCCCCGGTGATGATGTCATGGGATACCTGAGTTCTGGAAGGGGCGTCGTGATTCACCGTAATTCATGCGGCAACCTGATCAATTTCCGAAAGCAGCCGGAAAAGTGGCTTGCAATTAGCTGGGAACAAGACATAGATCGTGACTTCTCCAGTCAGATTCAGGTGGAAACTGTAAACAAGACGGGCGTACTGGCAGAAGTGGCTGCAACAATTGCCGACTCCGACTCAAACATTGAGGAGGTCGCAGTATTGAGCCGGCACGAGGACTGTTCCACGCTTACGTTTCTCTTGCAGGTGAAGGATCGGACGCATCTGGCAAAAGTCATGCGAAAAGTGCGCAACATGAAAAACGTCATGCGAGTATGGCGAGACTGCGCCTGACAGAGAAAACCACGGAGAAAAACTTGAACAAAGAAGCGATATTGAGTGAGAGCGCACCGTCGGCGATCGGCGCTTATTCCCAGGCCATCAGGGCGGGCCAATTCGTATTCATATCAGGCCAAATCCCTCTTGACCCGGCGACGATGGAGATTGTCGAAGGTGATTTCGAAGTCCGCGCCCGGCGAGTGTTCGATAATCTCAAGGCCATTGCGCAGGAAGCGGGCGGAGAGCTCGACCAGATCGTGAAACTTACGGTTTACCTTACCGATCTCGATAACTTCGCGACCGTAAACAGCGTAATGGCGGATTATTTCCAGGAGCCATATCCCGCTCGGGCGGCCCTGGGGGTCGCTGCACTGCCAAAGGGCGTGGATATTGAGGCCGAGGCAATTCTCGCAGTGTGAGCCTTTGCCTGTCCGGTGCAGAAATCCGACGCCAATCTTGATTCACCGTTAACCGTTCTCCGGGGCGTCGGCCCGGCACTCGACACAAAACTTGCACGCCTCGGTCTGCGCCGCGTGGCAGACCTCTTGTTCCTGTTGCCTAACCGCTACGAAGACCGCACGACTCTGGCCAAAATCGGCTCGCTGCAGGCGGGGAGCCGCTGTCTCGTCAGCGGTGAAGTCCTGCTTGCGGAAACCGTATATCGCGGTCGCCGCAATCTGCTCGTCCGTATTGGTGACGGTACGGGCCAGATAACGCTCCGGTTTTTTCCTTTTTCCAAGCAGCAGCAGGCACAGTTCCGAACAGGTGTCGCGGTCAGTTGTTTTGGCGATGTTCGCCCGGGCCCGGCCGGCCTGGAAATGGTCCACCCGGAATACCGGATTCTCAAGCCCGGCCAGAACCCGGTCATTAGCGATTCGCTAACGCCGATCTACCCGGCCACCGAAGGTGTGCAGCAGGGCCGGCTCAGAAATCTTGCCGGTCAGGTATTAGAGATTGCGAAGTCCTCGCCGCCCGATGAATTGTTGCCCGATGAAATTCGCCAACAATACGACATGCCCGCTTTGTTCGATGCATTGCTCTACTTGCATCAACCCCCACCAGATGCAGATCTCGCGAGCATCGATGCGGGCCGACACGCCTGTCAGCAACGACTCGCATTCGAAGAACTCCTCGCACATTATCTGAGCCTCCGGAATCTTCGCGACATCGCCAGAACCGCAGGCGCGCCTCAATTGCGCGAAGGCGCGAAACTGGTTAAGCGCTTTATCGACGGGCTTCCGTACAAGCTGACCGCTGCCCAGCGACGAGTTATCGACGAGATCACGGGCGATATTGCAACGCCTTATCCAATGCTTCGATTGATTCAGGGCGATGTCGGCTCCGGAAAAACCGTTGTCGCCGCAGTCGCATGCCTGAGGGCAATTGCCAGCGGCGTACAAGCCGCCGTCATGGCGCCTACGGAACTCCTTGCCGAGCAGCACTACCGAAATTTCTCTGACTGGTTTCGGCCGCTCGGCATCGAACCGGCATGGCTGAGCGGCAGCCAGCGCCAGGCGGAAAGGCGCGAGTCACTAAAAGCCATTGCGAGTGGCGATGCGTCACTCGTCATCGGAACACACGCACTATTTCAGGAGGGAGTTACGTTCAAACAACTCGCCCTCCTCATCATCGACGAGCAGCACCGCTTTGGCGTGCATCAGCGCATGGCTTTGCGAGAAAAAGGCGAGCAGGGACAGGGACACCCCCACCAGCTCGTTATGACTGCAACACCGATACCAAGAACGCTTGCCATGGCTGCCTATGCAGACCTCGATACATCAATCATCGATGAACTCCCGCCCGGCCGACAGCCCGTACAAACTGTCGCAATGCCGGAGACGCGGCGTGCCGAGGTCATCGAGCGCGTGCGTTCATCCTGCAAGAGCGGCCAGCAAGCCTACTGGGTCTGCCCGCTGATCGAAGAATCGAATGTCCTCGACTACCAGGCCGCTGAAGCCAGCTATAAAATGCTGGCCGAGGCGCTACCGGATCTGCAGGTCGGTCTTGTGCACGGCCGCATGAAGCCTGCCGAAAAAGAATCGCTGATGCGAGCGTTCAAGGACGGCAAAATTCAACTCCTGGTTGCAACAACGGTTATCGAGGTCGGTGTGGATGTGCCTACTGCTACCCTGATGATCATCGAAAACGCGGAACGCATGGGACTATCGCCATTGCATCAGCTCCGTGGCCGGGTAGGGCGCGGCAGCACCAAAAGCCATTGTGTAATGTTGTATAAACCGCCGCTCGGTCATCTTGCCCGCAACCGCCTGGCTGTCCTTCGGGACACCAACGATGGCTTCCTCGTTGCGCAGAGAGACCTCGAACTCCGCGGTCCCGGAGAGCTTCTGGGCACGAGGCAGACGGGTTTGCCGCAGTACCGAATTGCCGACCTGGTACGCGACGCCGAGCTCATGCCCAAAGTGCAGCTTGCCGCAGAATCGATACGAAGATCACCGTCCGGCAAAGGCGCTGAAATCGTCCGCCGCTGGCTCGGCGATGCGGGCCGATACGGCAAGGTCTGATAATCTTCGTGATCAGGCAATCTGCGAAGGCTTTCAGAAAATGATAAAAGGGCAGGCAGACGGCAGCATTATCCCCGGCTTCCTCAATCAGCTCTCGAACTATGTTCAGCTGATGCGGCTCGATAAGCCGATCGGTGTCTGGCTTCTGTTATGGCCAACGCTGCGGGCGCTTTGGCTCGCCGGCAAAGGCCACCCGGACGGCGGTATCTTCTTCGTGTTCATGCTCGGCGTCGTCGTCATGCGCTCGGCAGGTTGCGTCCTGAACGATTTTGCGGACAGGAAAATCGATCCCTACGTCGAACGAACGCGTACCCGCCCCATTGCTTCAGGGGCCGTGGCGCCGATGGAGGCGCTTACCTTGTTTGTCGCGCTTGCACTGGTTGCTATCGGCCTGGCCGCAATGCTCAATCGGCCGGCACAGCTTCTCGCCTTTATTGCAGCCGCGCTGACCGTCGCTTATCCGTTTATCAAACGATTTGTTTCCATTCCGCAGCTCGTGCTCGGCGCGGCTTTCGGCTGGGCTGTGCCAATGGCCTTTGCCGCACAAACGGGACAGACGCCACAACTGGCCTGGCTGGTGTTCGGAACGGCGCTGATCTGGGCGGTCATCTATGACACGTTCTACGCAATGGCGGACCGTGAAGATGACTTGAAGATCGGCGTCAAATCAACGGCCATCTTGTTCGGCGACGCAGATCTTTTTGTCATCAGCGGATTGCAAATCCTGATGCTCGTGGCGCTTCTTTTTATCGGCAACATGGCCGAGATGGGTGCCTGGTATTACGCGTCCGTCGTTATTACGGGGATCCTGATGGGCTATCACCAGTGGCTGGCCCGCAACCGACAACCCGTAAACTGCTTCAATGCATTTCTGCACAACCATTACATCGGCATGACGGTGTTCGTCGGCATAGTTCTGCACTACACATTTAATCCCGCGTTACCTGCCTAGTGGCCCGACAAGGGCATGGCTAAGTTCCGTTTTACGACCGTCATAGCCATCGTCATTGCCAACATGGTTGGCACCGGCGTATTCACGAGCCTTGGTTTTCAGCTGCTGGAGATTCGCTCCGGCTTCGTTCTGCTGATGCTCTGGGCCATCGGCGGAATCGTCGCGGTTTGCGGCGCCATGACATACGCCGAGCTCGGCGCCGCGTTGCCGCGATCCGGTGGCGAGTACAATTTCCTGGCGAGAATTTACCATCCTGCTGCCGGGTTCATATCCGGCTGGGTGTCTGTCACCATCGGATTCGCTGCGCCAACTGCCCTTGCGGCAATCACATTTGCGGCGTACGCAACTTCGGCTTTGCCCGGCGAGTCGTCCGATGCGCTGCAAAAGGCACTGGCTTGCAGTCTCGTGGTTGTGCTCACTCTCGTTCACGCGAGCACGAGGCGAAATAGCGGTGGTTTGCAGGTCGTTTTCACCATCCTGAAGGTTGGCGTCATCGTTGCTTTCTGTTTGGCCGCAGTGACGTTTGCCAAAGTACCTCAGCCAGTCCATTTCTGGCCTGCGGCCGGCGACAGCGTATTACTGACGAGCAGCGCATTTGCCGTGTCCCTTATCTATGTCAGTTACGCCTACACCGGCTGGAATGTTGCAACCTATCTCTCCAGCGAGCTCGAAAACCCACAACGTACGCTTCCCGGTATTCTGATGACCGGCACCCTGGTCGTCATGCTCCTGTATGTGGCGCTGAATTTTGTCTTCCTGTGGGTCGCTCCCATGGATGCTATGGCCGGTCAGATTGAAGTCGGCTACATCGCGGCACGATCTGCGTTCGGTGATGTGGGGGGCCGGTTTACCGGCCTGGTGCTCGCCTCGTTGCTGGTGTCCACGGTCAGCGCGATGACCATCGCCGGCCCACGTGTATTACAGGTGATAGGCGAGGACTTTCATGCCCTGCGGCTTTTGTCACGAACGAACAAGGACGGCATACCTGCAACTGCGGTCTTTGTTCAGTCTTGCCTCGCCGTACTTTTCATCCTGACCTCGAGTTTCGAATCCATACTCGTGTTCGCCGGTTTCACTTTGGCGCTGAACAGTTTCGCCACTGTGCTTGGCGTATTCGTGCTGCGATGGCGTCAGCCCGATCTGCCGCGCCCTTATCGCACGTTTGCTTATCCCTTAACGCCGTTGATTTATCTTGCATTGACCGGGTGGACCCTGACTTTCGTGCTCATCAACAAGCCGGTAGAGGGGTTGTTCGGCCTGGGAATTATCGGCGCCGGTCTGATCTTCTACTTTCTCTCAGCCGCCAGAAATCGCGGCGACCGGGCGACCGCCTGAGCAACAAAAAACCGACCCCTGGAGCCGCCCCCACGGCCCTGTTTCGCCGGGGGCCCTGTGGCATGCCCTGGCGGCGATGCTTATCTGGCATCACACAATGGAGTAAAACATGTGACGCAATACAACGACACGGGCGACGGTTTCGGGCAGATTGTGACAAGAATTGGCACAGCGGCCACCGGACTTCTGCCCTTGTCAAGACCTGTTCACTGGTGAATGATTTTTTATTTCCTTTCAGAACAGATGCTTATGGGATTCGGCGCAGTTCTGGCACAAATCTCGCTTTAAATATGGCAGGAGGCCGGATGCCGAGTATCAACTGATAGCCGGTGCGCCTGTGTTTCGAGGAGCAGAGCATGAGAAAGAATCAGCGGGGCTTCACACTGATCGAATTAATGATCGTGGTCGCCATTATCGGCATTCTGGCGGCGATCGCGATTCCGATGTACCTGGATTACTCGACCCGCAGCCAGATCGCGGAGGGCCTCAACCTCGCCGGTAGCGCAAAAGTTGCCGCGACCGAGTATTTCCAGGAGCATGGCGAGTTTCCGACCAACAATGCCGAAGCGGGCCTGGCTGCTGGCGGTGACATTTCCGGTCGGTACGTTTTTTCAGTATCTGTCAGCAGAGTATCTCCCGCCAGTGGCGTCGTTACGATTCAGTACGGCAACGATGCGCACCCATTGATACTTGACGAGGAAGTTCTTTTGACGGCGACAGACAACGTCGGCAGTGTGGGTTGGGCCTGCGCAAGCGCTGGCGTCATTCAAGCCAAACACATGCCGTCTGCCTGCCGGTAGGTATTACAACTTTTTGTTGCTCCAGAAGTCCGCGTTCTTGATCCCCAAAGCGTCGGGGTCAAAACTGTATTCTTTCACGCCGGCTTTTCTTTGTGCTTCGTAGTCCTTTAGCGCCTTGAGCGCCGGCTTTCCCATCAAGAACAGAATCAATATCGCGATGATGTTCAGCCAGGCCATCAGACCGACACCGATGTCGCCGAGCCCCCAGGCAAGGTTCGCGGTCCTCACTGCCCCATAAAATACCGAGGCCATCAGCGCCAATTTCAAAATCACCATCTCACCGGGTACTTTGAAGAATCGCCTGAGATAAGCGACGTTGGTTTCAGCAATGTAGTAGTAAGCGAGCAATGTGGTAAACGCGAAAAAGAAAAGTGCGACGGCAACAAAAGGTTTACCGACACCGGGAAAAACACTTTCCACGGCAAACTGAGTAAATGCCGGGCTTTCCGTCGTCACGTCCGCGGCCAGGTTCTGAATCAGGAAGCCGCCATCACCACCATGCACGTTGTAAGCGCCCGTGATCAGAATCATGAAAGCCGTGGCTGAGCAAACGAACAAAGTATCGATGTAGACCGAGAACGCCTGCACCAGTCCTTGCTGGGCCGGATGTTGCACTTCGGCCGCGGCCGCCGCATGCGGCCCGGTACCCTGGCCCGCCTCGTTGGAATAAACCCCTCTTTTAACGCCCCAGCCGATAGCTGCGCCGAAACCCGCCATCGGCGTAAATGCGTCTTTGAAAATCAGGCTGATCACTCCAGGCAACTCGGAAAAGTTCAAAATAATAATGATGACAGCCGCAGAGATGTATGCCAGCGCCATGAACGGAACGACGATCTGCGTGAAATGAGCAATGCGCTTCACGCCGCCGAAAATGATGAAGCCCAGAACCGTTACGACAGCAACGGCTGTTGAGATTTTCGTGACGCCCAGACTGCCGAAGTCGGTATGGATGATCTGTCCCGTGCCCAAAGCAACTTCTGCAGCATTGGCGATACTGTTCGCCTGAACACCAGGTAACAGCAGGCCGGTAGCCACGATCGTCGTAACCGCAAATATCCAGGCATACCATTTTTGCCCCATGGCTTTTTCGATATAGAAGGCCGGCCCGCCACGGTACTGGCCCTCGTCCTCTTCTTTATAGATCTGGCCAAGGGTCGATTCGACATAGGCGGTAGATGCACCAAGGAATGCCACCACCCACATCCAGAAAACGGCGCCCGGCCCGCCGAAACCGATTGCAGCCGCGACACCTGCAATGTTGCCGGTGCCGACCCGGCCTGACAGCGATACGGCCAATGCCTGGAAGGATGAAATGCCCCGGTCGGAACTCTTCGAGGAAAACAGGAGGCGGACCATTTCGCCAAACAGCCGGACCTGAACGAACCGGGTAAGAATGGAAAAAAACAGTCCGGCGCCCAGAGCCAGATAAATAAGCGCAGGACTCCAGACGACTGCGTTAACCTGGTTAACGAATGATTCCACAATCAGGTCCTTATTGTTCCGTCCAATATTGGGCCGACACCGAAGATCGCCCGTCAGGACGGGCTCCTACCAAGGGTTTTATCGGCACTTGTAAAAACCTGACCTGACGGGCGAATGGTGCCCGCCTCGACGGGCAAATGGTGCCCATCTTGACGGGCAAACTCAGCCAAGTAGCGCTGTGCATATCATATCCAGGGTCGCTTGTCACAGAAATCGGCTATCCTCGCCAGCATGGATCGGTTCAACACACCATGGCGTGTCACCGCCGCCGCAATATATACAGCCCCCTCGGATTCGCGTGTCTATGGCAGTCTCGACATCGATGTGACCGACGCAAAACGCTTCATGGACGAACAGCGTCGGGCCGGTGTGAAGATCACGATGGTCCACCTGACAACGGCAGTACTCGCGCGGGCAATCGCGTTCGACGTCCCGGAACTCAATTGTTTTATTCGACGCGGCAGGATTATCGGGCGCAGGCGGCTCAACGTAATGGTGCCCGTAATGCTCGATAGTCAGGCCGGTGTAAGTTCAGTTCTTGTGAACGATGCACACGCGAGACCGGCAAGTGATCTCGCGCATGACATACGTGAGCTTGCACAAAGGAGTCGTGGCGGCAGTGAATCGCAGGCCTCCCAGAATAAATATTTGCTCAACAAGGTTCCCTGGCCGTTCCGTCGCGTCGTGTTCAAATTGTTGAAGTGGCTAAGCATGGATCTCGGCATCGAACTGCCCCGGCTCGGACTGTCATCGGACAGCTTCGGATCATTCATTGTCTCCGACATCGGCAGTTTCGGCCTCACCAGCGGTATGGCGGCGCTCTTCCCCGCTGCCAAGATTCCTGCCGTCATCATCATGGGCAAAATGGAACAGAAACCTGTCGTGCGAGATGGTGAAATTGTCATTCGGACCATCCTTCCGCTCACGGGTACCTTTGATCATCGGATTGTCGACGGCATGCAGATCGGCAAGCTCGGCCGGGCAATTCACCGAACTTTCGCGCGTCCCGAATGGCTCAACGAGGTACCCGAAAAAGAGCTGGCGGACTGCCTGTTCGAGTCCGGCAAAACCAGGGGCAACTGAGTCGTCGGTGCGGCGGTTCAGGCCGGTACCGCGCGCGCTACAGCCAGCACGCTGACCCTCTCTGCCCCAGCGGCCAATAGCGTCCCGGCAAGCTGGCGGCAAGTCTCGCCGGTCGTAATCACGTCATCGACCACGAGTGGGTGACGAAAATGCAGGCTGCCGCGGGCTTCAAATGCCGCCTTCATGTTGCGGCGGCGCCCGGCGGCGTCAAGTCCTGTTTGGGGCCTCGTAAACCTTACGCGGCGGACATTGCCGATCACTGGCAACCCGGACTTCCTGCGCAGCGGCCGACACAGTTCAGCAGCCTGATTGAAACCCCTGATCGCGTGTCGCCGTGGGTGAAGCGGTACAGGCAACAGGGCATCCACATCCCCGAACGCTTCCGCGAGCAGAGGCAAAATAAGTTTGCCGAAGGCAGGCGCATGGAAAAGCTGTCGCTGAAACTTCAGCGCTTTCAGCGCGCCGTCTACCGGAAATGTATACAGAAGCGGCGCAAAGGCCTTCTCAAAGGGCGGTGGATGCAGCTGACAGTCGGAACAATGTGCGCCTGGCGGCAACGGCACCGCCAGTGGCTTCCCGCAACACTCACAGACAATACTCGTCCACGGCAGGTCGGATCTGCACGCTGCGCAAAAGTGACCCTCCGCCAGGCCTAGTCCACAAATCACACAGCTGTGCGGTAAGAAAAGCCTCAATAAGCTGCTGGCTGCAGCTATGACCTGTTTTCCTTTCATGCCTGCACACTCGCATCGGACCACGGTGCTGCGCAGCCGGCGTAAGTTCCCTGTCCGGGCATAAACAGGAGCTACCAGCCACCCGGCTCACGCGGTAAAGAACGGTTATGCTTGTTGCCGCGATGAAGTCACAGCCAGGTACACTCAATTTCAGGGACTTGCAGCGCCGCTTCGATCGCGCAGCGACAAGTTTTGACGACGTGGATTTCGTCCACCGAAAAACCGCAGACGGTCTTATGGACCGACTGGACCCGATGCTGATTGATGCAAAATGGATTTTGGACCTCGGCAGTGCGACCGGATCAGCGGGCCACCAACTTCGCCGGCGGTTCAAACGAGGCCGCGTTATCGTTCTGGACACCTCGCATGAAATGCTACAACAAGCCAGGAAAAAACAGACGTGGTTTTCACGGGTGTTCGGGCTGCAGGCCAACGCACTCGCTTTGCCATTGCAAACAGGCTCGGTTGATCTGGTTTTTTCGAACCTGCTTTTGCCATGGATTGATGATGTGCGGACCATGTTTACTGAGGTCACGCGGGTGCTGCGCAAGGGCGGGCTTTTTGTCTTCTCTACACTTGGGCCGGAGAGTCTGTCGGAGCTACGGGACGCCTGGGCAACTGTCGACAATGACCCGCACGTCAACCGCTTTGCAGACATGCACGATATCGGCGACGGTCTGGTTCATGCAGGCCTGCGCGACCCGGTGCTCGATACCGACTTCCTGAACGTGAGTTACAGGGACACGGCAGCCCTTTTTCGCGACCTGACTCTGATTGGGGGTCGAAACAGCCTCGCTGGCCGTGCGAAAACGCTGACGGGGAAAGGCCGCTTTCGCAATATGGACCGACAGCTCCGCAGCCGCTTCAGGGGGGGCTTGCTGGAGCTCAGACTGGAGCTTGTCTATGGGCATGCCTGGGGCAGCGGCCCCCGACAGGCGCCCGGAGAATATCTCATTGAACCGGCACAGATCGAGAAAAGGCAACGTTAGTGGTCCGCGAATCGAGCCCTCGGCCACTTCCCTGAATCGCAATACCCGGTTAGGATATGCGTCCGCTCAAGCGCGCCTACAAGAAGCCTTCAGGAGGGCTGGCAACTGAACATCAGCATTGTACAAACTGTCGCCGACTGGCGAGATTACTATGAACTGACGAAACCGCGCGTCGTAATGCTGATCGCATTTACGGCCCTTGTCGGCATGTTTCTGGCCGTGCCGGACTGGCCGGGGGCCAACGCTTTGCTCTTCGGTACGCTTGGCATCGGTCTGGCCGCATCTTCGGCTGCGGTGGTCAATCATGTGCTGGATGCCCGGATCGATGCTCAAATGTCCAGAACGCGGCGGCGGCCTTTGCCACAGGGCAGATTGTCGGAATTCCAGGCTCTCACCTTTGCTACAGCTCTGTGCGTGATCTCAATGTTGATGCTGTGGTTTCTGGTTAACCCGCTCACCACCATATTGACGTTCGCGTCTCTGATTGGTTATGCCATTGTCTATACCGTTTTTCTGAAGCGTGCGACACCACAAAACATCGTTGTCGGCGGCGCCGCGGGCGCCGCACCGCCGGTTCTCGGCTGGACGGCAGTGACCGGTGAAATTCACGGCGATGCTTTGTTGTTATTCCTTATTATCTTTGTTTGGACACCGCCTCACTTCTGGGCGCTCGCAATCGCGAAGAAAGACGAATACGCCAAAGTCGGTATTCCGATGCTGCCGGTAACGCACGGCAACGATCTTACACGCCTGTTCATTTTGCTTTACACACTTCTGCTCGTACTAATCACTCTTTTACCGTACTCGTCCGGTATGAGCGGACTGATTTATCTTGTTACTGCCGTCACGCTTAGCTTAACGTTCGTGTCTTATGCCATCCGCCTCAGGAAAGACACCGGCACCGCCCTGGCGATGCGGGTTTTTCGTTACTCCATTGATTACCTGATGATTCTTTTCGCGGCACTCCTCATCGATCATTATTTTATGATTCGCGTCGACTTCTAGCACAAGCAAGCTATCCCCTCGACCAGGTCTCATAATCACTACGTTGTTCTTGTGAAATAGCAAGCGGCTTATACACTCGGCCTTGCCGGTATAAGCCCATGGATATTTCTGACCATAATCGCAATGCGACGTTCGAGCGTCTTCTGCGACCGCAACTCGACCGCCTGTACCGGCTCGCTTACCGTTTGACGGGCAGCAAGGCGGAGGCCGAGGACCTGTTTCAGGACGTACTGGTGAAGCTTTTCGGCAAGCTCGACGACCTCGCAGGCATCGAAAAACCCGGCTCATGGACAAGCCGCGTCATGTTCAACCATTTCGTCGATAACCGGCGGCGTTTCGCCCGCCGGCGGCTCGTCAGCGTTGAGGAGTCTCAGCTGCCGCAGAAAAGCGTTGAGTCTCTGCCTGGTGTGGACAATCCAGAGCAGGATGCGGAGCGTCTGGATGACATAATCCGGCTTGGCAAGGCGCTTGCAGAACTCAGCGACAAGCACCGCCTGGTCGTGCTCCTGCACGACACTGAGGGCTATAAATTGACAGAAATTCAGGACATTACGGGTGATCCCCTCGGCACACTCAAGTCCCGGCTACACCGGGCGCGGGCGCGGCTCAGGGAACTGCTGTCAGCCGATGCAACCTTTTGAAGTGCGCATGCGTGTAAGGGGTAACCAGGAAGAAAATGATGCCTTGTGAGCATATAAACGAAAAACTCGATGACTACATGGATGGCACTCTGGATGACACAGAGGTGGCCGTGTTGCGAAGCCATACCGAATCCTGCGAAATCTGCCAGCAAACTCTCAGGAGCGCGCAACGCCTGCGTGGTCTTTTAGAGGACTATCCCGTGCCCATGCCCGACGCCGCGTATTTTGACCAGGCGCTTACGAAAGCGACTCGGGTCGGCACCGGTCACCAGCGCAACCGCTGGATCATGACCGGTTTTGGCGGCGCAATTGCTGCAGGCCTGATTGCCTGGATTATCGGCGGCATGTTGCTGAAGACGCCGGGCCTCCCTGACTCCGATGCATCAATACCTGATGTTGCGATGACGCTCGAAGTACCGCACACCGTAAACCTCGTATTCTCGTCAGCGACCGAACTCGATGGCGCTGTGCTGACTGTCAGTCTTCCACAGGGCATCGAAATTGAAGGCTTTGCCGGGCAACGGGAAATCACCTGGGTAACAAGCCTCAAGGCCGGCAAGAACATTTTGCCGTTAACCTTGATTGCAACCACACCACACGGCGGAGAGTTGCTGGCCAAGCTTGAACATGACGATCGCGATCGAACCTTTCGAATTCGCGTAACCGTAACTTAAGGAGCTTCAGGCCGTAGGGCAGCCTGCAAGTATCGAATGGAGCAGTGCGATGAAAGAGTTGAAATTATTGATAGCAAGCATGGTACTTACCTGCTTTGCGTTATTCCCGGTAGCGTCGCTTGCGGACGACGACCTTGAGGTAACGATGGAGATCCTGGACGACCTCGCTCAACTCGAGGGTGTTGTTCTCCAGATGCCTGGTCCGGATGACTCTGACATGGCTAGCGCTGGCGACGACGACGACGATGATCACGAAGACGATGGCGGCGACGATCACGAAGATCAGGAAGATGGCTTTCATGACGGTGACGATGACACCGGATCCGGTGAAGGCGAGCACGACTTTGGTGGCGGATCTGCCGACGACGACGAAGATGGCTTCGAGCATGACGACGAAGGCGACACTGACGATGATCTGGAGCAGGGTGAGAACGATGACGAAGGCGACGATGTCGACACCGACGAGTTCGATGACGAAGAGCACGACGGTGAGGAAGGCGCCGACGACATAACTGACGTCTAGGGAATCGCTGCGTAATTCTCGCGGCCGCGGCTTATGCGCCGGAATGCCGATTTTCAGTGGGTAATCCGGCCATAAGTCAAATTCCCCCCACTTATGAGGCAATTTGGGGGGATTTGTATGCGCCACGTCATAGTTTTGCAGGTCCCATCATCGTTAAGCTGTGACTCTGGCCCGGACATCCTGGCGACTTGGGCAGACAGGAGATCGGCTATTCTGGCTTTTATCCAAAAGATACGTCTTACGGCGGTGGCTATTGCTGGCCTTGTCACGGTTGCCCTTTGCCTCGTGCAGCCGAGCGGCGCCCTGGCCGCAAATGCAAGCGACATGTTTGCAGACGGCAACCGGCTCTTTCGTGATGATCTTTACTGGGCAGCACTCCTGAGATATCAGCAGGCTGGCGAGGCGGGCATGAATACGCCGCTTCTTCATTACAATACCGGCATCGCACACTATCGCGCGCAGCAGCACTCCCGCGCCCGCGAATCACTACAGAAGGCCGCCCGCGAGCCCCGGCTGCGAGCGATCGCACATTACAACCTGGGTCTGAATAGTTATGCGGCCAATGATTTCGATGACGCGCTGCTCTGGTTTCGTATGGCTCGGGATCAGCATAGCAACAAAAAAATAAGCGAGTACGCAGTGCTCGCGATCGCCCGTTTGCAACGCACGGTCAGCGACACCGATCGTGTCATGCTTCGCGCAGCGGATAGAAAGGAACCAAGAGAGTTATTCCAGCTTGATGTTCGGGCTCGTGTCAGTGTCGGTAACGACTCCAACGTCTTTCGCTCGCCGTCAGAGAGTTATGTCGATCTGTCCGATCCGAATACGCCGACTGTAAATCCGGTTGTGCAATCCGGCCTGTTCACTCCTTACGATTTCTGGACGAAGTACTCTGTCAACAGCCTGAAGCACGAATTGTTTTATGGGGCCTATCGTTTTTCCGGGCGGCTGTATCAGGATACGGTTCTGGGTAACGCCGACGAATACCGCCACGAGCTCAGATTCGGTAATGAGTATCACCGCCGGGAAGGATCGCGGGAACGCAAGATATTCAGCGCATTCGCGATCGCACAACACCATGATACCTACTTTGACCCTGACGACGGATCGGAGCGTGTAGCTGGGGGGCAGAGCATATCGGGTCGCATGTCGTATCTCCGTTACGGGCCGGAGCTCTGGTTTCGTCAGTCGTACGAGAGATTTTCATTCGGCGGTCGCTTGAAAGCGCAACTCTGGAACTACGAAGACGTCGAGACCGTTCCTGAATACGATCACGAATACATACTGCTGGGCTTGAACGCCCAGTACCGCTTTACGCAGTCTTCATTGCTGCGGATCACGGCGGACGCCTACGCGCGCCGTTTCGGCGATCGACCATCATTTGAGCTCGACGGCCGGCAACTGCTTGGCAACCCGCCAATCGAATACGAATATCTGCAAGTCGGCCTGACGGCCCGGCAGCGTATCGGTGACAGATTCTGGTTTGGCTTCGACTATTTCCGGACAGAGCGTGAAGATACCTACCTCGGCTATAACAACTACACGCGAAATACCTACCAGGTGAATGTCAGCTGGCGGCCCGGCAGAAAGTTAAGGCTGGAAGCCAGCGCGTACTATCGGGTCTATGACTTCGAAAACGCATTCGCATTTCACAATCCCGGCGCCGGGCGCAAGACGCTTGAGTCCGTAAACAGCAGCCTGGTCGCGAGTTACGGGATGGCGTGGAATTTGACGCTCGTGGCACAGTATAACTACAGACAGGTCGACTCCAACGACACGCGAATCGCCTATGATCGCAGCCAGTACGTAATCGGGCTCATGTGGCAACACTAAGAAGGGGCCGAACCGCATTTTCCCCTGGTGCCCGGCACCGTTTCACTTCTGCTGCGGCGGCCAGACAGAAGCTGTACAGTAGCAACGCATGGGGCGCCGACAGATCTGAGTCCACCTGACTATCGATGAGTAACATGAAAACCATATTTGTTTGTATCGTGCTGCTGGCGGCCAACGCCGTTAACGCTCAGACAGAATCCACTCGATTCGAATTGACACCGTTCGCCGGATTCACTTTCGGCGGTGAGTTTGATGACATGACAAGCGACAGTTCGCTGACGCTCGATGACAACGCCAGTTTCGGGCTGATTCTGGATATTCGGGAGTCAGCGAACACCCAGTGGGAGGTTCTCTATTCGCGACAGGCAACACGGGCCGATACGACGGGCCTGCTGACGAGCGGCCCATCTTTCGACCTCGATGTTCACTACATTCATGGTGGTGGCACCTATCTGGGAGACGGTGATCGCGCCCGCCCTTTTTTGGCCGCCACGATTGGCGCGACGCATTTCGAACCGGGTCTGGCTGACTTTGGCAGCGAGACCTTTTTTTCGTTTTCAATCGGTGCAGGCTTTCAACTTCGGCCGAACGACAGACTCGGAATCCGGCTTGAGGCGAGAGCCTA
>Ga0164320_10000068_pt1 | contig 26391 bp, 22 predicted proteins | sample GuaBasSediGuay11_FD_113736 | JGI IMG/M metagenome (GOLD analysis project Ga0164320, IMG submission 113736) | Subseafloor sediment microbial communities from Guaymas Basin, Gulf of California, Mexico - Guay11, Core 4567-28, 0-3 cm | ecosystem: Environmental > Aquatic > Marine > Hydrothermal...
GTGCTTTTATTAGCTGCTATAATTGGCGCTATTGTAATTGCTAAAGGGAAAAAGTTAGAATCTAATAACGACGAAAAGATATGATTGAAGGAATTAGCATATACGAAATACTAACGCTTACATCAATATTGTTTTTTATTGGTGTTTACGGATTTATTACAAGAAAAAACTTGATATCCATTTTGATTTCTGTCGAATTGATTTTGAATGCATCTGTTGTGAATTTTGTTGTTATCAACAAATATTTATATCCAGATATGTTGCAAGGTGTTTTCTTTTCACTTTTTATTATTGCTGTTGCTGCTGCCGAAACAGCATTGGCAATTTCAATAATAATAAACCTATACAGGCAAATTACCTCTGTTGAAGTCAAAGACATTGAAACTATGAAGTATTAATTTTTTATAATATGAATTTTAGCTATACAATATTAATCCCATTAATTCCTCTAGCAGTATTCTTGCTTCTTGGAATTTTTAACCAAAGAATTAAACCATCTGTGTCTGGTTATATTGGTGTATTCGGATTATTAGCTTCGGCTATATTATCATTATATGCAGCTTATCAATACTTTTTTATAATTGGAAAAGTAGATGGTGTTTATCAAACTTTTGTTGAAAAAACTGTATGGATGAACTTTACAGAAACTCTGAGTATAGACATGGGTATTTTAATAGATCCAATTTCTGTTATGATGCTTATCGTGGTTTCTGTTGTGTCGTTAATGGTGCATATTTACAGTAGGGGTTATATGAAAGATGATGATGGCTATACTAAATTTTTTGCATTCTTATCCCTTTTCACTTTCTCAATGTATGGCTTAGTTTTGGCAACAAATCTCTTTCAAATATATATTTTCTGGGAATTGGTAGGCGTTTCATCCTATTTATTAATTGGATATTATTATACAAAACCATCAGCAGTTGCGGCTGCTAAAAAAGCATTTATAGTTACGCGCTTTGCCGATTTAGGATTCTTAATAGGAATCTTAATTATAGGTTATTATACTGGCACATTCGATTTTGAAACTTTAAATAATCCCGAAGGAAGTGCTATTTTAAATTGGGCATCCACATCATTTATGGGCTTGTCTGCAATTACTTGGGCATTGATTTTAATATTTATTGGAGGGGCAGGAAAATCGGCAATGTTGCCATTTCATATTTGGTTGCCAGATGCTATGGAAGGACCGACTCCAGTTTCTGCATTAATTCATGCAGCAACTATGGTGGTTGCAGGTATATATTTGGTGGCACGACTATTCCCTATGTTTTATTTTGTCCAAGATGGATTTGCATTAAACATTGTTGCTTATGTTGGTGCTATTTCAGCATTATTTGCAGCAATTATTGCTATTACACAAACCGATATTAAGCGCGTCTTAGCATTTTCTACGATGTCTCAATTGGGTTATATGATGCTAGCTTTAGGCGTTTCTGGATATGACGGACATGAAGGAGTAGGATATATGGCATCTATGTTTCATTTGTTTACACATGCTATGTTTAAAGCCTTATTATTTTTGGGGGCTGGCTCAGTAATTCATGCTGTACATAGTAACTATTTAAAAGATATGGGAGGTTTACGTAAGTATATGCCTATTACAAATATTACATTTTTAATTGCAGCTTTAGCAATTGCAGGAATGCCACCGTTTGCTGGATTTTGGAGTAAAGATGAAATTTTAGTCGCTGCTTTTGAACATAATAAACTCATCTATTTTATAGGGGTATTTGTCGCTGGACTTACCGCATTTTATATGTTTAGAATTTACTTCGGAATATTTTGGGGGAAAGACAAAGTGTATGAGCATACGCCAAAAGAATCGCCATTATCAATGACTTTTCCTCTTATGGTTTTAGCTTTATTAAGTATAGTTGGCGGATTTATTCCTTTTAGTGAATTTGTATCTGCTGATAAAGCTGGATTTGAAGCACATTTAAATTATCCTTTGGCAGCTATTGCTGTTGGAGTTGGTTTAACAGGAATTATCCTTGCTTGGTTATTCTATAAAAAGGAAAATAATTTAGCCGATAAATTTGCTAATGCCTTTGGAGTGTTTTACAAGTGGACGTATCATAAATTTTATTTTGATGAGGTTTATCTGTTTATCACTAAAAAGATAATATTTAAAAGAATTTCTGCACCAATAGCTTGGTTCGATAAAAAAGTTGTGGATGCAACTATGGAAGGCATAGGAAACAAAACTGTTTTAACTTCCGAAAAAATAAAAGGAATGCAATCAGGTAAAGTTCAAGATTACGCTTTTGCTTTTGTTGGAGGAACTGTTGTATTTGCAATAGTGTTTATTTATTTATGGACAAACAATTAAAGAAAAAACAAATGACAAATTCCAAAGATATTATATCAGAAGCCTTAAATAATTTGGGCTTTGGAGCTTGGAATTTAAAAATTGGAATTTAAGAAACTATGGATATTCTATCACTTTTTATAACAGTACCAATAATAACCATTTTAGTATTAGTTTTTACTAAAGGATTAAAACAGGCTCGTATAATTTCTATGGTTGGTAGTATTATTCAGTTTGTAATGGCTATTAATCTTGTATTTGCTTATTTTAATGAAAGAGCTGTTAACGATGCCATAATGGTTTTTGCTAAAGATGTTGTTTGGTTTAAACAGTTCAATATTCATTATAGTATTGGAGTTGATGGGATCTCTGTAGCTTTATTATTATTAACGTCTATTGTCGTGCTTGCAGGAGTTTTTATTTCTTGGAAAATGAAAGATTTACCTAAAGAATTTTTCATTTCTCTTTTAGTACTTTCCATTGGAGTTTATGGTTTCTTTATTTCTATTGATTTGTTTATGATGTTTGTTTTCTTTGAAATTGCAGTAATCCCAATGTATTTATTAATTGGTATTTGGGGAACAGGTCCTAGAGAATATTCAGCAATGAAATTAACATTAATGTTAATGGGTGCTTCTGCAGTTTTATTAGTCGGAATTTTAGGAATTTACTTTAACACAAATGCTGATGGAGGTGCATTAACATTCAATATATTAGAAATCGCTCAAGTCAATATTCCTCTTGAAGCTCAAAAATTATTTTTCCCTTTAACCTTTATAGGCTTTGCAGTTATTGGGGCTTTGTTCCCTTTTCATACTTGGTCGCCAGATGGTCATGCTTCAGCACCAACAGCAGTTTCAATGTTACATGCTGGAGTTTTAATGAAATTAGGAGGTTATGGCGTATTTAGAGTTGCTATGTATTTATTGCCAGAAGGTGCCTTACATTGGTCTTGGTTCTTTATTGTTTTAGCAGTTATTGGTGTTATTTATGGTGCATTTGCTGCATTAAAACAAACCGATTTAAAATACATTAACGCATACTCATCAGTTAGTCATTTAGGCTTGGTTTTATTCGCCTTATTAATGCTGAATAAAACATCTTGGAATGGTGCAATATTACAATCGCTATCTCACGGATTTATGACTGCATTATTCTTTGCATTAATTGGGATGATTTACGAAAGGACACATACTAGAGATGTTACAAAATTAGGAGGCTTGCTAAAAGTGATTCCATTTATTTCGGTTGTTTATGTTATTGCTGGATTAGCCTCATTAGGCTTACCTGGTTTTAGTGGTTTTGTTGCCGAAATGAATATTTTTGTAGGAGCTTTTCAGCATGATAATATGTTCTACAGAATATTAACTATTATATCGGTTTCTGCAATTGTGGTGACAGCTGTTTATATTTTACGTGTGGTTGGAGTTATGTTAATGGGACCAATTAACAATGAAGCATATTTAAAATTAGAGCGAGTAACTTGGTATGAAAAATTTGGAATATTATTGCTGTTAATTCCTATTGTTGGAATGGGAGTTGCGCCACTTTGGTTGAGCGATATGATTTTAGAAAGTTTACAACCATTTATTCAAGCAGTATTATAAATATTATAAAATAACTAAAATGGATTTTAGTAGTTTTTTATTAATGAGGCAAGAAATTTTACTTTTAGCAATTGCGCTATTATTAATTTTAACTGAAATTTTTATGCCTCAAAACAAAAAGAGTAGCATTGTAGATCTCGCTATATTTTTATTTGGTATTCATGTTATTATAGGCTTTTTTGCAATTGAAGAGGGAAGCATGTTTGGTGGAATGTTCAATACAAATAATTTGATTCACTTCTTTAAAAATGTACTGAATGTAGGAGTATTTGTCTTATTGCTTCAATCTGCAGATTGGTTGAAGGAGAAAATTGTTACGCACAACAGAGGAACAGAATTTTTCGTCTTACTATTTTCTTCTTTATTAGGAATGTATTTTATGATTTCGGCTGGCGATTTTTTAATGTTTTATTTAGGACTCGAATTATCAACACTCCCAATTGCTGCGTTAGCCGCTTATGAAACCACTAAAAGAATATCGAGTGAAGCAGGAATTAAATTAATTCTATCAGCTGCTTTAGCATCAGGTGTGTCGTTATTTGGTATTTCTATGTTATACGCAACAACAGGATCCATTTATTTTAATGATATTATAGAAGTAATCACAGCCACAAACTTATCAATTTTAGGGCTAATATTGTTCTTTGCAGGATTGGCCTTTAAAATTTCTCTAGTCCCATTCCATTTTTGGACTGCAGATGTTTACGAAGGAGCACCAATTAGTATTGCTTCATATCTATCAGTAATTTCAAAAGGTGCAGCAGTATTTATTTTAATGATTTTATTATTTACAGTTCTAAAACCGTTAATGCATATTTGGGAACATATAATTTATGTAATTGCTATAGCCACTATGTCTATTGGTAATTTATTTGCCTTACGACAACAAAATATGAAACGCTTTTTAGCATTTTCATCCATAGCACAAGCGGGTTTTATTTTACTAGGTTTAATTATAGGAAATCAATTAGGTACAGCAACCGTCGTGTATTTTGTTTTAATTTATGTGTTTTCAAATCTAGCCGCTTTTGGTGTGGTGCAAGCAATTTCATTAGAAACAGGAAAAGAGAATATAAATGATTATGAAGGATTATACAGAACGAATCCAAAGTTAAGTTTGGTAATGATGTTAGCGTTATTCTCTTTAGCAGGAATTCCTCCAGTTGCTGGGTTCTTCGGAAAGTTTTTCTTATTTATAGCTGCTGCCAGTGAAGGATATTATATACTTGTCTTTATTGCTGTTGTTAATGTTACTATTTCGTTATACTATTATTTATTGGTTGTAAGGGCAATGTTTTTGAGAAAAAGCGAAAGCGCAATTCCGTTCTTTGAGAATAAACTCTATATGAGATTAGGACTTATCATCACAGTATTAGGTATTTTAATTCTTGGTTTATACAGTCCGCTTTATGATTATATTTTTGAATTGAGTAGCAAATTATTGTAATTTGAAATTTTAAAAGATTATGGCATTAGCAGGAAAACACATGTTCGGAAGTATAGAAGACACTAGAGTAACTTTTGTCGAAAAAGGTGTTGACGAAAATCGTAGAGACTTTCTAAAAAAACTACTCGAGTATAACGGATTTGAAGTCATCACTCAAGAGGATAAAAGAAAAACTGAAGAAGATTCTCAATTATATACAGTTGCTGTAACCGATATGGTTTTTAACCCAACTATTTGGGTGTTTCAGCGCAAACTAAAAACGTTTGATGGTCACAGAGTAACTCAAGATTACTGGAATCAACAAACTAAAAAGACCAAACCACAATACTGGAATAATGGTGAAAAAAGCAATTAATTCCAATTCATAACTATTAAATAAAGCATCTGTTTCAATTAATTGCTTGTAACAATTTCTTTATTACTATTTTTTCACATTGTTAGTTTTTTAACGTAAAAGACGCTTAAAGATTTCTTATTGTTTGGGTTGGTTAAATTTCTATATATGTAAAAAAATAGATTAATTTTATTATAACTGCCTGTGATTCAGATGCTATTTTTGTGTTTCTAAAATAAATAATGTAACTTGGTGTACTTCAAATTCTCATTTTATTATAATCTGCTGTATTTAGTACTAACTAATCTTTATAATTATTATGAAAACAAAACAATTAATTTTAGTATTTACCGTATTGCTTTTTTTTAGCACGTTTTTAAACGGGTATTCTCAAGATAATATTGATGCTTTACCAAAAATAAATCGCAGTTTGGATTTATTCGCGAAGCAAACAATTGGCTTAAGTGCTGGCCTTAGCTTTAAGTCTAGAGATGATGTAGAAGACAGAACAACTATATGTTTTGGTGGTGAATACTTGCGTAAAGTTAACGACAAAGAAGATTGTGGAGCATATTTTGGTGGTTTTGCATCGTATCACACTACGAGTCAAGACGAGTTTAAAAAAAATGTTTTTAAAGTTGGTCCTAAATTTGAGTACCATCTTCCAATTACACAAAGCGGAGAGACTCAATTAGTTGGTGGCCTTAAGGGGTTTTACAAAACAGGAAGTGAAGAAGATTTTGGTTTTAAACAAGATCTTACTGGTTATGGAGCGAGTTTGTATTCTGGTTTTAATATTCGTTTAAGCAGCAAATGGGATTTGGGCGTAGAATTCCCAATTGTAAGTTATTCGAGCACAACCTTTGAGTTTAATGGTAATGAAACTACTCAAAACTCCACTTCAATTGCACTCAATAAAAGAAATCCGTTAATGATGTATGGGAGAATTCGTTTAGATTAACCTTATCATTACTTAATTTGCATAAACCCTCAATTTAATAATACTATTTTGAGGGTTTTATTTTTTATTAAATAAATAAGCAATAATAAAAAATCCTAACCCTGTTAATATTGGAGGCTTAATCCCTGCTTTTACTCCCATTACAATCATTAAGACACCAATAATTACAAGCAATATTAATAATATCTTTTCTAGTTTCATAAAAGTATATTTAATTGTTAAAATAATTTTGTTATAATTGTTCTAATGGCTTTCCTAGATACACTAGGTAGAATCCTTTTTCAATCTTATCAAAATCTTTACTATAAGAAGAAATAATTGACAGCTCTCCGTTAATGTCTTTTAAAAATATGGGAATAGTGTTTTTGTCATTAATCGTTTTTTTTATAATCATTTCGTAATGTTCTTCATCATGTATTTCTATCTCATGTATAGCTGGATATTTCTGAGCGGTTCTTGTTAATAAAGCAAAATCATCTGTTTGTGAAAATAAGCCTTCTTTTGGATTGTTTGTAGGATCAAGAATTTCTTTCTCAGTGACTAATCTATACGCTCCATTCTCTCCAAATTGGTTTCGAAATTTATTAATAGCATATTTATTAATATCAGAACTTCCCGTTAAGGCCATTAAATATCCCATATCATTCAATTCAATATTATCAGCTAATGAGTCTGAATAAATATTAGTGTTAATAGCTTCTAACCCTTCCTCTTTTGCTCTAGCAATATTGTTATGGTTACTATCTATTAATACGACATGCCTATCATTTTTTTCTAAATAACTTGCTATTAATCGTGAAACGTCTGAAGCGCCAATAATTAATATTCCATTAGATTTCTTTAGGAACACCCCCACAATTCTGGCAAAAAGCCGTGCTGTGGTTGCATTTAGTAAAACGGTTCCTAGTACTATCATAAATACCAAAGGTGTAATGTATTCTGCGTCCTTAATTCCGTCATTTACCAATTTTAAACCAAATAAGGAAGCGATACCGGCGGCTACAATTCCTCTTGGTCCAACCCAACTTATAAATAATTTTTCATTTAATTTTAAGCTTGAATTTCGTGTGCTTAAAAACACTCCAACAGGTCGTAATACAAAAACCACAATGGCAAAAAGAATAGCCGTTTTCCAGTTGTAGATAAGCCATAAGTCGTCCATGTTGATGTTTGCCGAAAGCAAAATAAATAAAATGGAAATAAGCAAGATGCTTAAGGATTCTTTAAAATAGAGAAGCTCTTTCAGGTATTGTGATTTTGAATTACCCAACACCATTCCCATAACAACAACAGCAAGCAACCCAGATTCATGGGCAAAGCTGTCTGATAAAACAAATACCCCTATAACAGAAGCTAATGCAAAAACATTTAACAAATAATGAGGAATCCACTTCCTGTTTATAGTAAAATTAAGAGCATGAGCAAAAGTAAACCCAAATGTAGAGCCAAATAGGATTATCTTTCCGAAATCAACTAAAGCTGTTTTGGTAAATTCTCCGCCAGCTCCAACACTTATAAACTCAAAAACAAGTACAGCCACTAATGCTCCTATTGGGTCTATTAATATCCCTTCCCATTTTAATATCGCTGAGACGTCTTTTTTAAGAGGAATATTCCGTAAAATAGGTGTAATTACTGTTGGTCCTGTAACTATAATTAAAGCTGAAAATAAAAAAGATATCTCCCAGCTTAAACTAAAAACAAAATGCGCAGTAATCGCTGCGCCAATAAAAGTAACTAAAGATCCTAATGTTATAAGCTTGGTTATAACTACATGCCCTACATTTTTTATTTCTTTTAGTTTTAGTGTTAGCCCTCCTTCAAAGAGAATGATACTAATTGAAAGAGACACAAAATAAAAAAGTGTTTCGCCAGCAAAAAGTCCTTCTTTCCCATTCCAAACGGGTTCTATCCATTTTTTTCCGTCTTCAGATAAAAATTCAGCAGCAATTGGCCCAACCAATAACCCAATCAAGAGCAGGGGCAGTATAGCAGGGATTTTTAATTTCCAGGCAAACCATTGTGCTAATATTCCTAAAACAATAATTCCTCCCAGCTCAAGCATCGATTAAATTTTGTGTTAAATTACTAATTAAAGTTAACAAGGGTTTTAATAAAAAAAGAAATTAGGTGTCTTTCATAGTTAATCTTAAAACAGAACAGGCGGACTTTTCGGTAAACTTATCCTTACCAGTTCCAAACAATATGCTTAACCAATTATCTTTTTGTGGGGTTCCTAAAATAAGTAAATCATATCCTGCCGATATTTTCGAAACGGCATTAATCGAATCGTCCGATTTTAATATAATAACTTCGCTTTTAGTATTTATTTTCTGTAGAAGCCTTAATGATGTTTGTTTCATTTCTTCTTTGACTTCTCTTTCTGTTTGTGTTGGCACTACATGTAAAAGCGTTAGCGAGGCATTATAAAATTGGCATATTCGATTGGCAATAGCAATAAAGTTTTTATCCTTTCTTCCGGGGCGTAAAGCGAGTAATACTTTTCCTATATGTCGTACCCCATTGTCCTTAAATAAGGCAAAATCTGAATTTATGTGTGTTAACAACCATCCAATAGGGTTTCTTACTAAAATACCACTATGAGCTCTACCATTCCAACCCATTACAAGCCAATCACAATTAGTTTGGTGGCTTAATTCATGAATTGTGTCTGAAACGTCATGAGTGACCACGGCTTCAAAATCAATATCAATATTTTTAGCCTTAGCTAAACCTGAAATTCGTCTAGATAAAGAGTTAATTTTTGGACTCTCTTCCATAAACACGTCCAAAAATGTTTGATTTGGAACTTCGGTAATATTAACTGCTTGAAGCTGTTCTCTTTTATTTATCGCAATTCCTATTTCAATAAGCATTTCTGGAGAATTTTCATTGCCCAACAAAGGTACAATCACTCCTGCTTTAGATATTAAATCGCCATCCAAAAAAGTTGCACCTAGTTTTATACTACTTTCCCTTTCTTGCTTTTCTATATTTTTCTTTTTATACATCAAATATAGCGCTGGACGATGGCCATATTTTCTTAATATTCCTGTCCTTGCTGTTTTTATACCATATTTGAAGTAAATAATAAACCCTAAAACAATTATTGTTAAAATGGCTAAAAGTGGTATCATTCCTAAAAACACTAATAATATAATTCCACTAATAATTCCGAACAATTGTACAAATGGATAAAAAGGCGAACGATAAGGTGGTTTATACCATTGTGTTCCTGTTTCTCTTAAAATTATTACACAAGCATTAACAGAAATGAACATCATGACCATAAAAGCGCTTGCTAACTTGGCTATTTTTTCTACATCAAGAAAAAGAATAGCGATTGACATTGCAACACAGGTCAAAATGATGGTAGAAACTGGTGTTAAAAATTTTGAGTGAATTTTACTCATAAAATTTGGTAACAACTTATCTACAGCCATTGCGAATGGAAACCTAGAAGCTGCTAATACTCCAGAGTTAGCCATAGAGACTAAAGTAATAACACCAACCCCAGCAGCAAAATACCCTACATAAGTTCCTCCTAATAAATTAGCAATTGTATAAATGGGCCTTATGTCTGTTTCTAATTCATTAAGTGGGATATTACCTGCTAATGCAAATGTCACAAATACGTAAATGATTGTCATAATAATAAGTGAGATTAACATTGCTCTAGGAAGATTTTTGTTTGGATTTTTTATTTCTCCAGCAATCGCGGCGATTTTTGTAACGCCAGCATATGATATATAGACAAAAGCAACTGTAGATACAAGTCCAATGTTTCCATTTTTAAAAACAGGTTTCAATAATTCGGGATTTACATTTGGTATACCAAAAATCAAAACAAGAATTAGGCATATTAAGCTAATACTAACAATTATAATTTGAACTTTTCCTACTTGTTTTACGCCGAAAATATTTAAAAACAATATGATTGCGAGAAAAAATAAGGCTATATATTTTGTAAAACCTTCGTTAATATTTACTAAAACAGTAAGGTAAACTCCAAAACCTATTAGTGCAAAAGAGCTTTTCAACAAAAGTGATAGCCAAAGCCCAATCCCTGCAATAGTTCCAAAAACAGGACCAAATGTACGCTCAATAAAAACATAGGTTCCTCCAGACGACGGCATTGCTGTTGCTAATTCCGATTTTGATAAGGCTGCTGGTAAAACACAAATCGCCGCTAATAAATAAGCTAACCAAACTGACGAACCTGTTTTTGCAGCCGCTAATCCTGGAAGCACAAAAATACCACTGCCTAACATCCCTCCAATACTAATTGCAATGGCAGACGTTAAAGTTAGACTTCGTGTTAGTGTTTTCAAATACTTAATTTTCCTCCTAAAATAGACTTTTTTTAACAATAACTAAAATCTTAATAAAATCTTAATAAAGTCTTAATCTAGTGTGTTAATTACTAGCATTTTATTAATTTTGCTCGGTTTATGAAATTATACCCTATAAATTCTGGGAATTTTAAATTAGATGGAGGCGCAATGTTTGGCGTTGTTCCAAAATCGTTATGGAATAAAACTAATCCTGCCGACAGTAATAACATGATAGATATTGCGGCACGTTGTTTGCTAATTGAAGATGGAAATCGTTTAATTTTAATCGATACAGGAATGGGAAACAAGCAAAGCGATAAATTTTTTGGTTATTATTATTTGTGGGGAAATGATACTATAGATAATTCTCTTAAAGCATATGGTTTTCATCGAGACGATATAACAGATGTGTTTATGACACATTTACATTTCGACCATTGTGGTGGAAGCATCCAATGGAACAAGGAAAAAACAGGATATGAGCCTGCCTTTAAAAATGCAGGCTTTTGGAGCAACAAGGATCACTGGAAATGGGCAACGCTTCCCAATAAAAGAGAAAAAGCATCGTTCTTAAAAGAAAATATTTTACCTATGGAAGAAAGCGGACAGCTGAAATTTACATCACTTCCCGAACAAGATATTCTAATAAACAGCGAATTGGGTTTCGATATTTTCTTTGCAAACGGACATACTGACAAGCAAATGATTCCTATGATAAATTACAAAGGGAAAACAATTTGCTTTATGGCAGACCTATTGCCAACTGTTGGTCATTTGCCAATCCCATTTATAATGGGTTATGATACGAGACCATTATTAACTTTAGACGAAAAAGAAAATTTTCTGAATTTAGCTGCAGATAACAATTACCATCTATTTTTGGAACACGATGCCTACAACGAGATTATTACAGTTAAACACGGTAAAAAGGGTGTGCGTTTAAATGAAATTTATAACTGTAATGAAATTTTTTAATACTCAAAAATGAAAATACTTAAGCCTCTACTTTTAAATATTATTATTACCCTCTTATTATCAGGTTGTGGAAGTGTAAAAATTTTGTCCACCCCTATTGAAAATATTGATAATACTCCCATTAAAATTAATGAATTAAGCGAAATAGAAAAACAAATCTGGAGTCATTTAGATCTTGTAAATGACACGATTCCAGGAATGAGCATTAACAGAGCTTATAATGAAATCATTAAAGGTAAAAAGGGTAAAACCGTCATAGTTGCTGTAATTGATTCAGGAATTGATATCGATCATGAAGATCTAGACGATGTAATTTGGGTTAACAAAAAAGAAATCCCCAATAATGGGAAGGACGATGATAATAATGGCTATGTTGATGATATTAATGGTTGGAATTTTTTAGGAGATGCTTACGATGAACAGATGGAATTTGTACGATTATTAGCAAGTGGAAATACAACGCATCCCGATTACAAAAGAGCACAAATAGAATATGATAAGGAATATAAAAAATTCTCTAATTATAAAACCCAATACAAGCAAATTATACAGCAATTAAACGATTCTGATAAAGCTGTTTCAAGCTATTTAAAGAAAGCCGATTACACAAAAGAGGATTTAAACGAAATTAAAACCGAAGACAAGGAATTAGTATATCATGTTTGGATAATTAAACAGTATTTGGGAAATGGGTTTAACTCCACAAAAGATTTTCTTATATCTCTCAATGATGATTTAAAGCAAATTAACGAGCGTCTAAATTTTCATTTAAATAAAGAGTTTAAAGGACGAAAAACAGGAGATAATCCAGATGATTTTTCACAAAAAGTGTATGGCAATGCTAATGTAAAACCTGTTAAAAAAGATGAAAGTCATGGCACACATGTGGCTGGAATTATCGCTGCAGAGCGCAACAATGGTTTGGGTGTAAATGGTGTTGCAAAAAATGTAAAAATTATGGTTATTCGCAATACACCAAATGGCGATGAATATGATAAAGATGTTGCTTTAGGCATACGATATGCCGTAGATAATGGCGCAAAAATTATTAACATGAGTTTTGGTAAATACTATTCGCCTCATAGTAATTGGGTTATGGATGCGATTGCTTATGCAGGACAACATGATGTCTTAATTATTCATGGTGCTGGTAATGAGAGTTTAGATTTAGATAAAAAAGCAAACTATCCAACCGATCAGGTTAATAATGGTAAAGAGGTTTCGAATACATTTTTAAATGTTGGAGCAACTGTTCCTAAATATGGATCTGGATTGGTTGCAGATTATTCTAACTACGGAAAAATTAATGTTGATGTGTTTGCTCCTGGTTCAAAAATCTATTCTACTTTCCCAGAAAACGAGTATAACTCAATTAATGGCACATCTATGGCTGCTCCTGCAGTTGCTGGTATTGCGGCATTAATTCGTTCGTACTATCCAAATTTATCGGCTGCTCAAGTAAAGCAAGTCTTAATGAATTCTGGATTGCCTATAAAAGCTAAAGTCTTAATTGGAAAGGATTTAAATACAGCGAAACCTTTTGAAGATTTATCAAAATCAGCGAAACTTGTTAATGCGTATAACGCGCTAATAATGGCTGATCATTTGTCCAAAACAAAAATAGCTCCTTAATTAAGTGGTTTTTGGCACCATCTTTCATTTTTATACATATCTACTTTTGCAACTCTTTCTCTATTATAGAGTTTTAAGTGTGTTTTATTAACTTGTTTGTTTCTATAGCCCAACAGATGAAATAACGGTTTAACCATAAATCTTGCAGTTTTTAGGTTGACCATTAGCGCTTTTTTTTCTCTATTTTCCCAAGAAACACCTGGAAATAAAACAAAGAAATTATCTGCCTTGAATTGTCGTAACAATACGGATAATTTTAAGAAGAAAGGCTTTATCTTTTTTATAATAAAAAACCCTTCTCTACCTTTGGTTTGGTATAATGGCATGAAAATTTTAGCATTGTATTTAGATACAATTTCTTTATCATCGCTTATTGCTAACAATTCCCCTTTTTTAATTGTTTCAAAACTCTTAAAGCCTGTTTTCATCTTAAATACTTCATCGTTTTTAATTTTATGTAGATAAATAACTTCAAAAATTTCTGTCACATTATTTGATGCATTATTAAGTTTATTGTAGTACTCATTAAAGCCCTTTACGTCTGATTTGCTTAAAATATTAGTAAATACTAAAGATAAATATATAAATGCAATTCCGTTTGTTATAGCGTCTTGCTCATCGTGCTGACCAGATTCAAAACCAAGAGAGACGTAACCTAATTCATTAATGTAACTCAATAAAGGTCCGTTTAAATACTCTTCTATTCCGAGCACAATTGGAACGGGAAATAACTTTGAAAAATTTCGATTTATTATAGCGTCATTTATAGTAATAAATGGTAATGTCTTGCTAGAGGTAGTGTGCAAATCTATAAAGTAAAAAGGACCTTTATTGTTCTCTAATATTTCTTTTAAAAGAGAATGTAATTCTATTTGTTCTTTTTCTTCTGTGTTTAATTCCTCTTTGCTTTTGAGGGCTTCAATATTAGAACTGGTCCAAATGCGGTTTAGATCACAATCAACATGTCTTTGGTTTAACTCAAGAGCTTTAGGGTTTCCTAATACACCATAAATATTGCCTTTAAAATTTTTATGGTGAGATTTTATATGATTAAAAAACTCTTGTAAGGCAAAAACTCCCGCAGATTCGTTGCCGTGAATTCCAGAGAAAAAAACTAGCGTTGGTCTTTCTTTGTTTCCTTGTATCTTACCTATGATTCTTTCAACAGAAATTGTTTTTTTAAGCGCCTTGCTATAAACCTGTGCCATTTAGTCTAAAATATCCTTAGTGGTAATTATACCTATTAGTTTGTTGTACTTCACAACAGGAAGGCCTTTAATTTTGTGTTTTTGCATTAGCATTTTCGCTTCTTTTAAACTACTATATTGACTAATAGAAATAATCTCTTTTTTCATAATACATTTTACCGAGTCCTGAAGTTTCTGATTGTTATTTAAGTATGTTTTTATGTCTGCTTTTGTTAGTAAACCTATCAATTTTTTTTCAGCATCAATTACTGGCATGTGATGAATGTTCTTCCATTGCATAATATTTAAAACCAGTTCTATACTATCATTTTCTCCAACAGAAAAAATATCAGTACTCATTTCGTGTTTTACTATTTTTCTTTTTTTAAAAATTGAAGCTGTGCTTTGTTCGAGTAAATTCCATGTGGAAACAGGGAAGTCGGTTTCTTGTTTTTTATAACTATTAGATGTTAGGGTTTGAAGTGCATTTAATGGCTTTTTTGATTTTAATAGGTTTCTATAACTTTTCCTAATCCATTCAGATCCATTGTGTGATTTTACTCTGTTTTCAATTATCTTTAAATAATATTCAGCGTCTTTAGGTGATATTCCTACGCTGTATAATCCACTATATGCCATTGGAAGCAGTTCGTCTAAAATTAATTTTTGGCTGGTTATGTACTTATTATTCCAATAAAACTGTGTAGCCATTCCGTATCGTGCAGCACTAAAAAAGTTAGATTTTACATCTTTGAAATCCATTTTTGTTTCAATATTTTTATATTGCTTTGTACGACCAACCATAACTCCAATCCAAAACATTAAATTGGCAATTTCGTCTGTAACCGTTGGTCCAGATGGAATATATCGGTTTTCAATTCGGAGATGTGGTTTTCCATTTTCTGTTCCATAACATGGTCTGTTCCAGCGATACACAGTTCCATTGTGTAGATTTAATGCCATAAGTTTTGGGATTATATTGCTCTTAAGCATTTCAATACTATCTTTTGTAAACTCTGAAGTTACTAAACTTCTAAATCTTGATACATGGTCTCTAAAAATATCGGTAATAGTTCCTGTTTCCCAGTTGTTTCCAAAACTAACTCTTGATTGTTTTTGGTTTAATAAAAAAGAATTTGCTCTAGTATCAACACTTTGTGTAAATAATGCAATTCTGGTTTCACTCCATAATTCTTTTCCGAAGAGCAAAGGAGAGTTTGTGCAAGCGCTTAAAATAGGTCCAGAAATTGCCTGTGCCCAATTGTAACTCTCTATAAAATTATCTGGATTGATTTGTAAATGCATTTGAAAACTTGTATTGCAACCTTCAAGCATAACTGAATCTTGTAGTAAATTTACTTCATCAACTCCTTTAATATGAATATAAAAATCTTGTTTTCTGGATTCTTTTATAGCTTCGTTTAACACATAATACCTTTGTATTGGAGTCATGTTCTCATCTTTAATATGCTTTAAAGAGAGTGTTGGCAAAATGCCTGTTAGCAGTATTTTTGTGTCACTTTTTTTTGCTACTGCTTTTGCTTTATTTAGTAGGCTTGAAAGCTGATGATGTAGTTTAGAAAAACAATCTCCTTTAAGCTCTAAAGGGTCTAAATTAATTTCTAAATTATAGTTTCCAATTTCTGTGGTAAAGTGGTCGTCGTTAATTTCTTTTAAAACATCTAACGAATTATTCTTGGGTAAAAACTCATTATTTACTAAACAAAATTCCTGTTCTACTCCAATTCGAATAGGTGATTTTTCGATTAAGCCTTCTTCAATCATTACATCTAAAGCCTCAATGTCTTTAACTAATTGATATATATAACTGGCTTTTTCTTTTTTAGAACTTAGTTTTGTAACTTTTAAATTTCCCATATTGTACCTTTTAAGAATTGCTACTAAGCGTTAAATTACTATAACATAGAAAGATAAAACATGATTTTTATCATACCTGTAATTTGGGCACTTGCTAATAAGTTGTATTTACTATTTTTGTACTCTTACTATTATAAATGAATAGATCGCTCTCAAATAAAGAAAAACTTAAAAGTAAAAAGCTTATTGAGCAATTATTTACTGAAGGAAAATCGGTTTCGGTACATCCTTTGCGTTTAATTTTCATTGAAGCCTCCTTTGCTGAAGGTGTAAAATTAAAAGTTGGTGTATCTGTAAGTAAGCGAAACTTTAAAAAAGCCGTTGACAGAAACAGAATAAAACGCCTGTTAAGAGAGTGTTACAGGCTTCAAAAGCACACGTATTTTAACAACATTACAACACAATATGCGTTTATGATTTTGTACATTGGAAACGATAAACCTATTTATAAACATCTTGAAACCAAAATGAAATTGTTGTTTAAACAGTTTTTAATTAAAGTTGATAAAAAGTAATCCTGTTATGAAAAATATAATAAAAAAGAAAATACTAATTCCCGTATTAGCAATAACAATTCTATTTACAGGAACTGCTTTTAAAAGTGATTTTTTTGAAATCGCTAAACAAATAGAAATCTTTACCACTTTGTTTAAAGAACTCAACATGAACTATGTTGATGAAACAAATCCTGGAGAATTGATGGATACCGCAATTAAAAGTATGTTAAACGATTTAGACCCTTACACGCGTTTTTTAAATGAACAAGATGTTGAAGCTGCTAGAATAAACAATACTGGAGATTATACAGGAATTGGAGCTAAAGTAAAGGTGATGAAGGATAAATTAATAATCATAGAGCCTTATAAGGATTATCCTGCAGATAAAGCTGGATTAAAAGCAGGAGACGAAATCATTAAAGTTGAAAATAGTATTATTAAAGACTTTAAAGAAAATGCTGGCGATTTGTTAAAAGGCGTTCCTGGTTCTAAAGTTAATGTTACTTTTTTAAGACAAGGAAAAACAAAAACTACAGAAATTATTCGACAGGAAGTTGAGGTAAATGCAGTGTCTCTTTTTTCTATGGTTGATGATAAAACAGGATATGTAGCTTTAACAAAATTTAATAGTAAGGCTTTTTTTGAAACTGAAAATGCTATAAAAGAATTAAAAGCTGATGGTGCCGAAAGATTGATTTTAGACTTAAGAGGTAATCCTGGAGGCTTATTGAGAGAAGCAATAAAAATAGTAAACTTGTTTGTTCCTAAAGACCAATTGGTGGTAACCACAAAATCTAAAATAGAAAAATACAATAAAACATATGTTACAAGAAATAGCCCTTTAGATACACAAATACCTCTAGTTGTTTTAATAGATGGCGGAAGCGCATCTGCAAGCGAAATTGTTTCTGGATCTTTACAAGATCTCGATCGTGCTGTAATTATTGGCTCCAGAAGTTTTGGAAAAGGATTAGTACAACGTCCAAAAAAATTGACCTATGGCACACAATTAAGAGTTACAATTTCCAGATATTATACACCTTCTGGAAGATGCATTCAGGCTTTAGATTATTGGCATCGCGATGAGGAAGGGAAAGCTGTTCGTGTAAAAAAAGAAAATTATAATGAGTTTAAAACTAAAAATGGTCGTTCGGTTTTTGATGGTGGTGGCATAAATCCAGATGTAGAAATTGCGCTGTCAAAACACGCTCCGATTACAAAAGTTATTATTGATAATGATTATATTTTTAATTTTGCTACCAATTATTATTACAACAACACGATAACAGATTTAACATCGTTTAAGTTAAGTGATTACGATTTTAATAATTTTAAAACCTATTTAAAATCCAACAATTTTGCTTTTCAAACTAAAACGGAAAAAGCTCTGGAAAATGTTGAACAAATTGCTCTTGAAGAAGGATTGATTGACGACCTTTCTAAAGACTATAATACTCTTGTTGCTAGCCTAAACACCATAAAAAACAAAGCTGTTAACAATAACAAAAAACAACTTATATCGCTTTTAGAAAGTGAAATCGTGAAGCGTTATTTTTACAGGGAAGGATTGTACGAATATTTTTTAACGCATAATGTTGAAATTAAAACAGCTACAGAAATTTTAGGAAACCCTAATAAATACTTTGGTTACTTAAATTAGCTTTTTAAAGCTTAAACATTATAAAGTCGATTCAGTTTATTTGTGTTGAAGCATTCAAAATGAAAAAAAAGGTTTTCATATTTCTAATAATTAGCAACGTTATGTTTGCTCAAAACGAGTTAAACCATGAAATATACTTCGATACAGACAAGTATGAAGTTCCTGAAATAGAACAAAACAGACTTTTTTTATTTATTCAAAAACTTGATAGTTTACAGGTTGAAAAAATATCGATTTACGGGTTTTGTGATGATGTAGGAAGCGTTGATTACAATCTTAATCTTTCTCAACAAAGAGCTGATGTTATTAAAGAGTTATTTTCAAGCCGAAAAATAGATGAATCTTTAATAAGTAATGTAGACGGTAAAGGAGAGATTCTTCTTACAATTGTTAATACTAAAGAAGCAAATATTATAAGAGGATTAAACCGAAGAGTGGAAATTATTGTGTTATTAAAGCCTTCTAAATCAAAAGAGATTGAGGAGAATCAAAATGAAGAAAAAAACTTAAATAACGATCTTAAAGTTGGAGATAAAATTGTGTTGAAAAATATTCTGTTTAAAATAGGATACAGTACTATTCTTGATGAATCTAAACAAGTTCTTGATAGTTTAGCAGAAATTTTAGTTGAAAAAGAAAATATTTATTTTAGCATTCAAGGTCATGTATGCTGTACAAAAAATACTAGAGATGCTGTTGATGCAGAAACGAAAAAGCAAAACCTATCTCTAGCTAGGGCAAAGTATATTTACAATTTTCTGGCTAAAAAAGGAGTTTCTAAAAAACGAATGAAGTATGTAGGGATGCGCAGAAAATTTCCGCTTGGTGGAGATCCTAAATTTGATAGACGTGTGGAAATAGTTGTTACTTATATTTCAAATAGAAAGATTGATTAAATTAGTCTTTTTAATCATTTTTTTATGCGGAATTCCGTCTTCAAGATATTCTTTTCCTGTTTCTACAAACCCTAGATTGTTATAAAATTTCTTTAAATAAGTTTGGGCAGAAATGATAATTATATTTTCTTCAAAATTATCTTCAATAGCTTTAATAGAAGCCTTCATAATTTCGTAACCATATTTGTAATGCCTTTCGTTTTTAGAAACTACAACTCTGCCTATACTTGTTTGTTTAAAATAATCTCCAGCTTTGAAAATTCTTGTGTAAGCGACTAAAGTTTCATTTTTATATCCTAAAACATGTAGTGCTTTTTCATCTTTTCCATCTATGTCCTGATACACACAATCTTGCTCTACTACAAAAACTTCGCTTCGCAACTTAAGTAAGTCATAGAGTTCTTTAGTGCTTAGCTCATTGAAATATTTAGTTTTTATAATCAACATAATTTTATGTTCAATCAAAAAGATTTCAGTCTTTGTAGAAGTGACAAAATCATTAATTTAATCTTGTACAATAATTTCCTTCTCATCACATTTACCAAACTCTGGTTGTATGTTTACATGGTTAATTTCGAATTTATGATACAATATTTCTTCAACCTCTTGTAAGATAACATCAAATTTAGATAAGGATATATCTTCATTAAAATCTATATGTGCTTCTAGATGAACCTCATTTTCATTAAGCTGCCAGATATGAATATGATGTACATTTTTTATGTTTTTTATTTGCTGAAGCTCTTCCACTATATCTTTCACTTGTATGTCTTCTGGAGTAAACAACATTAATACTTTAAACGAATTCTTCAATAAATCATATCCAACCCAAATTAAATACAATGCTATCGCTAATGTTAACGCGCTGTCAACCCAAAACATTTGGTAAAATTTCATTAGTAAACCTCCAATTAACACAGCAACACTAGCTAACATATCTGTTAATAAATGTAAATATGCACTTCGCATATTCATATTAACATCTGCATCTTTTTTGAGCAACAACACACTAATACCATTAGCTATAATTCCTAAAAGAGATAACCAGATAACAAGGTTAGATTCGATTTCTTGAGGGTTTTGAAAACGTTTTATGGCTTCAATTATTAATAAAACAGCAATTATAATTAACGTTGATGCATTTATAAATGCTGCTAAAATTTCTGCTCTTTTATAGCCAAATGTTCTATGTATTGATGCTTTTTGTTTTGATAAAACATTAGCTATATAACTTACTATTAAAGATAAAACATCTGTAAAATTATGTAATGCGTCACTTAATAATGCTAAACTTCCAGATAATAAGCCGCCTACTACTTGGGCAGCAGTTATTAGAGTATTTAAAAATATAGAAATAACAAGATTTCTTCCTTTTAAATCTGGATGATGATGAGAATGATTATGAGAGTGCGAATTACCCATTTTAATTAGAAGTATCTATTTTCTCTACGCGTCGCTCGTGTCTTCCTTCTTCAAAAGCTGTATTTAAAAATGTATCTACAATTTCTATGGTTTGAGGTAAGGTTATAAAACGTGCTGGAATACTTAAAATATTTGCGTTATTATGTTGTCTTGCTAAAGCAGTAATTTCTTTGGTCCAACATAATGCAGAGCGAACGCCTAGGTGTTTGTTTGCTGTCATATTTGAACCATTGCCACTACCGCAAATAATAATTCCAAAATCGGAGTTTTTAGTTTCTACATCTTTTGCTACAGGATGAATAAAATCTGGATAATCTACACTATCATTAGTGTCTGTTCCATAATTTTTTACTGTAATTCCTTTTGTTTTAAGATGTTTTATAATAGCGAATTTATAATTTGTTCCTGCGTGATCGTTACCTATTGATATATTCATTTATAAATTATATTTAATAATTTTCGTGTAGATGGAAATTTTATTATTTTTCAGTTATAAAAGTACAAAATAAGGTTTGTAAAAACACTAAATGTGAATTACTATATTAATAAACTGTTTATATCTATTTATTATATTTTGAAATAAAAATTTTTATATTCCAATATTTATTACAATCGATATCTTTTATTTATTAGCCAAAAATTTAACTCACTTTTTAAAATAAACTTATGAAACAATAAAAGCATAGTATGAACATAAATTTTTTAAATACTTATTAATATTAAACGGTTAATTCAGGTTATAAACAACTGTTAATAGATGAAATAAAACGTTTAATAATAAGAGATTAAATATAAAAACAGTGTTAATTACTAGATAACAATATGTAAATTAAAACAATTCAAAAGAAAAGTAAAAAAAGTTATACTTATAATTAACACTCTATAAACATCATCATTTTTTAAAATTTATTAAAGAAGAAAATAATAATATAATATTATTTGTTAATAACACTTTTTAATAAAATTACTTTAAACTTTTTATTTTAAAAAAGGAATTTAATATTTAAACAGTAGATTTGCCCTTATTCAAATAGATATATGGCTAGAAAGAAGAAAAGAAGAGTTAATAACAAGAATACTTCCAACCTTACAAATACAATTTTAAATATACTTAAAAAAGATAGAAATAAATCTTTTAATTATAAACAAATTGCTTCAATACTTAACATTAATGATACTAGTAGTAGAAATCAAATCAATAAAAAACTACTGCAATTAAAAGCTAAACAAGAGATTGAAGAAATAGAAAGAGGTAAATATAAAGCTATTGTAAATACCGAATATTATACAGGAATTTTAGACTTAACATCTAAAGGTTCAGGCTATGTTGTTTGTGAAGCTTTTGAAGATGATATTTTTATTGCTTCAAATAATATTAATAAAGCACTACATAATGACGAAGTAGAACTTTATATTTATAAAAGAAGAAAAAGAGGAAAATTAGAAGGGGAAATAACACAAATAATTAAAAGAGCAAGAACAGATTATGTTGGTGTAATTCAAATTCATAAAAGCTATGCTTTTGTTATTGCAGATGATAATAAAATGTATAAGGATATTTTTGTTCCTATTAATAAAATTAATAAAGCGAAAGAAGGAGATAAAGTTATAGTTAAACTTGAAGATTGGCCAGAAAAAGCCGATTCTCCTTATGGGAAAGTTACTAAAATACTTGGTAAACCTGGAGAACACAATACTGAAATACATTCTATTTTAGCAGAGTATGGTTTACCTTATGAGTTCCCTTATAAGGTTGAAGAGTTTGCTAATAAATTAGATACATCAATTACTAAAAAAGAAATTAAAAAACGTCGAGATATGAGAGACGTTTTAACCTTTACTATCGATCCAAAAGATGCTAAAGATTTTGATGACGCTTTATCTTTTCAAATACTAGACAATGGAAATTACGAAATAGGAATTCATATAGCAGATGTATCTCATTATTTACAAGAAGGCACCATTTTAGATGATGAAGCTTACGAACGCGCAACCTCTGTTTATTTAGTAGATAGAGTCGTACCAATGCTACCTGAAGTTTTATCAAATAACGCTTGTTCACTTCGCCCAAAAGAAGAAAAATATACATTTTCAGCAATATTTCAACTTAATGATAAAGCCGAAATAAAAAACCAATGGTTTGGAAGAACAGTAACTTATAGTGATGCTCGTTTTGCCTACGAAGAAGTTCAAACAGTTATTGAAACTAAAAAGAGTGTTATTCCAAAAGAAGTTTCACTGACAGGAAAAGAATATAAAACAACACAAGAAGTAGCTTATGCTATTTTAAAGTTAAATGAATTAGCTAAAATTTTAAGAAGAAAACGAATGAATTCTGGAGCGATATCATTTGATAAAGTAGAAGTAAAGTTCAATCTAGACAAAGAAGCAAATCCAATTGGAGTTTATTTTAAAACTTCTAAAGATGCAAATAAACTTATTGAAGAATTTATGTTACTTGCAAATAAAAAAGTAGCAGAGTTTATAGGAAATAAAAAACAACAAAAGACGTTTATTTATAGAGTACATGACAAACCAAACGATTCTAAACTTGCAATATTAAAAAGCATTGTTTCTCGGTTTGGATATAAACTAAATTTTAACAATAGTAAAACCACTTCAACTTCATTAAATAATTTATTAAAAGAAGTGAATGGAAAAAAAGAACAAAATTTAGTAGATACACTCACTATTAGAAGTATGAGTAAGGCTGAATATACTACAAAAAATATAGGACATTATGGTTTAGCATTCGATTATTACAGTCATTTTACATCTCCAATTCGTCGTTATCCAGATGTTATGAATCATCGCTTATTACAATATTATTTAGATGGAAAAAAATCTGCCAATCAAGATGTTTATGAAGATAAGTGTAAACACTCAAGTAATATGGAATATCTTGCTACAAAAGCAGAGCGAGATTCTATAAAGTATATGCAGATTAAGTTTATGCAAGATCATAAAGACCAAGAGTTTTTAGGAGTTATTTCCGGTGTAACTGATTGGGGAATTTATGTGGAGATTATAGAAAATAAATGCGAAGGCATGGTTAGAATTCGCAACATTAAAGACGATCATTATGTTTTTGATGAAAGCCAATATGCTCTTATTGGAAACAACACAAAAAATATGTATCAGCTAGGGGATGAAGTAATTGTAAAAGTTAAACAAACAGATTTGGCGAGGAGGCATCTGGATTTTCGCTTAATTGGTAAAAAAGAGGCATAGTTATTGATTTACAGAAACAACAAACAACAAATATATGAAACGCATATTTACAGTCTTAACAATTTTAATCACTTCAGTGACAATAGCACAAAACGATATAAAAAAAACTATTGGAGAATTTACCGAACTAAAAGTATTTGATTTAATTGAAGTGAAATTAGTTAAATCGAAAGAAAACAGAATTGTAATATCTGGAAAAAACACCGAAGATGTTGTGATCATTAATAAAAACGGAAAGTTAAAAATTAGAATGAATCTTGAAGAAAGGTTTGATGGAAAAAATACTTCAGTAACTTTATTTTATACTAATGTAGATATTTTAGATGTCAACGAAGGTGCTATAATTTCTTCCGAAGACACGATTAAACAATACGAAATAGATCTTAAAGCACAAGAAGGCGGAAAGATTATTATAGATTTAAAAGTAAAAGTAGCAAATGTAAAAGCTGTATCTGGAGGCATAATTGAAACACATGGAACAGCAACTTCGCAAAGCGTTTCTTTAAATACTGGAGGTATTTACAAAGGAAAAGATTTAAAAACCGAAAACACAAAAATCAATATTAGAGCAGCAGGTAATGCAGATGTAAAAGCGTCAGAGATTGTAGATGTTAAAATAAGAGCAGGAGGAGATGTGTTTGTTTACGGCAACCCTAAAACCATAAAAGAGAACCGTGTTTTTGGAGGCAGAGTAAAAAGAATGGAATAATAATTTTACTGACTAATAAAAGAAATAACTGTTAGTTCTTTTATTATATTTGTAAAACTTCATTTAAATGCTGAATTTTAATTCAGCATTTTTATTTAACAATAACATGATAGAGGATATTCGAGCGGCAATTCCATTAGGCTTTTTTCTAGCCTTTATGATTGGACCTGTTTTTTTTGTTCTTCTAGAAACAAGTGTTACCAAAGGATTTAGAGCTGCGGTTGCGTTTGATTTAGGAGTAATTATTGCAGATGTCTTCTTTATTACTTTAGCATATTTTAGTAGTTTTCAACTTTTAGAAAATTTAAGCAATCAACCAGGTTTATTTGTTTTTGGTGGCACATTATTAGCAGTTTACGGTATTATCATATTCCTTAAAAAACCTCAAAAAGGCACAAACGAAATAAGCGAAATTAAATTTATTAAGACTAACTATTTAGGGCTTTTCATCAAGGGATTCCTGCTAAATTTTATAAATATTGGTGTTTTAGTGTTTTGGCTAGGTGTAATAATTATTACTGGACCTAGTTTAGAAAACGACATAAATAGATTTTATGTGTTCTTCGGAACAATGATTTTAGCATATTTTATAACCGATTTGTTTAAAATTCTTCTCGCAAAACAGCTTAAAAGAAAATTAACTCAAAGCCGTATTTTAAAAGTAAAAAAATTATTAGGCCTAATTCTCGTTATTTGCGGCCTTGTTTTAATAATAAAAGGATTTTTACCCAAAGACCAATTAAATCCACAAGACCTTATAGAAGAAATAGCAGAATAAAAAAAGAGATACAATTTTATATCTCTTTTTTTGAGGCGTCTAGCGGATTCGAACCGCTGTAGATGGTTTTGCAGACCACTGCCTAGCCACTCGGCCAAGACGCCTTTTTAGGACAGCAAATTTAACAAAAATATAGTCTTTTCAACGCTACTCTAAGCATTTTCTTTTTTCCGAAAGCGTTATTGTTGCCATTCCCACATCACCACCAATTGGAGGATTTATTTTAGAAACAGAAATAATCACTTTTGTAACCAAGCCGCTTTCAATAAAAACCCTATCCAAAATACGTTTCGTTACAGTTTCAAGAAGTTTGGAAGGAATATTCATTTCCTCTTTCACAATCTTATTAAGCAGCACATAATCTACTGTATCATTTAAGTTGTCCGTCTTACTAGAGGAACTTAAATCTGCTTTAACAACCAGATCAATCCTATATTCACTACCAATTTTTGTTTCTTCCTTAAGGCAGCCATGGTAAGCATAGACCTTTATATTTTCAACTTTTATTATTCCCAAATCTAGTTCTTTTAAA
>Ga0164320_10000069_pt1 | contig 26209 bp, 20 predicted proteins | sample GuaBasSediGuay11_FD_113736 | JGI IMG/M metagenome (GOLD analysis project Ga0164320, IMG submission 113736) | Subseafloor sediment microbial communities from Guaymas Basin, Gulf of California, Mexico - Guay11, Core 4567-28, 0-3 cm | ecosystem: Environmental > Aquatic > Marine > Hydrothermal...
GAGAGAGGATTATCAATGTTGTCGAAGTCTTGGCTTCACCGTGTATACTAATCTTAATTCTCTCTTTTGTTCTTTCTGATTATATCTCTAATATAAGAGATTGTAAACTTAAGACGTGTATAAATCATCGTGCAATAAGTGATTAAACCAAAGTTAGTACATACAAATAAAGCAAGTAATAAACCGAAAATGAAGTGCATAAAAATGCCCAACGCCTCATACACAGACCGTTAAACAAACTTAAAAATCACATTCGTTCTGGTACATTAATACCTAATAAACTCAACGCATTTTTAATAGTGTTCGATACTACTTGAGAGACTTGCACTCTAAAGATTTTTTCACTGTCTTTTTCGGCACCAAGAATAGATACGCTTTGATAGAATGAATTAAAGCCTTTTACCAAATCGTAAGTATAGTTAGCTATTAATGCTGGACTATGATTTTTGGCTGCATTTTGTATTAATTCTGGAAATAATTGTAATTGCTTGATGAGTTCTTTTTCTTTTTTGTGAAGTGTAATAGCATCAACCTTTATTGCTATATCAAAATTAGCTTTACGTAATATCGCTTGAATTCTAGCGTAAGTATATTGTATAAATGGTCCTGTATTACCTTGAAAATCTACAGATGCTTCAGGATCGAATAGTATGCGTTTTTTAGGATCGACCTTTAAAATAAAATATTTTAAAGCACCCAAACCAATTGTATTATAAATGGTTTGCTTTTCGGCTTCATTATATTCTTCAAGCTTTCCAAGGTCTTGAGAAATCTCTTTTGCAGTTTTAGCCATTTCTATTATTAAATCGTCGGCATCAACAACAGTTCCTTCTCTACTTTTCATTTTTCCGCTGGGTAAATCTACCATACCATAACTTAAATGAAACAGGTTTTTAGCCCAATCGAATCCTAATTTCTTCAATATTAAAAACAAGACTTTAAAGTGGTAATCTTGCTCGTTACCAACGGTGTAAACCATGCCTCCAACATCTGGATAATCTTTAATACGCTGTATTGCTGTACCAATATCTTGTGTCATGTAAACTGCTGTACCGTCAGAACGTAAAACGATTTTTTCGTCCAGACCATCTTCGGTTAAATCGCACCATACTGAACCGTCTTCTTTTTTGAAAAAAACGCCAGTTTTTAATCCTTCAGCAACAAATTCTTTTCCAAGAAGATAGGTATCGCTTTCGTAATAAAGCGCATCAAAATCTACTCCAAGATTTTTGTAAGTAATATCAAATCCTTCATAAACCCATTGGTTCATGGTTTTCCAAAGAGCAACAGTTGCTTCATCTCCTGCTTCCCATTTTAGGAGCATGTCTTGAGCTTCAAATAAAATTGGCGCCAGTGTTTTTGCTCCATCAATAGAAAATCCGTCTTCAACTAAAGTTTGTATTTCCTTCTTATACTCTTGATCAAACTTTACATAATAATTTCCAACCAATTTATCGCCTTTCAGTCCAGAACCTTCAGGAGTTTCACCATGTCCAAACTTTTTATAAGCCAACATGCTTTTACAAATATGAATACCACGATCGTTTATAATCTGTGTTTTATAAACTTTATTGCCAGCAGCTTTTAAAATTTCGGCTACACTATAACCTAACAAATTGTTTCTTATATGTCCTAAATGCAATGGCTTATTAGTGTTTGGTGAAGAATACTCAACCATTATTGCTTTTCCGTTAGGGTCTGTTTCTACGAAACCAAACTTATCATCATCTTTTATTGTATTAAAAAAGTTTAGAAAAAAGACATCTGCTATTACTATATTTAGGAATCCTTTAACTACATTAAAACTCTTAACCTCATCTAGATTTTTAACCAAATAATTTCCTAAATCTTCACCAAGTTGTGCAGGATTCATTTTAACAACTCTCAACATAGAAAAAGTTACTACAGTAATATCGCCTTCAAATTCTTTACGAGTTGCTTGAAATTCTACTGTCTCCAATTCTAAATTAAATAGCGATAAAAATGCTTTTTTTATATGATATGCTAACGTTTTTTGAATGTTCATTTTTAAACTAAAAATTAAGATGCAAAGATAGAACTTTTCTTAAAGTTATTAGAATAGAAAATTAGTGAACCATTTCTTGTTAAACTAAAGAAAAAAAAGTTAAATTGAGACTAATTAATATTGAAGAGTTTGCCAGCTAATAATATATTTTAATATTTTGTTAACAAATTAATGGTCAATACGTTACGCGTAATTTGCATTTCGTCGATGAAAGTGCCGTTTTTCTATGATTTTTACTTTTCATCGATAGGACGTGTTTTCAAAATAAAATTACATTCATTTCATCTAATTTTTTGGTATTAAAACGCAGAAATTAGGCTTTTTAATTCCTTTTAGCAATTTTTACAATGCTATTAATTACAGCCCAAATGAAAATAACGCCTACTATTTGTAATAAGGCAAATTTATTGCCTTATAGTGTATGCTTAATTTTCCTCTCCCTCAAGGCAAGTTTAGGTCATGCTTTATTTGTAGTGCCTAAAATCTCATGCAGTTTATGAAACAGTTAATTACCTTAACTGCAATATTTTTATTAACTATCTGCTCTAGTTATTCCCAAACCAATGAGCAAGACAGTCTTACCATATTGTTAGCATATCAAAAACAAGATTCTGCAAAGGTTGACACTTCACTAGAACTCATTAAATCACTTTACTACGCAAACAACTATAAAAAGGCTTTATTATATATTAATCAGAGTGAAAAGTTAGCATCTATGCTAAAATATGATAAAGGTACTGCTGAGATTAAATATTTTAAAGCACTTATTTATACTCAAAAAGATGACTATTATAACGCATTAGATAATTATAGCAAATCGGCACATTTATTTAAACAATTAAATGATTCTTTAGGAATTGCCAAAGTGAATAATAGTATTGGACTTATTGAAATAAAACGTGGAAATTATAACAAAGGCCTTCGGTTTTCTTTATCTGCTTTAAATATTTTTGAAAAGAAAAATTTGAAACAGGAATTAAGTTTAGCTTATAATAACTTATCTGAAGCTTACTTTAACACTAAACAATTTGATAAAGCATTAGAATTTAACTCTAAAGCTCTACAAGTTAGGGAGCAATTAAAGGATACTACAGGAATTATTTTATCAACAAATAAAATTGCCCAGCTCTATTCTATGCGTAAAGAACATAGAAGAGCAATTGAATATTACGAGAGAACTTTAAATTATCTTGATGCTGAAAAAGACAAGGATATTCGTGGAGACATTTTACCAAAAATAGGCAAAGAATATTTACAATTTAACGATTTTGAAAAAGCGACAACCTATTTGTTTGATGCCTTAAATCTTAACAGGTCTATAAAAAACAATACTGGGATTTTAAAATCGCTGAATAATCTAGCTAATCTCAATTTAAAACTTAATAAAGTTAGACTAGCAGAGTTTCATTTAAATGAAGCTTATACACTTACAACTCAAGTTGATAATGATGAAGAATTATTAGAAAATTATAGATTAAGAGTAGTCATAGATTCAATAAAAAAAGATTACAAGAACGCTTTTAATTGGCAAAGAGAATATCATGCTTTAAAAGCTAAAATTGAAAAAGCAAATGCAATTCCGCTAACCTTCGATGAACCTTCAAATATTGATACTACTTTTGATAATGCAACAATCTCTCAAAACACAACAGTTAGTGATAACACAATCACAAAAAAATTAAAACTAATTATTTACGGTCTTATAATAGTTCTAATTATTTTAGGTGCTATTTTAATTAGCATTCTAATACGCAAAAAGATTAAGAGCACTTCTATTACACAACTTGAAGAAACAAACGAGCAATTTATACTCGAAAAAGAGGCTATTTTAGAGCAGATTAAACATTTAGAAGACATAAATCAAGTTAAGGATAGGTTGTTTTCTATTGTATCTCACGATTTAAAAGATTCTATTACCTCAATAAAAGCCTTTTTAGATTTGCTTAAAGAAGATAGTATTTCTAAAAAAGAGTTCGATGACTTAATTCCTGAATTAAGTGATAATGCTGATAATGCTTCAGCATTATTATTGAATTTACTGAATTGGTCTAAGTCTCAAATGCAAAATTTAGAACCAAAACCAGAGTCATTTAACATTCAGGATGTCTTTAAAGAAAAAATGAGTTTAATTCAGAAAAAGGTTGAACAAAAAAGAATTGTTCTTTTAGACGAATCTATAAAAGACTTTGTTTTTGCAGACAGAAGTATGATAGAGATTGTTATTCAAAACCTACTCGCTAATGCTGTAAAATTTTCGAAAATAGGAGATGTTATTACCATTTCTAATAGAGAACGTAATAGCAACGTTCTTATTTGTATAGAAGATACAGGTATTGGTATTTCTAAAGAAAACCAAAAGAAACTATTTGAAAATAGTGGTTTTACCACCAGAGGCACTAACGAAGAAAAAGGAACTGGTTTGGGGCTTTCTATATGTAAAGATCTTGTAGAACTTAATAATGGTACTATTTGGGTTGAAAGCGAACCTAATCTAGGTAGCAAATTTTTTGTTGAGTTGCCAAAAATTAAATCTGTGTCTTAATAGCACTAATTTGCTTTTGGTAAAAAAACTTCTGCCATCATACAACGTGCACTTCCGCCTCCGCAAGCCTCAATTATATCTAAAGAGCTAGACAAAAATTTTCCATGTTTTTCTAAAGTAATGATTTGATTTTTGCTCAACGAATTATAAGCTACTTGACTCATAATGATATAAGACGCATCATCCTTACCTTTAACTTGTAACATATTACCAGCAAAATTATTCACTTGACTTTCGGTAATATCTATAATTTCTTTATTTGTGGCTTTTAAATGTTTAACGACATTTTTACGTTCGGTTTTATTGTCTATACTATCTAAACATATAACTGCAAAAGTCTCTCCTATACACATCATTACATTGGTATGATAAATCGCCAAACGTTCTCCATTAACAGTTTGATTTGCTGAAAATATTATTGGAGTATATTCAAAATCTTCACAAAACTCTATTAACAAACCCTCATCTGCTCTTTGAGATAAGGCACAATACGCTTTTCGGTTTACACGATCTAAGACTAAACTTCCTGTGCCTTCAAGAAAAATATTTTCCTCTTCAGCACTTGTATAATCTATAATATTATTGATTATATATCCTTGTCTTTCTAATTGTTGTAATACATCTTCGCGACGTTCTAATCGTCTATTTTTTGCAAACATTGGGTACAAGCCAACTGTACCTCTATCGTGAAATGATATCCAGTTATTAGGAAAAATAGAATCTGGCGTATCATTTTCATTTGTATCATTAATCAAAATAACATTAACACCAATCTTGAGCAGCTTTTCTACAAAAACATCAAACTCATGTTGCGCTTTAAAATTTACAGTTTCTGGCAATATATTATCGAGCACTTTTTGATAATAATTATTTACAGCAGTTTGTTCGTTCATCCTAAAATTTATAGGACGAATCATTAGTATTGTATTTGTGGTTTGTTCCATTTAAAGTTTATAATTAGCAAAATTAAAGCTTTATAAATTAAATGATATTAACTTTCCTTAAAGTCTTATTCCAATCCCAAATTCAACTGCTTCAGCATCTACTCCATGTGCTTTTAATGTTAATGCCGCAAACCATTTATCGGAAAAATAACGTTTTAGCCCAATTCTAAAATAGGTTCTACCTTCAAAATCAAATGGATAGTACAGATAATATCCAAATTGAGTTATAACAGACATCTTGTTAATAAATAGTTCGTGTCCTACAAAAACTCCAACACGTTTATAATCGGCTTCCCCATCTTCATTGCGTTCTGGAAAAGCTACTGCATTGTATTTAATATACTCCTTTAAAAAATTGGAAAGAAACACATCTGTTCCAAATTGAAATGCACTTTTGTGGTTTATTCTTTTATCTGCATATGCAGAAAAAATATAAAACGGAAATTGTCCGCTATCTATAACATCGCTTTCATTTATACCGCTTCTAAAAATAAAATTATACTTTATAGGTTGTGTGAATTTATCTTCTTTAGATATTGTGTTTACATATTCTGGATCTTCTTCATCCAAATTATACGTTACACCTATATTTAATGTTATTGAATTAATACTCGTATTTGGTGCTTTTACATTTGCATTAGAATAATGAATTAAAGATAATCCAGCTTGTAAACCAAACCTATCAATAATTCGTTCTTTTTTATAATTAAGCATTACATAAGTACTGCTCATAAATTTAGAACCAAAGGCTATGTTTTTGTGGTTATTTATTTTATCGTAAGGATTTGTTGTAAGTGCTAAACCTTGTCCAATCCTTAACATTAAATTACGCTTGAAGAAGTAAAAATTATAATGTGCATAAAATGCATAGCTATTTCCTAAAACATCATTTTTTAAATTTTGATAATTGAATGAAACGCCATAATCTGGATAGTTAAAACGTTGTTCCCAATCCTTGTGCCCAAAAGTTTTTTTATTCCAACTTAAAATAAAGCCCTCTGGATGACCTTTAATTAAATGAAGAATACTTGTGTTGTGCAAAGCGATATTTCCTTTAAAATAACTAACATCTACATAAGAAGATGATGTTTGATTATCTTGTGATAAAATAACACCAAAAAACAAACATAAAATGTAGGTTAAACTTTGCTTCATTTATTTTATTTGTGAAGCAAATGTAATAGAATAAGTAAATATTCAGTACTTAAAATACACTAAAGTTGAAAGTGTCTAAAGTTATTTTAAATATACTAAAAGTTAAGTCCATTTCTTTTTTACATTTAAACGTTAAGAATAATCTCTAAAAAGAAATGAATTTTTAAAATTCCTCTTAAGTACCTATTTGTTAAAATATCTGTGAAGCAATAGCTTTTATATTATCACTTTTTCCCATTGAGTAGTAGTGCAACACAGGAATTTCTGCTTTTTGTAGTTCTTTGGATTGTTGAACACACCATTCAATCCCAACTTCTCGAACTGCTTTATTATCTTTACATTTTACGACTGCTATAATTAATTCTTCAGGCAAATCTACATGAAAACGATGCGGAATTAAATTCAACTGCTTTTTTGTTGCAATAGGTTTTAATCCTGGAATAATTGGTACAGTAATACCTCCTTTTCTACATTTATCTACAAAATCGAAATATTTTTGATTGTCGAAAAACATTTGAGTTACAATATATGTTGCTCCTTTTTTGATTTTTTTCTTTAAAAAATGGATATCGCTATCTAAACTCGGTGCTTCCATATGCTTTTCAGGATATGCAGCCACACCAATACAAAAATTGGTTGAAGAGGTGTTTTGTAAATCTTCATCGAGATAAATCCCTGTGTTTAAATCTTCAATTTGAGAAACTAAATCACTTGCAAAAACATGTCCTTCCTTTTCTGGCTTAAAATAGGCTTCACTTTTTACTGCGTCTCCTCGTAAAGCCATAACATTATCAATATCCAGAAAATCTAAATCTATCAAAAAATTTTCGGTGTCCTCAATTGTAAATCCTCCACACAAAATATGCGGAATTGCATCTACTTTATACTTGTTTTGGATTGCTGCACAAATGCCAACAGTTCCTGGTCGTTTTTTTACCACTTGCTTTTTTAACAAGCCATTTTCCTGCTCTTTAAACACATATTCTTCTCTATGGTAGGTTACATCAATAAAAGGTGGCTTAAACTCCATTAAGGTGTCAATATTATCAAAAATAGATTGGATATGTTGCCCTTTTAGAGGAGGCAATATCTCGAAGGAAAACTGTGTATTCCCGTTTGCATTTTTTATGTGTTCTGTTACTTTCATAAGCCTCCCAAACCCCTCCAAAGGAGGGGATTTACAGATGTCTTTTAAATTAATATAATTTTTTTATTCTTTTGCCCAATTTTTCCATTTCCTTTGGGAAGGTTAGGATGGGCTTAAATTCGCGTTTAACAACTTTCGTGCTTCATCAATATTTATATTTCTTCGTTTAGAATAATCTATTAACTGGTCTTCAGTTATTTTACCAAGACCAAAATATTTGGCTTCTTTATTTGCAAAATAGTACCCACTAACACTCGCTGCTGGCCACATTGCCAAACTTTCAGTAAGTGTAACACCTATATTTTCTTCTACTTTCAAGAATTTCCAAATAGTATTTTTTTCTAAATGGTCTGGACATGCTGGATAACCTGGAGCTGGACGAATGCCTTTATACGATTCTTTTATTAATTCTTCGTTTGAAAAATTCTCTGTTGAATTATAAGCCCAGATGTCTTTTCTCACGTGTTTATGTAAATATTCTGCAAAAGCTTCTGCCAATCGATCTGCTAAAGCCTTTATCATAATTGAATTATAATCATCATGATTTGCTTCAAATTTTTCTGCTAATTCTTGCGTTCCAAAACCTGTTGACACACAAAAACATCCTAAATAATCTTGCTTTCCAGAAGTTTTTGGTGCAATAAAATCGGCTAATGATAAATTTGGAGCACCTTCTCTTTTCTTTAATTGCTGGCGAAGTGTTAGGAATTTATATGTTTTGTTATTCATAAGATTCTTCTCTTCGTTAAGAATGACAGATGATACTTCAATATCATCATCATTTATTGAGTTAGCAGGAAATAATCCGAAGATGGCTTTTGCTTGAAGTAACTTTTCATCAAAAATTCGTTTCAACAATATTTTAGCATCAGCAAATAACTCTGAAGCTTGTTTGCCTACAACTTTATCTTTTAAAATATTTGGATATTTGCCATGTAAATCCCAGCTTCTGAAAAAAGGCGACCAATCAATATAAGTTTCTAATTTTCTAATATCAAAATCTTGAATTGTTTGAATCCCTAATTGCTTTGGTTTTACAATTTCAGTAGTATTCCAATCAATTTTAAATTTATTTTTTCGAGCAGCTTCTATTGATATATATTCTTTCTTTTTTGAGCGGTTTAAAAATTGTTCTCTAAATGCATCGTACTCTTCTCTGATTTGTTCTTTATATACTTTGTTGTCTTTTTTTAATAGATTCCCAACTACAGTTACAGCTCTAGAAGCATCATTGACATGAATAACTGTATGATTATAATTAGGTGCGATTTTTACTGCTGAATGTGCTCTAGATGTTGTTGCTCCACCAACCATTAAAGGAATATTAAAATCTTGTCTTTCCATTTCTTTAGACACATACACCATTTCATCTAATGATGGTGTAATTAATCCACTGAGCCCAATAATATCTACTTGCTGTTTTTTAGCTTCTTCAATAATTTTTTCTGGTGGAACCATAACTCCTAAATCGATGATCTCGTAATTGTTACAACCTAAAACGACACTTACAATATTTTTGCCAATATCATGCACATCACCTTTAACTGTAGCCATGAGAATCTTGCCAGCAAATTCTACTTTTCCATCTTTTTCAGCTTCAATAAAAGGTTGTAAATAGGCTACTGCTTTTTTCATAACTCGAGCAGATTTAACCACTTGAGGCAAAAACATCTTTCCGCTTCCGAAGAGATCTCCAACCACATTCATTCCAATCATTAAATGTCCTTCTATTACTTCTATTGGTCTTGAAACCGATTTTCTTGCTTCTTCAACATCTTCAATAATAAAAACATCAATTCCCTTTACAAGTGCATGTGTTATACGCTCTTGTAAAGTATCATTTCGCCATTCTTGAATAATAGAATCTTCTTGTTTCTTTTGACCTTTTACAGTTTCAGCAAACTCTAATAATCGCTCGGTTGCATCATCTCTTCTGTCGAATAAGACATCTTCTACACAGTCTAATAAATCTTTAGGGATTTCGTCGTAAACTTCTAACATTGCAGGATTAACGATACCTAAATTCATTCCATTTTGTATGGCATGATATAGGAAAGCTGAATGCATGGCTTCACGAACCGTATCGTTTCCTCTAAACGAAAAAGATACATTACTCACGCCTCCTGAAACATTTGCATAAGGTAGATTCTCTCGAATCCATTTGGTAGCATTGAAAAAATCTAATGCATTCTTACGATGTTCATCCATTCCTGTTGCAACAGGAAAAATATTAGGATCGAAAATAATATCTTGAGGTTTAAAATTGACTTGATTAACCAAAATATCATACGAACGATTACAAATATCGATACGTCTTTGGTATGTATCTGCTTGTCCATCCTCATCAAAAGCCATCACAATTACCGCAGCTCCATAACGTTTTACTAATTTTGCCTGACGGATAAATTCTGCTTCTCCTTCTTTTAAACTAATAGAATTTACTACGCTTTTCCCTTGAACAACTTGCAAACCTGCTTCAATAATTTCCCATTTGGAACTATCAATCATAATTGGAACACGAGAAATATCAGGCTCTGAAGCTATAAGATTTAAAAAGGTTGTCATGGCTTCAACACCATCTAACATACCTTCGTCCATATTAACATCGATGATTTGCGCTCCGCCTTCTACTTGATGTCTTGCTACTTCGAGTGCTTCATCAAATTTCTCATCTTTTATTAATCGTAAAAACTTACGTGATCCAGTAACGTTTGTTCTTTCACCTATATTAATGAAATTGCTTTCTGGTGTTACAACCAATGGCTCTAATCCTGAAAGTGTTAGATATCTGTTTATTTTATTTAACATTTTAGTTTAGCTCTATTATTATTTCTTTATTCATTTTCTTTGCTTGTCCAAAGAAAACGAACCAAAAGAAAGGACACTTTTCCGAGGAATTTTTTCCGATTTATTTAATCGGAAAAACCCTTTGTCAAAACTTCGCGTTTCGCTTCACTTCACATTCATTTCGAAGTTTTGCCAACACATTCTGCGGAAAAGGTTTCGATGCTTTGCATCGATTCTGTTTAAACATATACTTTTAATTGTCTTGGTTCATAATTTTTAGCAACATCTGCAATGGCTTTAATATGTTCTGGATTTGTACCACAACAACCTCCAATAATATTTATTAAACCATCTTTTAAATAATCTTCAATTAATAACTGCATTTGCTCTGGAGTTTGGTCATATTCTCCAAAAGCATTTGGTAATCCTGCATTTGGGTGTGCTGATGTAAAAAATTCTGTTTTATTTGATAATCGCTGCATATATGGCTTCAACTGCTCTGCTCCAAGTGCACAATTAAAGCCTACACTTAATAATGGAATATGAGAGATTGATGTTAAAAACGCTTCTACTGTTTGTCCAGATAAGGTTCTTCCAGAGGCATCCGTTATTGTTCCAGAGACCATAATTGGAATCTCCATATTTCTTTCTTCTAAAACTTCATCTATGGCAAATAAGGCTGCTTTAGCATTAAGTGTATCGAAAATGGTTTCAACCAATAACACATCAACGCCTCCATCTATTAAAGCTTCTATTTGTAGTTTGTAAGCGATACGTAATTCGTTAAAAGTAATGGCACGATATTCTGGTCTGTTAACATCTGGAGATAAACTCGCCGTTTTATTTGTTGGACCAATGCTTCCTGCAACAAAACGTTCTTTATCTGGATTTTGTTTAGAGAATTCATCAGCTACCTGTTTTGCGATTTTAGCAGATTCGTAATTTAACTCATACACTAAATCTTCCATATTATAATCTGCCATTGCTATGGAGGTACTAGAAAATGTATTAGTCTCAACAATATCTGCACCAGCTTCAAAGTATTTGTGGTGTACATCTGCAATAGCATTAGGCTGTGTGAGGGACAATAAATCGTTATTCCCTTTTAATGATGTTGGATAGTCTTTAAAGCGCTTTCCTCTGAAATCTTCTTCAGAAAAATTATAACGCTGAAGCATTGTTCCCATAGCACCATCGAGTACTAAAATGCGTTTTTGTATGGCTTGATAAATTTTTGACATTTTTGATAATTTGTATCAATATGTCATCAGGAAAGTAAGAAAAATTACTCTAGTTATCTGTCTAATTAAACACATTAGAAGAATGTAGCACCTTCTTTAATATAAAAGGGTTGCTAAGGTTTCAACGGGTCTTTTCCCTCCACCTTTCGTGATAACAATCAATACGTTTGTGAACTTGTGTACAAATAAAAGAATTAATTTTTCATTTACACAATTATAAAGCTGAAATATAACTCTTATTCAAATAAATTAGAAGATAAATAACGATCTCCTCTATCGCAAATAACAGTTACAATAATACCTTTGTCTAATTCTTGAGCGACTTTTAAGGCACTTGCTACTGCTCCACCACTACTCATTCCAGCAAAAACACCTTCTTCTTTGGCTAGTTGACGTGTCATTAGTGCAGCCTCTTCTTCACTTACTTCTATGACTTGATCTACTTTTGATTTATCGAAAAATTTAGGTACATAGTCAAGCGACCATTTTCTTATGCCTGGAATTTTAGAACCATCGATTGGTTGTGCACCAACAATAGTTATATTTTTGTTTTTTTCTTTCAAATAAGTTGAAACTCCCATTATTGTTCCTGTTGTTCCCATGGCAGAAACAAAATGCGTTACTTCTCCTTGAGTGTCTTTCCAAATTTCTGGACCTGTAGTTTTATAATGTGCTTTCCAATTATCATCATTTTCAAATTGATTTAATAAAACATATCCTTTTTTATCTCGAAGTTCAAATGCTAAATCTCTAGAAGCTTCAATCCCTCTGTCTGAGGATGTTAAAATTACTTCTGCTCCATAAGCACGCATTGTTTTAACGCGCTCTTCGGTAGAATTATCTGGCATTACTAAAGAAATATTTAAACCAAAAAGTTTCGCAATAAAAGCTAATGCAATTCCAGTATTACCGCTTGTAGCTTCAACTAAATGTCCTCCTTTTTTAATATCGCCACGTTTAAGAGCTTCATTAATCATATTAAAAGCAGGTCTATCTTTAACACTTCCGCCTGGATTATCGCCTTCTAATTTAAGGAAAAGTCTAACTTTTTTATTTTTAATAATATTAGTAACTTCTATGAGTGGTGTATTTCCTATTTGGTCTGTTATACTATTACTATAAACCATTCTTTTTAGTTCTTATTTTAATTTCGTTTTGATAGGTTACAAGAGAATTTTCTGGAACTGATTTGGTTATCCAAACATTAGCACCAATAGTACTATTAGCACCAATAGTAATATCGCCTCCTAAAATTGTTGCATTTGCATAAATGGTTACATTATCTTCAATAGTTGGATGTCTCTTTGTTGATGACATACTTTTTTTAACCTGAATACCACCTAAAGTTACACCCTGAAAAATTTTCACATTATTTTTTATTATTGACGTTTCTCCTATTACAATTCCTGTTCCATGATCGACAAAAAATGAATCTCCAATTGTTGCTCCTGGATGTATATCAATTCCTGTAATGCCATGTGCATGTTCACTCATCATTCTAGGTAAAATGGGGATTCGTAATTTATACAATTCATGACTTAAGCGGTAAACGGAAATGGCATAAAATCCAGGGCTTGCTAAATAGACTTCTAGCAAGCTTTTTGTTGCAGGATCATTTTTTTCTATTGCAATAGCATCTAAATCTAATTTCTTTCTAATACTTAAGAACTGACCCTTAAAAGTATTCCAAACAGTTTCTTCATTTTCAATTGAAAGTTTGGACGCAATCTCTAAAAATGTAATTTTCAATACTGAAAGTTCTTCTTCCTTATTGTTGAGTTCTTCAAACAGAACATAAAACAATCGCTTTGTGAGAATTTCAATAGTGTCTTTTAAACGAACATTATAATTCTTTAACTCTTTTTTTTCTTCTAAAGGTAAATTCATTTGTATTCTTAATATGTTATATATCTAACACTAGTCGTTAAATCAATACATTATTTACACTATTAAAAATATATGCTTTTTAAGTTATTCAGTTAACAATCCTTTAGTAAGCTTGTTTAATTTAGTGACTTTTAAAGCAAAATCTCCTTTAATAGTTTTTGTAAACTGATTTAAATTTTGAGTTAGATCATTGATTTCTTCAGGAATTACCTCTTCAAAGAATTGACGTAATCGTTTAGCCATTGTTGGCGATTTACCGTTTGTAGAAATGGCAATTTTAATATTTCCTTTAGTTACAACTCCACCAAGATAAAAATCACATAACTCTGGTGTATCTGCTACATTTATTAATAGATTTCTGCTTTTAGCGTCTTTGTAAATTTGTTTATTTACATCTCGATTATTTGTAGCAGCAATGATTAAATCTTTATCACATAAGAAAGATTCTTCATACGATATTACAATCATGTTTATATCAAACCGATTTGCTAATGCTTTTGTGTCTTCTCTAAAAAAGGTAGCAACCATGTGCACATTTGCATTTGGACTTGACTTTAATAAAAATGTTAATTTTTCTAACGCAACATGACCTCCTCCAACAATTAAGGTTTGAAGTTGATACATTTTTAAAAATATTGGATATAAATTGTTCTTTTCCATTATTAAAATTTTAAGAATTAAATAGGTGCTATTTCTTCATTTAACGATTCACAAATTGTCGTTAATCTAACGCGATCGTTTACAACTTCTCCAATAACTATAATGGCAGGAGAAGACAATTTTTTTTCTGCTATAACTCGAGTAATCGTTTCAATAGTTCCAACTCCAAATTTTTCATTTTCGGTAGTTCCATTTTGAATAATTGCAACAGGAGTATTTTGTTTGTTTTCTTTTGAAAACACTTCAACTATTTCATTAAGCTTTCCCATTCCCATTAAAATCACAACAGTTGCAGAAGATTTTGTAGCTAATGCAATGTCGTTTGATAGTTTATGCGATTTTGTAGTTCCTGTAATTACCCAAAAACTTTCTGAAGTTCCTCTTTTTGTTAGTGGAATTCCTTGATAAGCAGGTACAGCTAAGGCTGATGATATTCCAGGAATCATAAAGGTTTCAATCCCAAATTGACGGACATAATCTATCTCTTCAGCACCACGACCAAAAACAAATGGGTCTCCACCTTTTAATCGTACAACATGTCCATGGCTTTTTGCTCTGCTTACTATAAGTTCATTTATCTGATCTTGTTGAAATGCAGAACATCCTTTGCGTTTACCTACAAAAATGGTTTCTGCCTCTTGAGACGCATAATTAAGTAAGTCTTTATTTATTAGTGCATCATATAATATTACATCTGCAGACTCCAAAGCTTTTATTGCTTTAAGTGTAATTAAATCTGGATCTCCTGGACCTGCTCCAACTATTGTTAATTTTGGAGTTCTTCTATACTTCATTTACTAATTCTTTTTCTCTATAGGCTTCAATGGTTTCAAAGAAATCTTTAGCTTGATTGATATATGTTTTTGCAAAATCGGAATCTGGTCGATTTTTATTTATTTGATACACCAATTCTTTAAACGACATTTGAAGCGTTATTTTATGAGTTTCAATAAAAGTCTCGTCAAATAAATTTATTATAGATGCTTGGCTATTTGTTTTTTTATCTTCTGTTAGCAACAGTGCTTTTGCTCCATTTACAAATGTAGCGTAGGCTTGATAAATAGCATCTGACCACTTATTATTTAAATAAGCATCTTCAGCTAAATCTAGTTTTTCTTGTGCTTCTATCAATAATGTTGCTACTAAATCTATGATAACTCCAGCACATTCTCCTATTCCAATTGTTTTTACATAATTATTAGTTGTTCCCCAATCTATATAATCATCCTGAGTTATATTACTAGTATCTGAAAGTGGTTTTAATAAATTGTAAAAATATTTTTCGCCTTTAATATCGTAATATTCTAAAAATGGCTTATTAGATGAATTATCTTCAAAATCGTTTAACAACAATCTTAAAGCATCAGGTCCCCTTTTAGATGGTATTTTAATTACCTTATCAGAAAATCTTCCTTTTCCATCTCCTAAAACACCTCCACCAAGTAAAATCTGAACAGCAGGAATCACCAATTTACCTACGTTAATGGACATGCCTTGAAAGCCTATATGTGCCATATTGTGCTGTCCGCAAGCATTCATACAACCACTAATTTTTATAGTAATCTCTTTATTATTAAGATATTGAGGATATTCTTCTTTAAGAACACGCTCAAGTTCTACTGCAATGCCTGTGCTACTCGCAATACCTAAATTACAGGTATCTGTTCCCGGACAAGCTGTAATATCTGTTGTTGAATTATACCCTAATTCTGTGAAACCTAATGTTTTTAATTCTTGGTAAAATAATGGTAGTAATTCCTTTTTTACATGACGAATAAGAATGTTTTGCCTTAAAGTAAAACGCAATTCGTCTGCTGCATAATTTTTAATTAAACGAGCTAACTCTCTTGCCTTTTGAGTTGTAAAATCTCCTAGCTTTACTTTAATACCAATTGCAAAAAGTCCATTTTGTTTTTGCGGAATTACATTTAATTCTTTCCATGTTTTAAATGTGGCTTCGTCTTCAATATTAATTTTTTTATTTGAAATTTTTGGAATTATAATTTCAGCATCAAAATTAGAAGTATCAATGATTACTTCTTTTTGTGATAACGCTTTTTGTTCTTCTTCAATGAGCTTTACAAAACTTTCTAAACCAATTTCGTTAATAAGAAACTTCATTCTCGCTTTTTGACGTTTGGTTCTTTCACCATGACGATCAAAAATACGCAAGACACTTTCTGTAACAGGAATAATTTTTTGGGTTGGTAAAAATTGATATAAGACATCTGCTGCTCTTGGCTGTGAGCCTAAGCCACCACCAAGTAATACTTTAAAACCTCTTTCGTTATTCTTGATTTTTGGGATGAATCCTATATCATGGATAAAACTCAATGCTGAATCTGAATCGGAAGAAGAGAAAGAAATTTTGAATTTTCGTCCCATTTCTTGACAGATAGGGTTTCTTAAGAAAAATTTAAAAACGGCATCTGCATAAGGCGAAACATCAAAAGGTTCGTTTATATCTATACCTGCTGTAGCACTCGCTGTAACATTTCTAACTGTATTACCACAAGCTTCACGTAGTGTTACATCATCTTTTTCGAGTTGTGCCCATAACTCTGGTGTTCGATCTAAACTTACATAATGTATCTGGATGTCTTGTCGTGTTGTAATATGTAATTTACCTGTAGAATATTCATCTGCAACAGCTGAGATTCTTAACAACTGATTACTTGTTACTTTGCCATATGGAAGCTTTAGTCGAATCATTTGCACACCAAATTGACGCTGCCCATAAACACCACGAGCTAATCGTAGGCTTCTAAAGAGCTCTTCGTTTATAAGACCTTCTTTAAATAATCGAATTTTTTTTTCTAATTCGATTATGTCTTTTTCAACTACAGGATTTTCTAATTCTGTTCTAAAACTTCTCATGCCCATCCTACCTTCCCAAAGGGAAGGAATTATTAATATTAATTTATTGAAGGTGAATACCACATTCTCTATGTGATAATACTTTTGTGACATCAAAATAAGAGTCGTTCTTTGGTAAATTATGAGCTTCTACATAATTATCTAAATCACCATCTGTCCAATAATAAAATGGACTTATTTTTAGAATTCCATCTTTACTCATACTTAATATATCTTGATAATTCCTGTATTGGGTTTGTCTCACTCTTATATTAGTAAACCATATTTCTGGCTTATGCTCTTTTAATGCTCTTCTAAAGGGTTCTAGTTTTACGATTTCGGTAAACGCTTCATGTTTTGGATCTGTAACTTCTGGTAACCCTAAAGTAGAATCTATAACTGCTCTACTTTGAAGTGGTACATAAGCATGAATATTTAATTGATACTTGTCAATAATATTTTTAGCATGTTCAAATGTTTCAGGTGTGTTATAGCCAGTATCACACCAAATAACATCTATATTTTTATCCTTACGAAAGAAAGTACTCAATAGCACAGCCGAATAAATACCAAAACTTGTTGTTACTATTTTCTTTTTAGATAAAGGCAAAGCCCAGTCGATAATTTCATCTGGTGTTTTATACCTTAATTCTTTATTTATTTTTTCTAAATTTAATTTTATCATTTTTTTTAATTTATATTATTACATGCTTTATTTTAGTTTTATAACACTTTCTAGAATCATAATTAATTTAATTTGTAACTAATCCTATCGGAATAGTAGATTATTGTGCTAAAATATTTCATTTTTTTTATAATCCAAACCTATTTTATTAAATAATTTGTTAAATTAAATCTGATAACGATTTATTATTATAGATTTTTAAGTTGCTATCTCTAATTTCTATCATTAATTTATAAACTGAACAAGCATTTTCGTCTGGGCAGTCATCACATTTTTCATAGAAATTTAAACTCACGCAAGATACCATTGCTATTGGACCTTCTAATATCCTCATTACTGAAGACATTTTAATATCTTTTGGATCCTTTAAAAGGTAATATCCACCACCTTTCCCCTTTTTTGAACCTAAAAATCCACTTTTTCGAAGTGTTAATAAAATACTTTCTAAAAACTTTTGAGAAATATTTTCATTTTTAGCAATCATAGCAATTGGAACAGGTTTATTGTCGGTTTTTCTCGCAATAAATGTTAGTGCTTTTAATCCATATTTTGTCTTTTTAGAAAGCATTTAACAAAGATACTTATTTTAATATTCATTGTAATGCTTGTTTTAAATCGTTAATAATATCATCTATATGTTCTAAACCTACAGAAACTCTAACCAAACCATCTGTAATACTTACTTCTAATCTATCTTCTTTAGATAATTTACTATGTGTGGTTGAGGCTGGATGTGTTACTATTGTTCTTGTATCTCCTAAATTGGCTGAAAGCGAACATAGTTGTATGGCATTCAAAAACTTACGCCCAGCTTCAACTCCTCCTTTTATTTCGAAAGCAACAATATTGCCTCCTTGCTTCATCTGTTTTTTGGCTATTTCGTATTGAGGATGTGATTTTAAAAATGGATATTTTACAAGATTAATATTTTTATGCTCTTCTAAAAATTCGGCAACTTTTAGTGCGTTTTCACAGTGTCTATCTACTCTAACTGCAAGTGTTTCTAAACTTTTAGATAAAATCCAAGCATTAAATGGTGACAATGCTGGTCCTGTATTTCTTGAAAATAAATAGATTTCTCTAATTAAATCTGCTCTACCAACAGTAACTCCGCCAAGTACTCTCCCTTGACCATCTATTAATTTTGTAGCAGAGTGAATTACTAAATCTGCACCAAACTGTATAGGATTCTGTAGATAAGGCGTTGCAAAGCAATTGTCTATTACTAGCAGTAAATTATGCTTTTTTGCAATCTTACCCAAAAGTTCTAAATCCAAAATATCAACAGCAGGATTTGTAGGTGACTCTGCATATAAAATTTTTGTGTTAGGTTGAATTAAATTTTCAATTGTATCTACTTCATTCACTTTAAAATAGCTTGTAGTAATATTCCATTTGGGCAAATATTTAGTAAACAATGTATGTGTTGAGCCAAATACCGATTGTGCAGATACAATATGATCACCAGAATCTAATAATGCTGCAAAGGTCGAAAACACAGCAGACATTCCTGTAGCAAAAGCATATCCAGATTCGGCACCTTCTAACAGACAAATTTTATCTACAAACTCAGAGGTATTAGGATTTGTAAATCGACTATAAATATTGCGTTCTTTTTCTTCGGCAAAAGATGCTCTCATATCTTCAGCATCTTCAAAAACATAACTCGACGTAAGATATAATGGATTAGAATGCTCTAAGAATTGAGTGCGTTCTATTTGGGTTCGAATAGCTTTAGTTTCAATATGCTTATTTATTTCATTCATAATTATGCTGTTACTTTTAATGTATTTGATTTTAATTGAAAAACAGGATCTAGCAATTTTGATAATTGTTCATATTCAATTAAAAATCCGTCATGACCATGAATAGATTTAATTTCTCCTATGGTTACATTTTCTTTCATGCTTTTTAAATCTACATATGTATTCCAGTTTTCTTCAGCTTTAAAAAACAAATCTGAATTGATGGTAATGATATAAATATGAGATTTTATGGCTGATGCTACTTCTAAAAAATTACCTCTATTTTGTAAAATATCTATGGTTCGTAACACTTGATTCATCATTTTGTAAGCTGCCAACTGAAAACGTTTATTTAGTACTTTTCCATGATACTGTAGCCAACTCTCAACATTAAACAATTGTACATCTTTTTTAGTGCGACCAAATTTGGCTGCAAGTGATTCTGGTGTTCTATATAATGTCATTGCATGAATTCTAGCATCAGTTAATGGTTTGTTAGAATTGTTTAAAATATTGTCTTGTATATAGCAATTTGCAATGAGCCAATCGGTAGATTTCCAATCGGCAGCAATAGGTATAACATGCTCAATTAAATTTGGTTTTAATGCTGCTAATTCCCAAGCTATTCCTCCACCAACAGAGCCTCCAATTACAGCAAAAAGATGACTTATATTTAATTGTTCTAATCCTAAAGCAAATATTGTAGCTATATCTCTTGTGTTAAAATCTTTATAATTATCTATTAAATTTCTAGTAATACCATCATAACCATTACCAGGAATATTAAATGCCAATATTGTATAAGTGCTGGTATCTATACATTTATCCTTACCGATTAAATCTTGCCACCATCCATTTTGACCACACACGTTGGAATTTCCTGTTAAGGCATGATTTACAAGCACAATTGGAGCTTCATTTAAGTTCTTGCCAAATGTTTGATATGACAAATTGATATCCAAAAGATCTCCATTTGCTGTTTCATAATTATCAATATTTATATATTGAAGCTTTTTCATTATTTATTTTAATTAAAAGCCAAATGCGTCAAAATTGACGTACTTAATAGAAAATATTATAAAGAAAAAATAGAAACCACAGAAAGTAATTTCGTTTAGTTATCTATCCATAAGATTCTGAAACGAGTTCAGAACTGGGTAGAATTTAGCACCTTCTTTACTAATAAAGGGTTGCTAAGGTTTCACAGGGTCTAATCCCTCCACCTTTCTTGATAACATTTCAATAAGTTTTTGAACTTTGTGAGTACAAATATTCAGTCAGAAAAATTTAAAAACCAAATTTTTATCTACTTTTTTTATTTTTTAACTTTTTATTTAGCTATTTGAGCTAAATATTTTTCTCTAATAATCTCACTAACGTCCTTGTTTTCAATCTTACTTTCTAACCAAGAAATAATGTCTAAATATAAGAATGCTCGTCGTTCGTATGGATGGTCTTCGTAGGTCTTAAGTTTAGTAAGAATTTTAATAAAAGCTCCTTTTAATTCGTGAGGATAAATATCACCTAACTCTTTTAAAAATTTAATCATTTCCTTTTGTACTTCGTACAAATCTTCCATTTTAATTAAAAACTTAAAGGTGCTCTTAATTAAGGCATCTAAATTATAATCTAATCCAGCCTCATAATGCGCAACCAAATTTAGAATACGTGAGAAACACAACAAATCCTCTCGCATTTGCAAAGTTTTGTTAGTTATAATTTTTTCTAAAAAAGCTATACATTTTTTATATTCTCCAATACCAAAATATAAACTTGCGATTTTGTAATAGAATACCATAACATGGTGTTCATCTATTCTATTTTGATATTTTTTTAAACCTTCTAAAACAACTTTTACCATTGGCAATCCTTTGTGGAAACTACCTTCCATAAAGTGTAAATTAAACTTATTGGTATATACATGCAAAAATGTTAATCCCTCAACATTATCATCTTTAGGAAACCATTTTTCGTTTGTAATATCTTCCAAATTAAATAATGTCTCTCTAAATTTTTCATAATGCTTAATAAAAAATAAGGCTTCTAATAAATACTGATTTCCTCTTAAAAAAAATACTGGATTCAGCTTTATCATGTTAGGATTATCATAAAATAAATCTACCCATTTCTTGGAATATTTATAACAGGATAAAAAATCTTGTGTTAAAAAACTAAACCACAAATATGATTTATAAAGCCAAAGTTTTTCTCTAAACCCCATTGTATTAATGTCATATTTTGGTAGTCTATCGTTAAAATATTTTGTGATATTTTTATTCTCTTCGTCGTTTTTCACATAACCTGTTTTTAAAAACAAACCATACAACTGAAGCGATAGATTAGACAATTTACTTGCCAAAACGTTTTGCTGACTCATTTCTTTGGCTTGTATTGTTAACTCGTCTGCTCTACTACTAATACTTCTGGTTATATATTGAGATTCAATTACTTTTTCAAGTTCAATAATTTCATAAGCAATATTTTTTTCTTCATTAGCAATGGCAAGTGCCTTAGCTTTATCCAATATTTTTAAACTTTGTTTATACAATCCTTTATGATATAATATTGTTGCAAAATCCAGCTGCTCTCTAATTTGAATTCTAATATTTTGGTGTGATGGATTTAATCTTAGACTAATAAGAATTTGTTTATAGAGATGTGCTTTTAGATTAGATAATTGCTGTTTTTTTACAATACCCTTTTTAAGAATAGCAGCTTCATCATAAGACGATAATTTTTCAAGAATATTAAAAAGTAGTAAAAATTTCGAATCTTCATTCACACCTAATCGACCAACATAAAGTTTAAACTGTCTTTTTTCAGATTTAGACAGTGTCTTTATTAAAACAAATAAATTATCTTTTTGTTCTTTAGTCATAGTTGGATATTCTTTTATAATCTATTGTATATCAATAATTTATTATATCAATAAAACAGTTAAACATCGTAAAATTTAAATAAGACCTCTGCTTTAGAGGCTACCAAAATATAAATTAGCATAACAATAAGAAAATTATTTTAATAAATGTCTGATTCTAATGTTCAAATTTTTGATACTACGCTTCGTGATGGCGAGCAAGTTCCTGGCTGTAAGCTAAATACAGAACAAAAATTAATTATTGCAAAACAGTTAGATAATTTAGGTGTAGATGTTATAGAAGCTGGTTTCCCTATTTCTAGCCCAGGCGATTTTAAATCTGTTCAGGAAATATCTAAAATTGTAAAAAATGCAACGGTTTGTGGTCTTTCAAGATCAGTAAAAAATGATATTAAAGTTGCTGCAGAAGCATTACAATATGCCAAGAAACCAAGAATACATACAGGAATTGGAACTTCTGATTCTCATATAAAATTTAAGTTCAATTCTAACCGAGAAGACATTATAGAAAGAGCATTTGCTGCTGTAAGCTATGCGAAGTCTTTTGTTGAAGATGTTGAGTTTTATGCCGAAGATGCTGGACGAACAGATAACGAATATTTAGCCAGAGTTTGTGAAGCTGCTATAAAAGCTGGTGCGACGGTTTTAAATATTCCAGACACTACTGGTTATTGCTTACCTAGTGAATATGGCGCAAAAATGAAATACCTAAAAGAAAATGTAAAAGGTATAGATAAAGCTATTTTATCTTGTCATTGTCATAACGATTTGGGCTTGGCTACTGCAAATTCTATTGAAGGCGTTATAAATGGTGCACGACAAATAGAATGTACTATTAATGGTATTGGCGAACGTGCTGGAAATACTGCTCTAGAAGAAGTAGTTATGATTTTAAAACAACATTCTTACTTAAATTTAGATACTAATATAATCACATCAATGTTGTATGGCATTAGCCAATTAGTGTCTGATAGTATGGGAATATATACCCAACCCAACAAAGCCATTGTTGGCGCAAATGCATTTGCACATAGTTCTGGAATACACCAAGATGGTGTAATTAAACATCGTGAAACTTACGAAATTATAGACCCAAAAGATGTTGGTGTAACAGAATCTGCCATTGTACTAACTGCAAGAAGTGGTAGAGCTGCTTTGGCTTATAGAGCAAAAAATATAGGTTATGAGTTAACCAAACTTCAGTTAGATGAAATTTACATCAACTTCTTGAGCTTTGCTGATAAAAAGAAGGAAATAAATGATACTGACATTCATCAAATCATTGAAACCAGTAAAGTATATAGACAAATCGCATCAGCATAATGAAAAAAAATATTGATTTTCAAATTAAAAACTATTGACGCTCTAAAACTATTTTAGCTATGAAATTAAACATTGCTGTTTTACCAGGTGATGGCATTGGTCCAGAAGTTACAGATCAAGCAATAAAAGTGTTGAACGCTATTGCCACAGAATTTAATCATGAGTTTATTTATAATTATGCTTCAGTTGGTGCAATTGCTATAGATGAACATGGCAGTCCTTTACCAGAAAGCACTCTTAACATTTGTAAATCCAGTGATGCCATATTATTTGGTGCAATTGGTGACCCAAAATACGATAATGATCCTTCGGCTAAAGTACGTCCAGAACAAGGGCTTTTAAAGTTGCGTAAAGAATTGGGTTTATTTGCCAATATTAGACCTGTAAAAGCCTATGAAAGCATTTTAAATAAATCCCCTTTAAAAAAGGAAATTATTAAAGGCACAGATATTAGCATTTATAGAGAACTTACAGGAGGAATTTATTTTGGCGGAAAACAAATAAGTGATGATGGCAATACAGCTTCCGATTTATGTGAATACTCTCGTTTTGAAATTGAACGCATTACACATTTAGCTTTTAAAGCAGCACAATCCAGAAAAAACAAAGTCACTTTGGTAGATAAAGCTAACGTGCTGGAAAGCTCAAGACTTTGGCGTAGAGTCGTTATAGAACTTGCTGTGCAATATCCTGATGTTACTTTAGATTTCTTGTTTGTTGATAATGCTGCGATGCAAATGATATTAAACCCAAAACAGTTTGATGTTATTTTAACCGAAAATATGTTTGGCGATATTATAAGTGACGAAGCAAGTGTTATTGGTGGATCTATCGGTTTATTGGCTTCGGCTTCGATTGGAGATACTTATGCTATGTTCGAACCTATTCATGGTTCTTATCCTCAAGCCAAAGGCAAAGATATTGCAAATCCAATAGCATCTATTTTATCGGCTACTATGATGTTAGAACATTTTGAATTGTTTAAAGAAGCTCAGTTAATTAAAGACGCTGTTGAAAAGTCTTTAAAACTTCATATTACAACTCCTGATTTAAATACAAAATACGATAACATTACTACCAGTAAAGTTGGCGATTTTATTGAAGATGTTATTAACAACCCAAATGATAGCAATCTCAATTTTACTAACATACATTTAGGACAGTCTACTATAATTTAGTTGTTAGTTAGTTATTATTCGTGGATTCTAAAAAGAGCATAATTAAATGCTCCTTTTTTTATGAATTGTAAGTTTCGTTAATGTCTCTGACTATGATTTCGGCATACGTGGCAGCTTCGACGAGGTTTTGCGCCAGCAAACAAGTCAGAGTGAGAAGCTGCGCCGATAATCATTCCGATAAATTATTTTGTTTAAATATAGTAAAAAACATCAAGCAAATAATTCAGCCACGCTAAATTATAGCCATTGTTGTGTATAGCCTTTATTCATTTGGTTCAATATGTATTAAAACGTGACCTAAATTCGGTATTTCATTTTTTAAATAATCCTTTAATTTATGAGCTATATTATGTCCTTCTTTCACTGAAATTTTACCATTAACTATTACATGTAAATCAACGTGATAATACATTCCTGCTTTTCGAACAAAGCACTTTTCAGTTCCCAAAACTCCTTGAATTTCAATAGATTTTTCTCTTATTTCAATTATTAGGGCGTCATAAAAATGTTCATCCATTATTTCACCTAATGCAGGTCTGAAAATTAAATAGCTGTTATATAAAATGAATGCAGAAGCCAATAAAGCTGCCCAATCATCAGCGGTCTCATAACCTTCTCCAAATATGATTGCGATAGAAATTCCAATAAATGCCATTACTGAAGTTATTGCATCACTTCTATGATGCCAAGCATCTGCTTTTAGTGATGAGCTATTTGTTTCTTTACTTTTCCTAATAACAACTTGAAATGAGATCTCTTTCCATAAAATGATGCAACCTAAAACAATTAAGGTCCAAGATTTAGGGGTTTTATGAGGTGTCTGAATATGTTGTATGCTTTCGTACGCAATTATGGTAGCAGAAGTCACAAGAAAAGCCACAACTATAAATGTAATTAAAGGTTCAATTTTTCCATGTCCGTAAGGATGATTCTTGTCCGCAGGTCTTTTGGCATATTTAAGACCAAAAAGTACCAAAAGAGAAGAAAATATGTCTGTGGTAGATTCAATTGCATCCGCAATCAATGCATATGAATTTCCGAAAAATCCAGCAAATCCCTTAATCAAAGCTAAACTGGTATTTCCAATAATGCTGAAATATATAGTTCGTATTGCTTTTTGTTCGTTATTCACTTTTTAAATCAGGTTGCACACAA
>Ga0164320_10000070_pt1 | contig 26177 bp, 19 predicted proteins | sample GuaBasSediGuay11_FD_113736 | JGI IMG/M metagenome (GOLD analysis project Ga0164320, IMG submission 113736) | Subseafloor sediment microbial communities from Guaymas Basin, Gulf of California, Mexico - Guay11, Core 4567-28, 0-3 cm | ecosystem: Environmental > Aquatic > Marine > Hydrothermal...
ATAAGCGTAACTTTAAAATTTCTTAAATAATTTTTCTTTAATTAGGCAGGTAAATACTTCATTAAAAACCGTTACTTTTAACTTATATATTTGCAATTAAAAAAAGCAAACTTAAATTAATGCCAGTACAAAAGAAATTTGGAACATTTGCAGGCGTTTTTACACCTTCAATTTTAACTATCTTAGGTGTAATATTGTATATGCGTTTAGGTTGGGTTGTTGGTAATGCTGGGCTTATAGGTTCAATATTAATCATAGTTATTGCTCATGTTATTGCAGTTACAACAGGTTTAAGCATATCTTCGGTTGCAACAGATAAAAAAATTGGTGCTGGAGGAATCTATTATGTGCTTTCGCGTAGTATGGGAATTCCCATTGGAGGCTCAATTGGTATTGCTTTATATGTTGGTACAGCACTTTCTATTGCCTTATATTTAATAGGTTTTGCCGAAAGTTTTAATGGTTATTTTAACTTTGGGATGTCTATTAACAATGTTAGATTTACAGGAACCATAGCATTAATTTCACTTACAGCTTTAGCATTAATAAGTACTTCTGTAGCACTTAAAGCTCAATTTTTTATTCTGGCAGCCATTATAATTTCATTGGTTTCTATATTTTTTGGAACAACAGAAATTGCTCCAGAAACTGTACATTTATTTTCAACCAATGATTCTGTTTCTTTAGAAATTGTGTTTGCCGTATTTTTCCCTGCTGTTACAGGTTTTACTGCAGGTATTGCTATGAGTGGCGATTTAAAAGAACCTAAAAAATCTATTCCTAAAGGTACTTTATTAGCTATTGGAGTCGGACTTTTAGTTTATATCATTCTTGCCGTTTTTATTGCTTATAATGTAAATTCAGAAGTGTTAAAAACCGATTATAATATTTTAATGAAAATTGCCCTATTTGCTCCAGCAGTTGTTGCTGGAATTTGGGGAGCAACATTATCTTCGGCTATTGGAGGCATTCTTGGAGGACCAAGAATTTTACAAGCGATGTCTATTGATAAAGTAACTCCTAAAATATTTGGTAAAGGAAAAGGAACTAATAATGAACCTGTAAATGCTTTATTTATGGTTTTTATTATTGCTGAAGCTGGTATTTTAATCGGAGAATTAGATGTCATAGCTCGTTTAGTTTCTATGTTTTACTTAACAGCTTATGGCTTTATTAACATTTCTTATTTTTTAGAAAGTTGGGCAAATCCAGATTTTCAGCCAACATTTAAAATCAAACGGTGGATTGGATTGCTTGGTTTTATTGCTTGTTTTGCAGTTATGTTTAAGTTAGATATGTTTGCTATGCTTGTTGCATTAGCTGTTGTTGGTGCTTTGTATTTTGGCTTGCAACGTAAAGAAGTGAAATTACAATCTAATGACGTTTGGAGAAGTGTTTGGGAAAATGTTGTGAACAAAGGCTTGAAAAAAATAGATGCTAAAGTTGATGAAAATTCAAATTGGAATCCAAATATTATCCTCTTTAGTGGTCAAAGTGAACACCAATCTTATTTATTGGAATTGGGCAAAACTGTATCTGGACGTACAGGAATTGTTACTAATTTTAAACTTATAATAGATAAAGAGAATGATAAACCCTTTAAGAAAGCCGAACAAATTATTAGAGATGATACCTTCAAAGAACTCGGTATTTTTGCAAGACAAATAAAAGTTGATAATATATATAAAGGCATTACTATTATTGCGACAGCTTTTGGATTTTCTGGAGTTGAACCTAATACTATAATGATGGGTTGGCCTAAAGGCTTGGAAAATTCAAAGGACTATTCAAAAATGACTGAAACTTTATTACATTTAGATTATAATTTACTGTATTTAGATTTTGATAAAGAAGCAAAATTTGGTAACTATCAAACGGTTGATTTATGGTGGCGAGAAACCGACAGTAAGAATGCTGAAATGATGCTAAATATTGCACGATTTATTATTGCTTCTACAAGGTGGCATAACACAAATATTAGGGTTTTATTTGTAAATAATAACAACGTAGATAAAGAGATTATACATTCAAAAATTTCTAAACTTGTTGAGGATTTAAGAGTAAATGTTGAGATTAAAATTATTAATAATGCTGTTGAACAAAAACCATTTTATAATATAATCAAACAACAATCTGAATCTACAGATTTAACATTAGTAGGTATTCCTAATTACAAAATTGAAAAACAAGCCGAATTTATACTTAAAACCAATCATTTATTTGAAACCATTGGCTCGACTTTATTAGTTAAAGCTGCAAATAATTTTAGTGTACTTGATTTAGATTTTACAAAGGAAACACAAAATTGATTTTATAAATTTAATTCTAATTAAAAATGTATAATAGAGACAGTCAACTCAAAGCTTTCGACCGCTTGTTAACAATAATGGACGAGTTGCGTGAGCAATGTCCTTGGGATAAAAAACAGACCTTACAATCCTTACGTCACCTTACAATAGAAGAAACCTACGAGCTTGGTGATGCTATACTCGACAACGATTTACAAGAAGTAAAAAAGGAGTTAGGAGACCTTTTGTTACATATTGTGTTTTATGCCAAAATTGGTAGCGAAACCAACGATTTTGATATTGCCGATGTTGCTAATTCTATATGCGAAAAATTGATTAATAGACATCCTCATATTTATAGCGATGTAAAAGTTAAAGATGAAGTTGAGGTAAAACAAAACTGGGAAAAATTAAAACTTAAAGAAGGAAAAACAAGTGTGTTAGAAGGTGTCCCTAAAAGTTTACCAGCCCTTGTAAAAGCAAGTCGTATTCAAGAAAAAGTGGCAGGAGTTGGTTTTGATTGGGAAGAACCGCACCAAGTTTGGGAAAAAGTAGAGGAGGAGTTAAAAGAATTTAAGGAAGAAGTAAAAAATGGAAATAAAAAAGCTTTGGAACAAGAGTTTGGAGATGTTATGTTCTCATTGGTTAATTATGCTAGATTTATAAATATTAACCCAGAGAATGCTTTAGAAGCCACGAACAAAAAATTCACCAAACGCTTTCAATATCTGGAAAATAAAGCTAAAACTTTAAATAAGCTGTTAAGCGAAATGACTTTAGCTGAAATGGATGTGTATTGGGAAGAAGCAAAAATGTTATAAATTTTCACTTAAAAACATCCAAAAGTACTTCATTAAGCGTATATAAAATATCTATAATTTATAGAGTAATAAAATTGCATAGATTAATAGCATTTTATCCAATTTAAAAGTAAAGGATAATAACAATTTTATTTAGTTTAGTTAGATGTCAGCATCCTGCTTGTATTTATTAACGAGTAGGATGTGACTTTTTTAATAAAAACGTTTTATTCTTTTAAGTTTACTTTTCCAAGAATGAAGTGCTGTTTTATGCTTTTCAATATTTTTATAAACGTCTTTTACTAAAGGATTGGTGTCATCTACATTAGAGAAAAATTGTAGATTATTTTCTAATTGATTTATTTCTCCTTTAATATCATCAATTTTTTTACGCAAAAAGTTATGCTCATTATCTAATAAACGCTTATCATTTGCATTTGCCAAAGATTCTAGTTTATTATCGTATTTTAAGAGTTCGGTGTCAGCTTTGCTTATATCTAGTTTATTATATAATCCATCAATAGTTTTGTTGAATTTCCCATCTATAAAACGCCTATTATATGGTACTCTTCCTAAAGTTTTCCATTCTGCGATATAATCTTTTATAAGTGCTAAATTAGTTTTAACATCAGCTGTAACTTCTATAGTTTTAAGCTTTTCTAATAACGCATTTTTTTTATCTAAAGCTTCGATTTCTTCTTTGTTTGATTCGTTTTGAACATCATGAAACTTATTAAAGTAATGGTTACATGCAGCTTTAAATTGTTTCCAAATTTTATCACTATCTTTTCTTGGCACATGACCAATACTTTTCCAATCACTTTGAATTTTCTTCATTAAAGGTGTAGTGGTTTCAAAGTCTGTATTGTCTTTGTTCTCATCTGCAATTTTAATAAGTGCTAATTTTTTTTGCAGATTTTCGTATTGGTCTTTTTTTAATCCTTTGTAAAACGCATTTTTCTTTTGATTAAATTCTCTTACAGATGTTTTGAATTTAGACCAAGTAGCTTCGTTTACTTTTATAGGAACTTTACCAGCATTAAAGAATTGATTGCGCAGATCTTCAATATTTTTTATCCGCTTTTGCCATATAGAATGATTACTTGTATCATCTTTAGTTACTGCATTTATTTGAGCTATAATGTCATGCTTTGTCTCAAGATTTTTTTCGTAAGCTTTATCTAATTCACCAAAATATACTTGTCGTTTTTCATGTATAGCCTTTGTTGCTGCACTAAAGCGTTCCCATATTTGTTCGCGTTGTTCTTTATCTACAGGACCTAGTTCTTCTTTCCAAATTTTATGTAATACTTGTAATTCTCTAAATGCACTATTGCAATCATCATATTGCGCTAATTCTTCAGCACGATCAATTAATTTTATTTTTTGTTCTAAATTGTGCTTGAAGTCTAAATCTCTTAAGTCCCGATTTAAGTGTAAGAAATCGTAAAAAATTTCGACATGATGATGATAGTTATTCCATACATTATTGTACTTATCTCGCGGAATTGGACCAGCATTTCTCCAACGCTCTTGTAGTGCTTTAAAATGCTTATAAGTAGTGTTTATATTCTCTTCTACATTTATTAAACCCTTTATTTCGGCTATAATCTCTAAACGATTTTCTAAATTTTCCTTTAGCGATTTTTCTAAATTTTTATAATGTGCCTGACGTTTATCTCTATAAGTTTTAAAAATACTGTTGTAACGTTTTTTTAATGGACTATCAAAATAAAAGTCAATAGTATTACCGCCTTCTGCGATAAATTCTGCTTTTTTCTCTGCTAATAAGGCTCCAAATTTTGCAGAGAACTCACTCTTTATTGTATCTACTTGAGATTTTATAGCTTGTATCTTCTCGTTTTCAACTAATACTTCAAGTTCATCTACCAAATCGTTCATAGACATGGTATGATAATCTTTTTCTTCAATTATTGGATGCTTTTTTTTCTCTTCATCTTCGGCTTCTTTAGCATTTTCGGTTTCAATTTCGGTTAAAGCCTCATCTCCTTTTTCTGGCTGATCTTCTTTTTTGTTTTCGGAAAGGTTTTCGGTATTGTCTTCTGTTGCTGTTTCAGTTTCAACAGCTTTATCTTCTGTTTCTTTAGCATCTTCAACTTCAATTTCGGTTAAAGCCTCATCTTCAACTTTTGTTTCAGTCTCTGATTTGTTTTCGGAAAGGTTTTCGGTATTGTTCTCTTTTACTGTTTCAGCTTCAGTAGTTATTTCTTCAACAACTTCTTCTGGTTTCCTTTCTATTTCTTCAGCATTGTCAGCTTCAGTTATAGAATCTTCTGCAATATTAGAAGCGGTCTTTTCTTGGACTTCTGCAATGTTTTGTTTCGCGTCTTCAATAACGGTTTCGACATCTACATTAAGATCTTCTTTTTTGGGTGTTTTTGCATCTTTTTTTCCGTCTGCTTTTAGCAGGTTATCTTTCTCAGACATATCTTTCAATGTTTAGGTTCTCAATCACTTTAACGGTTAAAGATAATATTAACAATTAAAATTACAAAGGTTATAGAGTATTTATAGAGTTTTTCTTGCTATTGCCAGACTTCCCAGGCTTTGTCTGCTTGTAATTCTAACATTACTAATCCGTTGCAGATTTTAGCACCTTTTAGCTTACCAATTGTTAAAAATTTGGTTTCTTCTGGATTATAAATTAAATCGTATAATAAATGTGATTTACTAATCGCATCATAAGGAATAGGCGGACAAGTATTAGTGTTTGGATAGGTGCCAAGTGGTGTGCAGTTAACAATAATATGATGGTTTTCTATAATCTCTTCAGTTAGTGTTTGGTAAGTAAATGTAGCATTTTTTGAATCTGTTCTTGAAACATAACTACATTCAATTCCTAAACTTTTTAAGGCAAATGCAATTGCTTTTGATGCTCCTCCAGTGCCAAGAATAAGGCCTTTTTTATGATTAGGTTTTAGGTAAGGTTTAATAGATTTTTGAAATCCATAATAATCGGTATTATAGCCACTTAATTTTCCATCTTTGGCAATCTTTATGGTGTTTACAGCACCAATTTTTTCAGCTTTGCTATCTAGTTTATCTAAATAAGGTATTACTGCTTCTTTATAAGGAATGGTAACATTTAAACCTATGAGATCTTGGTTTGACTTAACAATATCTAGAATTTTGTCGATAGATTTAATATCGAAATTTTGATATGAATGCGGCAAACTTTCACTATCAAACTTATTTGTAAAGTATGATTTTGAAAATGAATACTCAATATCTTTTCCAATAAGACCGAATTTAGACATTTATTGTTCTTGTTTTTTGACCATACCATTCTAACGCTAAAACAATTAATATTCCTAAAACAATATAGGCTATTGCTATAAAAGATTCAGTAGAAAATTCTGGAATAAACCGCTTAAAATTTTCTATCACTTTCTCTCCTGTTGAATCTAATAAAAACGAACCGTCTTCAATAGTTTTATAAAGGGTTTTTTTCCAAGGCCACACCACACCAAGAGAGCCAATAATAAAACCCATAATAACAGAAAGTGTTATGTTTTTATAATGTTTTAAAACATAACTTATTAAGTGAGAAAAGGTTACTAGACCTGCAAAAGAACCAAAAGTAAAAACAGCAATTACTTTAAGCATTCTTATCCTAACAGGATTTTCTGTAAAACTAAAATCTCCTGTAAAAATATCGAACATAGTATCATAAAGCGCATTAACCGAATCGACTAAAAGCAACACATAGTTTCCTAATAAAATTAAAATGAAAGAACCAGAAAAACCTGGTAATGCCATCCCAGAAACACTAATAATACCACAAAAAAACACAAACCAAAGATTATCATTTTCTTTTGCTGGATCAAGGAAACTTATGCTTATTCCTATAGCTATTCCAATAACTAAAGCTATAATTGTTTTAATATTCCAATCTTTAAAATCTTTGCTTATATAATAAATGGATCCAATAATCATCCCAAAGAAAACACTCCAAACGTACAATTCGAAATTTGCAATAAGGTAATCCAGAACTTTAGAAACACTAAAGTAACTAAAGATCATTCCTAAAAAAAGCAGACCTAAAAACCGACCATTTATATAGCGATAAAAACTAGTAAATCGACCATTAATAATTAGTTTAAAAGCTTTGCCATTAATTTTTTGCAAAGAATAAATAAATTCTTCGTAAAACCCTGCTACAAACGCTACAACACCACCTGAAACACCTGGAACTTTATTTGCAGCTCCCATGCCTAACCCTTTTAAAAAGATAAAAACTTTATCTGAAAGTGTTCTTGTGCTTTGCATTTTAGATTAGTCGTTATTTTTTGAACCTAATTTCTCTAAAATTAAAATAGTTAAAAATCCTGCAATCATTAATATAATAGCTGGAAGTAGTTGCGAATCAATACTATTGTTAATTGTTGCATATTGAACTGCAGAAATACTGTTTTCTACTACAGTTTTGTAGGTTTCAAAATCATTGGTTTGTTGTTGATATATGGATAATGTTCCTAAATTAGATAGGTCAGAAAAAGGAATTACTTCTCCTGTTTTTTCATTTAAAACAGAAACCGTTTTTTTCCATGGCCAGATTTTATTTAGAGATCCAAATATAAAACCAGTTAAGATAGCTAAGGTTGTATTGTGATAGTTTTTGAAGAGCCATTTTAAAATTCTACTAAAGCTTAATAAACCAACAATAGCACCAGATACAAATAATGCAATTTTTTTTAAATCGAAGTCATGAAACGCATCACTTAAAGTTTTGTAAGCACCTAAAATAACAAGTATAAAAGATCCTGAAATTCCAGGTAAAATCATAGCGCAAATTGCTATTGCTCCAGCAAAAAACAAAAATAACGGATTAGAATTGCTTTCTAATGATGGCAGGCTAGTAATATAATAAGCTGTATAAGCACCTAAAATTAAAGCAATGAAAGTAAATAGATCCCATTTGGTAATTTGTTTACCCACAAAATAAATACTGACTGCTATAAGTCCGAAGAAAAAAGACCAAATTAAAACAGGATGTTGCTCAATTAAGTATTTAGCAAGTCTCATAAACGAAACAAAACTAATGATGATTCCTGTTAAAAGTGTTACAATAAAATTGCCATTTAATTGAGACCAAAACGCTTTCAAACCTTCTTTTTTTAAGGTTTTGAGTAACGAAAAGTTAATATTACTAATGGTTGCAATTAGCTCTTCATAAATACCAGAAATAAAAGCAATAGTTCCGCCAGAAACTCCTGGAACTGCATCTGCTGCTCCCATTGCAACTCCTTTAAGGGAAATAATAAGGTAATCTAAAAAACGTCTTTGCATTTGCTTTTTATTGAGGTAAGGTATGTAAAGGTATGGAATTTTAGTGTTAAGCGTTTTTAAAATTTTGCCAATATTTCCTTTATCGATTTGCGTTTAAAAACAGTCGGAAATAATTCTTCGATAATAAAAATATAGTCTTTGTCTAAAGCCAAAGCATTTTTAAGATGAAAACGACCTTTAACAGATTGATTGATAATAAAATAAAGTCCTGCCAAACGATATTCTATTTCAGCATGATCTGGATAGAATTCAGCTGTTTGAATTAAACTAAAACTAGCAGCTTCATATTCGCCTAAACCAATTAGAATATCTGCTCTTGCTAACCAAGTATCTAATTCATAATTGCCAAGCTCTAAAGTTCTTTTATAACCTCTTTCGGCTTCTTCTAAAAAGTGTAATCGCTGGTTAATTTGTGCATACAACTTCCAATAAATAACATTTTCAGAATCTATATTTATAGCTTTGTTTATGTAGTACAAGGCTTTTTGATAATTTTTATTATTATTATAAAAGTTTGTAATTGCAATCCAGCCTTTATCTAATAACGGATCTTCTTCTACTGTTTTGTAGTAGTGTTGTACAGCTAAATCGTCCTGACCCAATTTTTCGTAACAGCACCCAATGCGCAATAAGGCAAATGATGTAGGATCGTCCAAAGCTAAAGTGATCTTATAATTTTCTATGGCTTCGTTAAATTGTTTTAATTCTTCTAATACTTTTCCTTTTTCCAGATAAGCTCCAATAAAAAGATCGTCGGAAATTATAGCAAAATCAAAGGCAGCTAATGCTTTTGTATAATCTTTAGTATTACAATATTGTTTTCCAAGTTGATGCCAAGCCACTTCACAATAAGGATTTTTTTGCAAGTAAGTGTTTAAGTATTCTATGGCTTCGGTATTTTGTTCTAAATATTCAAAACAATAAATGGCATTGTAAAGTGCTGAGTAATCCTCATAATCTGCTTCTAAACATTTTAAAAAATACAATTTTGCATCTTCAAATTTATCCAAGAATAGATATTCCATACCAATAAGAGAAAATATATCTGCATTGTCTTCGGAAAACTCTAAAGCTTGTTGTAAAATATTAATCGCCTTTTCGTGATTATCTTTTTTAGATAGGATATTCGCTTTCTGAATATAAATTTCTTCATTTGAAGGTTCTATTTCATATAACTTATTTAAAAGCTGATCAGCCATTTTTAGCTTATTCTCGAAGACAAATACTTCTACCTGAAATAATTTTAAGTTTGTAGATGTTGGATGTTGTTTTAAGCCTAATTTAATAGCTTTTTTTGCTAAAGCCATTTTGCCAATATCCATATAATGGTGTATAATATTTTCAAATTCATTAGAGTCGAAAAACAAAACATGGTTTGTTTTTAACATAGACTCAAACTTTGAAAGCGATAAATTGTTGTTGTCGTCGTACTGACTATATTCCATAGACATTTAAATAGTTCACTGGAATAAATGTAGTATTCTATCTGTCATGGTTGTAATTTTTTTATTCAATGTTTTCAACAAAATAATTAACAATCAAATTTTAAACAGGCTATTTTATTTTTGGAATGTTATTTAACACCTCTTTAATAATGTTACAGCCTTTAATAATATCGTCATTAGATATTGTAAGTGGTGGTGTTATTCGTATTGCTCGAGGCTCAAAAAGTAGCCAAAATAGAATCAATCCAGCGTCTTGACATTTTAAAATTACTTGATTAGCAATTTCAGAAGAAGGTAAAATTGCTGCAAGCATAAGTCCTTTTCCTCTAATTTCATGTATTAAAGGATGTACAAGGTGTTTCCTGATTAAAATTTCCTTTTCTAAAGTTCCAGCAATAAGAATGGTAGTTGTAATTTCTTTTAAAGTTGCCAAAGCAGCAGCAGCAATTACCGGATTCCCTCCAAAAGTGGTAATATGACCAAGTTTAGGTTTGTCCATTAAACAATCCATCATTTCTTTTGAAGTTGTAAAAGCACCTATTGGTAAACCACCACCAAGACCTTTTCCGGTTACTACAACATCTGGAACACAATTATAATGCTCAAAACAAAACAATTTTCCGGTTCTACCTAATCCTGTTTGAACTTCGTCTAAAATTAAAAGTGTACCAACTTGTGAGCAGCGTTCTCTTACTTTTTGCAAGTAGTCTTTATGGGGTTCGATAAATCCAGCTCCACCTTGTATGGTTTCTAAAATAACTGCAGCAGTTTTTGTGGTGATTTGCTCTAAATGTTCTTCGTTGTTATAATCAATAAAATTGACATCTGGAATTAATGGTCGGAAAGCTTGCTTTTGTTTCTCAAAACCCATAACACTCATTGAGCCCATTGTATTGCCATGATAAGCGTTATTTGCAGCAATAATTTGGGAGCGACCTGTAAATCGCTTGGCTAATTTTAATGCACCTTCTATAGCTTCAGTTCCCGAATTTGTTAAATATGTGCTCTCTAATGGTTCTGGTAAATGTTGTGCTAATAATTTTGTAAGTTCTACTGCTGGTTCTTGTATATATTCGCCATAAACCATAACATGTAGATATTTATCTAACTGGGTTTTAATGGCTGAAACTACTTTAGGATGTTTATGACCCAAACTACAGGCAGAAACTCCAGCAACAAAATCGAGGTAAGGCTTATTATTTTGATCATAAATATAACTGCCTTCAGCATGAGAGATTTGCATCGCTAAAGGATGTGGTGTAGTTTGTGCTTGGTATTTAAAAAAATCTGTTTTAATTATCTTCTTTTTTTTCTTTAAGACGATTTTTTCTTGCTCTTGTTTTTGCTTCAAGTAATTTTTTAGGAATATTTCGAGCTGCCTTATTTTCTTTTTTGGTAGTTTTAACTTGTTTATCTGATGCTTTTACACGCTTAATTAAAGACTCATCAAAAAATTCTTTTTGAGGAACGTAATCTTCTATACCTTTAATTATAGGAAGGTTTAATGGAGGATCGTCTTTAAATAAATCTTCAACACTCATTGGACGCTCTTCATCTCGCCAATCGAAACCACGAAGAATTTGATCTTTCTCTGGGAATTCTTCTTCAGGATAAGTATCACCATCAATTTGATTAATTTTTCTCACCTCATCAATAGTATTATTGGTAATCCGAATTTTAATTATTCCAGATTTAGACTTATCGATGCCTACCAATTCGTTTTTTTCATTCCTTAAATAATAGATGGATTCAGCATTTTTAATAATGTCGATTGTATATAACTCATTGTCCTTAAATAAACCAAATAGTTTTAGTCCTTTTATCTGATTGTAGCCACCTCCAAGAGTATCTTTACTAATAATAAATGAATTATCGAATACTTTTAAAGAGTCTAATTTTTCGGTTTCTGGATTAGAGATTAAATGTATGGTGTCTCCAGTTATTTGATTTTCAATATTCCAAAGGATAGGATTACGTTTAGTAGTGAAAGCATCACTAGAAGAAAATCGACTTAAATTAATAAGTTGAGTAAGTCCGGTTTTATGATCTACATGAATAGAGTCTGCTTTACCACTTAAATCCGATTTATACCATTTGGCATTATAAAAAGCTCTAGTAATACGATGTTCTTCTGGACCAGTAACTCTAATGGTATCGCTATGTATGTAAATTGAATCGTTTTCCTGAACACTTATTGCCAAGGCGCGTTTGGTTATAAAAACAGAATCTTTTTCTCTGAAGACTTCAGCATAATGACCTTTTACAATAAAGTTATTTATTGTGTCCGTAACTTTTATATTGTTAGTAGCTGATGCAAAACTGCTGTTACGATCAAAATAAAGGCTGTCTCCTTCAATAATACGATCGTCATAATCTATTCTTGATTTTTTTAAAAAATAACCTACATCGTTATTTGTGTCGTAAAACCCTTTTTCGCAATAAATTTTACTGTCTTCTCCAGTTATTGTTGTTGGTCCATATAAGTAGGCATGACCAGATTCAGTATAAAAATCCAACTGATCAGAATCAATAATATAGTCTGGATTTACCAATTTTACATCTTGTACAAATTGGTACTTTTTTTTGTTCATGTAATATCTTCCAATCTGGCTTGTAATAGTACCAGAAGTATCTTTTACAACTTTTCCTTTGCTTTTGTAAAAGGCTTCTTGTTTTACACGATCAAAAAATAAAGTGTCTGTTGTGATTACAGAAGTTGGGTCTGTTAACACAACATCTCCACTCGCAAATGCAAGTTTTGTGCGTCCACTATATTCTACATATTTAGAAGTCATTGTTATGGTATCTCCTTGCTTAATAAGTACGTTACCATAGGCTTCAATAAAATCTTCTTTGGTATAATGAATGGCTTGGTCACACCACATGATAACACCATCATGCGAAATTTTAACTTGGTTCATATCATCTCTAGTCAAAATAGTAGCATCAGGATAATTAGTTTCATCCTTATCTAAAAAACCTGAATAATCAATTTCAATTCTTCGCCTCTCTTGAGCATACGAAAAGCTTGATAGAAGTAATGCAAAAAGGATTAAGAGATATAAGGTTTTGTGCAGTTTCAAGTGTTATAAGTATTGAATATTTCTGGTAAAAATAACTATTATATTATTCTTTTATTGTTAGTTAAGAGATTTTTAAGAAAACAAAAACCTTCTAAAATAGAAACTGAAATTTCTATCTAAAAATAGTTTGCTTCCTATCTGGACCAACAGATATTATTTTAATAGGAATGTCTAGTTCGTCTTCTAAAAAAGCAATATAATCGTTTAATTCTTTTGGAAGTTGAGAAGCATTTTCCATAGTTGTTAAATCTTCACTCCAGCCATTAAACTCTGTATATATAGGTGATACATTATCTGCTTCAATATTATAAGGTAAATGAGAAATAACTTCGCCTTTATAGTTATATGCTGTACATATTTTTAAGGTTTTAAAACCAGAAAGCACATCGCCTTTCATCATCATAAGTTGTGTTACACCATTTATTTGACAAGCATATCTTAATGCTACAAGGTCTAACCAACCACACCTGCGACTTCTTCCAGTTGTTGCACCAAATTCTTGCCCAACACGTCCCATGGTTTCGCCATCTTCATCAAACAATTCGGTTGGAAAAGGTCCTGAACCTACTCTTGTAGTGTAAGCTTTAAAAATACCAAAGACATCTCCAATTTTATTTGGAGCTACACCTAAACCTGTACAAGCACCAGCAGCGGTAGTGTTAGATGAAGTTACAAAAGGATATGTACCAAAGTCGATATCCAATAATGAACCTTGAGCACCTTCGGCTAAAATAGATTTTCCTTCTTTTAGTGCTTTATGGATGTATTCTTCGGAGTCTATAAAAGTTAAGGATTTTAGAGTTTCAATGGCTTTAAAAAACTCGGTTTCTAACTCATCAAGATTGTATTGTAAATCAACATTATAGAAGGCAATCATTCTTTCATGCTTATTAGCTAATGCACGATATTTTTCTTTCCAATTAATTAATTCTAAATCACCAACTCTAATTCCATTACGTCCGGTTTTGTCCATGTATGTTGGTCCAATACCTTTTAATGTAGAACCAATTTTTGCTTTTCCTTTTGCAATTTCGCTTGCTGCATCCAGCAGTCTATGTGTTGGTAAAATAAGATGCGCTTTACGCGAAATACGAAGCGATTTGTTATAGTCTATATCTTGCTCATCGAGTTTACTCAATTCATTTTTAAAAATAACGGGATCTATAACGACACCATTACCTACTAAATTTATGGCATTATCATGAAATATTCCTGATGGAATAGTGTGCAAAACATGTTTCATGCCATTAAAAACTAGAGTATGTCCAGCATTTGGACCTCCTTGAAATCGTGCAATAATATTGTAGTTAGAGGTGAGTACATCAACAATTTTTCCTTTGCCTTCGTCTCCCCATTGTAAACCTAGTAGTAAATCTACTGCCATTATGTAATTAGTTATTTGGTTGCTTTTTTGGTTCCGTAAAAGTAGAGTGAGTGATTGTGAATATCAATATCAAAAACTTCTTCTATCGTTTTTTTTATAGAATGAATTCTAGGATCGCAAAACTCAATAACTTCTCCACTATCTGTAAGAATTACATGGTCGTGCTGTTTATCGAAATAAGATTTTTCGTAATGTGCATAATTTTGACCAAACTGATGCTTTCTAACCAAAGAGCAATCTAATAATAATTCTATAGTATTGTAGAGTGTTGCACGAGATACACGATACTTTTTATTCTTCATATTAATATATAAAGATTCTATATCGAAATGATCTTTACAAGCATATATTTCTTGAAGAATAGCATAGCGTTCAGGAGTTTTTCTGTGACCGTTATCTTCTAAAAATTTAGTAAAAACATTCTTTACAATACTTTGATTTTTATTTTCCTTTTTAATACTCATAATTCCTCACAAATTTAAACTAATTTTTAAACTCTGTGTACTTTTTCAATACCATTAATTTTTTTGATTCTATCCATTAGTTTTTTAACCAAGTTGTTGTTTTTTACCACTACAGTTATTTTTCCTGTAAATAAGCCATGATCTGTTTCGAAACGGATATTTTTTATATTAACATGCATATTTCCAGAAATGACTTTTGTTACTTCACTTACTAAACCTATATTATCTATTCCAGTCATTTGTATGCTTGCTGTAAATTCTTGTTGGGACGAATCTATCCATTTAGCTGACATTATACGATATGCATAATTAGATTGTAGGCTTAAAGCGTTTGGACAGTTTTTTTTATGAATCTTAATTCCGTCATTAATAGTTAGAAATCCAAAAACAGCATCTCCTGGAATTGGATTGCAACAGTTTGATAATTTATAATCTAATCTTTCTTCTTCTTTGCCAAAAACAAGCATGTCAAATTTAGAAGTAATTTCGTCCTTTTCTAGATCATAAATTGTGGTTGGTTTACGAATTTTATTTTTAATATAACTCACAAAAACATTGCTACGAGAGCTTGCAAAAGCCTTAAGCATTTTGTTGTCTATTGAACTTATCCCCACACGATAAAATAAGTCTAAACTTGTTTTTAGTTTAAAATAATTTACAAGCTCGTTTATAGATTTTTCATTAAGAGAAATTTTAAGTTGTTTTAGTTTGCGCCTTAAAATTTCTTTGCCATCTTTTGCAATTTCTTTCGTTTCTTCTTTTAATGAAGATTTTATCTTACTTCTAGCTCTTGCTGTAGTTGCATAATCTAACCAATTAGCGTTTGGTTTAGCATTATCTGAAGTTAAGATATCTACTTGGTCTCCACTTTCTAGAGGATGGCTTAAAGGCACTAGTTTTCCGTTAACTTTTGCACCTCTTGTTCTCATGCCAACTTCGGTATGAATACTAAATGCAAAGTCTAAAGGTGTGGCTCCTTTAGGTAATGATTTTAAGTCTCCTTTAGGCGTAAACACAAATATTTCTTTGGAATATAAATTGAGTTTAAACTCTTCAACAAAATCTACGGCATTTGTTTCAGGATTCTCTAGGGCTTCTTGTAGTTTGTTAATCCAATCATCAAGGGTATCTTCTTTAGCAGCTTTACCTTGTTTGTATTTGTAATGTGCTGCATAGCCTTTTTCTGCAACTTCGTTCATGCGTTCGCTACGAATTTGCACTTCTACCCAACGCCCTTTTGGTCCCATTACAGTAATGTGTAATGCTTCGTAGCCTGTAGATTTTGGAGAAGAAATCCAATCTCGCAGTCGTATAGGGTTTGGTCTAAAATGATCGGTTACAATAGAATATATTTTCCAGGCAATAAACTTTTCATTTTCAATATCACATTTATAAATAATTCTAACCGCAAACTTATCGTAAACTTCATCAAAAGAAACACCTTGTTTAACCATTTTACGACGAATAGAGTAAATAGATTTTGGTCTTCCTTTTATTTTGTAATCTAGCTTTTCTTTATTAAGCGATGACTTAAGAATTTTATTAATTTCTTTTATATAAGCGTCTTGTTGTTCTTTACTATCTTTTATTTTGGTAAAAATGTCCTTATATACTTCTGGTTCGGTATATTTTAATCCATAATCTTCAAGCTCTGTTTTAATATTATAAAGCCCTATGCGATGAGCCAAAGGCGCATAAATGTATAAAGTTTCAGATGCAATCTTGACTTGTTTGTCTGGTCTCATAGATTCCATAGTTTGCATATTATGGAGTCTATCGGCAATTTTAATAATGATTACACGCACATCATCATTAAGTGTTAGCAACATTTTACGGAAGTTTTCGGCTTGCATAGAAACATCCATATCTTTTTTAAGTGAAGATATTTTGGTTAAACCATCCACAATTCTAGCTACAGCTTCACCAAAGAGTTGCTGTATATCGTCTATTGTATAGTTGGGATTGTCTTCAACAACATCATGAAGCAGTGCTGCAGCAATAGAAGTAGCATCCATACCAATTTCTTGCGCTACAATTTTTGCAACTGCAATGGGATGAAAAACATAAGCTTCGCCCGATTTTCGGCGTTGTTCTTTATGCGCATCTACTGCAACATCAAAAGCACTTCTAATCAGTTTTTTGTCTTTCGCAGAAAGGGTTAAGTAACTAACTTTTAAAAGCTGTTTGTACTGTTTTGCAATGGCTGCATTTTCTTTTTCTATCTCGACATCTGTCATAAAACTAAAGTAGTACAAAGAAGTTTAACAGCCAACTCTTTTGTTATTTTTGAGATAAGAAATTTATAATTTCAAATTCCTAATTCTTTCTAATAATGTTGGATGTGAATAATGCATAAACACATAGGCCTTATGTGGTGTTAAATTGCTTAAACTGTTTTTAGATAGTTTTTTTAGCGACGTAATTAAAGGCTCGGCTTTGTATGTGTGTTTGGCGTAATTATCGGCTTGATACTCAAATTTGCGTGAGAAATAATTCATTATTAAACCTGTAACTTCACTAATAGGACTATACAACAATCCAAAAGCAATTAAACCAATATGAAAACTCGGAATGGCTACTCCTAAAGCATTTGATAATAATGGATTTGAAATGAAGATAGATAAAATGTATAATGTTAATCCTGTTAGTAAAATTGAAGACATCAAATTAAAAATAATATGTTTCCGCTTATAATGTCCAACTTCATGTGCCAACACAGCAACGATTTCTTCGTCTTCTAAATCATTGATCAAAGTATCGTAAAGTGTGACACGTTTTTCACTCCCAAACCCAGAAAAATAGGCATTGGCTTTAGTGCTACGTTTAGAACCATCTATCACAAATACTTTATTGAGTTTAAAACCAACAGATTTAGCGTAATCAGAAATTTTATTCCGCAATTCGCCATCTTCCAAAGGTGTTTGTTTATTAAATAATGGCACTATTAAACGCGAATAAAACATATTCATAAACAGTGAGAATACAGCAATTGTTGCCCAAGCATACAACCAGAAATGATTTCCTGTAAAGTCATAAAACCAAACAATAAGTGCTAAAATCACACCACCAATAATTGCCATCATGAGCAAACTTTTTATTTTATCTAAAATGAATATTTTCTTTGTTGTTTTATTAAAGCCGAATTTTTCTTCAATCACAAAAGTTTTATAATATGCAAAAGGCGTTGTAATTATGTCGCTTCCTAGCAAAATAATTCCAAAGAAAATTAAGGCTATTATTATGTTGTTGTCGCTGTAGTTTCTGGCAATAGTATCTATATATTCAAAACCATCAAAAAAGAAAAAGGCTAGCGTTAGAAGTAATGAAAATGCTGATGTATAGTTAGAGAATTTGTAATTCGTCTTTTTATATGCTTGTGATTTTTTGTATTCATCTTCGTCGTAAACATCTTGTAATTCTTCTGGAATTGGATTGTTATAATGCTTTGCATTTAGTGCATCAAGGATTTTATCGATGATGAAGTTGATGATTAGTATGGCAATGATGATATAGAATAAAGTAGTAGAAGTCATAAAATTATTAATAATGAATAATTAGTAATGTGTAATTAGTTATTCTTTTGATGATTGAATTATTTTAAAGAGTATTTTTAGTATACTTGAAAGTTCAGTTTCAAAGCTTTTAAATTCTTCAACAGTTATATAATCTGTCTCTTTTAGTAGTCTTAACCAGTAATGTGTTTCTCTTGCTTCTTTGTATGAAATAGACATTTTAGCTCTAAAATCTCTTTTTGAAATTCCACCAATAGCTTCTTCAACATTTGCACCAATTGATGTGCCAGATTTTAATATTTGTTTAGAAAGGACATATTCTTTTTTTACAATTAGAGCTTTATTTAAATTAATAATATTAATGGAAAATTAAATGTTTTTGTAGCGATTATATTTTCTTTCATAAACCAATTGTTAATTACACATTGTTCATTATTAATTAATTAGCCTTTGGCGAACAGCTTCAAAAATAAGAATTCCAGCAGCAACCGAAACATTCATGGAGTCTATTTCTCCTTGCATAGGTATAATTATATTTTGAGTTGCGTTTTTTAACCAATCATCACTTAATCCTATAGCTTCTGTTCCAACAACTATGGCTGTTGGTTTTGTATAATCTTGTGTTTGGTACTCAACTGAAGCTTGTAAAGAAGCACAATAGATGTTGATATTATTTTCTTTTAAAAATTCAATGATTTCAGGAGTGCTTCCTGTTGCTATTAGATTTGTAAACACGCAACCAATACTCGACCTTATAATATTAGGATTATACAAATCGGTTTTTGGATTGGCAATAATTACAGCATCGACATTTGCTGCATCCGCAGTTCTTAATAAAGCTCCAATATTTCCTGGTTTTTCAGGTGCTTCAGCAACTAAAATTAATGGATTGGCAGTATTTAATGAGATGCTTTTAATCGATAGGTCTTTAGTTTTTGCAACAGCAATAACACCTTCGGTAGTTTCACGATATGCCAATTTTTGATAGACTTCTTTGGAAACTTCTATAGTGTTTTGTTGTTTATTTGTTAAGTCGTTTAGTTGTTTTTCTGAAAATATTTCAGGATAAAATAAAATTGTTTCAATATCGTAACCTCCCTTTAAAGCCAATGTAATTTCGCGTTCACCTTCAATTAGAAATAAGCCAGACTTTTTTCGTTCTTTGGATTTATATTTAAGCTGTACTAATTGCTTAACAAAAGGATTTAGTGCACTATTGATTCGATTTGTCATTTCAAGGCAAAAATAGATTAATTATTGTAATTATTTTGTAGCTTAAACGTCAAAATACCAAACTAACTTTAAAAATGAAAAATACTACACTTTTATTCCTAACAATACTTGTGTTCTTTTCTTGCAAGCAAGACACAAAAACAACCGATTATAAAAATGAAACATTAGATGTAACGACATCTATTTATCCTGAAAACATTTCAAAAATATTTGATGCACACGGAACTTTAGATGTATGGAATACCATGCAATCATTGGTGTTTACTATGCCAAAGCCAGATGGTGACGAGATAACCACAACTAATTTAAAATCGAGAGAATCATTAATAGAAATGCCTTCTCATACTATTGGTTTTGATGGAAATGAGCTATGGTTATCACAAAAAGATACCACTACTTATAAAGGAAATCCAAGATTCTACTACAATTTGATGTTTTACTTCTATTCAATGCCTTTTATTTTAGCCGATGATGGTATTTCTTATAAAGATACAGAACCATTAAATTTTAAAGGCAAAGACTATCCTGGAATACTTATTTCTTATGATGCTGGAGTTGGAGAGTCGCCTGATGATGAATATATTTTGTATTACAATCCTGAAACTTATAAAATGGAATGGCTTGCTTATACAGTAACTTATTTTTCTAAAGAAAAAGGTAAAGAATTCCATTTTATAAAATATAGTGATTGGCAAACTGTTGAAGGCTTAAAATTACCAAAAACATTGACTTGGTATAATTATGAAAATAACCAACCAACTACAAAACGTAACGATGTAAATTTTGTTAATGTTTCTATTTTAAAAACTAAACCAGATGATAGTATGTTTAAAAAGCCTGAAGATGCTAAAACTATAGAATAAAAAAAGGAACCATTTGGTTCCTTTTTTTATTTATTCTTGTGATTTGTATTTTTCGGAATAACGCTTCCAAAGTTCGGTTTGATGTGTTTCTAAACTAATGACACGACCATCTATAAAAGCATGTGATAAAATGTTTGTCCGCATATCTAAAGCATCACCTTCACTAATAAATAATGTGGCACTTTTGCCAGTTTCAAGAGTTCCATAATCTGCATTTATACCCAAGATTTTTGCAGTATTAGAGGTAATGAGTTTTAAAGCATCTTCTTTGTTCATGCCTTGACTTACAACTTGCCCAGCCTGAAATGGAAGGTTTCTTGCATTTGCACGTTCCATTTGTCCGCTGTTTTCTAAACCAACTAAAACGCCTTGATCTGTTAATAGTTTTGCTAACTTATAAGGATAGTCGTAATCATCATCATCACTATTTGGTCTGCTATGAACTCTTCTAACTAATACAGGAATATTATTAGTCTTTAATAGATGCGCAACTTTAAAGGCTTGATAACCACCAACAATAACCATATTTGTAATGCCATTTGTTTTTGCAAAATCTACAGCATCTGTAATTCCTTTTTCGTCATTAACATGAACATATAATTTTTGAGAGCCATTAAATAAACCTTGCATAGCATCGTAAGGTAGATTTTTAGTAGATTTATTTCCTTTTAAATAGGCTTTACTTTCGGTAATAAATGTGCTAATATTATTAACTTCTTTAGCGTAGTTTTTATTAGCTTTTAGTCCAGGATCTTCTCCCAACCACCAACGACCACGAGTAAAACTGTTTGGCCAGTTTAAGTGGATGCCATCATCAACTTTTAGTGTAGCGTCTTCCCAATTCCATGCATCAAATTGAACGATAGACGAAGTTCCCGAAATGGTTCCACCTCGTGGTGTAATCTGACCTATAAGAACACCATTTGGACGCACAGACTCTACAACTTTAGATTCGGCATTATAAGCAATAATACTTCTAATATGAGGATTCATTGCACCTATTTCATCAAAATCTCTTGTAGCTCGTACTGCTCCAATTTCAGCTAAACCTAAAGTAGAATTTGGTGCAATAAAACCTGGATAGACATGCTTACCTTTTGCATCAATAACTTTCCCTTTAAATATTATTTTAGATGTTAAACCATTAACACAAGCTGTTATCTTTCCGTTTTCTACAATTATAACACTGTTTTCTATAACTGTTCCATCTCCAATATGTGCTGTTGCTCCTGTAATGGTAAAAGCTTCAGTTTGAGATGGAGCAGGAGTTTGCTGTGCAAAAGTTATTGTGAAACACAACATTAAAAGGGCTGATATATAATTAATTTTGTTCATAATTTTCAGTTTTAAGATTATATTGTATCACAATGTAATTCTGGTTTATCCTTCTTTTTAATAGGCTGTGTTTTTAAGCCTTTATTTTTGTCTTTGAGCATCATAGAAATAAGTTCACTTTTTTCTTTCTTAATGGCTTCGTGAGATTGCTTATCTCTTTCTATATCAAAATAGGTAACCCCTTCAATAATAGTTTTTTCAGCTTTAGCGTAAACAGACATTGGATTGTCGCTCCACAAAACAACATCTGCATCCTTACCAACTTTAATGCTTCCAACCCTATCGTCTATATGCAATAATTTTGCTGGATTAAGTGTTACAAATTTCCATGCTTCTTCTTCACTTACACCTCCATATTTAATCGATTTTGCGGCTTCTTGGTTTAGACGTCTGGACATTTCGCTGTCATCACTATTAATTGCAGTAACAACACCTACGTTATGCATTATTGTAGCATTATATGGTATTGCATCATTTACTTCATATTTATAAGCCCACCAGTCGCTAAAGGTTGAAGCGCCTACACCATGAGCTTTCATTTTATCGGCAAGCTTATAACCTTCAAGAATATGTGTGAATGTGTTGATATTAAAATTGAATTTATCTGCAACTTTCATCAACATATTGATTTCACTTTGAACATAAGAATGGCAAGTGATATAGCGCTCATTATTTAAAATTTCTGCCAAGACATCCATTTCAATATCTTTTCTATAAGGTTTTCCACTTTTCTTTTTAACATCATATTCCGAAGCTCTTGTAAAATAATCCATATACAATTGTTCAACTCCCATTCTTGTTTGTGGAAATCTACTGAAGCTTTGCCAGTTTGATTGTTTTACATTTTCTCCTAAAGCGAATTTTATAAACTTTGGCGTGTTTTTATAGAGTAAATTATCGGCAGATTCTCCCCATTTTAATTTAACAATAGCAGAGCGTCCACCAATTGGATTAGCCGAACCATGTAAAATTTGCATAGATGTTACACCTCCAGCTAAGTTTCTGTAGATACCTATATCTTCAGGATTAATAATATCTTCAATAGTAACTTCGGCAGAAGAATTATGTCCTGCTTCATTACCACCACCAGAAATTCCGATATGTGTATGCTCATCTATAATTCCGGATGTTAAATGTTTTCCTGTTGCATCAACTACTTTTGCACCACTAGAATCTAAGTTGTTTCCTATTGCTGCTATTTCCCCATTCTTAATTAAAACATCTGTATTTTTAAGAATACCATCTTTTTCATTGGTCCAAACAGTTGCATTTTTAAATAAAATAGTTTCTTGTTTTGGCAGTTGGGTAAAGCCATAAGCACCATTAGGATAGGTTACAGGCATCATTTTTACATCTTTATCTGTGTCTGGTTTCTTCCCTTTCTTTTTGTCTTCAGAATCTTCTTTTTCAGCTTTTTGAGCAAAGAAGAATGTTTCATTACCATTTGGAAGAATTACCTTTCCGCTTAAATTATTTGTTTTAGTAATTCTAGATGTTAGTCTGAAATATTCTTGCTTGGTTGTATCTGCACTTATGAATGTTAAGTTTATCCAATTATCTTTATATGTTAATTTAGAACCCAAATCTGTTTTACCACTTTTTACTTTTGCTTTCGGTTTGCTTAGTTCTCCAGAAATGGATAAATCGTAAGAAGTATTACTAATATTAAAAGTGTAATCTCCACGAATATCTTTAACTGTCATAGATTCTAATACATTTTTTTGTCCTTTTACCCAGTTTTCAAATAGTGTAGTTTTTTTATCAAATATTTCTCCTGAAGTAATTAAAAAATTTGCATAAGCTCCATTTTTTAAAGATCCTAAAGTATTCGATTTCCCTAAAAGTTTTGCTGGAACTGACGTTAAAGCTTCTAATGCTTTAGTTTTATCTAAGCCATATTTTAATGCTTTCAAAAGATTAGATTTAAATTCCTTTGGAGATTTTAAAGAATGTGTTGTTAAAGCAAATGAAATTCCGTTATCTGCTAATGATTTTGGGTTTGAAGGTTTTTGATTCCATTCTCTCATGTCTTCGAGTTCCAAAACACTTGCTAAAAAAATATTTTCTACATCATAGGCTTTAGGGAAATTAACAGGAAGAATATATGATGCGTTTGTAGCTTTAATTTCATTAATACGTTCGTACTCATCACCGCCTCCAAGAATAACATACTGTATTCCAAACTGATCGCCAACTTTATCAACACGAACATCGTTGGCTTTACTTCCTGCAGCAATAATCTGAACCAAGTTTTTGTTAGCATTTAGAGCTTCTAAAGACCTGTCTTTTGAGTTTGAACCTCCTTTTGCATACCAATCTGCATCATAATACATTTGTCTTAAAAGAGCTAAAGCTCCCATTGTAGAAGTTGGATACGATTGTCGAGATTTAACGCTTTTACTTAATGACAAATATTGTCCTGAACGTCCATCAATTATACGTTCGGAGTCACCTCCTTCATCTGTTAGTGCAACTAAAATACCAGTTCCTCTAACAATACCATCTTGCATATGTGAGTTTACAACACCAAAACCAGCTTTTCTTAATTCGGAAGCCGATTTCTTGTTAAATTTAAAATCATCAATAGCATTTTGTTCAGGCATTACATGATCGTTCCAATAAAAGCCTTCACGACTTGCATCGTATTGTGAAGCTCTTCCTCTTCCGCCTTGACGTTTTGGTTTTTCGACCCCAAAACTAGAATACATATCGATAAATGAAGGATAAATACTTTTTCCAGAAATGTCTACAATTACAGAATTCTTCGGAATTGTAACAGAGTTTCCAGAAGCAATCACTTTTCCATCTTTAATAAGTAATGTGCCATTTTCAATAATTTGAGTTGGTGTAACATAAATTTTAGCATTTGTAAATGCAGTGTAATTTGTGTTCTTTGATTTTACTCCATCATTTTTTGGGAAGTGCTCTTGTGAGATTATTGAAAAACTACACAAAAGCATCATTAAAATAAGATACTTTTTATACATAATTAGTAAGTAATGAATTAGAATTTTAAATATACTGAATATGAACTCTAGAAAAGCGAATTAAGATTTTTTTAACATTTGTTGTTAGAGTTCATCTTTAAAATAATTAACAAACAATGCTACAGCATAATTATAGCTTTTTATGCCTTTTTCTTGGTTGTTGGCTTTTAAGAAAGCGTTAAAAGTGCTTTTAAACAAAGGTTCTAAAGGATTTTGGTATGACATCCAAAAATCATAAGATTCTTGATAGTTTATAAGGATGCCTTTATTAACATCTTCAATTAAGATTTTATAAATTTCGATATCACGTTTGTAAATTTCATTCAAACAATGTCTTAAAGCAAAAATATAACCAGAATAATTGAAATATATGTCTTCATTGTGTATTGTAGCTAAACACCCAATAAAATTGCTTTCATTTTCTGCTGCATAACCTATTTGATGCGCTTTTTCATGACAAGCAGTTGTTGGATATTTATGCAACGGAATTAAACCATCTATTTGTGCTTCGTTGGTAAACGGATTTAAATAGCCACTAAAACCCATATATGTTAGTGGCAAACTGTAGATTGAAAATTTTATGCTGTTAGGAGCGTATTCTAAATGCGGATAGATTTTAGCCAATGCATCATATCCATTTGTAGTTTTTTTAAGAAGTTCTTTTTTACTATATGGCATCTCAACTTTAATAGAATCGTTTTTGGTAATGCTTCTATGTATTGCATTTGATTTATTAATTAGTTTTTTAGTTACAGTAATAAGTTCTTCAGTTGTATAGGTGTTCTCCAACTGTAAAGTTTTATGTAAAGGAAGTCTGTAATAATTCATTCCCCAAAACAAATGAAATGCAAAATAAACTAAAGATACTGCTGCAAAAATATCAATTAACCAAGCTTTGGTATCTTTAATTATGCGTTTTTTATTTATAATAAACCATCTAATAATGTAAATTCCTGCAATAGTATATAATAAATCTCCAACCGAAAAAGGCAACCAGCCAAACACATAGCGAAAAACTTTTGATGTAAATTGATATAAGCCATTACTGTAATAAGTTTCAATAAAATCGGGATAATTTGAAAGCAATTTTACAATTAAATATTGTGGTAAGATACTAAGCGCAATAATTGTTTTTGTTCTCTTTTGCATTAACCTAAAATAAATAAAAAATACAAATCTTAACTTAAATCTTAATTAGACATTATGTCTTAATTAATATATAGATTCATCAAGCATTTTTCTTTTTTTCATAATCTTTAAGATTAAATAGATTATTGTAGTGATAACGGCTCCGAAGAACCAAAAATCATACTCAAGAATTATTGTTTTTTCTTTAATTATTTTGCCAACCATATTAAACAACCAAAATAATAGAAAAACTGCTGCTAACCCATTTTTTTCTTTTTTTAAAACCTTTTTAAAACTAAAAGGATATTTTGCTTTATTATAGTTTTTAAAAGAGGGTATAAAAGC
>Ga0164320_10000071_pt1 | contig 26168 bp, 23 predicted proteins | sample GuaBasSediGuay11_FD_113736 | JGI IMG/M metagenome (GOLD analysis project Ga0164320, IMG submission 113736) | Subseafloor sediment microbial communities from Guaymas Basin, Gulf of California, Mexico - Guay11, Core 4567-28, 0-3 cm | ecosystem: Environmental > Aquatic > Marine > Hydrothermal...
ATTTCCTGTGTATTATGTAAATGGTATGCCACAAATGATTGATGCCAAACATTTACCAATTAAACTTCCAGAAGTAGAAAAGTATTTACCAACCGAAACTGGCGAACCACCTTTAGGAAACGCAACAGTTTGGGCTTGGTGTGCAGAAACCAACCAAGTTGTAGAAAATGATAAAATTAATAACACGACTGTATTTCCTTTAGAGCTCAATACAATGCCAGGTTGGGCAGGAAGCTCACAGTATTTTAATCGTTATATGGATTCTGATAATCCAGATGAAATTTTCTCGCAAGAAGCGATTAATTATTGGCAACAAGTAGATTTATATATTGGTGGTAGCGAGCATGCTACAGGGCACTTATTATACTCGCGTTTTTGGCAAAAATTTATGTTCGATAAAGGTTTAGTGCCACATGATGAGTTTGCAAAAAAACTGATTAATCAAGGCATGATTTTGGGGACGAGTGCTTGTGTTTGTAAACTAATTTGCTATCATTTTGCTGAAGGATTCAAGGATAAAAGTATTATATCAGATGAACACAAAGACATTCTTGAATTTATTAAAAAGACAAGAGATAAAATATTCATTTCTGAAACTTATTCTAAATCGTTTCAAGGCTTAAATGACATAAAGGATAAAGACAAATTGTCAAAAAAAATCGATGAATTTATTTTAACTATTCCTAATTTTTTAAAGAATCTATATCCTGAAAATAAATTAATAATTGATTCTTTAAATTTTGCTTTTCAGAAAATACACGCTGATGTGTCTTTTGTAAATGCATCAGACGAATTAAATATTGAAGCTTTTAAAAACTGGCGACCAGAATATAAGGATGCAAAATTCATAAAAGAAGAAGATGGTACATTTAAAGTGTCAAGAGACGTCGAAAAAATGTCCAAGTCCAAATACAATGTCGTTGGTCCAGACGAAATATGTCATCAATATGGAGCAGATAGTTTGCGTATGTACGAAATGTTTTTAGGACCTTTAGAACAAGCAAAACCTTGGAATACTGCTGGAATAACTGGAGTTCATGGTTTTCTAAAAAAATTATGGAAACTCTATGTTGACGATAATGGGTTTAAAGTTACAGACGCAGAGCCAACAAAAGAAAATTTAAAAACATTGCACAAAACCATTAAAAAGGTAGAGGAAGACATCGAGAATTTCTCTTTTAATACGAGTGTTTCAACTTTTATGATTGCCGTTAATGAGTTAACAGCGCAAAAATGTACAAGCAAGGAGATTCTGGAACCTTTATTAATTGTAATTTCTCCTTATGCACCACATATTGCTGAAGAGTTATGGAGTCAGTTTGGGCATAGCGAATCAATTTCTACTACAGCTTTCCCAATATTTGATGCAAGTTATTTGGTAGAAAGCAGTAAAAACTATCCAATTTCATTTAATGGTAAAATGCGTTTTACTATTGAGCTATCATTAGACTTGAGTAAGGAGGAAATTGAAAAGGCTGTTTTGGCTCACGAAAAAACACAAGCACAATTACAAGGGCGTACACCTAAAAAAGTAATTGTTGTTCTTGGAAAAATTGTAAATATTGTTGGATAATATAGAAATAATAGGACTAGTTGCTGCGGTTTTAACAACATCTGCATTTTTACCTCAGGTCTATAAAACCTGGAAAACTAAAGATGTGTCTGCTTTGTCAATGCCAATGCTATTATTATTTTTTTCTGGAATAATACTATGGTTTATTTATGGAATTTACATTAGTAGTTTGTCTTTAATTATCGCAAATGGTATAACTATAATGTCTTATGCTCTTTTAATTTATTTTAAGACAAAACACGGCAAATAGGTTTTTTTAGCAAGGGCACAAATTTTTTAATTTAACTTAAACTTTACATCTTCAAGAACCAACTCATCTAACAACTCTTGCGTGATTTTTACTTTTTGTTTACGGCTTGGCATTTGTAGTTTAATACTTTCATCATTATCATAAACCACAAAGTTTAATGCATGATTGCCTTTATGCATACGCAACAAATCTTTTAAAGTTTTAATACGCTCTTCTTTTAAATCGGTTATATTTAATTGTATGGAAAGCTTTTTTGCCATTGTATCCATTACATCATGCAATAACTGAAAACTATTAAATTGTAGTCTTGGATCACTTTTCTTTCCTGTTTCACGATTTACCCAACCATCTCTTATAAATGTTCTAACATAAATAAAGTTATTCTTCATTAAAAAGTGGCGATACTTTAAATATTCTTCGCCAAAAATTCTAAACTCGAAACTATCTGTATAATCATCAACGGTAAATAAAGCCCAACCTTTTCCTTGTCTGCTAATGCGATGCTGCACTTCGGTAACAACACCACCAAAAGTAAGCTCTTTATTTAAATAGGATTTTAAATTGTTAAACATAGCAACAGTTGCATTGCAAAACGTGTTCATTTCGGTTTTAAAATCGTCTAGAGGATGACCAGAAATATAAATACCAACTACTTCTTTTTCTCGTGCTAGTTTCTCCATAGTTCCCCATTCATCACATGGAGGCACTTGAGGTTCGGCAATTTGAACATCACTAGAATCGCCAAACAAACTTACTTGTGCAGAGTTTTCGTTTTCTTGGTGTTTATTGCCATAGCGAATTGCTTTTTCTAAAAATGTAATGTCATCACCTTCCTTAAGAAAATATTGTGCTCGATGTGTTTTAGCAAAACAATCGAATCCTCCAGCAAGGGCTAAATTTTCAAAGGCTTTTTTATTAGCAGCTCGTAAATCTATCCTTTTAGTTAAGTCGAAAATAGAGTTGTAATTCCCATCTTTTTTTCGGTTGTTAACAATGGTTTTTACTGCACCATAACCAACACCTTTTATAGCTCCCATTCCGAAGCGAATAGCATTATCTTTATTTACAGAGAATTTATAATACGATTCATTAACATCTGGACCAAGCACATTTAAGCGCATACGTTTACATTCTTCCATAAAGAAAGTTACAGATTTTATGTCGTTCATATTATTAGACAATACTGCTGCCATATATTCTGCTGGATAATGTGCTTTTAGGTATGCAGTTTGATAAGCAATCCAAGCATAACAGGTTGAATGCGATTTGTTAAATGCATAGCTTGCAAAAGCTTCCCAATCTTTCCAAATTTTTTCTAATATCTCTCGTGGATGTCCATTAGACTCTCCACCATCTAAAAACTGTGGTTTTAATTTTTCCAGTAAAGAAAAAATCTTTTTTCCCATGGCTTTTCGCAAAACATCAGCATCACCTTTTGAGAAATTAGCCAATTTTTGCGATAATAACATCACTTGCTCTTGATAGACTGTAATACCATAAGTATCTTTAAGACTTTCCTCCATAATAGAAAGGTCGTAAACAATCTTTTCGTCTCCATGTTTTCTTTTAATAAAACTTGGAATATATTCCATTGGACCAGGACGATACAAGGCATTCATGGCAATAAGATCATCAAAAACTGAAGGCTTCAAATCTTTTAAATGCTTTTGCATTCCAGCAGATTCGTATTGAAAAATACCAACGGTTTCTCCTTTTTGAAATAACTCAAAAGTCTTTTCATCATCTAAAGGAAAAGTATCTGGATCTAGTTGAATGTTGTGCTTTGCTTTTACAATTTTTACAGTATCCTTAATTAAGGTAAGCGTTTTTAATCCTAAAAAATCCATTTTAAGTAATCCAGCATCTTCTACTACAGAATTGTCAAACTGTGTAACGTACAAATCGGAATCCTTTGCAGTCGCTACAGGAACGAAATTGGTAATATCGTCAGGAGTAATAATAACTCCACAAGCGTGAATACCAGTATTACGAACAGAACCTTCCAGTTTCCTTGCTTGGTTTATGGTTTCGGCTTCTAAATCTTCACCATCAGCAATATTTAAAAGTTGATTTACTTTATCTAAATCTTCGGCTCTAAACTTACTTCGCAATTCATTTTCATCTAAACCAAAAATTTTATGAAGTTTAGACATATTTGGAATTAATTTCGCAATTCTGTCGGCTTCATTAAGCGGCAAATCTAAAACTCTTGCAGTATCTCGAATAGCCGATTTTGCTGCCATTGTTCCGTAAGTAATTATTTGTGCTACTTGATTACTACCATATTTATTAATGACATAATCCATGACTTTACCTCGACCTTCATCATCAAAATCGATATCAATATCTGGCATACTCACACGATCTGGATTTAGAAAGCGCTCAAAAAGTAAATTGTATTTTAATGGATCTATATTGGTAATCCAAAGACAATACGCAACTACAGAACCAGCAGCTGAACCACGTCCTGGACCAACAGAGACATTCATGTATCTAGCTTCGCGAATAAAATCTTCTACAATTAAAAAATAGCCTGGATATCCTGTATTTTTTATAACATTTAATTCAAAATTGATTCGCTCTTGTAGGTCTGAAGTAATATCTCCATAACGTTTTTTTGCACCTTCGAAAGTTAAATGTTTTAAATAGGAGTCTTCGTTTTTAAAGTCTTTTGGAATATCAAATTTTGGAAGTAATACATCTCGCGCTAATTGATAGTATTCTACTTTATCTACAATTTCTTGAATATTGGTTATGGCTACAGGAATATCTTTAAAGAGGATTTTCATTTCTTCAGAAGACTTAAAATAATACTCCTGATTTGGTAAGCCATAACGATAGCCACGTCCTCGACCAATTGGTGTAGCTTGTTTTTCGCCTTCCTTTACACATAATAAAATATCGTGTGCATTAGCATCTTCTTGTTTTATATAATACGTATTATTTGTGGCGATAAGCTTAATATTGTGTGCTTTTGAAAACTTGATTAAAGTTGGATTAATACGATTTTCATCCTCTTGATTATGTCGCATTAACTCGATATACAAATCGTCACCAAACTGTGCTGCCCACCAGAGCAGAGCCACTTCAGCTTGTTTTTCGCCAATATTTAAAACTTTACTTGGCACTTCACCATATATATTACCAGTTAATACAATGAGATCTTCTTTATAAATCTCGATTAGTTTTTTATCGATTCGTGGTACATAATAAAATCCTTTTGTATAGGCATGAGAAGACAACTTCGCCAAATTATGATAGCCTTTTTTACTTTTTGCTAATAAAACGATTTGGTACCCATTGTCTTTATGAGTTCTGTCTAAATGATTTTCGCAGACAAAAAACTCACAACCTAAAATTGGTTTTATTGTTTTTAAAGTTGGTTTTTCTCCCTTATCTGAAGCCTCCTTGTTTTTTGCTTTAACAACTTTATTATGATTGCTTATTGCATTAACAAAATGAAAAGCTCCCATCATATTGGCATGATCGGCAAGTGCAACAGCTGACATTTGATTTTTTGCTGTAGCAGAAACCAAATCTTTAATGCTTATGGTTGACTGTAATATCGAAAATTGAGAATGGTTATGCAAATGCACAAAATTTGTGTCCGCTAATTCTGAAATATTTTCATTTATTTTATCGTCAGAAATCTCGCTAATTTGTTCTTTTTGAAGGCGAGTATTTATATGTTCACTTTCTTGTTTTAGATTGATATGTTTTAATCCGATAAGCTGAATTTCTTTTGGATTAGCATCAGAGAATTTTTTAAAATAGTCGGGTTGGACATCCAACTGCTCTTTAGTAAATTCTTCTCTTCTTATCAATTCAAAAAAGCAACGTGTTGTAGCTTCAACATCTGCCGTTGCATTATGTGCTTCTTTAAAAGGTTTGTTAAATAAATATTTATGTAATTCAGTAAGTGTTGGGAGTTTGAATTTGCCGTATCGTCCTCCAGGTAGTTTACATAAAGAAGCTGTATGTTCGGTACATGTGTCTAAAATAGGAAATTCTTGCAATTTGTTAGCAATGTCTTCTCTAACAAATTCGCAGCCCATAATGTTTATGTCGAACCCAAGGTTTTGTCCAACAATAAATTTGGTTTTGCTTAATGCTTCATTAAACTTCTCTAATACTTCAACCAGAGCGATGCCTTTTTCTTTAGCAAGCTCGGTAGAAATACCATGTATTTTTTCGGCATCATAAGGAATATTAAATCCTTCTGGTTGTACTAAATAATCTTGATGATCGATTAAATTTCCTAATTCGTCATGTAATTGCCAAGCTATTTGAATACAACGTGGCCAATTATCAGTATCTGTTATTGGTGCATTCCAACGCTTTGGTAATCCAGTAGTTTCAGTATCAAAAATTAAGTACATAAAGGTGTTTTAATCTGTATAAACAAGAATGTTAAAAATAAGAATAATTAGCTTAAAGTGTATATCAAACTTATCAACAATATATAGATATAGAACAACTTAAATGATAGTATTTTTAAAAATTATTATAAAACATTCAATATGTATTACTAGTGAAATAATTTTCTCAAAACATGATTTAAATCATGTTTTGAATAACGTTTGTTACATAATTTTGCTCTAGAATTAATACATACAAATATTTAAATACCGTTCTTATGAAAAAATTAAAATTAATAAGTTATTTGATTATTGTTGCATCAAGTTTACTGTTTATGCAATGTACACACGATCAAGAACTAATTGTTGGACCAGCTGGACCAGCCGGAACTGATGGAATAGATGGAGTTGACGGATTAGATGGCGTAGATGTTACAGCCACTTGTGTTGCTTGTCACTCTGCTAGTCATCGGGATCCTATTAATGATGCTTATGCAATGTCTGGCCATGCTTCAGGGACTTCTTGGGCAAGAGGAACTAGTGCTTCTTGTGCCCTATGCCATAATAATGAAGGATTTATAGATTATTTATCAGGAAACTTTGTTGATGATGATGGTTTTCAAAGTGCAGACCCAGATGGTTATCTAGTATCTAATGCTATAACTTGTACTGGTTGTCACAGTGATCATAGATCTTTTGATTTTGAAAATGATGGTAACGATTACGCTTTAAGAACTTTAGACCCAGTAGAATTAATTATTGATCCAACTGTTGTTATTGATATAAGAAATGATAGCGATTTATTAGGAAAAAGTAATACGTGTGTTACTTGCCATCAACCTAGAAGAAGTGGACCTACCGACGATGGATTGGGAACATTTGCTATTACAAGCCCTTACTGGGGACCTCATTATGGTGCTCAATCTACTATGCTAGAAGGTATAGTGGGAGCTTTAATTCCTGGTTCCGTGGGTTATCCAGGAATCGCATCTGCAACTCATAGAACAGGATCTTCTTGTGTTACATGTCATATGGGAGAAACTACTGATGGAACTGACGGAAGTCATACTTGGTGGCCAACAGAAAATGCTTGTATTACCTGTCATACTAATGGAGCTCCTAGTGAAGTTAATGGTTTAGCAGCAGACTTAATTACACTTGCAGGTTTATTAGAAAATGTAGTTAGCCAAGACGAAACAGTAACGGGTATTATACTTGACGATCACCCTCAACGAGGTACTTTTACTATTCTTGAAGCAGAAGCAGCTTGGAATTACTTATTTGTTAATGCAGACGGTAGTAACGGTATCCATAATCCAGAATATGCTAAAGCTTTAATTAAAAATTCAATTGAAGCTTTACAAGATTAATAATCTTATTTATAAATAATATGTTAATTGTAGCTTTTATCAATTCCTGAATTTATTGATTACAGGAATTGATAAAAGCTATTTAGTTTTGTAAATCCAAAAAAGAACTTTCCTTATAATATTACTGTTTGATTGGTTTTTTAATTTATCGTGTAATTGCACACAATTCAAATTCATTCCAGCAAATTTTCTGAATAAAGAAAAGGTGTATTTCAGTTTTTAGGAAAGCGTGTAGCACAGGTATAAAAATTGGGATAATAAAAGTGTTAGTTGGATTAGCTATATAACTTTTTATAAATTAAAAATTAGAACAATACTTTTTTTAAACATGATTTAAATCATATTTTGAGAAACGTTTGTTACATAATTTTGTATAGAAATTAAAGCATAAAATTTATAAAACCTTAAATATACTATATATGAGAACAATTAAATTAATTTCGATAATGTTTATCTTCGCAACATTTTTTATAAACTGTACACATGATGAGACACCTATTATTTTAACTCCGGTAGATCCAGGAATTGGAGAAAGTGCTGATACTTTGTTAGTTCAAAGATTTGCAACACCTCCGGATTTTGACGGAGAAATAGATGCCATTTGGGCAGATGCTAAACCACTTATTAATAAGGGAACAGTTTCACTAGCAGGTGATAGAATTATTCCTCTAAATGGTTCAAGTAATGGAGATGCTTCATTAGAACCTGTAGATTTAATGGATCCTTATACAGGAGAAATCTACAAATATTCATTAAGAGGTGGACATGATGGTGAATATCTATATCTTTTATTTGAATGGGAAGACGATAATGATAGTAAAGACAGACAATCTTGGTATTTTAATCCAATAACAAGTATATGGCAAGGAGAAAACAAGTATGCAAATCATGATAATGACAAATTTTATGAAGATAAATTTGGATTTATATTCCCTATTAAAGTAAATGGCAATTATCCACAAGGATTTGCTGGCGGAACTTGTACAGTTACTTGTCATAATGGTTTATCAGACCCTCAACCAGGCCATAAAACAACAAGACATTATATGGCAAATGATGGGGAGTTAGCCGATTTATGGCACTGGAAACGAAACAGAACTGCTTTATCACAATCTGTAGATGATGGCTATATTCAATGGGAAGATGATTTTGGTATTGCTTCAGCAAACGGAAGAAAAACGGACGAAGGTATAAAAATGTATTCTACAAGCTCATTTACAGATGGAGCTACAGATCTTAAAGGACCAAAATATGTAATTCCAAATGGAGAAAATTATTATTGGATTACACAAGCTGAAATAGATAATGGAACAGCTAAAGCTGTTACAGGTGTAGCTATAAATGGCGTATTAACTTATGATGGTGGAACTATAGACCCTAATCTTGATCTTATTGCTTATTCACAAGGATTTGGATCAAAACGTTTCCCAAGTATATATATTAATCCTGGTGGAGCTGGAAACGATTTTAGATCAGACACTCAAGTTAGAGCTAAACACGTAGGTTCAGGTTGGCAAGTAGAAATAAAAAGAAAATTAAATACAGGAGACCCAACCGATGCTGTATTTGTTATTGGCGAAGAAATGCCTTTTGGTTTAGCCATATTTAATAATGCTGCAATTGGTCATGGTCAATCAAACTTTTTAACCATGAAAATTGAAAACTAATCTTAACAACTTAAAAGTGCAGATTTAAATATCTGCACTTTTAAAAGTAATAGATTAATAATTTAAAACTCTCACAAATGAAAAAACTATTTCGATTAATAATAATGATAATCATGGGATTAGTAATAAACTCATGTTATTATGATGCTTTCCCAGAGGAAGAGATTATAATAGATGATCCAGACACACCGATCGAGGATGTGTCTTATCAAAGCGACATCATTCCTCTATGGGCACAATGTGTTGGATGTCATAATGGGAATGAACCACCAGATTTGCGTGACAATGTATCATACAATGAGCTCTTAAATGGGTTTGTTGTCCCAGGAGATGCTGAATCAAGTACCTTATATAAAACTCTTTTAGGGGTTGGTGCACCGTTGATGCCTCCAGGTTCGCAATGGCCAGACTCTAAAATCAATTTAGTTAAGGACTGGATTAATCAAGGAGCTTTAAATAATTAACCTTTAAGAAATTAGATATGAAAATTTATAAAATATTATTTTTCGCTTTTTTATTGTTATCCACATCAATCTTTTCTCAAGAAAAGGTAAAGGATACAATTGTTAAAGAAAAACCAGAACGTCCTGCATTTGAAAGTGCAACTCTAATTGACAACCCAACCAATGTGCTATTTAGTAAAAACACTTTAGAAGTTGTAATGGCACATAGATTTGGTTTAATTAATGGAGGGACAAACGATATGGTTGGATTTTGGGCATCTTCTAATATTCGTATAGGACTTTCTTATGCAATACACGAGAGATTAACCATAGGTTACGGAACAACAAAATTTGATCGTTTACAAGATTTTAACTGGAAAGTAGGTTTGTTAAGACAAACACGTTCTAACAAAATACCTGTAAGTGTTACTTATTATGGTAATTTTGTAATCGATGCACGTCCTAAAGATGATATAACAAGATTAGATTCTGGAAATAGTGCATCTAGATTTGGAGATCTTTCTGATAGATACTCATATTTCAATCAATTAATCATTGCAAGACGTTTTAATCCAAAATTATCTTTACAAATAGCTCCTAGTATTTCTCACTATAACGTAGTGCAAAATACGATGCGTAATGATATGGTTGCCATTGCTTTTGGTGGACGTTATAAAATAAGTGACCAAACATCTATAATAGTAGATTATAGTCAGCCACTAACAAAATTCTTGCAAAATAATCCTCCTCCTGGAATTAGTTTTGGTGCCGAATTTGGAACTTCTGCACATACATTTCAAATATTTTTTACCAATTATAATGGAATTGTACCGCAGAAAAACTATATGTTTAATCAAAATAACGGATTTGGATCAGGAGAGTTTAAACCTTTTGGAAAAGGCGGCGGAGAATTCTTAATTGGATTTAATATTACAAGAAATTATAATTTTTAATTTGTTTGAGTCTACCTAAAAAGTAAAATAAAATATTAGCAAATCTTATTTTATATTTTGTTTTACTGTTTTACTGTTTTACTTTATTAGCTTTAAAAATTATGAAAAAAAAATCTAGAAAAAGAAAACAATTCTCAAGAAGAGGTATATTACCTATTTTAGGTGGTGCTTTATTCATACCTTATCTAGGTTTTGGAAAATCCGATACAAACGAAATAATTGATTCTGGCAAAAAAGAAGAATATCAAACCTTGTTAAAGCCAGATGGCACTGCTGTAAAAGTTAAAATGAGTGTTATACATAAGTCTAAGGTTATTAAGAAAAACTTATCTAATAAATCATTTCTTAACTGGCTAGGTAAAAAATTCTAAAAATCCTTTAACTCTCTTTAATTATGGAAGATAACAACAAAAACTCAAGGCGTAAATTTCTTGATAAAGGTCTTAAATTGGGTCTTGTTACAGCTATTGGCGGCATAGGGTTATCAAAAATTGCTACTAAATTAAATGCAAGTAATGATAATCATTCGGGAGAAAAAATGGAATTAATGACTACCGATGGCACATTAATTCAAGTAGATTCATCCGAAGTTATGGAAATGAATCATCCAAAAAATGATGATGAGAAATACAATGTAAGGGAAGGTATGCCAAATCGAAAGTTTGTAATGGTTATAGATTTGGCTAAGTGTAAAAATGCTTTAAAATGTGTGAGTGCATGTAATAAACACCATTATATAACGGGTGAAAACGCTTGGTTGAAAGTACACAAAATGCAGGAGTCTAAAGATACAGCATCCTATTGGATGCCTAGAACTTGTATGCATTGCGATCAACCCGCCTGTGTTACGGTTTGCCCTGTTGATGCCACATTTAAAAGAAGAGACGGCTTAGTATTAATTGATAATGAACGTTGTATTGGCTGTAGGTTCTGCATGGCAGCTTGCCCATATTCTACTAGAGTTTTTAATTGGGGAGAACCAGGTCAAGAAGTAACATTAAATATGGATATGACAAATCATACACCATCACCAGAATACACTGGAATGCCAAGTATAAAAGGAACAGTAGATAAATGTGATTTTTGCCCTCACACAATAGATAAAGGAGAACTACCACATTGTGTAACTGCTTGTCCTAATGGTGTATTCTATTTTGGTGACAAATACGAAGATACTGTATCCAATGGAGAAGTAACATTAAGATTAAGCAAACTATTAGAGGATAAAGCTGGATATAGATTATTGGAAGAATTAGGCACAGCACCAAGTGTTTATTATTTGCCACCTGTGGATAGATTGGTTGATTTTAAAGATGGATTGAAAGACTATAAGAAATTCGAATCTGTTGAAAAATCTGAATAATTATGAATAATTATAATATAATATTAAACGATCTAGTACCCAAAAAGTTTGGTAAACGAGGAACTATATGGACTATCTTTTTGATTGTAATTATTGTAGTTGGGCTTATTGCATATATAGATCAAGTTAATAAAGGACAAGTTGTAACCAACATGCGAGATTATGCACTTTGGGGGATTTACATTTCTAATTTTGTATTTTTTGTAGCAACAAGTTTTGTGGGATCAGTTACGGTTGCAATTTTAAGGTTAACAAATAACACATGGAGAACACCTTTAGTTAGAATTGCCGAAATCATTTCATTAGCTGCCATTGTAATGGCTGGTCTTACAATTATGATAGATATGGCCAGACCAGACAGGTTGTTAAACTTATTTATATATGCCAGACTACAGTCTCCTATTACTTGGGATGTAATAATAGTACCTACATCCATTGCTTTAAGTTTTTTATTACTTTATTTTCCATTACTCCCTGATTTAGCAATTCTTAAGAAACACTTTAAAAAAACGAAACCAAAATATAGTAAATGGTATGGGAAATTATCTTTGAATTGGACTGGTAGCAAAAAACAAAAATCAATTCAAGAAAAATCCATTAAAATTATTGCTTTAATGATAATTCCTGTTGGTATACTTTTGCAAACTATTGATGCGTGGTTATTTTCAACGACATACAGAATTGGTTGGGATAGCACAAACATGGGAGCTTATTTTATTTCAGGTGCTTTTGTTGCAGGGGTTGGTGCACTTGTTACTGTAGTTTACATTATAAGAAGAGTAAGAAAGCTAGAAAATTATATAACTGACTATCATTTTGATAAAATAGGTAAGCTTTTGGTATTAGCTTGTTTAATATACTTTTATTTTAATATAAATGAATATCTGATACCAATATTTACAGCACCAGTACAAGAAGATATTCATTTAAACGCTCTAATCTCTGGTGAATATGCGCCAATATTTTGGTTTTCTCAAATAGTAGGATTGATTTTGCCAATTATAATATTATTATTTAAAAAAGGAAGAAAACCATTTCCTATGTTTATTGTTGGTTTAATGGTTGTTGTGGGTTCATGGTGGAAACGTTATGTAATAGTTACACCAACACTATTACACCCATTTTTACCAATAGAAGGTGTGCCAGAATCTTGGCATCATTATTTTCCTAGTATGCATGAATGGTTAATTACTGCTGCAACTTTAGCTATGGCGTCGTTAATTATTACCATAATGGTTCGCTATCTGCCAGTTGTCCCCATTCAAAGAACAGCTGACGAGTTAGACTTATTAAAAACTGATAAAATTACAGAATCATGAAAAATCTATTAAATTATCGTTTTATTTTTCTTTTATTGGTAAGTATTTTTTTGTTTTCTTCTAGTTTTCAAAATTTAAATGCTCAAAACGCAAAAAAAAATAAAGTTAGATTAAAAGCTGATTATGTTAAAATAATGAATGAAGAGGTTTATTTTAATATTAGAGCTACTTCTAGAATTGGCAAAAAAAATACTAATGTTTCAAATATTGATGTAACCGTTTACAATGAGTTTGACGACGACAAAGTTGAATTGGGTACTATAACAACCGATATGAAGGGTAGCAGTAAATTTGTGGTTAAAGATTTCAATTCTTTAAAAGCTGACTCTACAAATACATATAACATATTAATTTCTTTCAAAGGTAATGAAGAGTTTTCCAAAGCTTCAAAAAGGATTACTTTTAGAAATGCCAATATTGAAGCTAAACTAATTACAAAAGACAGTATTAACTATATAACGGCGAAGCTTTTAGATGCTAGTAAAGACAGTCTAATTAGTGATGCTTCATTAACAGTTCAAGTTCAACGACTATTTCAACCTTTATTTATTGGGGACGAATTTAATATAACTGATGAATATGGCACCATAAGTGTACCTATTGAAAAAGGAATACCAGGAATTGATGGGAATTTAAATATTGAAGTGGTTCTGGATGCTCACGACGACTTTGGAACTGTAAAGGCCATCGTTATTGCTCCTATTGGAACTCCCATAATTGACGAATCGACTTTTGATAAAAGAACAATGTGGTCTCCAAGAAATAAAACACCTATATTCTTACTCATATTTCCAAATTTAATAATTTTTGGAATGTGGGGTTTAATTGTATATTTAATTTATAATTTATTTAAAATTTCTAAACATAAAAACATAAAAATATGAAAACATTTAAAATTTTAACAATAATTGGACTTGTTTCTTTCGCATTATTTTCTTTCACAACAGTAATTCAAGATGAGTGGATAGTACCGGATAAATATGTCAATATGAAAAATCCTGTAGATGCAGGAACAGATAAAGCTATAGGGAAATCATTATATTCAAAACATTGTAAATCTTGCCATGGTAAAGAGGGTTATGGAGACGGACCAAAAGCTGAAGAACAAAATGGTGACTTGGGAGATTTCTCTACTGAAGAATTTCAAGCACAAACAGATGGTGAATTATTTTATAAATCTTCTTTTGGTAGAGATGATATGCCAGAATACACCAAAAAAATGCCTGATGATGAAGATAGATGGTTAATTATAAATTATATGCGAACTTTAGCAGAATAATTTTAGATGTATTTAATAAAAAAACCGAACAATTTGTTCGGTTTTTTGCTTTATTTAGGATATATGATAAGGTAATTTTAATGAGATTTTCATTTTATATCGAAGGTTCAATAATATCATGAATTTATTTAATAAATTGATTCCTTTCGTATATAAAAAATTCCTATATCATTAATATTTTAGGTCATCGAACAAATTATATATTAAAAGCTAAATAGTAAAGGGGGTTAATTTATTGGCATCTTCACCTAATGCTTTTATTCACATACGTTCTCTTCTTAATAACGTATGAAAGATCATGTTTAATTTTTAAGTGATAATCATAAAAATATGATTTATATCATGTTTTTATATAATATAAATATCTAATTTTGAATTAGACCATTAGCCTATAAATATATGTATCTCTACTATTATGGCTCATAAAAATACAATTAAAAACAGTGCGAATAGACGAAATTTCTTAAAGTTAGGATTGATGTCCAGTATTACTGCTGTAGCAGGAACGTCACTAGTATCCAATTTTGCATTAGAAGAAGAAAAAAAGACTACTGGCGAAAAAGTTAGATTATTAACTCCTGATGGAAAAATAGTCGAAGTTGAGGCTTCTAATATTAATAAATATCCTGAAGCTCATATAACTCCAGCTGAATCTAGAAAAGGAATACCAAACAGAAAATTTGTTATGGTTATAGATTTAGCTAAATGTAAAAATGCTAGAAGCTGCGTTGAAAGTTGTCAAAAAGCTCATGATCTTGATTACAACGAGGAATTTATAAAAATACAGCTTATCCAAAACAATGAAGAATCTTTACCGTATTGGTTTCCTAAACCTTGTTTCCATTGCGATGAACCCCCTTGTGTTACAGTTTGTCCAACTGGTGCTACGTTTAAACGGGATGATAATATTGTTTTAGTAGATAATGAGCGTTGTATTGGATGTAAATTCTGTGTAACAAGCTGTCCATATTCTGCACGTATATTTAATTGGGGACACAAAGATAAATTTGAGAATACCAACCAACCTTATTCACCGGAAACAGGTATTCCCGCTACAGAAGGTACTATAATGAAATGTGATTTTTGTCCGGATTTATTAAGACAAGGTAAATTACCATACTGTGCAAAAGCATGCCCTATGGGTGTTATTTATTTTGGTGACAAAAATGAAGATATTGTAACCAATGGTGAAGAAACGGTTCGATTTTCTGAATTAATTAATGATCGCGGTGGTTACCGTCATTTAGAACATTTAGGAACAAAACCTAACGTATATTATTTACCAGCTGTGAACAGACAATTCCCATTAGAACGTGGATTTAATATAGATGAAGACATCATTGAACGTTATAAAAATGTTCCTTATGTTCAAGATTTAAAAAAACGAGGGAAAATTTAACTTAAAGAACTTTTAATATGGATATAGAACAGAGAAAGAGGGAATTGGTTAAAGAATTTTCTCCCATGTTAAGAAAAACTACAACAATATCTAAAATTTGGATTGGATTTTTAATTGCTGTTATCGCTGTTGGATTTTATGCTCTTATTTTACAGTTCACTAAAGGTCATATAGTAACAGGTATGCGAGATAATGTAGTTTGGGGGATATATATAATTAACTTCATTTTCTTTGTATGTTTAAGTTATTCCGGAGCTTTTATTGCAGGCATATTACATTTCTTTAAAACTCCTTGGAAAAATTCGGTGTCAAGGATCGTAGAAATTACTACTGTACTTTCAATTATTATCGGGCCGATATTTATTTTGTTATGTATTGGTAGACTAGATAGATTACATTACCTGTTTCTATATCCAAGAATACAATCACCTATTACCTGGGATATCATAGCTATACTTACCGATTTAATAGGTTGTTTTCTTTATTTATATCTAACATTTATTCCGGATTTTTCGATTTTGCGAGATAACAGTGATGATGCCCCAAAATGGCGTAAAAAATTATATTCAATTTTGTCTTTTGGGTATCAAGATACAACTAGTCAAAGGGAAAGATTAAATAAAATAACCAGAATTATGTCAACTATGATAATTGCAATGGCAATTGTAACATATTCTGTTCTGGCATGGATTTTCAGCCTAACTGTACAGCCTGGTTGGAACAGTACTATTTTTGCTCCCTACTTTATCATCGCTGGGTTATATTCAGGGGTAAGTGTAATTATTGTTGCTATGTATTTAATACGAAAGTATTATCATCTGAATCATTATATTAGAAAGGTTCATTTTGTCGGCGCAGGAATTATTTTATTAGTAATCTCTCTATTGTTTGGATATTTTACTTTTACTGAATATTTTTCACGGTGGTTTAGTCATAAAACACACGATATTGAATTATTAGAAACACTATTTAATAGATATTTCTGGGAATTTATTTTTGCAAACTATATTGGTGTTTTAGTGCCGATAGGAATACTTTTCTTTAAAAAATTTAGAACCATTAAATCTATAACTTTTGCTGCAGTAATTGCTATTTTAGGATTATGGTTTAATAGATATTTAATAGTTGTACCAACTTTAGAAACACCATACATCCCAATTCAAGACACAAGACCAGAGTTTATTCATTATTCTTCAACATGGATTGAATGGGCATTAAGTTTTACAGGAATTGCAGCATTTATTTTATTCTTTATGTTAATTATGAAACTTGTTCCAATCATTCCAATATCAGGAATTATTGACCAAGAGAGAAAGTCAAAAAAAATAAAACCAAAAATAATATTGTAATTGAGAACTATCAATAAAATTAGAAATTATGAAAGGTAAAATATTTAAGCTTACATATATTGCTTCTTTTATTACTTCATTATTAATTAGTATTAATTGTGGGGCTCAAGAAATCGATGTAAGTAATTACAGAATGCTCTATAATTTTAGTACGGTAAAACAGCATGACAATTCTCGTGTGTTGGAAGTTAGTTTTATTGCCAGAAATAAAAAAAGTAAAAAAGATAAAATCCCGGTATTTGATGCTGAAATAGATTTCTTTAATATTTTAAATGACAAAGAAGTTTTATTAGGCACATCAAAAACTTCCAAAGAAGGCATTGCTCAATTAACACTTCCTGAAAATCAATCTTATTTAACTGATGAAGAAGGATATTTTAATTTTAAAGCAGTTTTTGAAGGAACTGCCGGATTAGATGGAGAAGAAGAAGAATTAGCCATAAAAGATATTTTTATTGAATTATATTTATCTGAAATTGACAGTGTAAAAACAGTTCTTGTTAAAGCTTTTACAATTGATAGTCTTAGAGTTGAAACTCCGGTAGAAGAAGTAGATATTATTATATCTATTGGAGGTATGTTATCCAAAATGACATTGGAAGAAGGATATATTGAAAACGGCGAATACGAATTTGAGTTCCCTACAGATATTCCTGGTGATGTAAATGGGGATTTAACTGTTTATTCAATAATTGACGATCACAAAGAATTTGGGAATGTAAATAAAAAGGAAACTATTAATTGGGGAGTATTTCATAAGCAAGATAAGAAAGAAAATAATAAGTTATGGTCTGATGCAGCTCCCATATGGATGTATGTGGTTTTAACATTTATGTTAGTTGGTGTATGGGCAAACTACATATACACAATTATAAATTTATTTAAAATTAAAAAAGAAGGTGTCAATTTAGAATTAGAATCAAAAGTATGAACGATTTATTATATATTCAAAAAAGGTATGAAATAGTATAAAAAATATTTAAAAATAAATTAAACAAATGAAATTATGAAAACATTAAAAATTTTGCTCATCATTGGGATAGTCAGTTTTGGACTTTATTCATTCGACCTATACGTTCAGGAAGAATGGGATATTCCAGAAAAATACATAAAAATGAAAAATCCTACCTATGCCAATAAGGAGAATTTGGCTATTGGTAAGGCGTTATATTCAAAACATTGCAAGTCATGTCACGGGAAAACTGGTATTGGAGACGGGCCAAAAGCTGATGAATTTGATATCGATATTGGAGATTTCTCATCTAAAGAATTCCATGAACAAACCGAAGGAGAAATATTTTACAAAAGCTATATTGGGAGAGATGATATGCCAAATTATGAAAAGAAAATACCTGATCCAGAGGATATGTGGTTTATAGTAAATCACATAAAAACACTTGAAGAGTATTTAAAAACAATAGATAAATAATAGAAAAGTAATATTTACTGTGCTTATAAAAAAACCGAACAAATTGTTCGGTTTTTTTATGTAAGATAATTAAAGGTTGCATCAAAATTAACTTATGTAACTAGTGTTACAAAACATGATATATGTCATTAAATACCTTATAATTACATTTTATCTTTGAGCCCAACGTTTATCACTTTCAATTCAATTTTTTAAAACAAGGCTATGGAAAATAAAAACTCCAAAACTGATTCTAGAAGGCAATTCATAAAAAAAATTTCTACAGGTAGTATCATTGCCGCATCTGGATTAGCCTTAAGCTCTCTTTCTTCTTGTAAAGAAACTTCTCAAGAAAAAACTACTTTATTAACAACAGATGGAAAATTAGTTCAAGTTCCAAATTCGGAAATAGGGGAATTAGAACATCAACATATCACTCCAGAAGAATCACGACAAGGTATACCAGGAAAAAAATGGGTTATGGTTGTAGATTTAGGCAAATGTAAAAACGCAAAAAAATGTATTGAAGCTTGTGATAAACATCATAACTTAACACCAGACCGACCATATATTAAGGTGCTTGAAATGAAGGACAATGAAAAGTCATCTCCATATTGGATGCCTAAAAAATGCTTCCAGTGCGACAATCCTCCATGCGTAAAAGTTTGTCCGGTTGGTGCCACTTATAAACGTACAGATGGTATTGTTCTTATAGATAATGAACGTTGTATTGGTTGTCGGTTCTGTATGGCAGCCTGTCCTTATTCTGCAAGAGTATTTAACTGGGGAAGCTCACCAGACCAAGAAGTTACAACAGCGTACTCACCTGAAACCAGTATTCCAAGTAAAATTGGTACAGTTGGAAAATGTGACTTCTGTCCAGATATGCTTCGAAAAAATAAGCTTCCTCATTGTGTTCCTTCCTGTCCAAATGGGGTTATTTATTTTGGAGACGAAATCGATGACACTGTAACTAACGGTGAAGAAACTGTGCGATTAAGTACACTCTTACGAGACAAAGCAGGCTACCGTTATATGGAAGAATTAGGTACAAAACCACGTGTTTATTACCTACCGCCTGTTGATAGACTCTTTCCTTTTGAAAAGAGCACTGAAGAAAATAGCGAGTCATGAGAAAAGTAATCAATAAACAGCAGACATATAGAACAAAAAGAGGGAAAGCTTTATTAGGTCATATAGTAAATACATCTTTAAAATATAAATTGTGGATTGCGTTTCTACTTCTCATTATTGTTATAGGCGGATATGCTTATTATAGACAGTTAAAGTTTGGACTCATTGTAACTGCAATGAGAGATTATACTTCTTGGGGCATTTACATTTCTAATTTTGTTTTTTTTGTTGCTATAAGCTTGGTAGGATCATTAATCAGTTCCGTATTAAAACTTAGTAAAAATGAGTGGTCCAGACCTTTAACGAGAATATCTGAAATTATTGCGATAGCTGCTATTATTTGTGCAGCAGTAATTATTATAGTTGATATGGGTCGCCCTGACCGTTTTTTCTACGTTATTACGCATTTAAGAATTCAATCTCCTATTATTTGGGATGTCATTATTATTTCTACCTATTTAGTAATAAGTTTATTATTACTCTACCTTTCTTTACTTCCAGATATTGCACTTTGTCGCGATCGGCTAACAGCTATTCCAAAATGGAAAAAAATGTTATATCGATTTATGGCTATTAATTGGAATAATCATCCCAAACAAGTAGTAATGCTTCAAAAAGTGAGTAGAATATTAGCAATTACGGTACTACCTGTTGCATTTGCAATCCATACAGTTACCTCTTGGTTATTTGCCACAACCTGGCGTCCAGGATGGGATAGTACCAACTTGGGACCTTATTTTGTTTCAGGTGCTTTTATGGCAGGAGCTGCCGTAATTATTTTTACAATGTATTTAATTAGAATCCATTTAAAACTTAAAAAATATATTACAGAAATTCATTTTGAAAAAATGGGCAAGCTTTTAGTGTTATTATCACTTATATACCTTTACTTTAATATTAACGAATACCTAGGACCTGCGTTTAAAATGGTTGGTGTCGAAGGAGAACATATCACAGAATTATTTACAGGAAAATATGCTCCTATGTATTGGTTTGTTCAGATAGGAGGACTTATTTTACCAATTATTTTACTAATATTTAGACCATTTCGTAAACCTTTACCAATATTTATTATATCGTTATTTGTGATTTTAGGTGCATGGTTGAAACGATTTTTAATTGTAATTCCATCACTACAACACCCTTATTTACCTATTCAAGGTGTTGACGAATCTTATTTACATTACATTCCTACTTGGGAAGAATGGGCTATAACAATGTCTTCTTTTGCTTGGTTATTGTTAATTATTACAGTTCTTATTAAATTATTTCCTGTAATCCCTATTCTAAAAGCTAAACTTGATTCTGAAACTATCGTTAAACTAAATATTTTTAAAAATGAGAAATCATAATTATTTAAATATGCAAGTTTTAAAAGTCTTTATCCTTTTGGGTATAGTTTGTCTCAATAACTCCATAATTTATGGACAAGATTCGATGGAAGACGCCATAGTATCCCTTTCTTTTTTGGAAGAAAATGAAAGTAAAATCATCGTTACAAAAGCAGTAGATCAATCAGGATTACCTATTGAAGATCTCGAATTATATTATTATGTTAAAAGAACCTTCAGTTTATTACCTATAGGAGATCCTTTTAATGCCACAGATGAAAATGGGATTATAGAAGTTGAATTTCCAAACGATCTTCCAGGAGATACAGAAGGAAATGTTATTATAGTTGTAAAAATAATTGAATCAGATTTATATAACGACCTTACTCTTGAAACAACTAAAAACTGGGGATTACTAGTTCAATTGCCAGATCAAAAGGTTGAAAAAAGATCATTATGGGCTGCTGCTGCTAATGCGCCAATAAGTTTAATTTTGACTGTTAGCGTAATGATTATATCAGTATGGTATATAATTTGTTATATCCTTTTTAAACTTTATAAAATCAGTAAAATAAAACCTTTAAAACCTTAAATTATCTAATCATGAAAAAGCAATTATTAATAATAAGTCTCATAATTATTGGAAGTGTAACGTTTTTATCGTTAAGCACGAATGATATTTTACAAGAACCTTGGAAAGTACCCTCCAAATACGAAAAAATGAAAAACCCATATGCAACAGTATCAGATGATGATAGGATTGGACGTATACTTTATAGTAAACATTGTAAATCTTGTCATGGAACTAAAGGGAAGGGTGATGGAAAGAAAGCAGGGAGTGTAGATACGCCTATTGGTGATTTTACTGATGGTTCTGTTAAAAAACAAACAGATGGTGCTCTATATTATAAATCTTTTACTGGAAGAGATGACATGCCAGGTTTTGAGAAGAAAATTAAAGATGATGAAGAACGATGGCTTATTATTAATTACATAAGAACTTTACAAAAGTAGAGGAATTAAAAAAATAAAACTTATAATTGAGAATTAGAAAAATATAGTATCTTTGCGCTCTCATTAATAACAGAGGTCGAGTACCTCACTAATTAATTTTTATGGCAGTTAAATTAAGACTACAAAGACACGGTAAAAAAGGAAAACCTTTTTACTGGATTGTTGCAGCAGATGCAAGATCAAAAAGAGATGGTAAATACTTAGAAAAACTTGGCATTTACGATCCAAACAAAAATCCAGCGATTATAGATTTAAATGTAGATGGTGCTGTTAAATGGCTTCAAAATGGAGCACAACCAACAGATACGGCAAGAGCAATTTTATCTTATAAAGGAGTAATGCTAAAGCATCATTTAACTGGTGGAGTTATAAAAGGTGCTTTAACAGAAGAAGAAGCAGAAAAAAAACTTCAAGCTTGGTTAGACGAAAAAGCAGCTAAAGTTGATGCTAAAAAAGATGGTTTAGCAAAAGCTAATGCAGATCAAAAAGCAAAAGCTTTAGAAGCAGAAAAGGAAGTAAACGCAGCAAGAACAGCAGTTCCTGTTGAAGAGGAAGTAGTTGTAGAAGGCACCACAACCGAAGAAATTACTGTTGAAGAAGATACAACTGAATCTGTTTCTGAAGAGCCAAAAACAGAAGAGGTTGCTGAAGAAGTAAAAGCTTCAAACGAAGAAGAATAAAAGAATTATTTTTTATACTTTATAAAACCTGATAATTTAATTGTCAGGTTTTTTTATTTTTATATCATGCAAAAAGATAATTGTTTCTATTTAGGTAAAATTGTAAAAAAGTACAGCTTTAAAGGCGAGGTTCTGGTAAAATTAGATACAGACCAGCCAGAGATTTATAATAAGTTAGACGCTGTTTTTATAGAGCTCAAAAATAAATTAATTCCATTTTTTATAGAACGCTCTCAATTACATAAATCTAAATTACTCCGAATTAAGTTTGAAGATGTAACTACCGAAGAAGATGCAGATGCTATTATGAAAACTGAACTTTACTTACCTCTTGAATTACTTCCAAAACTAGAAGGGAATAAATTTTACTTTCATGAAGTTATTGGGTTTAATGTTAAAGATGTAAATTTTGGCAGTGTAGGAGTAATTAAAGGGATTAACGATATAACATCTCAAGCCTTATTTGAAATTGATAGAGACGGCATTGAGATTTTAATACCACTAAACGATGCTTTTATAAAAGAAGTAAACAGAGAAAATAAAACGATTGTTGTTGAAACGCCTGAAGGGCTAATTCAATTGTATGTTCAATAAATTCCAAAAAATAAAATAACAAATTCCAATAGTTATGGAAAATAAAAAAGTTTATGATTTAGAAGAGAGAACTTATTTGTTTGCTAAAAATTGTAGAATTTTAGTTCAAACATTTCCAAAAACTTTATCAAATATTGAAGATTGTAAACAATTAGTGCGTTCTTCAGGTTCTGTTGCAGCAAATTATATTGAAGCGAATGAAAAACTTGGAGACAAAGATTTTAAATTTAGACTTAAAATTTCAAGAAAAGAAGCTAAAGAATCTGTATTATGGTTAAAGCTTCTCAAAGACTTAAACATTAAGTTAGAATCTGAATTAACTCAACTCTTAGATGAAGCAGAAGAATTACGTAAAATTTTATCGTCAATAATTAATAAAATCTAGTCCCTTTTTGGGTTTTGGAATTTAAAAATTGGAATTTATTTTGAAACCATTCAAATTCAAACAATTCACAATTCATCAAGATAAATGTGCTATGAAAATTGGTACAGATGCTGTTTTGCTTGGCGCTTGGGCAAACATAGAGCATAATCCAAAATCTGTTTTAGATATTGGTTCAGGAACTGGAGTTATAGCATTAATGTTGGCTCAACGAAGTTCAGCCCAATTAATTGATGTTATAGAAATAGATGATGATGCTTACGAACAATGTGTGGATAATTTTGAAAATTCAACATGGAGCGACAGACTCTTTTGCTACCATGCCTCATTACAAGAATTTGTAGATGAGGCTGAAGATAAATACGATTTGATAATTTCTAATCCTCCATTTTATTCTAGCGATTACAAAAGTAATAATAACCAGAGGAATTTAGCTCGATTTGAAGATTCTTTACCGTTTGACCATCTTATTGAAAGTGCTTCGAAATTATTATCAGATGACGGAAAATTTGCTGTTATCCTGCCTTTTCAAGAGGAAGAAAAGCTAATAGCTTTAGCTTCAGAAGTAAACTTATTGCCAAATAGCGTTTTAAGAGTAAAAGGCAATCCTAATACTGAATTAAAGCGAAGTTTATTAGAATTTTCTTTCCGTAAAAAAGAAATAAAAATAGATAAGCTTATTATTGAAACATCTAGACATCAATACACTAAAGAGTATATTAATCTCACCAAAGATTTTTATTTAAAAATGTAATTAATAAGACCTCAACAAAGGTCTGGTCAAGCAGGTTGGTCCTCCACCTCCTTTTATGCTAATCTCGTTCCCTTTATAAACCGTTATCTTACAACCAGCAACTTCTAATCGCTCTTGAGTAATTGGGTTTCCGTTAACCATAATGCATTGGCTAGGTGCAACAGCCAAAACATTGCAACCCATAGATTCAAATTCTTCTTCAGGAACCTCAACAAACTTAAATCCTCTATTAAGAAGCTCGTTTCTAAATTTAATTGGCATTAATGGCGAATATACAACTGCTAAATTTTTATCAATTGGACTAAAAATTGACATTAAATGGAACACGTCTTGTTTTCCCTTATAATGAGGCAATTCGGCAACTACAATTTCTATTCCTTTAGGTTCTAGCAGTTCTTTTAATTGAGCAATACCTTCATGGTTAGTTCTATATGTATGACCAACAGCTAGTGTTTTTTCGTCTAACCAAGCCACATCACCTCCTTCAAGTGTGCCAGGATGTACTATTTCTCCTAGAATTCCAATATCATTTTTAATAAAAACTTGTTTTTGAGATTGTGGTTCATTAATCCTTCCTTCCTTGCCCATATTACAAATTATCATTCCAAAATCGCTAGCTATTGATGCATCACGACAGTAAATGGAATCAATTGTAACGGTATCGTCAAAGGGGAAAAAATTGATTTCAGTTTCTCCTAAAGACTCTATGAAATTTTTATATTCATCAATAGACAAATCAAAATCTGGTTGAGATAAATAATTTAATTCGCTCCATTGTTCACTTAAATGGCTATAAGAAACGAATGCATTTTCAACAGGTTTTAGATAAACCGATTGAAGTTTTAAATATTCCGAATGATGAGTTAGTTTCATTTATTTCTCTCTTTTATTCCATTGCATTAAAACGTAGAATGGTATACCAGCCAATAATAATAAAAATCCATAAAAAACTGTATCAGACGGTGTTCCAAAAATCGCCCAAAGAGAATAGGCAAATCCTAAAGAACCCAATAAGAAAGTTTTCAGAACATTATTAAAATGTAATTTCTTTTCGATAATTACTATTACATAAGCGGCCGCCACAAAAATATAAGGTACTAATACAGATAAAACCGTTAAATCGACAATAAATTTAAATTGTTTGATTAAACTATCTGATAGATTCATAAATAGTAATACAGACGTTAATGCACTACCTATTAATACGCCTAAATAGGGAACACCATTTTTATTTTCACGTTTAAAAATTCGAGGAAACATATTATCTTGGGCTGCAGCCATGGGTAATTGTCCCGACAGTAATATCCAACCATTTAAACATCCAATAGCCGAAATAGCAGCACCTGTAGCCACAAAATATCCAACATAATCACCGCCGATTATTTTTCCAGCTTCAGCAAATGGTGCTGGAGAGTCCTTTAAAACATCCATTGGCAGTATTCCAAATAACACAACAGTGCCAAATATGTATACAAAAGTTGTAATAATTGTACCAAGCATAGTGGCTTTTGGAATTGTCTTTTCTGGGTTGTCAATATTTCCTGCTGG
>Ga0164320_10000072_pt1 | contig 26141 bp, 21 predicted proteins | sample GuaBasSediGuay11_FD_113736 | JGI IMG/M metagenome (GOLD analysis project Ga0164320, IMG submission 113736) | Subseafloor sediment microbial communities from Guaymas Basin, Gulf of California, Mexico - Guay11, Core 4567-28, 0-3 cm | ecosystem: Environmental > Aquatic > Marine > Hydrothermal...
CAAACTCATGCAACATCCAGTTCGTAAGTTCTGCAATCGATTCATCGTCCAGCGGCGCCATGGCGACGCCCGGCACGCGTATCAGGTATTCGCGTCCGCCGGGAACCCACAGGAATTTGGAGACGGTTCCGCTCAACGCAGGAACCTCGACGCCAGTTGCGCCGCCGTCTGCGCGATGGCAGCCCTGGCAATTGAGCATCCAGGCTACCTTGGTGTCGTGCCCCAATTCCGCGGCTGTACTCACGCCGGGAGCAAAAATCAGCAGGGCAGCAAATGCACGAATCAATTTTTCACTCCGATGATTACGGCAGTAGAACAATTGTATATAGAGCTTTTCGTCCCGAGGCACCAGTTCAGATCATTGTTGGATTGCGGGCGATAAGCCGGGCGATCTCCTTCGTTGCGGTTACACAGGCATCTGCCGCAACTGGATTTGCCACAGCAGTCGTTGTAGGAGATTACGTACTGTCGTTCATCGGCCGGATTAAAGCACGTGCCGATCCAGGTAACCGGTGACATTTCGGTGCCGGTCGGGCACGAATTCGCAGTTCCGCCACAACAACTACAGAGAACGCCATCGCTCGCACAATATCTCCCATAATCGCACTGGGTCGGCTCACCCGGGTCCTGTGGGTCTCCGGTGGATTGTGGTGCTCCCTCGGCATTCGCCCTGGCTATGGGAAGCAGTGGCAGCGTCGGGGCGCCTACGAGAGCCGCACCAAGTTTGCTCAGGAAACTGCGACGTGATGTCCGTTGCGCAATTCCACGGCTTGCTTGTTCGCTGATTTTGTCGATAAATTTCATGCGGAATTCTCTGCGAGCGTCAGTTCGCGTACAGAACAAACGGGAAAGCGCCAATGCCAAGGGTGATAGTGCGTAAATGCTCTCCTGATAGTGGATCGAACACGTCGAGTGACATGTTTTCGTTCGTTACAACCAGATAAGCAGGATCGCTGCGTGTAACGGTGATGGACAAGCCGCCATCGTGTAATTCAATTCGCCTTTTCAGCCGTTTCACGTCTGGGTCAAGAACCCAAACCTCTGATCCTCCGGATTTGTGCGAACCTTCTTCACCATTCACCTGCATCACGACAAATAATTCACGGTCGCTGGCCGCAATTACCTGCCAGCCCGATGGCCGCCAGTTATCGTCCTGCAGTTCGTCTGGCACAAACTGCCAATCGGTGAGGATGTCCGGTGTGTTGCCGCTGAAATCGACCGGCTGTATGCGCCCCTGGTAACTGGGGAAATAAGTAATGCCTTGTAATTCAGCGTTCTTGATAAAAATCGGGTCCGCGTCGATGTCTATGAACGGTTCTGTACGCTCGGAAGACTGCACTGACCCATCACTGTTCAACATATGCGTGACCATCGATCCATCGGCGCAAATTGTCGAGAAACCGCGCTCGCCGGTCGGAAAAACAAAATTGCAACCCGGTAGGGGAATTTCACCCAGAACCGTGCGTGCAGGAATGTCCACGATTGTGACGGAGGAGGCCGGTGTAAAATTCATAACCAGGCCGATGCGTTCATCGTCCGTGAGTTGAAACGAGTTCGGTTGGGTTACGACTTGTTGCCGTTTGGCCGGCAATACGATTTCATCGATGGGTAGCAACGTGCTTTTGTCAAAAATGATGAGAGCATCAGTACGCTCACCATAGGTTCGACGAGATAAAAAAGTCTGGCCTGTGTACAACTCCGAATGCAGGCGCGATGGTTGAAACTGACCCATCATGCCGGCACCGATCATGCCTTTGAAATTTCGTGTTTCTGCCGCGACGTCGACAATCAAAACTTTTCCGTCAAGCAGGCTGTTGAAATTCAGGTCGTGGGCAAAAATCCAGGTGTCAGGATAAGTAGCGGGCAGGGATTCAACACTTGGAATGGCCTGGGTGGCAAGAGCATCCGGAAAGTCTGTAGGTTGCGAGCCGGCCTGACCTGCTGCGATCGCCTGTTTTGCGATCGAAAACGCAAGGCAGAGCATTAGAATTAATGACAAGCGACTGGCCGCAATCATTTTGTCGTACCCCCCCCCGTTGATCACTGGTACATTCGTGAAATAGGTTAAACGTCCTAATTAGTGTTATTGTCCTAAAAATACGCCAACCAACTCCATGCTGTCAAATACTGGCGGCGGAGCGGGTGAAAATGCCACGATGAGGCCCGAAATTGCGGGAACTTGCCAGTAAAACCAGGCCCGGGACCGCGGTGTCCGAGAAAGGCGGCCAACGCATCGATCAGATCATTCGCGCTGCACGAGACACTTTGATTCATCGCGGATATCACGGATTCACGATGCGTGGTGTGGCGGCCGAATGTGGTATTTCAGTAGGTAATCTCAACTATTACTATGCAAACAAGGCAGACTTGCTGGCTGATCTGCTGGACATAGCGCTGCAAGGATACATTGCAGGTTTCGATGCAATTCTGGCAGAGGCTGATCCCGCTTTGCCGGAAAAGGCGCTGGAGAAGGTCATGCGTTTTATCCTGGCTGATCTTGGCACTCAGGAAACGACCGTGTTTTTTCCAGAGCTTTGGGCGCTGGCAAATCACGATGCCGATGCCTCGAAAAGAATGCACGAAATGTACAAGAATTATCGTCGCGTATATGACCAGTTGATTCCAAGGATCAATCCTGAATTGTCACCGGCAGAGGTTCGGCAGCTGTCGTTGGTTATCTCGGCCTCGATAGAAGGGCACACAATGTTCTTAGGTTACAAAAAACCCTGGGCGAAGCACCGCCAGCATCTCGGTAACATCGTGGTTAAGGGATTGCTTGACCTGGTGCGCACGGTAACGTCTGAAGATATTGCGAATTTGCAGTCCGTTTAGCATTACCCGCTGGTCAGCGTGAATTGTCCCATTCCTTATCGCGTAACTCTTTGCGCTTGATTTTGCCACTGACTGTTTTCGGTAACGCGCTCACGAACTCGATCTTGCGTGGATATTTGTACGGTGCAGTTACAGATTTAACGTGATTCTGTAGCTCCAGCGTTAGCGCATCGTCTCCCTCACAATCCTCAGCCAGGACGATTAGTGCTTTGACGATTTCGCCGCGTGTCTCGTCAGGACTTGAGACGACCGCCGACTCCACAACGGCAGGGTGTTCCAGCAACGCACTCTCGACCTCAAAAGGCCCAATGCGATACCCGGCGGATAAGATGACATCATCAGCACGACCGACAAACCAGAAATATCCGTCATCGTCGATAAAGGCCCTATCACCGGTGATATACCAGTCGCCGCGAAACGTGGCGGCCGTCAGATCCGCAGCGTTTCTGTATTCCTTGAACAGGCCCAGTGGTCTGTTCGGCCTCACCCTTAGTGCGATGTCCCCTTCCTGGTTGGGCGGTACTTCATTGCCCTGGTCGTCGATGATTGCCAGATCAATACTTGGCGCCGGCTTACCCATGGAGCCGAGCTTTGCTTCCATGCACAGGAAATTCCCGCAAAGCAAGACTGTCTCGGTCTGGCCGTATCCGTCCAGTACCGTGACGTCAGTTGCAGATCGCCAGCTTTCGATGACCTCCGGATTCAAGGGCTCACCGGCAGCAACGCAATGCCGCAGTGATGAAAGATCGTATTGGGAAAGATCCTCCTGCACCAGCATGCGGTAGATCGTCGGTGCGCCGCACATGGTTGTAATTGGCAGGCGAGCTAAAAGCTGCAGAGTCCGTACCGGTTTGAAGTCTGCTTCGTCAACAAAAATGCAGGAGCCGCAAATAAATGGCCCGAAATAGCTGCTCCACGCTGCTTTGGCCCATCCTGTATCGCTGATATTCCAGTGCAGGTCGCCAGGCTGTTGATCCAGCCAGTATTTTCCGGTTGTGGTGTGGGCTATGCCATTGGATGCCTGTGTATGAATTGTCATCTTTGGTTTGCCGGTTGTTCCGGATGTGAAGAAACAAAACGCCTCCGCGTCAGCGTCGGTATCAACTGTCTCCGTTCCATCGGTCTCGCTTTTCAACAAGTCTGAGTAAGCCAGCCAACCATCGCCGGTTCCTCCGACGAGGATCTGCAATTTCAGTCCAGGGCAATTGTTGACAGCTTCAATTTTTGCCCGGTTCGCCTCGTCGGTGATAACGCAAGACACGCCTGCTTCCTGAATACGGTATTCGAGGTCAGCACTCGATAATTGCGGCGTCCCCGGCGATATAACCGCGCCCATGCGCAGGCAGGCAGTTACCGTTTCCCACCATTGCAGCTTTCTGCCGAGCAAGACAATAACGGTGTCGCCAGGTTTGACGCCATTGCTTAATAGCCCGGCTGCCAGTCGTTTGGATGTGTCGGCCAACTGCCTGTAGCTGACAACCGTTGGTTGATCTGCGTCCGTGCCTAGCCACTGGATAGCGTTCGCCGACGTTTCGGCCCAGGAATCGATCACATCACGGGCAAAATTGAATTTTGTTGGGATGTTATGAGAGAAATCCCGAACGGCTTGTTCGTAATCCGTCATATTTGGTGACATACCTATGCCTCTTTATTGTATTTGTGTGCCATATCTGCGCTTTCTAACGATTCTGTTTGTGGAGCGATCGGCTGCTCGTGTTGACAAAAACGTGGTTACGGATGCATGGTTATTTCCGATCGATCGCGTTCAATCAAGTTGTGGGCGGCGGAGCTTAGCAAAGGATTTTTGATGAATTCAAGCAGTTATGTCTGTGGTCTAGCCTCTGAACCGCTCTTGTATAAGACCATAGGGCAAGCTCTGGAAGACACTGCGCGCGCGCATCCCGACAACGAAGCCCTGGTCGATTGTAAGCAGAATATTCGATTAACTTACGCCCAACTTGATCAGGCCGTCAACAATGTTGCCGGTAATTTACATTCACTGGGTGTGGTGAAAGGTGATCGTGTCGGCATCTGGTCACCGAACAAAGCGCAGTGGGTACTGACCCAGCTGGCGTGCGCAAGAATCGGTGCTGTGCTCGTCACAATTAATCCCGCATATCGCTTATCCGAGCTCGAATATGTTCTGAACAAGGTGACCTGCAACACGCTGGTAGTTGCCGACAATTTCAAGACCAGTGACTACCTTGGGATGCTCGGTGACCTGGCTCCAGAAATCAGCGCAAGCAAACCAGGCGATCTTCAGGCAGCGAAAATTCCCGCTTTGCGAAACATTATTCACCTTGGTCAGGACGAAGTGCCGGGCATGTTCCGCTTTTCCGAAATTGAAAAGCCGGTCAGCGACGATGTTATCAGTGAGCTCGAGCAGATTGCACCGGAGCTCCAGCCCGATGATCCCATCAATATTCAATTCACGAGTGGCACCACCGGTTTTCCCAAGGGCGCGACACTGACACATTGCAATATTCTCAATAACGGCTATTTCGTCGCTGAGACGATGCAGTTTTCGGAGAAGGATCGACTTTGTATTCCTGTGCCCCTGTACCATTGCTTCGGCATGGTCATGGGCGTCCTGGGCTGTTTGACGCACGGCTCAACGATGGTATTTCCGGATGAGGCATTTGAGCCGGAAAGCGTTTTATCCGTTGTGCAATCTGAACGCTGTACTGCTTTATACGGCGTGCCGACAATGTTTATCGCTGAACTGGCGCACCCAAAATTCGCAGACTATGACTTAAGCTCGTTACGTACCGGCATCATGGCCGGCGCTACCTGCCCACGGACCACGATGGAAAGCGTAATGCAGGATATGCACATGTCTGACGTGACCATTGCCTATGGCATGACGGAAACCAGTCCCGTTAGTTTTCAGACCGGCGTAGGTGACCCAGTCGATAAACGCGTGGCGACGGTCGGGCGGGTTCATCCTCATGTCCAGGTCAAACTGATTGACGAAGAGGGCAGAGTCGTTGAAAAAGGGCAACAGGGGGAGCTTTGTACGCGCGGCTACTCGGTCATGCTTGGCTACTGGGGTGACGATGAACTGACTGCAGAATCCATCGATCATGCCGGATGGATGCATACAGGTGACCTTGCGGTAATGGACAGCGATGGTTATTGCGATATCGTTGGCCGGGTAAAAGACATGATAATTCGTGGCGGTGAAAACGTTTATCCGCGCGAAATCGAGGAATACCTGCTACGCCATCCCGGTGTCAAAGATGCCTCTGTGTTTGGTGTACCTGACGCAAAGTTCGGCGAACAGGTCGCCGTCTGGATAATGGCCAACGACGGTACAGAGGTTACGGAAGACAGCATCCGTGAGTACTGTGATGGCCAGATCGCACATTACAAGATTCCGCATTACGTTCGGTTCGTCGATGAATTTCCAATGACCGTTACCGGAAAGGTCCAGAAATTCGTCATGCGTGACCAGATGAGCGAAGAGCTTGGTCTGGACCAGGGTGATAGCTAAGCTTAGCAGGGGTGATTCACGTCGCCGCCGCTGGCATATATTGATTTCAGCATAGACAAGACCAATGGTCGGCATATACTGCGACAAAAGTCATCAACAACACAGCGTGATGCCATGAAAAAATTATTGCTTGTTCTTTTTTTGTATTCCGTGACGGCGTTCGGCGAGATTCAGCCGGAACAAATCGGAGTAATCCAGACGCTACCGGAAATCTATCCGGCCCACTGGATTATCGCCCAGGATGCATCGTTCTTTCACATGAACGATGGCAAGTTCATGGTCCTGGATGCGGATTCCGATGACCCGGCGGTCCGCTACAAAGGAATGTTCAACGGGGCGTTCATCGCGCAGTTCTACCAGGCGAGAACGAAACCTGAGATGTACGTCGCAGAGACTTTCCGCGCCCGCGGTACGCGTGGAGAACGAACCGACGTGCTGACGATCTACGACAAAAGGACGCTCGCGCCGATCGGAGAAGTGGTGATTCCACCAAAACGGGCCAGTGAGATGCCGTTGCATTACAACCTGCAACTTTTGGATAACGAATCATTAGCCCTTGTTTATAACTTCACACCTGCGACATCTGTCTCGGTGGTGGATCTTGTAAATCGTGAGTTTCTAACGGAAATTCCTATTCCCGGATGCTCGCTGGTATATCCAATGGGCGGGCGGGCATTTGCGTCACTGTGTGCAGATGGCTCGATTCTAAGCGTTACACTCGACGAAAATGGGCAACAGGTCTCTGCAAACCGAAGCGAGAAGTTTTTCGATGCTAATGACGATCCGCTGATCGAAAAAGCGGCAGTGATTGATGGCATCGGATATTTTCCAACCTTTCAGGGCAATGTCGTTTCAATCGACCTTAGCGGATCCACAGCGGTCGTTGGCGATTCCTGGCCTCTCGTCGGTGAGATAGATAAGGGCTGGCTACCTGGCGGATTGCAGTTGACGGCAAGCGACTCAGCGGGTCACTTGTATGTGTTGATGCATAAGGACAGCTACGATGGCTCGCATAAAGACCCGGGCATCGAGGTTTGGGTCTTCGATACGGACGCCCGGCGTCGAATTGACCGCATCGAGCTGCAAATGCCTGCAATTTCAATCGAGGTGACGCGTGATGATGACCCGTTGCTGGTCACCACAAACGTCAACATGGAAATAGACGTCTATGCTGCAGGTGATGGCGAACACCTGCGAACCATTGGCAATTTCGGTCAGGAGACGCCGTTACTTTTGCACGGCGCCCGCTAGCACCTACGAGGATTCAGACTAATGAAATGGCTTAATGGATGGCTTGATGACGTGACCGAGAATTCGACGCGTGGCATTGCGCAAAGAACGTCCCGGCGCGGATTTATAAGTAAGCTTGCCGGTGCAGTTGCAGGTGGTGCAGCTGCGATTCCTTTATTGCCGATTGCCCGGGGACAGGAAGCGGCTAACGCTTTTCCTGAAGAGGGGGGCGACCGGACCAGCTGCGACTACTGGCGCTATTGTGCGATCGATGGTTTTTTGTGCAGCTGCTGTGGCGGCTCCATGAATTCGTGCCCGCCCGGAACAGAGATGTCACCTATCACCTGGATCGGCACCTGTGAAAACCCGGTTGATGGCGTTAACTACATCATTTCCTACAACGACTGTTGCGGAAAATCGTCATGCGGCAATTGTCTTTGCCAACGCAACGAGGGCGATCGTCCGGTCTACAACCCACGAGCGTCGAACGACCTTAACTGGTGCCTTGGAACGAAAAGCAGCACTTACCATTGTTCTACAGCAATAGTCATTGGCACGGCGATAGACGAATGAGAATAATTTTCCTCGCGTTACTAATTGGTCCGTTGTCGATTTTGGTGATCGATAGATCTGCTGCAGATGAAAAAACTTACAGTGCTGATGCATTCGCCACATGTTCTGCCTGCCATATGCCAGATGGGGCTGGCATTCCCGGCGCATTTCCGCCTTTGAGAAATCGCCTCGCAGACATAGCAGGTCTGGACGGTGGTCGTGATTACCTGATTACGGCAGTGTCGTTTGGTTTGATGGGCACGATCGAAGTAGGCGGGATGCAATATTTTGGCGTGATGGCAGGCAACAGTGGCGCGATGACTGCGGAAGAAATCGCATCTGCGCTGAACTACTCGATTTTCGAACTTACCGACGACAAGGATGCAGCCAGCTCCGTTGCCGCATTCTCTGCTGAAGAAGTAAGCAGCTCCCAGTCAAAAGTATCGGCTGCCAGCCCGGCTGTTGCCGCAAAACTTCGCGAGAAAATGGTCGAGCAGCATGGTGACAAGTGGCCACAGTGATCCGAGTGGGTCTTTTGCTCGGCGCTTTATCTTTATCGCCACTGGCCGTCGCGGATGATCACCGGGCCCAGGTCAATTACATGATTCATTGCCAGGGATGCCATTTGCCTGATGCTGTCGGGTTTTCCGGAAGAGTGCCACGCATGAAAGATTTTGCGGGGTATTTCCTGCATTCCACGGCAGGGAGAGAGTTTCTGATTCGTGTGCCTGGCGTGTCTACCGCGTCGTTACCGGATGACGAAATTGCGGAATTAATTAACTGGCTTCTTACGACTTACAGCACTGCGCAATTACCTCAGGATTTCACGCCGTTTACAGAAACCGAGGTTGCACGACTGCGTGCCAGTCCTGAAGGCGACCCGGAAGCGACGCGCAGAATTATTCTCAATCAGATTGCCGCGAAATCCCCGTCGCTGGCGCAGCAAATAACCGCCGAAATCGACTGACTTGACCGGCAACGACACGCGAAATCGGTTCGAAAACAGCTTAAGCAGAGCGAAACAATAACGGGAGAAAATCGTGGTACGCCGAGTTCCTGAGCCAAATGAACTGGATCCAATCGAAACAGCGAGTATCGATGAACTTCGCAGCCTGCAGCTCGAGCGATTGCAGTGGACCTTGCAGCATACTTACAAAAACGTAGCTCCATATCGCGATAAGTGTGACAAGGCGGGCGTTGCGCCGGCTGATCTCAAATCGCTTGAAGATCTTTCATTATTTCCGTTCACGTTGAAAGACGATTTGCGACAAAGTTATCCGTTTGGCATGTTCGCGGTTCCGCAGGAGGATGTTGTTCGAATTCACGCTTCGAGCGGAACGACCGGCAAACCGACAGTTGTCGGCTACACGAAGAACGACGTAGATATGTGGGCAGACGTGGTCGCGCGTTCAATTCGCGCGGGTGGGGGAGAGCGCAGCGATACGATTCAGATTGCATACGGCTACGGCCTTTTTACCGGTGGACTGGGCGCGCACTACGGAGCAGAGAAGCTCGGTGCGATGGTTATCCCTATGTCGGGTGGGCAGACGCCAAAACAAGTGCAGCTTATTCAGGACTTTGAGCCCGACATAATCATGTGCACGCCCTCATACATGCTAAATATTGCTGATGAATTCGATCGGCAGGGTCTCGATCCTGCCGGTTCTTCACTCCAGGTAGGGATTTTCGGCGCCGAACCATGGGGTGAGCCGATGCGCAAGGAACTGGAGCGGCGCTGCGGCCTGGATGCAGTCGACATTTACGGCTTGTCCGAGGTAATTGGTCCGGGCGTTGCCAGTGAATGCATTGAAACAAAGGACGGGCCTGTGATCTGGGAGGATCATTTCTACCCGGAGATCGTCGATCCGGAGACCGGCGTGCCTCTGCCTGACGGCGAAATGGGCGAGCTCGTGTTTACTTCGCTGACCAAGGAGGCGCTGCCGATCATTCGTTATCGCACCCGCGACCTGACCAGGCTTTTGCCAGGCACGGCGCGGCCGATGCGACGCATCGAAAAAATAACAGGGCGCTGCGACGACATGTTGATCATCCGTGGTGTTAACGTTTTTCCGACCCAGATTGAGGAGCGTGTTTTAAGACAGCCGGGGCTGGCACCGCATTATCAATTACATATTTCACGACAGGGACAGCTGGACGTGCTCAGTGTGACAGTCGAGTTGACGATCGACGCAGCGTTAACAGATGCCGAGGTAATTGCCGGCCTGTTGAAGAAAGACATCAAGGACTTCGTGGGTGTCAGTGCGACTATCAACGTCGGCAAGCCGGGCGACGTGCCTCGCTCGGAAGGAAAAGCAGTGCGAGTAATAGACGAACGCTAGACGAACGATAGATTTAACTGAACTTAATCATTACTTCGGGTATTCCTAAAGCGCATTGATGGCATCTATCTTCCCCTGCAGGCGGGAGATTGTCTTCGTAACGTCAACAACAAAACGGCTGTGTGTACCGCGGCAAATTTTCTCGACTGCATCGTGCGCTTCGATGTTAAAGCTGATACTCCGACCTTCGGCCGCTGTTACGGTTACGGTTATGTCGACCCACGTACCAATGGGTGTAGCAGCGATATGCGCTACATCGATGTGTGTACCCACGGAATCCTCTCCCGCATCGATATGCTCAAGCAGCAGATCCCTGCAGGTGATCTCAATATCGCGTACGAGCTCGGGAGTGGCATAGACCCGGCCTTCATCGCCCATGAAGCTGATAGTGCGTGGTTCATCGACGAGGATGCGGGCCGTGGTGGTCAGGCCGGTTTCCAGATTTTGCTGCATGTCGAACTCCGTTTGCTTTGTTGTTAACAGCCAGGCTGTCCGCGTATCGGCGCAGCCGGTATGGAATATTCCGGTATGTAGGCGGCCCTTGTTACGAGGACAGCTTTGAACCGCCAGCCCGCCAGCGTAGCGGCAATTCCCGCCAGCGCAAGAAGCGGCGTGGCCGGGCCTGGCCAGACAAGATACAGGGCTATCAACACAGCGGGCAGCACATGCCCGAAATTCCGGAAATTGCGGCGCATTCCCAACAACGCTGACATTGTCGGTTGCGGTGCGGCGGAGCGAGCCAATGCCGAGACATAAGCGTGCCAGATAAATCCGCGACCGATCACCAGCGCCAGCGCCACGGGTGCAACAAACACTGGTACGGAGCCGGATATAGTCGTCAGCACGATATAAATTCCCATGCCTTCAGTCAGCCCGCTCATTGCCACAAGTGACATGGCCCTGGGCTCACGCCAGGCGGGGAGGCCGCGCGCTGAATGCAGAATCCTGACCTGGCAATACAGAAAAGCCAGTCCAAGGCAGGCTGTCACGAAAGCTGGCACGACCGGCGATGGAATGTTGATCGGCAATCTGAGGATTGGGTCAAACAGTACGGCGATGGCAGCGGCGGAGAATAGAAATAGCGCGACGATGCCTTCACGGGTCATCCATGAAGTTTGCGGACGAAACAGAAGGTTGAATGCGCGCCATGGCTTGCCGATTTCCAGCCAGACCATGAACAGTCCGCCCGCCACAAATGCAAGTCCGGTCAGAGCCGCTGCGAAGTAAGGATATCCGGTCAACAGGCCTACTGTTGCCCATATAAGAAGACTGCTGCCAGTGCCGCCGCCGATAAAGTTTAACGCTGCGCGGATGTCCCAAAACCGCTGTAGCCTCGATGCCGCACCCCATTGCACGGTTATGCCTCATCCCAGATGTAGTAGAAACCGGGGTTGGTCCCTTCTTCTTCTTTCAGTCGATAATGTTTGCTGTTGCGTAGCAAGGTGCTGACGTTGCTTTCCTGATCATCGATATCGCCAAACGTCATTGCCCCGGAGATACAGGAGTTAACGCAATGTGGTGTTGCTTCGGGATCTTTGCCCGGGGTCAGGCCATTGGCAACGCCTGCATCGATTTTCTCAGCACAGAAATTACATTTGTTAGCCACACCGAGGTACTTATTGTTGTAGTTGGTCTTCTCATCCTCCGTCGGCCTGTCACCGTAGGCATATTGTTCCTCATGCACGAGGTAACGTGCGCCATAGGGGCAGGCTACCGCGCAACTCGCGCAACCAATACAGATGTCGTAGTCGATATTAACGATGCCATCGTCGCGCTGCTGCGTGGCACCGGAGGGGCAGACGTCCAGACAAGGCGGATTGCTGCAATGTTGACAGCCGACCGGCATGAAAACGCGTTTGACGTCGGGGTACGTGCCGATTTCCATGTCCACGACGCGTCGCCATTGCACGCCAGGCGGTGTGCCGTTAGCCATCTTGCAGGCAGCAGTGCAGGTCTGGCAGCCGATACAGCGCCGCAGGTCAGCCACCATCACGTAGCGAGTCACGTCGCATCCCCCAGCGGCGTAACAGAAACGCGCACCATATCCGCACCGGATCCCGTCGCATCTGTGAGATCGAGAGACATCGGTGCAAGCTTGTTGAGACTGGGAAAATTCAGATCTTTGGCGTATGGCGTGGCCCAGTGGCCGAACTGCCCCGGCACAACCAGCGTGTCCGGGCGTACGCCTTCCGAGAGTGCGACCTGCCCCCGCGTATACGCAATTGGGGAACGCAGTTCGACCCGGTCATCCTGTTTGAGTCCCATCGCAGTCGCCGTTGCGGTGTTGATCAGGATCCGTCCGTGGCCGCGAACGTTCTGGCTGACCTCGTTCATCAGCTGGATAGAGACATTATTGCCGGATGCATACTGCATGCTCTTCGTGCTGATCAACCACAAAGGGAATTGTTTCGGGTCAGACCCCATTTTTTCGACGGCCCGGTCCCACGTATCGAGGACGTCGCACCAGTGCGGCAACGCCGCGTACTCCTTAAGCTGTTCGTCCCACCAATGAATGCCCTGTTCATGTAATCGATTGCCCAGTTCCTGGCCAACACGGAACAGGCGCTCCTGGTACGGTAATTCGAAACGTAAATCCTGCTCCACCATCGTGGGGTACAGGTACCAGTCAACCTGCTTGAATGGCACAACAAAAAATCCGTTTTCTTCGAACCATTCGAGCCCGTGAACATCATCGCCGTGCGAATACTTCGCCGTTGCCGCCTTGCACGAGCGATCCCAAATCTCTTTCACTTCATAAGCAGTTTCCGGCTGCAACGAGAAATCGTAATCATTGCCCTTGAGGGCCATGCCGCCGGCGCCGCGGTTGATCGCCTTGTTATATCCTTCGAGCAAGCCGCTGCGGCGGGCCAGTTCTGTCGCGATCCAGGTGAAATCGCGGGCCTCTCCACAGGGTTCCACAGCCGGCTGGCGAAGGACGACACCCTGGTGTTTCCAGAATTGTTCTACGAACTTGGTTCCGCCCATGCGAATGAGTTGCATACTCTCAAGGTCAGTCGCATCCGGCAGGAGAATGTCGGCCATATGATTGGATTCATCCGGCGTATAGGCGAAAGCGACAACGAATGGCATTTGCGCGACGCAATCAGCCATCTCCTCGGTATCGAAGAACGAAATGGACGGGTTGCTGCGGTAGATGAACCATAAGTCCGGATAGGTCGGTGCAGGCCAGTTATCCGGCGGATTGCGCGTAAACATCCAGGCGAGATGTGTCGGGCCGAGCGCCTGGCTCCAGCCGGAATTGCCGACGATGGGAACGAGTGTCTTGTGCGCATTGCGCCCGCTTGGCGTCGCTTCCCAGTTTTTTTTGTCGGTCGGGTTGAGGTTTGTCGCCATGAAGCCGTCATCACCCGGGGTGACACTCTTCAGTCGATTCGATTGCGGGCGGTTCAGTCGGGTCGACGTGCCGATCGTGCCGCCCGGTACTTCCAGCGCACCCACCAGCATGGCGAGAACGGTACGTGCCCAGACACAATCATAAGCTCCCCAGCCATTGTTAACGTTTTTGCCCAATGTAACGGCGACCGGTCGAAAGGGTAGTGTCTTGCCATCAATCTCGATGGTTTCGCCGATGCAGGCATGTTCCAGGTATTCTCGCGCAATGCGACGAATGGTTTCCGCCGGTACATCGCAGATAGCAGTGGCCCACTCCGGTGTGTGCGGGCCGAGGTGATCGACGAACTTCGTCATCACCGTTTCCGCGTCGACGTCAGCATAACTTGCAACGTCGTCGTCAGCACCGACATCGACGGCATGCTCAATCCTGAATCGCCCCTCGATCGCGGGCTCGGCGCCTGGGGTATCGAATGGAACGGCACTATCCGTCTTGAGATTCCAGACGAGCGGTTTACGTGTCTCGGTGTCGCGCAGGTACAGGCCGCGCGGACCAACCAGGTAGGGGCAAGCCGTCCGGTCGCGCAGAAAAGCCAGGTCGAGTTCGTCCCGTTTATGTTCGTGCAACATCGTGTGCAACAAAGCAAACATGAAGGCGTTATCGGTTTTCGGCTTTATCGGAATCCACTCGGAGGATGCTGCCGCGGTTATCGACATGTGTGGTTCAATATTGACGCGCTTGACGCCGCGCACCCTGGCGTCGGCATGACGGGTAACTGCACAGGTGCCGCCGGTGGCTTCCACGTTCGCGCCGAAAGATAGGATGTAGCGGGTGTGGGGCGTATCAGCGGATACGATGAAAGCACGATGCCAGTATTCGCCGTAAAGGTGCTCCGCGTGGACGCACTTGACGCCCTGCCCGGAGCCGAAACTGAAGTCTATCGGCCCCCACGCCGCCATGAATGCCGGAAAAGTCCCCATGTAACTCACCGGTGTGCCGCCCATGCCGAAGGTAGCAGCGACGCGCGGCAAACCCGCCTCATCAATAAGGCCCTTTTCCCGAATGGCCCTCAGTCGATCGCAAATAGTGTCCAGCGCCTCGTCCCAGGAAATTGGTACGAATCCGGGATCTTCGTTGCGTCCTTTTTTGGGATTGGTGCGCTTCATCGGCGTAAGCACACGATTGGGGTTATAGGTTTTCTGCACTGCGCCATAGGCTTTGACGCAACACCGGCCATTGGCAGGGTGAATGCCCTCGGCATCGAAGTTGGGCATGATCTCGCAGGCGACGCCGTCCTTCACTTTCACTTTCATCAGGCACGGGCCGGCAACGCAGTTATAACAATAGGACGGGACTGTTTTGACGTGATGACTTTGTTTCACATCGCTACCCTGAAAGTGCCTCTATTTGATATTAGCAGGTTCGTAACTCAATATGATACGTAATTATACCTAAATTGGAAAATTACGTGTCGTATTAGGAAGAGCGGTTGCCTTTGCTGATTCGAGACATCGCCCGCTGGGCGGGCTCCTACATAACTAATTAGAATTGTAGGAGCCCGCCCAGCGGGCGATGTCTCGAATCAGCAAAACATGCCTGAATATCGCGCCAATGCTTTATCCAACGACCGGTGAAATGGATATTGAGGAACACTAGTGACTGCCAGCTTATTATTAATGTCATGACCACCGGCAGTCTGAGCAGCAAGCAATGCTTCCACCGCATGATGCCGCCCGTCAATTATTCGACCGGGACAGCCGTTGATCTCTCTACCAGGCGCGCCCAGCTTCTATCCACGGCCGCCTGAACTTCTTCGAGTTCTTCGGCGCTCAGGTGCCGGTAACGTTTCTGCATAGTCAGGTAGTCCTGTACCGGTCGCGTCCTGTCAGCCTGGTTCAGCGTGTAGCGGTAACCGTCTTCCACCTCATAGAGTGGGAATACCCCGGTGTCCACCGCGAGTCTGGCCGAGGCAATTCCTGCATCGTCCGCTAATCCCCAGCCTGGCAGGCAGGGAATCAATATTGTGATAACACGCGTACCGCGAATGTTTTTCGCTTTCTCCACCTTGCGCACCAGATCGGCCAGGTGCGCCGGGGTGGCCGTTGCTGCGTATGGAATCTCGTGTGCAGCCATGATCTCGGTCAGGTTCTTCTTTTTCGAAGGCTTGCCCGCCGGAGTTGAACCCGTCGCCGCATACAACGGCGTGGCTGAACTCTTCTGCGCACCGGTATTCATATAACCCTCGTTATCGAAACAGAAGTAAATCATGTCCTCGTTACGTTCGACGGCCGAAGATAAAGCCTGAAAACCGATGTCGTAAGTCCCGCCATCACCTGCCATCACTATCACTGTAGTGTCGTGTTTACCCTTGGCGTCGAGAGCACGGCGTACGCCACTGGCGGCGGCGGCACTGGATTCCAGTGTCGTTTGATAGACCGGGATCTGCAGGGAATTACACGGTTGCGCCCCACAGATGATCGCCGTACACGACGGCGGCACGACGGCTATCGTATTTGGGCCCAGGGTATTGAGGATGTGGCGCATCGCCAGTGCCTCGACACAGCCGGGACAAGCCGCGTGTCCGGAATAGAACAGATTCCGATCTTCGATTTTCAGTAATTCCACGAGATCAGCCTGCCCATACCGAGTGGATTGCAGGTTCGCTTTGCTGAACCTGGTCGACAAATTCTTCGATCTTTCCGGGCGGCACATTGACACCACCCACGCCGGCCAGATAACCGTGGATGCGCGGCGCATCGGCCAGCCCGTAGAGCGCACCCTTCAGTTCCTGGTGCAGTACACCGCCAGTGCCTGGTGAACAATTACGGTCAAGGACCAGCACGTCGGGAATTCCTGCCAGTGCCTCGCGCAGGGCGTCAACGGGAAACGGACGGAAGAGTCTGACTTTCAGCAGTCCGACTGCACGTCCCCTGCTGCGCATCTCATCCACCGCGTGGCGCACAGTCCCGCACATACTGCCCATCGTTGTGATCACGAGTTCCGCGTCTTCGCAACGATATGCTTCGATGATGCCGTAGCCGCGGCCGACAAGGCGTTGCCATTCTGCGTCGCTTTCCTCTGCCACGGAGATCGCGCGTTCCATTGCCTTGCTGATGTCCTTGCGGTGCTGGCAGAACATTTCCTGGCTGACCACATTGCCGAGGGATTCACCCCGTTTTGGATCCAGGAAATGTTCCGGCTGGAATGGCGGCAGATATTGATCGACTGTTTCCTGGGCCGGCACGTCCACCGGTTCGAGTGCGTGCGATATATAGAATGCATCCTGGTTAATCAGCACGGGGTTTGTAACCTGTTCCGCAATTCTGAACGCCTGGATGACGGTGTCGAGAGATTCCTGGCCACTTTCCGAGTAAAACTGAATCCATCCGGTATCCCGCTGCGCCAGGCTATCTGTCTGATCGGGCCAGAACGCCCAGGGCGATGCGACGGTACGATTCACGTTGCACATCACAATCGGTGCCCGTGCGCCGGAAGCGTAATGCAGCATCTCATGCATGAGCAACAGCCCCTGGCAGGATGTGGCCGTAAAGACGCGCACACCAGTGAGCGAGGCACTGATACAAGCCGCCATCGCCGAATGCTCGGACTCCGGTGTCAGGATCTCGGTATCGAGTTTGCCGGCCGTCTGAAAATCGGTGAGTTTCTCAAGAATCGGTGTCTGCGGCGTAATGGGGTAGCAGGCCATAAATTTTGGCCGCGCCAGGCGGGCGCCCCAGGCGACGGCATGGTTGCCGGTCAGGAGTATTCTCGTGCCGGAATCAGTCATTGTGTTTCCTGCCGCATGATAATCGAACCGGTAGGGCACTCACTGACGCACAAACCGCAGCCCTTGCAGAAGTCACCGTCGACAGAGTAGCCATTGCCTTCCCTGGTGATCGCCATGTCGGGGCAGAAATAGAAGCAGTTGTCGCAGAATGTGCAGTTGCCGCAGCTGAAACAACGTTGTGCTTCTGCAAGCACCTCATCGACGGACAGCCCCAGCTCTACCTCGTCAAAAACGGCCTGTCGCTCGTTCGACGGTACGAGTTGCGGTTCCGCCCGGGAGACTCTCGGGTGGTAACTGGTATTGATCACGTCGATCGACACCTCCGGCTGTGGCAGAAGATCACGAGTTGGCGCCCCGGACTGCAAAAAGCGGTCAATCTCAGTCGCCGCCAGTTTGCCGGAGCCGAACGCCACCGTGACAAAGCGTTGTGTAGCAACCAGGTCACCGCCGGCAAAGAATCCATCACAACTGGTCTGCTGCCGTTCGTTGATGCGGACCAGTGCATCCTCAGTTTCGAGCAGATCCTGCAAACCGGAAATATCCGGATCCTGTCCGATGGCCGGCACGATGGTGTCCGCATTGACCGTGAAATCCGTAGCGGGGACAGGCGTAACGCTAAATTCTCCGCGCTCCGCCCCGGCTGCAAATTCGGCCTTGACACATGTGAGCTCCAAACCCTGTTGCGGGTGGTCCGCGATGGACTGGAGCATGGCACCATCGATTAGCGTAATGCCCTCGTCCTTAGCCTCCAGAACCTCGTCTCTTTGTGCGGGCATCAGTGGCTCGGTTTCCAATGCCAGCACCGTGACTTCTTTGCCAAGGCGCCTGGCGGTGCGCGCAACGTCCATTGCTGCACTGCCGCCGCCTATGACGACGATGCGAGCGCCACTTTGAGGATTAGCCCCGGCATTGGTTTGTTCGAGGTAGCTTGCGCTTTCGATCACCCAGGGTTGTGAGTAATCGAGTTGTGAAAGTCGCTTCGGCACTGTTGCGCCCGTCGCGATGTAGACTGCAGCGAACTCCGATCGCAGCTTCTCGAAGTCAGGCTGCGTGCTTATTCGTGTATTTGTCCTGACATTGACGCCGAGCTTGAGTATCCGCTGGATCTCTCCGTCGAGAATACTTTTGGGCAGCCGATAACGTGGAATGCCATAGCGCAATACACCGCCGAGTTCCGGCTGTGATTCAATCAGTGTGACCGCGTAGCCCAGACGGCGCAGGTGAAACGTCGCTGCCAGTCCCGCCGGGCCGCCGCCAACGATGGCGATTTGCTCTTCTTTTGAAACAGGTGCCTCCGGGAAAGACCAGTCTTCCTCGAGTGCCGTATCGCCGATAAAACGCTCGAGGTTGCGAATAGCAAGAGGCTCGTCGAGTTGACCTCGATTGCAGGGACTTTCGCAGGGTCGGTGACAAATTCGCCCGGTGACTGCCGGGAACGGGTTGTTGTCGATCAGAGTTAACCATGCATCGCGGAAATTTCGGTTTTCGATGTGACGAATCCAGACCGCGATGTTGCCGTCCACGGGGCAAGCGTTGTGACAGGGTGCCGGCGGATTCACATACTCAGGCAGCGCGAGCCGCCAACTGCCGGTCCTGACGACTTCGGTGGTCTGCGTAGTCCAGATGGCCGGTACCGGTTTGTTCATTTGGCTTCCGCCTTGCGGGAGAACTTATCCCCAACAAACTGGTGCCTTGCCATTTCAAACCCGGCCCTGCAAGCCGCAACATTCTCTTCCGGTTTCACGGGTGCCGCTGCGCGAATTGTTGAACTCATTGTGTCGACAGACGGCGAACCGAGCAGGCAGCAAAAAGCACCCAGCAGTGCGGAATTGACGAAACGTCCGAGATTGTTTTCCTGTGAAATGGCAACCGCGTCGATTGGAAAAACACGGTAGTCACCGGAACCCGAATGATCGTCTTGCGATCCGGATGAGTTAACTACGATCAGCGTATCCCGGTTCGCCCGACTCAGTATTAGCGCCTCCAGCAGACTGCTGTCGAAGCAGAGGATCCCACCAGCTTGCTCGATGTCGCAACGTAGCAGGATTGGCGCATCATCGACCCGGATCATGGAGTTCACCGGGGTCCCGCGACGTGCACCACCGTAAGTTGCAAAACCTTGTACGTGTTTCCCTTCCGCAAAAAAGGCTTGCACCAGCAGGTTGCCCGCGGTCTGAGCGCCTTGTCCGCCACGTCCCTGGATGATGATCTCAAGCATATTGTCCGTTACCGCCAGCCCGAATAATTAACGATTGTCGGCATGACCCGGTAACTGCAAACTACGTCACACGGTCGCCGAAGACATTAGAGTTATTGAATGCCCGTCGTCGGTCTACTAGGGATAATACTTAGCCAATACACCAACTTGCGGATATGCAGAGCGCAAAACCCTGTTGCAGTTTCGCGGCGATCGGCAGCTTCGTCAGGGATTGGCTAAAAGGTGCCGTTGCAATTCCAGGGACAGTTTACTTATCTGTTCGCTGTAGAATTAAGTAAACTGTCCCCGGATCCTGAAATATCGAGTGGGAGTGACATGAAACCAAACTTGACGACGCACAGATTTTTCATCGCGATTCCACTATGTATCTGGTTGTCTGCGGGAAGCGCGGCCGAGACAGGTGACGGTGGCGGCACACGCTACACCGGCGAGGGCTATGCCAGTCGCAGTCCGGCATTGGGCGTAAACGGTATGGCTGCGACATCGCACCCGGTCGCGTCTTCAATTGCGGTCGATATCCTTAAGAAGGGCGGTAGCGCGATAGACGCTGCAATCGCGGCGAATGCAATGCTCGCCCTGGTCGAGCCGCACATGTGCGGTATCGGTGGCGATCTTTTCGCGATTGTCTGGGACCCGAATACCGGCGAATTGCATGGTTACAATGGCAGTGGTCGCACGCCGCGAGGTTATACCTACGAAGCGATGCGCGCGGCGCTTGGCGACGAAGAACGAATTCCGCTATTCGGGCCAATGTCGGTGAGTGTTCCGGGTGCGATTGATGGCTGGTACGCGCTGCATGAGCGCTTTGGCAAACTGCCGATGTCCGAGTTGTTGCAGCCGACGATTGACTACGCAAAAGCCGGAATACCGATTACCGAGGTCGACGCAGCATTGTGGGCGGACGCGCTTGCTGATTTTGAGAATAGTGATTTGCCTGCGGACATGCTGGCGGAGTTGTATAGAACCTATCTTGTAGACGGTGAGCCGCCGCGTGCCGGGCAGGTTTTCAAGAACCCGGATCTTGCACGTAGTTATGAACGTCTTGCTGCGGGCGGACGCGAAAGTTTTTATCAGGGCGAGACGGCAAGACAAATCGCAGCGGCGGTGCAGAAGTCTGGTGGAGAGCTGCAGTTGAGCGACATTAGTGCGCACGCAGGCGAATGGGTGACGCCGGTGTCTGTCAGTTATCGTGGCTATGATGTGTACGAGCTACCGCCGAACGGTCAGGGGATAGCTGCCCTGCAGATGCTGACAATCCTCGAAGGTTATCCGCTCGGCGAAATGGGTCGCAATAATGCGGACTTCTGGCACCTGATGGTCGAGGCGACGAAGCTTGCCTACGAAGATCGTGCGAAATACTACGCCGATCCCGCGTTTGACCAGTCTGACGTTGACTGGCTGCTATCGCAGGAATATGCGAGCGAACGTCGGCAACTTATCAACATGCAAAAAGCAGCCCTGGATCAGTCAGCCGGATCACCGCCGCCACACGGCGACACGACCTATCTTTCTGTTGCAGACAGTGACGGCATGATGGTGTCGTTTATCCAGAGTAACTATTGGGAGTTCGGCAGTGGCATCGTTCCCGAGGGTCTGGGTTTTCCGTTGCAGAATCGGGGCTCTGCATTCACGATGGAGGAGGGGCACGCGAATGTTTATGCGCCAGGAAAACGACCGTTCCATACCATCATTCCCGGCATGCTGATGAAAAACGAACAACCGGTTATGGCTTTCGGCGTCATGGGCGGCTTTTTGCAACCGCAGGGACACGTACAGATCCTGGTAAATATCATTGACCTTGAAATGAACGTGCAGGAAGCAGGCGATGCCGCACGTTTTATTCATTCAGGCGATTCGCAACCCACCGGCACGACAATGACGGACGGTGGACGGTTACTGCTGGAGTCAGGCGTTAGTCCTGACGTGGTCGAAGAGCTCCGTCGCCGCGGTCACGTTGTAGATTATGGCGCCAGGCCATACATCGGCTCGGTTGGTGGCTACCAGGCCGTGTGGCGCGATCCCGAAACTGGCGTCTATCACGGCGCAACAGAAATGCGCTTCGATGGAGCGGCACTGGGCTACTAGTGTTGTCGAAACTGGTACGCCGAGCGGATCCTTCCTGTCGCTCGCCGCGCTATTGACTGGCGAAATACAGAATCCCGAGTGACCATTGCTGTCCCATAAACTCATGGCCAGCATTAAATTTGTGCTATCTCGGAAAATTGCGGCATCTTGCCGCGAATGCGCTTCATGGTCTCCAAACACGAGTTTATGGGACAGCAATGGGTTCGACCCCGGTTTATATTGAAACCAACAGACATGGAGCGGGTGAAGGGAATCGAACCCTCATTCTCAGCTTCCCAAGCAAAGCGTCGAGGCTCGCTCCACCTACCAGCCACCCATCGGGTCCCCAGATCAGCTTCATTGGCACCCCGGTATTCCGTGCTTGTAGTCACCTGACGGGTCCCCGGTCCACCTGACCGTAGGTCTACCTTATTTTCAGAGTCGATTAGGTTTCGACCGCAATGAGTTACCGAATTAACAGTACGCGTTGATTGACAGGATACAACCACTCGACACCGCGTTCGGTGACGATCGCATCATCTTCGAGCGGAATTCGTAACTTCTTTCCGCCCCATTCCGGGATCGCTGTGTAGGCGAACAACTCGATCGAGAAAAGGTTGGTTGGCTGGATCATGTAAGTCATCCGCTCGGGATTGAACCAGGCAATTGAGGGTCCCGTACCATGACCAAGATTACCGACGGAGTGGCATCCAATAATCACGTCGACGATGTCAGGATCATCGGTCGGTGAGTTGAACGTTTCCATTATTTTGAAGCCGGCAGCGTTAATTTCGTTATTCAGGATGGTGTACGTTTCACCGGCTGTGAGTCCTGCTTTTATGTTATTTTTCAGTATGTTGCGTACGGCGCGACCATTGTCGAAGGCTTTCTGGATGCTGTCCGGAAGACGGGTTTCACCCTCCTTCAGTACATAGGCGTGGCGCTTCATGTCAGTGTAAAAATTCAGATAGCCGACACCCCAGTCAATCGCCAGGAAATCACCGCGTTGAATGACATGGTCATTCGATAATGCGACGAATCCATCGGGACCGGTAATGTAGACCGATGGCATGCCAAAAGATGTACCGAGGTGATTTTCAAATTGTTGTTCACGCATCCACCAGGCAACATCGGCCAGTGTTGTCTTGCCCGGCGTGATGACTTCATTCGAGAATGCGCGTTCTGCAATATTGCGTGACATCTCACCGGCCCAGGCGAATGCGGCGATTTCAGATGCGACGCGGCGTGAGCGAAAATCCGACGTCAATTTTTCTGCAGAGACAAAACGCTCGGCGTACTTTTGCCCCAGGTCCCTGGTCAGCTTTTGAAAGTCGGTGTGGCTGAGTCCATCGGCGGCACCAATATGTTCTGCGAAGTTTAGTGCGATGGACTTCGGATCGCGTTCCTCGACAAACTCCCTGAGGTCAAAACTCTCCGTCATAATGTCGTATGCGCCATTGTCTTCAATCAGCGCGGTACCGATGCCGAGTGCCGCTCGTTCTATGCGCTCGCCGCCACGATCAGTAAATACGTAATAGCCATAGGAACTAACGTAACCCTTGCCGAAATCCTCGGTTAGCGGATCATCACGGCCTTCACGGCTAACTGTGATCCACATATCAACGTTGTTTTCGCGCATTACCTCGGGCAGGACGAGATCGAATTTCTCCTGCCGGATCTGATTCATTCTTTCCCAGCGGCGCTGCGCTTCGCCCGCAGCATTTGCGACGCCGGTAATGAGAATCACGAAGGCAAGTGCGGCCAGAACTTTCACGACGGCATTCTTCATGTTGCAGACCTTCTTGTTAGAACAGGCCTGTTATCCGCCTGTTTTCGTCAACACTGATATTTTCGGATGCTGGTTTTCGCGGTAAGCCCGGCATGGTCATTATCGCTCCGCAAATCACGACGATAAATTCTGCGCCTGTTGCGAGCCTGACCTCCCTAATCGGTACATCGTGACCGGATGGCGCACCAAGCAGGTTCGGGTCAGTTGAGAAACTGTACTGTGTTTTGGCCATGCAGATCGGGTAGTGCCCGTAACCTTGCGCTTCGAGATCCGTAAATTGCTGGCGGATCTTTTTGTCCGCAAGAATGTCATCGGCACCATAAATCGAGCGTGCGATGCGCCGTACTTTCTCCCATAAAGGTAACTCGTCTTTGTACAATGGACGGAATTGGGATTTGTGCCCATTTATCATGTCGATAACGGCTTCAGCCAGCGGCACTGCACCTTCGCCGCCGTGCTCCCAGTGCGATGACACCGTGCAGGAAACGTTGAATTCCGCGCAATAGTCCTTGATCGCCTGGTGTTCAGCATCGGTGTCTGTCACGTAGTGGTTGATTGCCACGGTAACCGGAACGCCGAACTGTCCAATGTTGCGAATGTGCCGGCCGAGGTTGGCGCAGCCTTTCTTAACCGCATCGACGTTTTCGCCCACAAGATCGCTCTTCGCAACTCCGCCATGCATTTTCAGCGCCTTGGTGGTCGCTACCAGCACGACAGCATCCGGATGCAGGCCCGCCTTGCGGCACTTGATGTCGAAGAATTTTTCCGCGCCGAGATCGGCACCGAATCCCGCTTCAGTGACAACGTAGTCAGCCAGTTTCAGGCCGGCCTTGGTTGCTATGACCGAGTTGCAGCCATGTGCGATGTTGGCGAAAGGCCCGCCATGCATCAATGCAGGATTGTTTTCCAGTGTTTGTACCAGGTTCGGTTGCAGCGCATCGCGAAGGAGGGCGGTCAACGCACCTTCTGCCTGCAATGCTCTTGCCTGAACGGGTTTTACATCGCGGGTATGGCCAATGGTTATGTTGCCAATGCGTTCGCGCAGATCTTCAAGGTCGTTGGCCAGGCAGAATATGGCCATGATCTCGGAGGCGACTGTAATATCGAAACCGGCCTCGCGCACGACACCATTGTGAAAACCACCCAGACCGGAGGTAATCGTACGCAGGGCGCGGTCGTTCATATCCACGACGCGACGCCAGCTTACACGGCGTGGATCAATGTTGAGCTGGTTCTCCCAGTGCATGTGGTTATCGATAATCGCCGAGAGGAGATTATGTGCCGCGCCAATCGCGTGAAAGTCGCCGGTAAAATGCAGGTTGATATCGGTCATTGGAACGACCTGGGCATAGCCGCCACCCGCAGCTCCGCCTTTCATTCCAAAGCATGGCCCGAGACTGGGTTCACGCAGGCACATGACCGCGTTCTTGCCGAGTTTGTTCAGGCCATCTCCCAGGCCTACCGTCGTTGTCGTTTTTCCTTCACCGGCCGGCGTTGGCGATATCGCCGTGACAAGAATCAGTTTGCCGTCGGGTTTGTCCTTTATGGACTCCAGGAAGTCATAGGTAATCTTCGCCTTGTCGTGGCCGAAAGGAATAATGCTGTCTGCCGGAATATCCAGCTTCGCCGCTATGTCGGTTATTGGCTTCTTGCTCGCAGCCTGTGCAATTTCTATATCGGAGGGTACTTTGGTCATATCATTATTCTGCTTATTTTGACGGTGGACAGTATACGTATACTGTCTCAAATTATCAGGGCGAAGCAAGCTGCAGTTGCGGCAGCATCGAATCAGGGGTCGTGAGTATTCTGGCTATATCGCTTTTGAAAAACGATTGCTGTCATCGTCCGCAGTCAGGTAACGGTCGAATACCATCGCAATACTGCGCAGGAGCAGGCGGCCTTTTGCGGTAATCGATATCTGCTCGTCGTCAATCTGCACCAGCCCGTCTTTTGCAAGTGGTTCCAGCCGCTCGAGTTCACGCAGAAAGTATGACTTGAATTCAATGCCGTGCTCTTCTTCAAAATCACTAAAAGTCAGGCGGTCATAGCACATTAATTCCTGAATAACTTTGCCGCGTAGTGTGTCGTCCTGATCAATTTCGATGCCGCGTTTCACCGGGAGTGAATCGTTTGACAATACCTCTTCGTACTCTTTTGTTGAGGTCGAGTTCTGGCTGTATGCGTTGCCAATACTACCTATCGCGCTGACACCCAGGCCGATCAGGTCGCATTCACCGTGCGTCGAATAGCCCTGGAAATTTCGCTGCAGCGTGCCGTTTTCCTGCGCAATGACCAGGTCATCGTCGGGCAGGGCGAAATGATCCATGCCAATGTAGATGTAATCCGAGTCAGCCAGTTTTGCGATCGTATGACGCAGAATATCCAGCTTGGTGGCCGGCAACGGAATGTCATGATCGTTGATCATGCGCTGTCCTTTGAAACGTGCGGGCAGGTGTGCGTAATTGTAGATTGCCAGTCGGTCGGG
>Ga0164320_10000073_pt1 | contig 26130 bp, 18 predicted proteins | sample GuaBasSediGuay11_FD_113736 | JGI IMG/M metagenome (GOLD analysis project Ga0164320, IMG submission 113736) | Subseafloor sediment microbial communities from Guaymas Basin, Gulf of California, Mexico - Guay11, Core 4567-28, 0-3 cm | ecosystem: Environmental > Aquatic > Marine > Hydrothermal...
AATATCTTGAACTTTTTTCACTAAATAAAATATAAACTTTCATTATAACCCTTATTTAGTTGGGTGGTCACGCCTCTAGCGTGACGACCTCCGCGTCCCAAACGCGGCGCGATAACCGGGCTATGCTACACCCCGAAATTGCGGAGAGACGGGGATTCGAACCCCGGGTACCCGGTTAGGGTACGCTTGTTTAGCAAACAAGTCCTTTCGGCCACTCAGGCACCTCTCCTATTGTAATTTAAAAAAGTTGCACTAATACTTTAAATGCGGATGCAAATGTAACTTTTCATCTTAAAGAACGCAAGCTATTTTTTTAGTTTTTTAAAGGACTATTATTCTTCTGGATATTCTATACGCAAGTGGTATATATTGGTTAATTTATGCTTTAAAACTTTTTTAATAGATTCAATTTCCTTAAACGTAATATTAGCATTTAAAAACTGTTCGCTCTCCATCTGTTTGTTTATTATACCTTCAACAAAAGCATCAATTTTTGTAGATGTTGGTTCTTTTAAACTTTTTGAAGCAGCTTCTACACTATCACACATCATTAGTATTGCTGTTTCTTTACTAAAAGGTCTAGGTCCAGGATATCTAAAATCTTCAATATTTGCGCTATTTTCAAGGTTTTTTTCTTGAGTATAAAAATAATACACTAAGCTTGTTCCATGATGCGTCCTAATAAAATCTATAACCCTATCAGGTAAATTATGCTTTTTTGCTATTTCGATGCCATCTATTACATGGCTAATAATTATTGCAGCACTTTCTTTAGACGATAATTCATCATGTGGGTTAATTCCTGTAGATTGATTTTCGGTGAAATAAGCAGGATTTTTCATTTTCCCAATGTCATGATATAAAGCTCCTACTCTAACTAACATTGCATTAGCTCCTATTTCGTTGGCAGATGCTTCTGCTAGATTTGCTACATTTAAGGAATGATGAAAAGTTCCTGGTGCTTTATTAGATAGTTCATTTAAAAGTTTAGTATTTGTATCTGAAAGTTCTAAAAGTGAAACGTCCGATACTAATCCAAACATTTTTTCATAAGCGTAAATTAATGGTTGTACAAATAATGTTGCTAAACCACATAAAATAAATAAACCAAAGGTTTCCCATTTTAAATTATCTACACTTCCTTCATGTATTACAAAAAAGGCAAAATAGGCAACAATATATATAAGTGTAATTTGTGCGACAGAAATAAATAGGTTAGCTCTCTTATAAAGTTCTGAAACAGTTAAAATAGTAACTATTCCAGCAATTATTTGTAAGAACATATATTCGTAATTATTAGAGACTACAAATCCTAATAATAAAACAGTAATTACATGTGTAAACAATCCTAATCTAGCATCAAAAAAGGCCTTTAATACCAAAGGTAAAATACATATTGGCACAATATATATATATGAAGAATTATAATTAACCACTAATGTAGTTAAGAGTACCATTAATAAAATATTGAAAAATATAAACGTGACTTTAGTATTATTTTTGAAGACTTCTAATCTGTACTTTCGTAAGAATAACAACAACATTAGTAAAGCTAAAGCTACCAATAAAGTATAGGCAGCTATAATCCAATTATAATTAGATTCGCTCCAAACTTGTGATTTGTATTCAGATTCTAGAGATTTTAGAATTATTAATTTATCGCCTACAACAACTTCTCCTTTAGATATTATTAATGTTTCTCTTTCAATACTTCCTCTTACAGTAGAAATCTTATCTAATTCTTCTTGTAACGAATTGTCAGTAATACTTTTATTTACTGATACATTGGGTTTAATAATATCAAAAAATAAAGACAAATATTGTGGTTTATATTGAGATAGGTCATGCTCTTCAATCTCATCTTCAAGAAATAAGCGAATTCCGTTTTGGGAAATAAAGTTTGAAAAATTAGTGATTTTGATTTGCTTTCTGTCTTCTAAAATTACAATTTGTTTGTCTTCAGGAAAATCGTATTCCTTATCCAATACTCCATAAGAATACATATTAAATAGAATTTCTTTCCCTTTACTAAATAACTCTTCTCGATTACTTACTATTAGAGAATCTGAAAATACTATATTGAATTGTGAATCATAATTTGAAGTGATTTCTAAAATTATTTGCACATCCACATCAAAATAAATAGAAGCATTATCTGAAATGGTTTTTCTCTCAAACTCTAACTCTTCATTGGTTTTCTTTATAGCAAAATCAAAAGGAGCATATAGATTTTCCGATTGCCATGGCTTTCCTTTTTCAAAACTATATTTAAATTTTCCGCTTTTCGGAAATAAATAAACGATTAGAAAAGTAGTAGCTATAAACAATAACACTTTATATATAAAAGTGTAATTTTTATAAAGCGCATTAATAATATTTTTCATTTGTTAATATTCATTTTAACATTTTCAAAAGTAATAAAAAAATAGAGCAAAACCGATTAACTATAATAGTATAATCTTAACCTTTTTCATCTAAATTTTAATTAATTTTACAACAAATAAAATTAAATTTTATTAAAGATGAATAAAGAGGTTGTAATCGTTTCGGCAGTAAGAACACCAATTGGTAGTTTTTTAGGTTCATTATCTACTATTCCAGCACCAAAATTAGGTGCAATTGCTATAAAAGGAGCTCTAGAAAAAATTAATCTGGATCCAAAAATGGTCGATGAAGTTTTAATGGGAAATGTTGTGCAGGCAGGAACTGGACAAGCTCCAGCAAGACAAGCAGCAATTTATGCAGGAATTCCAGATACAGTTCCTTGTACTACAGTAAATAAAGTTTGCGCTTCTGGAATGAAATCTGTAATGCAAGGTGCTCAATCCATTGCTTTGGGTGATGCAGATATTATTATAGCCGGAGGAATGGAAAATATGAGTTTAATTCCTCATTATTATCATGCACGCTCGGCAACAAAATTTGGTCCTGCAACTTTAATAGATGGTATGCAAAGAGATGGATTAGTAGATGTTTATGATGGAAATGCAATGGGTGTTTGTGCAGATTTGTGTGCTGCTGAACATAACTTTTCCAGAGAAGACCAAGATGCTTATGCTATACAATCTTACAATCGTTCTACTGATGCTTGGAATTCACAAAAATTTGATAATGAAATAGTTACTGTTGAAGTGCCTCAACGTCGTGGAGAACCTATTTTAGTTAGTAAAGATGAAGAATATACCAATGTAAAAATGGATAGAATACCATCTTTACGTGCTGCATTTACAAAAGATGGTACTGCAACTGCTGCTAATTCCTCTACAATTAATGATGGTGCAGCTGCATTGGTTTTAATGAGTAAAGATAAAGCTGAAGAATTGGGAATTAAACCTTTGGCAACGATAAAAAGTTATGCCGATGCTGCTCAAGAACCCAAATGGTTTACAACTGCGCCTGCTAAAGCATTACCAAAAGCTTTATCCAAAGCGAGCATATCCATAAACGATGTAGATTATTTTGAGCTTAATGAAGCATTTTCGGTTGTTGGGTTAGCAAATATAAAACTTCTTGGTTTAAACAATAGCAATGTAAATGTAAATGGTGGAGCTGTTTCTTTAGGACATCCTCTTGGCTGTTCAGGAGCAAGAATAATTGTGACTTTAATAAACGTTTTAGAGCAAAATAATGCAAAAATTGGTGCAGCAGCAATTTGTAATGGAGGTGGTGGAGCTTCTGCAATCATTATAGAACGTAATTAACCTCAATTTAATGCAATACGGAATCTGTAATTTAAGCATTATCCCATTAAGACTAGATGCTTCCGATATTAGTGAGTTAATTTCACAGGTATTATATGGCGAAGTTTTTAAAGTTTTAGAACAATGGAAAAAATGGAGCAGGATTCGTTTAGAATATGATAATTATGAAGGCTGGATAGATAATAAGCAATACAAAGAAATTTCTGAAGAAGAATATTTAACAGTTGATAAAGCAGATAACATTTATTCAACAGATTTAGTTGAAATTATTAAAGATGAAAATGGACAGCTTTATCCCATTTCTATAGGTTCTTCATTAAATGGATTATCACTCTTAAACCATTATTATGATGGCAATTCAACAAGTGGAGATAAAGATAAAAGCAATATTATTAATACTGCATTTTTATATTTAAACGCCTCAACGCTTCGTGGCGGAAAAACGCCTTTCGGAATTGATTGCTCTGGGTTTACACAAATGGTTTATAAACTTAATGGTTACAAACTTTTAAGAGATGTTTCTCAACAAGCTACTCAAGGTGAGGCTTTAAGTTTTATTGAAGAAAGTGAACCAGGCGATTTAGCTTTTTTCGATAATTTTGAAGGAGAAATAATTCACGTAGGCATCATCATGAAAGATAATTACATAATTCATGCTTATGGTAAGGTTAGAATTGATCGTTTAGACCATTCAGGAATTTATAATGCTGAAACAAAAACCTATACTCACAAACTTAGAGTAATAATAAAAATCGTATAAAAAACAATAACTAGATTTTAATTGAATAATGATAATTATCATAAAAAGATTGTAATGATATTGCTAAATTTGTATTAAATTAAAATTCATAAAATGAAAAATCCAATAAAATTTATTACAGTAATTTTTAGTGTTTTAGTATTGTTTAGTTGTAAAAAAAATGAAAGCTATTCAACAATTCAAAGCAAACAAGCTAAAACTGAATTAACAGTTCATAAAATAGTAATTAATGAAGTTTTAGACGGAGGTAATTACACATACCTTAATGTAGATGAAAGTGGAAATAAATATTGGTTAGCAATACCTTATACATCAGTTAAAGTGGGTGAAACTCATTATTATGATGGAGGAATTGTAATGAAGGATTTTGAAAGTAAAGAATTAAAAAGAACATTCGATTTTATAACTTTTAGTGAAGGAATAAGAACAACTGAAAAATTAATAGCTACAAAACAAGAAAATCCACATTCAAATTCAAACGCTTCCTCTATAGTTGAAACTATAAAAATTGAAAAACCTGAAAATGGAACATCATTAGAAGAACTTTTTTCTAATAAAGAATCGTTTTCAAAAAAAACTATTATAGTCAAAGGAAAAGTGATAAAGGTTAATAGTGATATTATGGAAAAGAATTGGGTACATATTAGTGATGGCACTCAGTATGAAGGTAAAAAAAGTTTGACAATAACTACTACTGAAACGGTAAAGGTCGGAGATATTGTAACTTTTGAAGGAACTATAATTTTAAATAAGGATTTTGGTCAGGGTTACATTTATGGTATTTTACTAGAACAAGGTCAACTAAAGTTATAAAAAAAAGAGCCACTTTTAAAGTGGCTCTTTACAAATATTAATTTAATTGTCAGTTTAGTTTTGATTTTCTAATTCTTCAACTTTAGCCTTCATTGCCTTATAATTTGGCATATCGTCAATAGCACTATAAATATTCATTAAGGTTTTAGCAGCTCCCATATTATTAGAATCTATATCCAGTATTGCAGTTAAATAAGGTATTGCATCCATGTAAAGCTGTTGTCTGTTATTTTTTAATTCATCGTACCTTTTATCGTCTGCTGCAGAGCTCCCTAATTCATTCATTTCTTCAATAATACCCTGTTCTTGATCTAATATTAGCGCAGCCATATTCATTTTAGCCTTTGTGTAGGTTGGGTCAGTCTCAATAGCCATATTATAATATTTTTTTGCTGTTTCAAAATCATCCTCATCGGCTGCAACAACTCCTAAATTAAATAATAAATCAACATTATTAGGATTAATTTCTAATGCTTTAGTAATAAGCACTTTATACTTATCTTTATCACCAATCTTATATCTAATATTAGCTTCTGAAACTAACAAATTAAAATCGTTTGGACTTAAAACTTTTGCGTTTTCAATAGCTTCAATTGCCTTATCATTTTCTCCTTGTTCTATATATATAAGTGCAATGTTTTTTGCTATTTCTCCAGCTTTTGAATCTGTCTTTATATTTCTAGACTTTTCATGAGTTCCAGCTTTAACTGAGATATCTCTCAGGCTTAAGTTTGGAAAAGATTGCTCTTCACCCGTTTCAACTTCTGTAGCGAAATACTCTACTGATATTCCAGTATATCCCATCGCCATTAACTCGTCATATATTTTTAAAGCGACATCATAATCTTTTCCTAAAACTGCAACTGAAGCAGAATTATATAAATAAAGTGTATCTAAAGTTGACACTCTATAGGCTCTTTCAAAATTAACTGCTGATACAGCATAATTTTTTTTCTCATAAGCATCACTTGCTTTTTTAATAAAAGCATTACTCATGGTTAATTTTATATCATTTGCTTGTGTAGTATATATCATTCTTCCAGATTTATCCTCTACATCTTTAAGTATTTTAAAACTATTTAAAGCTTCGGCTATATCTGAATCGTTTCCTGCTCCATTTGCATAAAATGCCTGTCCTTTTAAAAAATAAAACTTAGCTTTGGTTTTGTCATCCATTGCAGACATAAGTGCTTCTGCACTTTGCAAAGCCACTTTTGCATCTGCAAAGTTGTTACTTTTTATAGCCTTTTCAGCAGTTTTAACTTCCTTTTTTTGTGCAAAGGATAACGAGCAAATCATTAAGGATAAACCTAATACAATATATTTTTTCATTTTAATTACGTTTAATTATTAGCTTTCTTTATTATTCTCATCTTGAGTTTTATCAAGAGTTGTGCCATCATTTTCAATGGTTTCTATTTCTTCAACATCATCTTCATCATGTACCACTTTTGCAACTGCTGCTATAGAATCGTTATTCTTTAAGTTAATCAGTTTTACACCTTGAGTAGCTCTTCCCATAACCCGCAAATCCTGTACAGCCATGCGTATTGCAATTCCAGATCTATTAATTATCATAAGATCATCATCGTCAGTAACATTTTTAATTGATACTAAATTACCTGTTTTTTCTGTAATAGAAATAGTTTTTACACCTTTTCCTCCTCGATTGGTTATTCTATAATCATCAAGTTTTGAGCGTTTACCAAATCCATTTTCGGAAACTACCAATATATTATTTTCCATATCGTTAACAGAAATCATTCCTACAACCTCATCATTTTCGTTAGCTAATCTAATACCTCTTACTCCTGAAGCATTTCTTCCCATCGGTCTTGTTTTAGCTTCTTCAAACCTAATGGCTTTACCAGATTTTAAAGCTAACATAACTTGGCTTTCTCCTGTGGTGAGCTTTGCTTCTAATAGCTCATCATCTTCTCTAATTGTAATGGCATTAATGCCATTGGTTCTTGGTCTGGAATATTGCTCTAAAGATGTTTTTTTAACCTGACCCTTTTTTGTAGCCATAATTACATAATGACTATTAATATAGTCTTCATCTTTTAGGTCTTGAGTACAAATAAAAGCTTTTACTTTATCATCTTGCTCAATATTAATTAGGTTTTGAAAAGCTCTTCCTTTAGAGGTTTTGCTCCCTTCTGGAATTTCGTAAACACGCATCCAAAAACATTTTCCTTTTTGAGTGAAGAACAACATATATTGGTGATTTGTACCAATAAACATATGCTCTAAAAAATCCTCGTTTCTTGTGGTAGAGGCTTTTTGCCCAACGCCTCCTCTATTTTGAGTTCTGTATTCGGTTAGAGAAGTTCGCTTTATATATCCAGCGTGAGAAATAGTAATGACAACTTTTTCATTAGGAATCATATCTTCGATAGATAAATCTCCACCAGCATATTCAATAATTGAACGACGCTCATCTCCATATTTATCCTTTACTTGAGCCAGCTCTTCTTTAATAATATCCATTCGACGTTCTTTTTTATCAAGAATGTCTTTTAAGTCTTCAATAGTAACTAATAGCGTATCATATTCTGCTCGAAGTTTGTCCTGCTCTAATCCAGTTAACTGGCGCAAACGCATTTCTACAATGGCCTTGGATTGGATTTCGCTTAACTTAAACGCTTCAACTAATTTCTGTTTTGCTTCATCTGCGTTTGCCGATGCACGAATTAATCGGATAACTTCGTCTATATTGTCTGAAGCTATAATTAATCCTTCTAAAATATGTGCACGTTCTTCGGCTTTACGCAATTCGTACTTAGTTCTGCGTACAACAACTTCGTGACGATGTTCTACAAAATGATGAATCATATCTTTTAGATTCAACATTTGTGGTCGTCCATTAACCAAAGCAATATTATTTACACTAAACGACGATTGTAATGCTGTATATTTATAAAGTTTGTTAAGTACAATATTTGGAATAGCATCACGCTTTAGTACATAAACGATACGCATTCCGTTTCTATCGGATTCATCACGAATTGTAGCAATGCCTTCTAATTTTTTATCGTTTACAATATCAGCAGTTTTTTTAATCATATCTGCCTTATTAACTTGGTAAGGGATTTCTGTGACAATAATACATTCTCGTCCCTGTACTTCTTCAATTATAGCTTTACCACGCATTACGACACGACCACGACCAGTTTTAAAGGCTTCTTTAACACCATCGTAACCATAAATAATTCCACCAGTTGGAAAATCGGGAGCTTTTACATGCGTTATAAGCTCATCAATTTCAATATCGTTATTTGCTATATAAGCTATTATGCCATCAACAACTTCCGATAAATTATGAGGTGGCATATTGGTTGCCATACCTACTGCAATACCAGAAGCACCATTAACTAAAAGCCCTGGAATACGCGTCGGTAAAACTGTTGGTTCTTGCAATGTGTCATCAAAATTTAGCTTGTGATCTACAGTTTCTTTGTCAATATCTGCCAACATATCTTCCGATATTTTTCGCATGCGTGCCTCGGTATAACGCATTGCTGCAGGACTATCTCCATCTATAGAGCCAAAATTTCCTTGACCATCGACTAACATATAGCGCAAACTCCATTCTTGAGCCATTCGCACCATTGCATCGTAAACCGAAGTATCTCCATGTGGATGATACTTACCTAAAACTTCTCCAACAATTCTAGCTGATTTTTTATGTGCTGTATTGGCTCTAACGCCCAATTCATGCATGCCAAAAAGTACACGTCGATGTACTGGTTTTAAACCATCTCTCACATCTGGTAATGCACGTGACACAATGACTGACATTGAATAATCAATGTAAGCCGATTTCATTTCATCTTCAATATTAATTGGAATGAGTTTTTCTCCTTCTATCATAAATAATTTAATTAATTTTTAGTAGGTTTTCAAATCGAGCTAATATAACAATTTTGTGAGTCTACAAGCCATATTATATATGCTTTTTTAAGACTTTTTATCAACAATAAATTGCATGTTTTTCGTTAATAAGTATAATGCCAAACATTTTGATTTTACAGCGTTTATTTTGTCATTTATCCCTATAGATAATAATTAAGGTATAGTTTTTGCCGTTATAAATTAGTTTTTATTATTTTTAATGCAGATTAAGAAAGTAATTTATGGATGATAATTTTTCACCAAGAGTAAAAGATGTAATTGCATATAGCAAAGAAGAAGCATTGCGTTTAGGTCATGATTTTATTGGCACAGAACACTTAATGCTTGGGCTATTACGTGATGGCAATGGAAAAGCTATTGATATTTTAGGCGCTTTAGATATTGACCTAAATCACTTAAGGCGAAAGGTTGAAATTTTAAGTCCTGCAAATCCAAATATTTCAATTTCTTCTAACGAAAAAAAGAACTTGCATCTTACAAGACAAGCCGAACGTGCTTTAAAAACTACTTTTCTGGAAGCAAAATTATTTCAAAGTACGTCAATTAATACAGCTCATTTATTGTTATGTGTTTTAAGAAATGAAAATGACCCAACTACGAAACTTTTAAATAAGCTTAAAGTAGATTACGATAATGTAAAAGAACAATTTAAATTTATGATTACTAATGATGATGATTTTATAGAAACTACAAAGGCAGAATCTTTTTCGGAAGAAGAAGCATCACCAGAAGAAAGCTCGAAAGAAAATCCATTTAACCAACCAGCTGCAAAAGGAGCAAAAAAATCTAAAACTCCGGTTTTAGATAATTTTGGTAGAGATCTAACAACAATGGCAGAAGAAGGTAAATTAGATCCTGTTGTTGGTCGTGAAAAAGAAATTCAGCGTGTATCACAAATTTTAAGTAGAAGAAAGAAAAATAATCCACTTTTAATTGGCGAACCTGGAGTTGGTAAGTCTGCAATTGCTGAAGGTCTAGCTAATAGAATTATTAGTCGTAAAGTATCTCGAATATTATTTAACAAACGTGTTGTTACTTTAGATTTAGCGAGTTTAGTTGCTGGAACAAAATATCGTGGACAGTTTGAAGAACGTATGAAAGCAGTAATGAATGAGCTTGAAAAGAATGATGACATAATTCTTTTTATTGACGAGATTCATACTATTGTTGGTGCAGGAGGAGCAACTGGAAGCTTAGATGCTTCAAATATGCTTAAGCCAGCATTGGCTCGAGGAGAAATTCAATGTATTGGTGCCACAACTCTTGATGAATACAGACAGTATATTGAAAAAGATGGTGCTTTAGAACGTCGTTTTCAAAAAATTATAGTAGAGCCAACAAGTGTTGATGAAACTATAGAAATTTTAATTAATATAAAAAACAAATATGAAGATCATCATAATGTTGAATATACAGATGAAGCTATTATTGCCTGTGTGAAGTTAACAAATCGCTACATGACAGAGCGTTTTTTGCCAGATAAAGCTATTGATGCTTTGGACGAAGCAGGTTCACGCGTACATATTACAAATATTAATGTTCCTCAACAGATAGTTGAACTCGAAAATCAGTTAGAAGAAGTAAAGAATACCAAAAATTCGGTTGTTAAAAAACAAAAATACGAAGAAGCAGCTAAGTTGCGTGACGACGAAAAACGATTAGAAAAGAGTCTTGCTGAAGCTCAGGCAAAATGGGAAGAGGAATCAAAACAACATAAAGAAATCGTTACAGAAGAAAATGTGGCAGATGTTGTATCAATGATGTCAGGAATACCTGTAAATCGTATCGCTCAAAAAGAAAGTAATAAACTGGCTCTACTTCCAGATTTAATAAAAGGGAAAGTTATTGGACAAGACGAAGCTGTAAATAAAGTTGTTAAAGCGATACAGAGAAATCGTGCAGGACTTAAAGATCCTAATAAACCCATTGGATCATTTATCTTTTTAGGACAAACAGGAGTTGGAAAAACACAGTTAGCTAAAGTTTTAGCTCGCGAATTATTTGATAGTGAAGATAAACTTGTGAGAATAGACATGAGTGAGTATATGGAAAAATTTGCAATCTCTCGTCTTATTGGTGCACCTCCAGGCTATGTAGGGTATGAAGAAGGTGGTCAGCTTACTGAAAAAATTAGACGTAAACCTTATGCAGTTGTACTTTTAGATGAGATTGAAAAAGCACATCCAGATGTATTTAATATGTTGTTGCAAATTTTAGACGATGGTTTTATTACAGACAGTCTGGGTAGAAAGATAGATTTTAGCAATACCATAATTATTATGACCTCAAATATTGGTACGCGCCAGCTTAAAGACTTTGGTTCAGGTGTTGGTTTTGGTACATCTGCAAAGAAATCTCAAGCCAGTTCTAATGCAAAGAGCGTTATTGAAAGTGCATTGAAGAAGTCATTTGCTCCAGAATTTTTAAACAGAATTGATGATGTTGTTGTATTTAATGTTCTTGAAAAAGAACATATTGATAAAATTATTGATATTGAATTAGAAAAACTTTTAGGCAGAATTACGGATTTAGGCTATACAATGAAATTAACAAAAAAGGCAAAAGCTTTTATTGCAGAAAAAGGATTCGATCAACAATATGGCGCAAGACCTTTAAAAAGAGCAATACAAAAATATGTTGAAGATGCTTTAGCCGAAGAGATAATTAAATCTAAAATTCATGAAGGTGATGTTATTAAAATGGATTTGGATAAAACTTCACAAGAGCTTACCATTAAAATTGAAAAAGCAGTAAAGCCTACTGAATCGTAAAAATTTGTTTCTAATAAATAAGGTTGCCTAAATAATATTATTTAGGCAACCTTATTATTTTATAATGCACTTACTATTGAAGAGTAAACTCTGATCTAGCAACCAAGTCCTTTTTATTAAAAACATTAATTATATATCGTCCTTTTTCAAAAGTTTCATCTCCTTTAGCATCAATGAATTCACAAACATCTAGATTTTTAGATTCATAATTAAACTTGCTAATTAAACTATAGTTTAAAATTTTATCTTCAAATTGGATTTGATTATTCAATCCTAAAACATTGTCTCTTGGATCTAACACCTGAACAAAAAATTCTTTATCACCAGCTAACACTAAACTGTTTTTAGTAACAGTATAACACACTCTAATTTTATCTGCTCTACGAGCTCTTTCAGTCGGAACTAATTTACCTGAACTACGGACAATAACTCCAAATCCTTTTAGACCTGCGGCAAATAATACAGAAGCATTTTCAACAATATCAGCTAATTCCGTATTTTGAGCTAATAGAGAATCATTAAAAGTTGTACGCTCTTCTAATTGTATTTGAGTACTATCTAAAACTGTTGCCAATAATGCATTTTCGACTTTTAAAGAATCGTTTTCAGCTAAAAGATTATCCATTTCTTCTTCTAATGCTAAAAATTTCTTTTTATACCTCCACAAACTTCTAACATTATTGTCAGAGATTTTTAAGGAATCCATCAAACCTTGAATACGCGCTCTTGCTTCTACTAATTTTTGGTTAGCAGCTTCATTGTCCCCTATGGCTATATCATATTGTTCTGCCATATTATTTAGGTCTTTCATCACTAATTGTTTTTGTTCTGTAAGATCAGCTTCCATTTTATCTTTATCCTTCATAATATCAAAAGTGAAAAATGTTGTTACAGCAAGTATTGCTATAACCATAACTAAAGCTATTTTTAAATTTCTGTTTTTACTTTCAGATTTGTTTTCCATAATAGTAAATCGATTTTTTTGTTAAACGTTTGTTTTAAATATAATTATTAATGATTGATAAAAACTAAATTAGTAAATTAACACTTAAATAAATAGGATTTAGTAATCCAATTTAATCAATTTACTGATACTTGCAATATATACGTGTAACACAAAAATTTAGACGTTAATATATTTATTTTATAAAAAAAGCCCTCCTAATGGATGGCTTTTTTTATAAATATTTCCAGAAAAATTAAGCTTTTCCATCCATTTTATCTTTAAGTGCTTGTAAGGTTTCATTTGCATCTCCTAAAGTAGGTTTTACTTCAGCAGCTATAGCTTTAGCTTTCTTGACTGCAGCTTTTACATTTTTAGCTTCTTCTGCTTTAAAGACTGCAGTATGTGAAGCAACTACACGTTTAAATTCTTTATTGAATTCAATAATTTTGAACTCTGCAGTGTCTCCCTTTTTAAGCCTTTTACCGTCTTCTTTTTCAAGATGACGAGAAGGAATAAAAGCAGCGATATCTTCATTAAGATTTACGATACCTCCTTTATCAACAATTTCTGAAACTTCTCCTGAGTGTGTTGTGTCTAAAGCGAATTCTTTTTCGTATTTATCCCAAGGATTATCTGTAGTTTGCTTATGACCTAAACTAAGTTTACGTCCTTCTACATCTAACTCTAAAACAACAACATCTAACTTATCTCCTACTGCACAAAACTCACTTGGATGTTTAATTTTTTTAGTCCAAGATAAATCTGAAATATAAATTAATCCATCAATACCTTCTTCTAACTCGACAAAAACACCAAAGTTTGTAAAGTTTCTTACAATTCCTGTGTGTTTAGAACCAGCAGGATACTTATTTGTAATATCTGTCCATGGATCTGGAGTTAATTGTTTAATCCCAAGAGACATTTTACGGTCTTCTCTATCTAAAGTTAAAATTTGAGCATCTATTACATCTCCAACAGCTACAAAATCTTGTGCAGAACGCAAGTGAGTTGACCATGACATTTCGGAAACGTGAATTAATCCTTCAACACCTTCTACAACTTCAATAAACGCACCATAATCAGCAATTACTACTACTCTTCCATTTATTTTATCTCCAATTTTTACATCTTCTCCTAAAGCTTCCCAAGGATGTTTGCTTAATTGTTTTAAACCTAATTGTATTCTAGATTTGTTTTCATCAAAGTCAAGGATTACAACATTAATCTTTTCGTCTAATTCTACTATTTCACTTGGATGGTTAATACGTGACCATGAAAGGTCTGTAATATGAATTAAACCATCAACACCACCAAGATCCATAAATACACCATAAGATGTAATATTTTTAACAGAACCTTCGAGTACTTGACCTTTTTCTAATTTGCTAATAATCTCTTTCTTCTGTAATTCGATATCAGCTTCAATAAGTGCTTTATGAGAAACAACTACGTTTTTAAATTCGTGGTTTATTTTAACCACTTTAAATTCCATAGTTTTGTTAACATAAGCATCGTAATCTCTAATTGGTTTTACATCAATTTGAGAACCAGGTAAGAATGCTTCAATACCAAATACATCTACAATCATACCTCCTTTAGTACGGCATTTCACAAAACCGTTTACAACTTCTCCAGTATCGTGTGCAGCATTTACGCGTTCCCAAGCCTTAATTACTCTTGCTTTACGATGAGATAATACTAATTGTCCAGTTGCATCTTCTCTTATATCAATTAAAACTTCTACCTTGTCTCCTACTTTTAAGTCAGGATTATAGCGAAATTCATTTAATGAAATTACACCTTCAGATTTTGCATTAATATCGATAATAGCATCACGATCTGTAATATTGATTACAACACCTTCAACAACTTCATCATTAAGGGTATCTACAAAGTTTTCGGAAACCAATTTTTCGAATTCTTCTAATTGAGAATCGTCAACAGGATCAATACCTTCTTCGTAATTGTGCCAATTAAACTCTTTTAAAAATTTGTCTGGATCTACTTTAGTTTCAACTTCTTTTACTGGAGTTTCAGTGGTTTCTTGAGTTTCAGTTGCTACTGGAGTTTCTACTGTTACAGCTTCGGTAGTTTCTACTTCAGCTTTTTTTGCTTTTTTTTCAGCCATTGCTGATTAAAATTTGTATTCTGTATGTCTTCAGAAGAATTAAGCAAACAACACACAAAAGTGTTAAAAATTTGTTTTTCGGTTCCTTTTATCTTTCTGAATATTTGCTAAAAGGAGCGCAAAAATAAACATATTATGTTTAATTGCCTAATTTTATTTACGTTGAAATAAACTTTTTAGAATATTGAAATGAATTGATTATTCATGATCCTTTAAGATCATCTTTACCAGATAAACGATTTTGGCAAATTGCTCATCGAGTGAAAGGTTAGAATTATCAATTTCTATAGCATCTTCTGCCTTTTTTAATGGTGAATTTTTACGATGTGAGTCTATATAATCGCGTTCATTAACATTTTTTAATACCTCGTCATAAACAACATTATCACCTCTACTTATTAGTTCTTTATATCTTCGTTCTGCACGAATTTCTGGAGAAGCTGTTATAAATAATTTTAGTTCTGCTTCAGGGAAAACCACAGTACCAATATCTCTACCATCCATAACTACACCACTATTCTTACCTATTTCTCGTTGAAGTTTTACCAATTGTTGGCGTACTTCTGGAATTGTAGAAACTGTACTTACAAAACTAGAAACTTCCATAGTGCGGATTTCTTTTTCTACATTGTTGCCATTTAAATATATCTCCGCAAAACCTAATGAGACATTAAATTTAAATGAGAGGTTTATATTATCTAACTGCATCACAAAATCACTAGTATTAAAATTTTCTTGTGATATATAATTGTTTTGCATTGCATATAGTGTTACAGCACGATACATGGCTCCTGTATCTACATAAACATAGCCTAGTGTTTTAGCTAATTGTTTAGCAATTGTGCTTTTTCCTGTTGAAGAATAACCGTCGATGGCAATGATTATATTCTGCATTATTGTAAATCTATTTGAAGTCCAAAAAAACTAGCATTTGCAGCACTCGAATATCTTGCATGTGTATAACTAAATCTCATTTTATTAAGTTTTATACCAATTCCGAAAGACAATCCTGAAAAATTTCGCTGTTCTAAAATTCGAAGCTCTTCTGCTCTTCTAAAATTATATCCTAATCTAACATTAAATCCTCTTTTTGGAAATAATTCTGCACCTAAAATTAAATGTCTTAACGTATTATTCAAAAATCCAACTTTCTCTTCGGTTTGGTTTCCATCTAAATCGCTAGTCACTCTAGCTGGATTTGGTCTTCCTATTGGCCATTTTTGCAAATTCTCAAGTGTTACATGCCAACGCAATGGTACATTTTCTAAAGTTTGTGACATCCCAAAATCAACTTCAAAAGGCAAGGGTTCGTTTAAACCAGCATAGGTTGTTATTTGCGAACCTATATTTCTAACTGCAATAGCTGCATTAAAATCTAAATCTTCATTTATATAAATCAGTCCCAAATCTGCAGCTACTCCTAATGATGTGTATTGCTCAAGTTTTGAAGTAATTATCTTTAAATTTCCTCCAAAATAAAAATCGGTATAACCAATTTGTAAAGCATAACCAACAGACAAAGCAGCCTCATTACCTGTAAATGAGCCAGTAGAAATTCCATTTTCGTCATAACCATCAAAATCTCCATAATTTATATATGTTATTCCTGCATGAATAGTTTGTGTTCTCCCATCTATAGAATAAGCATAAGCAGCAGTACCATATGTAATTCCTCCTAAATAATTTGAAAAATTAAGGGCCAACTGATTATCCATTTCTATATTAATAGTTGCAGGATTATATAAACCTTGAGTAACGTCGTAATCGACATTAGTAAGAATTTTACCTCCTAAAGCTGCTTGTCGTGGAGAAGATACTAAATTAAGGAATTGGTATGTTGCCTCTCCACCTACTTGTGAAAGTATTGTTGTAACAAAAGATAAAAAAAATATAGTGATAATCGTCCTTATCATAAAGCAGCAAAGTAACTAAATCTATCTTAAAACGATTGTACTAATAATTTATTTTTAAATCTTAAAAAAAACCTCGATTATATGAGGATTAGAGTTATAACTTCTTGGCGTTCTTAACCTTTTCATTTGTTAAAGCCATCTTTATAACATCGCTCATATCTGAAACATAACGGAAAGTTAATCCTTTAAGATATTCGTCTTTTATTTCTTCAATATCACTTTTATTGTCTTTACAAAGTAATATTTCTTTAATTCTAGCTCGTTTTGCAGCAAGGATTTTCTCTTTAATTCCTCCAACTGGAAGCACCTTACCTCTAAGTGTTATTTCACCAGTCATAGCTAGGCTTTTCTTAACTTTACGTTGTGTAAATAAAGAGACTAAAGATGTAAGCATTGCAACGCCTGCGCTTGGACCATCTTTTGGTGTTGCACCTTCAGGTACGTGAATATGAACAATATACTTATCAAAAACATCTGGATTAATTCCAAACTCATTGGAATTTGCCTTGATATATTCCATAGCAATGGTTGCAGACTCTTTCATGACCTTGCCTAAATTTCCTGTAATGGTCATATTCCCTTTTCCTTTAGACAGGATGGATTCTATAAAAAGAATATCACCTCCTACTCTTGTCCATGCCAAACCAGTTACTACTCCTGCAACATTATTATTTTCGTACTTGTCGCGTTCTAATTTTGGACTTCCAAGCACTTCAATTATATCTTCATTAGAAATTTTTATGCTATAAGCTTCCTCCATTGCTATGTTTTTTGCAGCATAGCGAACCATTTTAGCAAGTTGTTTTTCTAAACCACGAACACCAGACTCTCTCGTATATCCTTCAACTATTTTTTCTAATTGAGGTTTCGCAATTTTTAAATGTTTAGAAGTTAAGCCGTGTTCTTTTAATTGTTTTGGCAATAAATGCCTTTTACCAATTTCTACTTTCTCCTCGATAGTATAACCTGTAACATTTATAATTTCCATTCTGTCGAGTAATGCAGGTTGTATTGTAGATAAGCTATTAGAGGTTGCTATAAACATTACTTTAGATAAATCGTAACCCATTTCAAGGAAATTATCATAAAACTCCGAGTTTTGTTCTGGGTCTAAAACCTCAAGCATTGCTGAAGATGGATCGCCTTGATGCGAACTTGATATTTTATCAATTTCATCTAAAACAAAAACTGGGTTAGATGTTCCTGCCTTTTTTAAACTTTGCAAAATTCGTCCAGGCATTGCGCCAATATATGTTTTTCGATGTCCTCGTATTTCGGCTTCGTCTCTTAAACCACCTAAAGACATGCGTATATATTCTCTTCCTAATGCTTCTGCTATAGATTTTCCTAATGATGTTTTACCAACGCCTGGAGGACCATATAAACACAAAATCGGAGATTTCATGTCATTCCGTATTTTGAGTACTGCTAAATATTCAATTATTCTTCGCTTCACATCATCCAAACCATAGTGGTCTCTATCAAGAATTCTTTTGGCTCGTTTTAAATCAAAAATATCTTTACTAAACTCATTCCAAGGCAGTTCTAAAAATAAATCTAAATAATTACGTTGAATAGAATACTCTGCAACTTGTGGGTTCATACGTTGCATTTTTCCAATTTCTTTGTCAAAATGCTTAGAAACTTCTTTGCTCCATTTTTTATTTTTTGCTTTTGCTTTCATTTCTTCAACTTCTTCCTCATAACTAACTCCACCAAGTTCTTCCTGAATGGTTTTCATTTGCTGATGCAAGAAATATTCACGCTGTTGCTGATTCAAATCACTTTGCACTTTAGACTGAATATCATTTTTTAGTTCCAACTTTTGAAACTCTACATTCATATATTTAAGTGTAGCTAATGCACGATCTTGTAAATCGTTTGTCTCTAAAAGCACTTGTTTTTCTTCAACAGAAAGATTCATATTAGAAGACACAAAATTTACCAAAAACGAATTGCTCTCAATGTTTTTTATAGCAAATGAAGCTTCACTAGGTATATTTGGACTATGCTTAATAATTTCTAGTGCTAAATCTTTTATGGAATCGATAATAGCAGAAAATTCGTTATCATTTTTCACAGGAGAAGATTCTGGAACTTCACGCACAGTAGCATTCATATAAGGTTCTTCAGTAATTACTTCGGCTACCTTAAAACGCTTTTTTCCTTGTATAATAACGGTTACGTTTCCATCAGGCATTTTAAGCACTCTTAAAATACGCGCAACTGTTCCAGTATAGTTAATGTCTTTGGCTAAAGGGTCTTCGACCATTTCATCTTTTTGAGACACAACACCAATAACTTTATTTCCTTTATTTGCATCATGAATTAGCTTAATAGATTTATCTCTTCCAGCAGTAATTGGGATAACAACTCCAGGAAACAAAACTGTGTTCCGCAAGGATAAAATTGGTAAAGTCTCTGGTAAGGATTCGTTGTTTATTTCTTTTTCATCTTCGGTGGTCATTAAAGGAATTAATTCAGAATTTTCATCAAACTCCTGAAATGACAAACTGTCAAGACTTATAAATTTTGATTTAGCCATACTATTTTTAAGTCATTCTGTCACTAAAACAGAACTTTTTTATTTTTATATTTAATGTTTAAACAAAGATTATCTCTAAAAGCTAGTGTTTACAATAGTTTTTACAGTCTTTATCGCATACTTAAGTTCAATTGTTATGCCATAGTAATTAAAATATTCATAAATAAAAACAAACATTTTTTTTTAAAACTGTAACAATAATGTATTATTCTACTCATTCATATAAACAATTTGTTTTTTGACGCTTACCAACCACAATATAGAACAGCTTATACAGCTATGTAAATCTGGAAACCAAAATGCGCAATTGGAAGTTTATAACAGATATTACAAAGCAATGTATAACATAGCTTACAGAATTGTAAAAGATAGTTTTGAAGCTGAAGATATCATGCAAGACTCATTTTTAACTGCATTTACAAAGTTAGAAAGTCTTAAAGAAGTTACAACATTTGGCTCTTGGTTAAAGAGAATTGTAACAAATAATAGTATTTATCATTATAAAAAAAATAGTAAATACGAAGAAGTTCATTTAGATGATGTATTGTATAAAATTGAAGATAATAGTGGTATAACTAGCGATTATGAGTTTACAAACTTAAAGGCAAAACAGGTATTAGAAACCATGAAATCATTAAAAGATAGCTATAGAGTTTCACTTACTTTACATCTTATTGAAGGGTATGATTACGAAGAAATAAGTGAAATAATGAATATATCTTATGCCAGTTGTCGCACAAGAATTTCACGTGCTAAAGAAAGCTTAAGAAAAAAGTTACAAAATAAAATTTAATATAATGACAAACGACAATTTAAATAATTTATTTAAAAATCTTGAAAAAGATTTCGATGTTGAGTCTCCTAAATTAGGACATCAACAACGATTTTTAGATAAATTAAATAACCAAACTGAAACTGGAATTCTAATTACAAAACCACAACGAAGCATTTGGCGACCATTAGTAAGTGTTGCAGCTTCAATTGCATTATTAATTTCTCTTTTTGTAGGATTTCAACAAGATAACAATTCAAAAGATTTGGCAAGTATTTCGCCTGAAATGGCTAATACCCAAGATTTTTTCACCAATGCTATTACAAGTGAGCTTGAAAAATTAAATAGTGAAGAAACACCAGAGTTTCAAGATTTAATTGTTGATGCCTTATTTCAAATTAAAATACTTGAAGAAAATTATGAGCAATTAAGAATAGACTTAAATGAAAGTGGTAACGATAAGCGTGTAATTTATGCAATGATTACCAACTTTCAAAACAGAATAGATGTATTACAAAATGTATTACAACACATTGAAGATGTTAAACAATTAAAAAACAATACTTATGAAAACAGCAATACTATATAAAGCTATCATTGCTTTATTTATCATTCCAACTTTAGTTTTAGGAAATAACAATTCTAATTTAAAAGGAAAATACACTAAAGATAAAACCATTAATAAAGAATATACTGTAAATCCAGATGCTACTTTTAAAGTAGATAACAGTTATGGAAATATTGATATAGTAACTTGGGATGAAAATCGTGTCGAAATAGAAGTACATATTACTACTAATGGAAATAACGAAGAAAAAGTGCAAAAGAAACTTGACCAAATTACTGTAGAATTCAATAGTTCTCCTAGTCTAGTTTCAGCAAAAACGAGATTTGGAAAAAGTAGTAGATCTTGGTGGAATTGGGGCAACAATAAAGTAAACATGAAAATCAATTATATTGTTAAATTGCCAATTACAAACAATGTTGTTATAAGTAATGATTATGGTAATATTAACCTAGATAAATTAGAAGGTCATGCAAAAATTAACTGTGATTATGGTAAGATTACTACCAAAGAACTTATGGCAGATAATAACAATATAAATTTTGATTACACCAACCATAGTTATTTTGAATACATAAAAAGCGGAAAAATAAATGCCGATTATAGTAGCTATACTGTTGGGAAAACAAAGTCATTAACTATTGTTGCAGACTACACAAAATCTAACGTTGAAATTGCTGAAGATATTAGCTACAACTGTGATTATGGTGGATTAACTATTGAAAAAGTTAACAATGTAACCGGAAATGGGGATTACCTTACTGCAAAAATTGGAGACGTTTACAAAAACATTGATATTAATGGAGATTATGGTTCTTTAAAAATAGATAACATGACTGACAATGCTGGAGACCTAAATATTGAATCAGACTATATGAAAATAACAATTGGTTACTCATCAGGTTATAACTTCAATTTTAATATTGATTTAGATTATGCTTCATTAAGTGGTCAAGATGGATTAGAAATTACCAAACAAAAAATTGAATCAAGACAAAAATATTATGCTGGTTATTACGGAAATAATAATTCAGGAAATACAATAAAAATATCTTCCGATCATGGAAGTGTAACTTTCAATAAAAATTAAATATTAATCAAAAAACAACAAACAATTATGAACAAATCAATCTTATTATTAGCAGCTCTCTTGTTATCCTCAGTAACTCAAGCACAATGGTGGGGAAACGAAAAAGTAAAAGGAAATGGCAACATGACCACTGAAACTAGAACTACTGGAGACTACGATGGTATTAAATGTGCTGGATCTATGGACTACATTTTAGTAGCTGGAGCAGAAGGCAAAATTAAAATTGAAGGAGAAGCTAATTTACTAAAGCATATTATTACAGAAGTAAAAAATGGTAATCTTATTGTTAAAGTTGAAAAAGGAATAAACTTAAGACCTAGTTTTAATAAAACTATAAAAATTACTATTCCGTTTAAAGACATCAATAAAGTTTCTTTAGCTGGTTCTGGAGATTTATGGAATGAAGATAAAATAACTGCAACAGATTTAGACGTTTCTTTAGCTGGTTCGGGTGATATTGTTTTAAATATTGAAACAACTTCTGTTGAAGGAAGTATTGCAGGTTCAGGTGACCTAACACTAAAAGGCAGTACTAATAGTTTAGAAGCTAAAGTTGCTGGTTCTGGAGATTTTCATGGCTTTGGTTTACAAGCTAACAACACAGTTGTTTCAGTTGCAGGTTCTGGAGATGCTCAAGTTGTAAGTAACAAATCTTTAACAGCAAGAGTTGCAGGTTCTGGCGATATTGAATATAGAGGAAAACCTGATAAAGAAGATACTAAAGTTTCAGGGTCTGGAACGATTAGCAATTAATTTATAAGTGATATTAAAAAAAGACCATTAGAAGTAATGGTCTTTTTTTATGCAATATTTTGAACTAAAAACTTATATACTAAAACTAATTAACAATTGCATTTTTTGGAACTCTATATAATAGTATTACACCAATAACAAAAAAAGTGATTAAAAACAAAATGGAATATCTCATACTTCCAGTTATTTCAGCAATAAAACCATACATAAACATACCAATTACAATTCCAATTTTTTCTGAAACATCGTAAAAACTAAAATAAGAAGCAGTATCTTCTGTTAGTTCTGGGATAAGCTTACTATAAGTAGATCGAGATAATGATTGAATTCCTCCCATAACTAAACCAACAAATCCAGCAGTAATATAAAATTGAGTAGGAGTTACTACAAAATATGCATAAGCACAAATAGGAATCCAAGAGAATACAATAATGATTAAAGCTTTAATATTACCAAGTTTTTTAGACAGTTTTGCTGTATAATTGGCTCCAACTACAGCAACTAATTGAATTAATAAAATACTAATTATTAATCCTGACGTAGAGTCCTGTGTTCCCCAGTTTAATTCTTCGACAGCAAAATAAGTTGCAGCAATCATAATAGTTTGTACAGCCATACTATATACAAAGAATGCTCTTAAATAACGCCTTAAAACTTTATTCTCTTTTAGTGCCATCCATATTTTTCTCAATTCGTTATAGCCATGCGCCAGTACAGATCTGGTAACTTTGTGTCCTTCATTTGTGCCTGTTGGCAAATATTTAAAAGTGTATTGTGCAAATAAAATCCACCAAATACCAACCATGATAAAAGCTATTCGTGTAGGTTGTCCTGCATTCTCAAAACCAAACCAATCGTGTTTTAAAATCATAATTAGGTTAACTACAAGTAAAATCACACTACCAAGATAGCCTAAAGAGAAGCCTTTAGCACTAATTTTATCTTGTTGTTCAGGAAAAGCTATATCTGGCAAATAAGAATTATAAAACACTAAACTTCCCCAAAACCCAATAAGAGCAAGTACATAACAAAGCAATCCGAAAAGTAAATTATCAAGTGTAAACCAATATAATCCTATGCATGATAGAGCTCCCATATAACAGAAGAATTTCATAAAGCCTTCTTTATTTCCTACATAATCTGAAATTCCAGAAAGGATAGGTGAAATAATGGAAACAATTAAAAAACTAAAAGCGGTTACATAACTTATTAAGGAATCGTTATTAAAAACATATCCCAAAAAAGTTACAGAATCGCTAATCTTATTTCCATCAGAATCCTTAACAATGGTTAATGCTCCATAAAATATTGGAAAAACTGCTGAAGATATTACCAATGGATAAACCGAGTTTGCCCAATCGTAAAACGCCCAAGCGTTTAGTAGTTTTTTATCTCCCTTTTCTAATTCTGCCATAATAAAAAAGCTGCCCTTTAATGAGCAGCTTCTAAAGTAAACATTTATTTTAAATGAAATATTTTTTATATATATCTATCAATCAAAGGAATAACTGTTTAGATAACTTATATAATTATTAAAAAACTATAATTATAGACAAATAAAAGCTTTTTATTTTCTAAATGAAGTTACACCAAATTTTCTAGCTTCAGCTTTAGCAGTTGGTGCTAACTTTTTAAGGTTAGCTATTCTTGAATCATTTGATGGATGCGTACTTAAAATTTCAGGTGGTCCTTGCCCTCCACTATTTGCTTTCATACGCTTCCATAATTCTGCTGCTTCATCTGGATTATAACCAGCAACTGCCATTAAATATAATCCAATTTTATCGGCTTCAGTTTCATGTGCTCTGCTAAATGGTAACATGACACCAACTGTTGTACCAACACCATAATATTGATTAAATGCATTTCTAGATTTTTCATCTTTAATTGCTATATTACCAGCAACAGCAAGACCTTGCTGAATTAAACCAGCACTCATACGTTGCTGACCATGATTTGCAAGTGCATGTGCCACTTCGTGTCCCATAATAGCTGCAACTCCAGTTTCGCCATTTGCAATAGGAAGTATTCCTGTATAAAAAACTATTTTTCCTCCTGGCATACACCAAGCATTCACCGTTTTGTCGTTTACAAGGGTATATTCCCATTTGTAATCTTTAAGATAACCTTGATGTCCATTTGCATCTAACCATCTCTCAGAAGCAACAGCTATACGCTGTCCTACTCTTTTAATCATTTGTGCATCCGAAGTTCCTTTTACAACCTTATTCTCGCTCAAAAATTGATTGTATTGCTGAAAAGCTGTGGGAAATAACTGTGAGTTAGGCACAAGTGCCATTGTCTTTTTTCCTGTAAAAGGGTTTGTAGCGCATGAAATAATGAAAATAATTATTCCAAATACTACAATAGTTTTTTTAAATTTCATCTTGTTTGAGGTTTTCAATTCTTTTTTAAAAGTACAAAAACCTTTCTAAATTTTTATGTTATTTATTTAAAAAGCTATTTTCCTATAATATGAAGTTGAGCGAAATTTTTATCTATAATCATCGTATTATCGCCATTCATTTTAACATCACTTAAAGGTATTTCTTCATTATCAAGGTGGATACTTTCAATTTTAAATGGAAGTCCATGAAATTTTAATTCAAAAGTTTTATACGTAGTAATGTATTTTCCTTCTTTATGTTGTTGAATGATTAATTCGTTGGTTTTACCAGTAAGCTTAAAAGTTCTTAAACTATAACGCCCTTTTGTATAATCGTAGCCATCATGAGCATCATCAAATAATTTAGAGGTTTCTTTTCCTTTTTTAAAGTACACTTCTAATGTAACTTCATCAATAGCTTTTTCTTCAACATATTGTTGGATTGGATATTTTGGTATTATTGCTCCTTCCTTAATAAATATTGGCATACTATCTATATCTGCATCTATCCACATTTCTTTTTCGCCTTTTACAACTTTATTTGTCCAGTAATTAAACCAATTACCTCTTGGAATATACATACGTCTCCCTTTTGCATTTGGCTCCAAAATTGGGCAAACTAATATGTTTTCGCCAAACACAAATTCATCTGTTCTATAATGTGTATGTACATCTTCTTGATCGAATAATACTAAAGACTTTAATATTGGTGTACCATGATCTGTATAATTCCAGAAAGCTGTATATAAATAAGGTAAAAGTTGGTATCTTAATTCTACAAATTTTCTAACTATATCTGTAACGTCTTCATCAAAAGCCCAAGGTTCTTGATCACCATGATCACCAGATGAGTGTACTCGACAAAAAGGATGAAATACACCTAGTTGAATCCAACGTGTAAACAATTCACCTTGTGGTTGCTCTGCAAAGCCACCAATATCACTTCCTGCAAAAGAGAAACCTGACATAGCCATTCGTTGTGCTTGAACGTTTGCAATCCATAAATGCTCCCAAGTAGCAACGTTATCTCCTGTCCATGTTGAGGTGTAACGCTGAGTACCAGAATATGCAG
>Ga0164320_10000074_pt1 | contig 26085 bp, 23 predicted proteins | sample GuaBasSediGuay11_FD_113736 | JGI IMG/M metagenome (GOLD analysis project Ga0164320, IMG submission 113736) | Subseafloor sediment microbial communities from Guaymas Basin, Gulf of California, Mexico - Guay11, Core 4567-28, 0-3 cm | ecosystem: Environmental > Aquatic > Marine > Hydrothermal...
GCTGACTCGAATCCAAAGCCGTAAACATCTGGTGTTAGTGCCCAAATATTCGTAGTCAGCGGGTGCATGTCCCGCTCTCACTGACAGATACCTGACAGCTTTACCAGTATGGTCGAGAACGGGTGTGAGTATCTATATGGTGCCCGTAAGAGACACTGGTGGCATGAAAGTGAGAGACGATCTTCGGCCAGAAACAAACACTGAGATAAGGAATCAGGTATGATTCAAGAGGAACCAAATCTTTTATCCAGCTTAAAATGCTATATCGCGAATTAAATGGCCGCACTCTAATAATTATTAAGAGGCCGCTGGCCTTATAATTATTCTTTATGTAGAAAGTATTCAGATGCAGTCGGTAATCTGAACTTAGCGCAAAGCATACACCCAAATTATCAGTACCAATTTCGCAGAAGAGCTCAAAGCAGAAACATACAAATAGTTGTTACAGATAACGGTGACACTACTCCCAAAGTTACTGGAATAACTGTGTAAATACCGAAGTCACAGCTTCCCAATGACTTGTAGGGCCTTGGATTCCTGTTCCTGGGTTAATCTGGGCCGTCCAGCGGGCCAACCCATCAGGATTTCCCCACGCACATAATAGGTTTCACCAGCATTAATATCGAGTGTTATGAGATCGCTTCCGGCGACTGATGGAGTGCTTACATCAAAAGTTCTTTGACCGGGTTCATAGTATTGGTAAAACATCGAACCACTGGTTAAATTCCCGGCTGCCCCATCACTCGAGTTAACTAGCATATGAATTGCCGCGCCCTTCAAACTTTTCGAACGATAAAACACAACCAGGCCCTTGTCAGACTTAACCTCGGGCAGACTAGCCGCAAATACAGGTGTTGAATACAGGCTTATTGACACTGCCAATGAAATTAAACAGATAATTATTTTTTTTAACATTACTTCCCCTTTGGTGACCTCGTTATTTGGAGAATTGTATCACTAGTTCTTGTTATTCACATGAATGACTCCAATGTGCCGGGAGCCGAAGTTAATCCAGGGGTTTTGAACGTCGGCTTTGGAGATGTGGGTTACCAGGATGTAACGGAATCAGAGGCCGCGTATATCGATAGGGAGGACCGAGAGAGGCAAACACTCACACCCACAATTACCTCCACATATATTATTTTTTTCGATTTTCAGGCAGACAAGTTAGCCCTATAAACAGCAATTAAATCAGTGATTTAACCATGTAACTTTGAGGGGGAGCTTGGTCTGTAATCGCTTGATTTATATGGAGAACTAGGGGAGCTAAGACCTTAAATTTACCTCATTAAAATCAATATCTTATATTGAATCAACTCCTTTCAATTCAATGACTTAACAATTGAGTCAAGTGTTTAATTATGCCTGGATAGCCATCCTAATAAGGTAAGGGTATTACTTGCAGTTCAGCAATCCTTGTAGTTTTTCGCCGCACACTCGTCGGCAAGTTGCTTCCCTTTTATTATATCCGCAGGTGTCAACCTATTTTGAAGTCTGTCGAGATTCACCATCGCATTTTTATCTCCACCTGATGCAGATAAATAAAACCACATGTAAGCGCGTGTATTGTTCCTTGTGACACCATGCCCAAGGTAGTACATAACACCTAGATCGTCCTGGGCTGGGGCATGTCCCTGTTCGGCGGAGAGCCTAAACCAGTTTAGCGCAGTCTCGTGGTTTTGAGTGACACCCCTCCCTTTGTTGTACAAACGACCTAGATTCTTCTGTGCGGAGGCATGTCCCTGTTCAGCAGCCAGCTTGTACCACCTGGTCGCCGCATCGTAATCCTGAGTGACACCCCTCCCTTTGTAGTACATCCCACCTAGTTTGTTCTGGGCTGAGGCATTTCCCTGTTTAGCAGCTAGCTTGTACCACCTGGCCGCCGCATCGTAGTCTTGATCAACACCACTCCCTTTGTAGTACATAACTCCCAGATTGTACTGAGCATTGGCAGACCCTTGTTCGGCTAATGGCTTCCATTTCTTATACTCCTTTTGGGATGCACAAAACGAAGTACCAAACAGGAAAATAATTATTACAGGGAGTACGAGTAGTCTTTTCATCCAACCATGATGCCAGTGGGTTGAAATAATGTAAATCCCTCTGAGAAACCGAAGCTCCCCAGAGGATCGGGATATTCAATACTGGAGATTAGCGTATTGAATTAACACTCAGCCATCCTTAGCAAGTGCCAGGTAACTATGCCAAATAGATTGAGGGTGTGATATAGCGTAGGGCCGTAGATTTCGTAGGAATTAGATTACAAATGGCCGCGTATATCGATAGGGGGGCCGACACACAACTCATACGCACCAAGCAATCACCTCACGTATATAGGCCTGATAGAGCGACTACAGGGCATATCTGGGGGGTATTGCCGACAGTACTTAAAAGTAGGCACACACGGATGCGCCTGAGTATCTAAAGCAGACAAAAAATGCCCAATCCTGAGACTAGGCATAAAAAGCATCCCAAGTTCAGGGGGAATTAATATTCACTAACAAGAGAAGGAGTGTTAGCGCCTGGGATAACTTTGGTATTAGGGTACATCAACTAAAGTCATTCCTGGGTTGATCCAGATCAAGAAATTTATAGATAGTCAGATGTATAGCTTCCTTAAGCGCATTCTATAAGCGCGCTCTTACCACTCAGGGCTGACGGCCATCCTTCTATGAGTGCTCATCGCAGCGACCGCCTAATAGAAACTGTAGATATGTCAGTTCCACCTTTGGGGATATTGAAAATATAGACTGGCACCCTATTCCAGGCATCTTTGGGTAAAAGTGTCGAAATTTAGGATTGTAACGTATATAGAACCGTATATAGGTCAGGATCTTAAATTAAAAAAAACCTAACTATCAATTAGTTAAGGTTACTATATGGCGGAGAGCGAGGGATTCGAACCCCCGGAGGATTGCTCCTCAACGGTTTTCAAGACCGCCGCTTTCGACCACTCAGCCAGCTCTCCCGAATTTATTGTTGCAGATTCGTTACCGGCATCAGGCCCGGCGCGATTGCCGGCGTATTATAAACATTTGCCGCATGGAGTCATCATCAATTTATCGAAACATCCTCACTTGAAAGCTTTTACACAAGCCCCATCTTAATAACTATTGTACGAACTTGCGTATTTGAACACATACCTTTGATAACCCTTGTATAATTAGGGTTGATATTCGCTTGATATCAGGTGTGTTGGAACTTAAAATAGCGTTAGTCAGTCAAATGAACATCTAATTATCGGAGATAGTAATGGAACTCAATACTGCTGTAGCTCGCCCACAAGGCGCGACCCTACAAATTAACAAGCTGATAAAGAATACTTATATTCTTTTATCAATGACCCTTATTTTTAGTGCAATAACCGCATTTCTGAGTATTGCTCTACAGGCTTCTTTTGGTACTGCTTTCGTAGCAACCCTGGTTGGCATTGGTCTGCTCTGGTTCGTGCTTCCGAGGACCGCTAACTCGGCGACCGGAATCCCGGTTATATTCGGTATAACAGGCCTGCTAGGATTTGGACTAGGACCTTTAATCAGCCACTATCTTGCGCAGGATCCCAGTATCGTCATGACCGCTCTCGGTGGTACAGGCGCTATTTTCCTGGGCCTGTCCGGGTACGCCCTGACAACCCGCAAGGATTTCAGTTTCATGGGCGGATTCCTGATGGTTGGACTGCTGGTTGTGATCGGCGCTATGATTCTAAATATCTTTTTGGCAATGCCCGCGTTATTTCTTGCGCTTAATGCCGCGATTGTCATGATCATGTCCGGCCTGATCCTGTTTCAGACTTCTGCCTTGATCCGCGGTGGTGAAACCAACTACATCATGGCAACCGCTGGATTATTTCTGTCTATATTGAATATGTTCACCGCCCTGTTGCATTTATTTGGTGCACTAGGCGACGACTAGTAGCAGGTCGCTGTTTTTAAGTGATCAGTTTTTAGATTACCAATAGGCCCCGATTTTCGGGGCTTATTTATTTGTTTATCGGTATTGATACTGTGGACTGGCTAAAAATTGGATCAGCATTGCTTCTGATAGCAATGTTTTTCATGATACTACCGGGTGCCAGGAACGCCGCGAAAAACTCGCCGAAGGGAACCACAAAGGACTGGATGGGGTTTATAGTCCCGATAGTGGTGGTGGTATTATTCGTTATTCTGTTGATCGCGCTGGTTTAACCAGATTAATTCAGCCAGGTTTAAATCACTCGGATTAGTAATTTTTATATTGGTAGGATCACCAGTCACCAGCGTGGGCAAATAACCCAGTAATTCAATAGCTGATGCGTCATCGGTAATTTCCAGATTACCATCGATAACCACATTTAATGCTCGTAGCAGCATTGGTAGCGAGAAAACTTGCGGCGTGAATGCACGCCATAATCGATCCCTCGATACTGTTTTTATAATTCCCATGGTGTCGCCCTGTAATTTCAGCGTATCCGAAACCGGGGCTGCCAATATAGCCCCGGCTTCTTGGGCACGGGCGGCCTTAACAACATTGCCTAAATCTACATGGGTGACCAGCGGCCGAATTGCATCGTGTACCAATGCAATTACATCACTACCGCATCGATCCTGTAAAACAAGCAATCCGTTGTATACCGAATGATGACGCTCAACGCCACCGGATGTCGTTAAAACGGGTTTATCTGAAGCATAATTAAGCTTTTCCCAATGCGGGTCGTCGTTCTGTAACACTACTACAGCGCCTTCGATCTCGGGATAAGAAAGCAATCGATCGAGACAATGCGCGATTATCGATTTATTCTGAAAAGACAGGTACTGCTTCGGCAATGCACTCTGCATCCGCGTACCCACCCCGGAGGCCGGTACGATAGCCCATATCGGGTCCGGGTTATTGCCCATTAGATTTCGATTGATCGGAGGGAATCAGCTGAATGAATGTTTCACCCTGTTTTATCATGCCGAGGTCGTTACGTGCCTTTTCTTCGAAAGCGTCGAGGCCGTTCTGTAAATCCAGTACCTGGGCTTCGAGTATGTTGTTTCTCTGTTCCAGAACGCGTAGCTTTTCTTTTTGTAGATCCAGTTCTCGGGATAGCTGCACTACCTCGGACAGGCTACCGTCACCAAGCCATAGTTTGTACTGCAAACCGATGAGCAAAAGGATAAGGATGCCGATCAGAATTTTCATTGGCTGCTCAGGGCGGAATTACATTATAAATTACGAAATACCGATTTGCCCGGGTAAATTGCAGAGCCTCCCAACTCTGATTCTATACGCAGTAATTGATTATATTTCGCAACCCGGTCTGATCGCGACAACGAGCCGGTCTTGATTTGCCCGGCGCTGGTTGCAACCGCAAGATCGGCGATTGTGACATCTTCGGTCTCTCCGGACCGGTGCGATATTACCGTGGTGTAACTGGCGTCGTGGGCCATCGATATGGCATTTAGAGTCTCGCTCAGCGTGCCTATCTGGTTAAGTTTGATCAAAATTGAATTCGCAATATTATTTTCTATACCGCGTGAAAAAATACTGGTATTGGTGACAAACAGATCATCGCCTACCAGCTGAATTCTATCCCCTAGCTTTTTAGTCAAAATATCCCAACCCTGCCAGTCACTTTCGTCCATGCCGTCTTCTATGCTGATGATCGGGTACTGATCGACCCAGGCAGCCAGGTAATCGCTAAATTGATCCGCATCAAATGATTTATTTTCGGAGGCAAGCAGGTATTTTCCGTTATCATAAAATTCCGAGCTGGCAACATCGAGGCCCAGGCCAATATCATCGCCTGCTTTGAAACCGGCCTGATGTATCGCTTCGAGTATCATTTCGATGGCTTCCTGGTTAGACGATAAATCAGGCGCGAAGCCCCCCTCGTCGCCAACCGCGGTGTTCATACCCTTTTTGTTCAATACTGACTTCAACGCATGGAAAACCTCGACGCCATAACGCAAGGCTTCGGTAAAACTGGGTGCACCCACCGGTAACACCATAAATTCCTGTAAATCGACACTGTTATCGGCGTGAGCACCGCCATTAATAATATTCATCATTGGCACTGGCAGGGTCCGAGCCGTATCCCCACCCAGGTATCGATAGAGTGGTTGTTGCGCCTGGATTGCAGCCGCCTTCGCATTCGCCAGTGAGACGGCGAGCAGCGCATTGGCACCCAGTTTGCTCTTGTTATCGGTGCCATCGAGATCAATCATTGCCGCGTCCAGACCCGCCTGGTCGCCACAGTCCAAGCCACACACCTGCCTGGCGATATCTTCATTGATGTGGGCAACCGCTTTGCTCACGCCTTTACCGAGATAGCGCTTTTTGTCATCATCGCGTAACTCGATCGCCTCACGCTCACCGGTGGACGCACCCGATGGTACTGCGGCTCTACCCATCACGCCAGTTGACAGGGTTACCTCGGCTTCGACCGTCGGATTTCCCCTCGAATCCAGAATTTCGCGGCCAATAACCTTGCTGATGCTGGTCATGAATTATGTATCGGTAAAAAACACATCATTTCTTTTTGTCCTTCCTGAAATCAAGCGCGGCGGAAATAAAGCTATTGAACAATGGGTGGCCCTCGCGGGGGTGCGAGGTAAATTCAGGATGAAACTGACAGCCGATAAACCAGGGGTGATCAGATAACTCGACCATTTCAACCAGTTCATTATCGACTGAAAGTCCTGCTATCACCAGTCCCGCTTCCTGTAGTCTATCGAGATAATTATTATTAAATTCGTATCGATGGCGATGCCTCTCCTGAATTTCATCACTATCGTAGGCTTTTCGCGAAGCGGTTCCCGGTACCAGTTTGCAGGTCTGGGCACCGAGTCGCATGGTTCCACCCATATCGGCATTTTCGTCACGTGTTTCGACCGATCCATCCTGGTCAAGCCATTCTGAAATCAGCGCTATCACTGGATCGGGTGTTTTTGGATTAAATTCCGTGCTGTGTGCTTTTTTAAGACCGAGGATATTACGAGCATACTCGATCACCGCAACCTGCATTCCCAGGCAAATACCCAGGTAAGGTACATGATTGGTCCGCGCATAGTTAGCGGTTGCTATCTTGCCTTCAATACCCCGGCTGCCGAAACCGCCGGGTACCAGGATCGCATCCAGATCTTTTAGACAATCGATACCATCGGATTCTATCGAATCCGAATCGATCTTGATAATGTTAACCCTGGTTCGTGTATGTATTCCCGCATGCGTAAGTGCTTCGTTGAGTGACTTATAGGCGTCGGTATGGTCGACATATTTACCGACAAAGCCAATATTGACCTCGTGTCTGGGTGACTCCAGGGCTTTTACCACTTGATCCCAGTCGGATAAATCCGCTTCGGGAAGACTCAGCGAAAACCGTTTGGCGACAATTTCATCGAGTCCCTGTTCGTGCAACTCCCTTGGAAATTTATATATATGATCAACATCAACCGCGGAGATAACCGCCTCCTCCGAGACATTCGTAAATAGTGCAATTTTTCGGCGCTCCTCTACTGGAACTTCTCGATCTGCACGGCACAATAATATATCGGGTTGAATACCAATTGAACGCAGTTCTTTTACCGAATGCTGGGTTGGTTTTGTCTTGATTTCACCGGCTGCTGGGAGGAAGGGAACCAGGGTCAGATGGATGTATAGCACATTGTCGTGACCCAGTTCGAAACCGAGCTGCCTGATAGCTTCCAAGAAAGGCAGGGATTCGATGTCACCGACGGTTCCGCCGATTTCCACCAGTACAATGTCGGCGTTGTTGGTATTACTGTGTACCGAGTGTTTAATTTCGTCGGTAATATGGGGAATGACCTGGACCGTGGCACCGAGATAGTCTCCGCGTCGTTCTTTTTCTATTACTTTTTCGTAGATGCGCCCGGTGGTGAAATTGCTGCCGCGTGAACATCGAATCCCGGCAAAACGTTCATAGTGACCAAGATCGAGATCAGTCTCAGCGCCATCATCAGTCACATAGACTTCGCCGTGCTGGAAAGGACTCATCGTCCCGGGATCGACGTTGATATATGGATCGAGTTTGATCATCGAGACGCTAAGCCCCCGAGCCTGAAGTAGCGTAGCCAGAGAGGCAGATGCAATACCCTTGCCCAGTGATGATACAACACCACCAGTAATAAAAATAAATCGGCTCATAGACCTTAAAAAAACTAGAGAAATGACAACACAGGTTGGGCAGAAACAATAGCAGAATCCACATTTGAAGACAATCCGCTTGTGTGAAACAGCGACGAATTTTCGGCCAGTATTTTAACGCTTGCCCCGGACCCGCGAATCACCAACAAAAGTCAGAATATCTAATATACTCAAACCTATGCATTCATTAATAATCGAGAGTAATGAAGCCAATAGTCGGCTCCTGGACAATATTCTGGGGCAACAGGGATTCGATAGTGACATCTGCGGCAATATCGGTTCAGCGCGCTCTTATGTCGACGCCGAAATCTACGATATCATTTGTATCAACCATCAACTGCACGATGGCCAGGGAAGTGACCTGGTCGAATATTGCAATAGGCACCCGCGCAATGCCAATGCACCTATCCTATATCTCACTGACACACAGACCCCCGAAGCACATTTGAAATCGTTGCAGGTTGATAAAATAATCAATATGCAAAATACCCAGCAAATAGCAGACCAGATTACCCATTTTATCGAATCCCGTCTCGACCCGGTATTTTCTGAAGGCAGGATCCTGTTTATCGAAGATAGTAAAACAGTGGCAGCGGTAATACTGTCTCAACTTAAAAATACCGGATATAAGGTAGAGCATTACCGAAACGCCGAAGACGCCTGGTTAGAATTTGAAAACGAAGTGGCGTATGGCTCGGACAGTAAAGCATTTGACCTGGTGATCACCGATATTACGCTGGCAGGTAATATGTCGGGCCACGAATTAGCCGAAAAAATTCGCGCACTAGATGATGCCCGGGGCTTTATTCCGATCATTGCCGTCACCGGTGATACCAGCGACGAATTGCGTCTGTCACTATTCAAAAGTGGGGTAAATGATTTTATCCAGAAACCAATTTTATCGGGAGAACTACTGGTACGTATCCGCAATTTGATAACAACTAAAAGACTTCTCGATAAGGTGCATGATCAACGCCGTGAACTGTTTGCCCTGGCAACCACAGACAAGCTCACTGGTTGCCAGAATCGGCACAGCCTGATGGAATTTTCAGGTAAGTTTTTTGCACTGTCTTCGCGGCAGAAATATCCAATCAGCATGCTGGTAATCGACCTTGATCATTTCAAATCAATTAACGACACCCAGGGACATGCCATTGGTGATCTGGTACTCAGCGCGGTGGGTAACCTGTTGAACCAGTTTTTTCGGGAAGGTGATCTGGTTGCACGTTTTGGTGGTGAGGAATTTGTCGTGTTAATGAGCCACTGTGACCAGCCGATGGCTCACACCAAGGCAGAGAAGTTGCGACAGGCGATTGAAGACTTGAAACCGAATGGCATATTAATCAGTGCCAGTATCGGTTTTACTTCCCGCCAGGCCGATCAATGCGGCAGTTTTGATGAACTGTTTAGCAGCGCCGACAAGGGTGTTTATGAGGCCAAGAGGAATGGTCGAAACTGCCTGGCCTACAAACCAATCGAGTTACAGTAGGACCTTCAATCTCAGGGTTTTGTCGCTAATAGTATCGCTCTTCGCGGTGCAGGCAGCCCTTCCTGGGTAAAATCACTATTTTTTGGATCGAGGCTATCGGATAAAGATTCAAATTGCATCCAGTCTGTAGATCGCTGTTCCTCGCTGGTAGTGATACTGATATCGACGATTCGGATATCGACAAATCCGCAACGCTGTAACCATTTCTGCAACTCGCTGGCACTGGGTAGAAACCATACATTTTTCATTCTCGCATAACGCTCGGTCGGAACCAGGACATGGCCTGGCCCGCCTTCGATAACCAGGGTTTCAAGACACAATTCTCCTCCGCGGGTGATCAGGCCTTTCAATTGAAAAAGATGATCGATTGGACTCTTACGGTGATATAACACGCCCATCGAAAACACGGTGTCAAACCAGCACATATCATCAGGCATATCTTCTATAGCCAATGGCAGGAGATGAATATCGGTTCTATTCAGGTATCGACTGACGGCCTGGAACTGCAAATTAAAAAGCACCGACGGCTCGATACCGATGACGGTTTGCGGTGCCTGATCCAACATCCGCCAACAGTGGTATCCATTACCACAGCCAATATCGAGTACTCGTCGATTTTCCAGAGAAGCCAGGTGAGGTAGTAATCTTCCCCATTTAAGATCCGAGCGCCACTCCGAATCAATCATAATATGGGGGAACTGGTAGGGGCCTTTGCGCCATGGCATCAACCCTTTCAACGCCTGCAATAACACATCCTGATTCTCGCATTCGCCGTCGATGGTAATGGCCGGCAGGTCAAAACGGCCCCGGGCATTACTGATTTTGGGCAGTTGTGACAAGGCAGCCGACCATCTTGGATAGTCACCATGGTGGGTGAACCAGTCGCCCTGTTGAGTTTCGAGTTGATTTGCCCATCGATCGAATCCTGCCTCTCGCAGTTCAGAGAAGAGTAAATCGAAATTCATTACTTAATGGCTAGATAAGAGACAAAATTTAAGCAGCGAAAACACTGATAAACCTCGGCAAACCCGGCTTGTTCAAGCCTCTGCTGATGCACGGCAGGTAGATCGGGCACCAGTACATTTTCAAGCGCGCTACGTTTCTGGCTTATTTCCAGATCACTATAGCCCTGGGTCTTTTTAAAAGCCTGATGCAATTGCACCATGCGTTTATTTTCCAGATCCGGATCGAGTAAAATTTTCTCGGACAATACCAGCACACCACCTGTATTCAGACCGCTGGCAACCCGGGTTATCAGGGATTGTCTCTGCTTCTGATCGATAAACAGCAAGGTCAAATTCAGCACTACCATCGAGGCATTGCGAATCTCGATATTCTGAATATCATCACATTGCCAGTCAATATTGTCGGGTCCACCATACTGCTGACATTTCTGAATCATCGAGGGAGAGATGTCTACCGCAATGATGTCACAATTCTGACTCCTTGTTTGCCGGGCTATCAATCGAGACACTTCGCCCAGTGAGCAACCGAGGTCATAAATATTGCTACTGTCGCGCGCAAAAATGCTGGTATACAGACCTATCATTTGCAATAACAGCTCGTAACCGGGCACCGACCGGGTAATCATATCCTGGAACACGCGTGCCACATTTTCATTAAACTCAAATGCCTCGACATCGCGAAGTGGTTTCGCAAATACCTGATCTTTATCCGATGGTTCAGTCATACGTGTCAAACCTGCCACCGACCAGGGAAGGTTTACCGGCATCGCTAGCTGCCTTGAACCAAACATGCCGGTCCTTATTGATTAAAAATTGGTTATCGGTCAAAACCACAGACCTGCAAGTTCATCATCCAGGTATACCTGTGGTGTCAACGATCGCTTCCAGGGGGGTATCTTATGTTTCTGGAACAGGCGCTTGAGGCGATGATTATGCGGATTCGAATCGGCATTTTTGAGTCTAAATTTAAGCTTGATCGATTGACCACTGTCTTTCTGATCGAGACGATCGAAAATCGACCTTCGCTCGAGGTTTAGACCTATTTCCTTAATTTTCAATTTGGCCGCATGACTAAAATCATAGGTTTCCTGCAGTGGTGCCCGGCCATTTTGATTAACAATATACAGGCACTGGTTATATACCCGTATTTCATATCCACTCCCACTGACCGCAGGCACCGAGTCCGTACTGGCGTTTAATTGCCTGATCAGTTCATTGAGCCTGCTCTGAGGCAAACTCGCACAGTTGTATTTTTTTAACCAGAACCTGATCAGATTTTTTTGCCTCGCGTAGGAGAGTTGCTGAAAAGTATTGCGGCATAATTGATCGTTATTCTCGCGTTCGCTTTGGTGTCGAACCTGTTGATAGTCGTGAGCTCCCAGTTCATCCAGTGCCTGCTGGGTCTCGGCCTGAATTGAAATCACCGAGCGAATCGACTCAAGGTATCCGGGCCAGCGACTTTTTATCCTGGGAATGACCTGGTGTCGTAAATAATTCCGGTTAAAGCGTTGCGCTTTATTGCTTGGATCATCGTACCAGTCGATTTTTTGGTATGAGGCATAAGCCTCTATATCGACACGGGAAATATCAAGCATTGGCCTGAGTAAGATCGAGCGCCCGATAGATCTGCGACGGGCAATTCCCCGGAGCCCTGAACTGCCTGAACCTCGCAAGATATTAAGCAATAATGTTTCAGCCTGATCCTCGGCATGGTGCGCGGTGAGTAGGCAATCGGTGGGGGTTAAAGCCTGTTCAAACAGGGCGTAACGCGCCTCTCTCGCCTCCGATTCAAGGTTAGCCAAATCTGGATCAAGGTTTAACCGGCTTACTTCGATATCCAGTTTATAACGGCCGGCGGCAGATCGGCAGAATGCTTCCATTTCTCCCGCTACTACCTGTAAACCATGATTCACGTGCCAGACTAAAATTTTACAGGATCGTTGATGTGAACTCAGCAGATGCATCAAAACACAGGAATCGATACCACCGCTAAATGCAAGCACGACCCGCTCGAATTCTGCAGGAATCGAATCGAGGCAATTTTCCAGTTGAAAATCGGGCCCTGAATTGGATTTCATTTAATCACCCGGCACAGGGAGGAATCCTGCAACGCCCCTGGCTAGTTTTCTTTATACTGACCGAAGTTCATTAATTTCTGATACCTCTGGTCGAGTAATTTATCGATACTAACCGATTCCAGTGTTTCAACATTTTCAATCAATTTACGCTTTAAGGAATATGCTATCTCGTCGTGATTACGATGCGCCCCTCCTAAGGGCTCATCGATAATATGATCCACCAGGTTAAGCGCAAATAATCGTTCAGCCGTGATACCCATTGCTTCAGCAGCTTGTGGCGCCTTATCAGCACTCTTCCACAATATTGAGGCACATCCTTCGGGAGAGATCACCGAGTAGGTCGAATATTGCAGCATATTGATCCGATCACCAACACAGATGGCGAGTGCGCCCCCTGACCCACCCTCACCGACAATGGTACAGATCACCGGCGTTTTTAGATCTGCAAGTGTATACAGGTTGCGTGCAATAGCTTCGCTTTGCCCCCTTTCTTCTGCCCCTATCCCGGGGTAGGCACCGGGAGTATCTACCAGGGTGATTAGTGGCATTTTGAATTTTTCAGCCAGCTTCATCAAACGTAGGGCCTTACGATAGCCTTCTGGTCGCACCATACCGAAGTTTCTTTTAATTTTTTCCCGCGTATCGCGTCCTTTTTGCTGCCCGATAACCACTACTGGCTTACCATTCAGCCTGCCAATTCCACCAATTATCGGGTGATCATTGGTATAGGCGCGGTCTCCATGCAAATGTTCAAAATCGGTAAATATTCGCTCGATATAATCGAGCGAATAGGGTCGGTTGGGGTGGCGAGATATCTGTGATATCTGCCAGGGCGTGAGTTTCGAAAAAATAGATTCGGTCAGAGTTTCAGCCTTATTCTGCAAATTCTGGATCTCTTCGGAAATATTAATTTCCGCGTCATCGGTCACATATCGAAGTTCAGAAATCTTTGCCTGGAGTTCGGCGATTGGTTGTTCAAAGTCGAGAAAATTGGGATCCATATTTATTTTAATTCGCCGGGAGGGTGGGAATAGTGTAACGATTCAGTTGCTGGCTGTCATCAGTCAAGCTGTTATATAGTACTGGTATGGTACATTAATTTAACAGTGATGCATTGATAGAGCGGAGCGCTTCGGATGGGTCTGGATGTTGCGTGACTGGGCGTCCAATCACCAGATAACTGGCTCCATCCGCAATTGCCTGATGCGGCGTTGCAACGCGCTGTTGATCGTCACCAGCCGATCCCTCGGGTCGAATTCCCGGCGTTACCAACAAAGGCGCATCCCCCAGTATCGCACGCAGTCCCCTTGCTTCACGGGCAGAACAGACCAGGCCGTCAAGGCCCGAATCTATAGCCAGCCGGGCAAGTCGTTCGACAAACGCCTGTGGTTCCTGTTCTATACCAAGCTGTTGCAAGTCCGTTTTTGACATGCTGGTGAGTAGGCTAACCGCGATCAGATAGGGTCGATTAACTCCGATCATTTCTATGCCCTCGCGTGCAGCCTCTAGCATCGAAACACCCCCGAGGGCATGCACGTCTACCATCCAGACCCCCAACTGGCCTGCGGCGTAGACCGCCTGCCTGACGGTATTCGGAATATCATGATATTTTAAATCGAGAAATACATCGAATCCTTTTGCCACCAGCGATTCCACCAATCTCGGCCCACTGCGAGTAAATAATTCCTTACCTACCTTGAGCTTGCACAAATCAGGACTGGTCCTGTCAATAAAATTGAGAGCCTGTTTTTGATCAGCGTAATCGAGGGCAACTATTATTCGGGAATTGGAATCGGGCATTACGAGCCTATTGTATTGGGATTAGATTATCAGGGGAAGTCAGTTTCTATCGATGCTAAATAAATAGTGATCTGAATCCTGATTTCTGTGGCAGGTTCCTTAATATGGTCTTAGTTATAGAGACCGCTGAATCGCCAGTCGCCGGATCAACTAAACCGGCTTCATGGTCGACCAGTGCCTGCAACTGGGACAATTCCACTGTATCGCGTGGCTTTCGTAACCACATAAAGAACATATATATTCAATTTTCTTATTTTGCATGGTCAGCAAAAATGTCGACAGACTGTCCCAGGTTTCAGACAAGTTCGCAGAATTCGATTTCAGAAATCGCAACGCAAATTCGAATGCCTCGAACGATGGAGACTGTTTTAATACCTCGGACAGAAATTGTCTCGCCTTTTCTATCTGATTGATGCTGGCGTAATGTTCGATTAACGCGATGGCCAGATGCGTGGATGGATTGTGATGATTTTGATCCTGTAAGAAACTCTGGTAAGCACCAGGTTCGTTAGCCTGGATATAAATTTCTTTAGCCGGCGTTATATAAAGACTCATGTATTCCGGATTGTTTTTGATAAGCTGCCGGATAATTTTTTTCGCAGCACCGGTATTGTTTGCATATAAATGGTGTTTGATTAAAAGTAATGCCGCCCTCACACAGGCCCGGTCTATATCGAGTGCACTGGCCAGACTTTCGCGCACCAGTTTGTTATTTCCGATTTTCATCGCTGCATCGGCCAGTTCACAATAACAATGACTCAGGATAATGGCAGCATCGGTATCACCCCGTCCATATAGCATCTGGGCGCATTCAGTCGCCTCCTCCCAGGATTTCTCGGCGATGTATAAATCGAGCAGGTTTCGATAAGGGCCTAAATCATCCGGTTTTAACTCGATCATCTCCTTAAACAGCATTTCGGCCCGGTCCAGCAAGCCCGCCTTTAAATAATCACTGGCCAGTTCGCCTATTGCCAAATTTCGCTGTTTTCGACTCAAATCTGGACGCGCGAGTAAATTTTGATGAATTTTGATCGCTCGATCAACTTCTCCCTTAGCGCGAAATAAATTACCCAATACGATATGGGTCTCGACCGTATCGGCGTTTACCTTGATGAGCTCGCTGAACGTCTCAATCGCTTTATTGGAATCATCGGTAAGCAGGTAGTTGAGTCCTTTGACATAAGACTCAGAATAGTCCTTAGAACTACCAGACCTGGAAATTTTGGGGGCTGGCATCCATCGACCGACAATCCAGCCGATTAAAATGGCAATAAGAATTAGTGATAATAGCCAGATATCCACGATAATTTTAACCAGAGTTGGCTATCTTGAAAATGTAACTTATTACTTCGTCCTGATTGTTATGGCCGCGCTAACCCTTATTATTCGCACGGTCTCGTAACTCCTTCCCTGGTTTGAAATGGGGCACATGCTTTCCGGGAAGATCTACCTTCTCGCCAGATTTTGGATTTCTACCGGTCCTCGGTGGACGATAATGCAGACTGAAACTACCGAAACCCCTGATTTCGATTCGATCTCCATTGGATAAGGCGTTGCTCATCATTTCTATCAAACTCTTGACCGCGAGTTCAACATCTTTATACGCAAGATGTCCCTGATTTCTGGACAGATTTTCAATCAGGTCCGATTTCGTCAGAGAAGGTATATATTCTTGTTCTTTCATCACGACGCCCGTATCAGTCATAGATGGCGAAGCCAATGCCTCGCCATCTATGATACCAGATTCTAAGAATCCATTTTTTCTTTTAACAAATCACCAAAACTGGTAGTTTTGGTATTTGTATCACTACTGGCTGCATAATCTTTCAAGGCTTCCTGTTCCTCGTCCGAATCTTTCGCCTTTATCGACAGAAATACGCTACGACCCTTGCGATCCATGCCGGTTATCTTGGCTTCGATCTGGTCGCCTTCATTCATAAATGAGCGTGCATCTTCAACCCGGTCATTGGCCATTTCAGAAGCACGAAGCAAACCCTCTATACCATCGCCAAGGTCAACTACAGCTGCCTTAGCATCGACTGAAAGAACGGTACCATTGACGATACTACCCTTTGGTTTGTCGGCTATAAAGCTGGAAAATGGATCTTTCTCGATCTGCTTGATACCAAGGGATATACGTTCGCGTTCCGGATCAATAGACAGTACCATCGCCTCCAGCTCCTGACCCTTCTGGTATTCACGCACTGCCTCTTCACCTGGTTTGTTCCAGGATAAATCGGTCAGATGGATTAACCCGTCGATATTCCCATTAAGGCCTATAAATATACCGAAATCGGTAATCGATTTAATCTTGCCTGAAATGATATCACCCTTTTTGTTAGTGACCCCAAATTCATCCCAGGGGTTTGGCTTGCACTGTTTCATTCCAAGTGAAATTCGACGGCGTTCTTCGTCAATTTCGAGAATTACCACCTCGACTTCGTCGCCCAGTGTCACCACTTTATTGGGATTGACATTCTTGTTAGTCCAGTCCATTTCAGATACATGAACCAGGCCTTCGACACCGTCTTCAATTTCGACGAAACAACCATAGTCGGTAATATTACTAACATTTCCGAACAGTTTCTGACCCTCGGGATAGCGACGCATGATATTCGCCCAGGGATCGTCGCCCATCTGCTTGAGTCCGAGCGATACACGATTCTTTTCACGATCGAATTTCAACACAACAACATCAATTTCCTGACCGATTTCAACAATTTCGGAAGGATGCTTGACCCGTTTCCAGGCCATATCGGTGATGTGCAGTAAGCCGTCGATTCCACCGAGGTCAAGGAATGCGCCATAGTCGGTTAAATTTTTGACGATACCGCGTACGCGCTCACCTTCTTTCAAGGTATCAAGTAGCTTTTCACGTTCTTCGCTGAATTCTTTTTCGACCACCGCACGGCGTGAAACCACCACATTATTGCGCTTCTGGTCGAGCTTGATAATTTTGAATTCGAGTTCCTTTTCTTCGAGATAGGCGGTATCTCGAACCGGGCGCACATCGACCAGCGATCCTGGTAGAAATGCCCGGATTTCGCCTATATCAACGGTAAATCCACCTTTCACCTTGCCAGTGAAACGACCGGTAATTATTTCGTCGGCTTCCTGCGCCTGCTCCAGCCTGGTCCAGGCCCTGGCGCGTTTCGCTTTTTCACGCGACAGGCGTGACTCACCGTATCCATCTTCGAACGAATCCAGCGCCACTTCGACTATATCGCCAATACTGACATCGAGCTCGCCGCTTTCGTTATAAAACTGTTCTATCGGGATTACACCTTCCGATTTAAGTCCCGCGTTGACAATAACAATATCTCGATTGATATCGACAACTTCGCCGGTGATGATTTCACCAACGCGCATATTCATTTGAGTAATACTTTGCTCAAACATTTCTGCAAAATTTTCTGACATGGAATATTTCCTAAAAGAGCTTGTAATAGTGACAGCACATTGTGGCTAACCCTATTACGGTTAAGTTAAAAAAACCCGGTGGGCAGTGCACCGACCAGGATCCAGTTTAGATCATCTCTTCGATATGGCTCATCACCAGTTCAGTCACCTGTTCCAGATTGAGTAAACTCGAGTCAACGATCAATGCATCAGTAGCAGGAATCAGAGGTGATTCGGTCCGACTGCGATCCCGCTCGTCACGATCGCTGATCTCTGCCTGAAGCTCCTCAATACTAGCTGACATTCCCATACTAATCAACTGCTTATAGCGCCTAACCGCCCTTATTTCAACCGATGCATACAAAAAAAACTTGAATTTCGCGGTTGGGAATACCACCGTGCCCATATCTCGCCCGTCGGCCACCAGGCCCGGCGCCCGAAAACAGCGTTGTTGCCAGCCCAGTAATAGTTTTCGTACCTGAGCAAAACGGGCAATAATGGACGCCGCATCCGCGGTTGATTCCTGCCTGATTTCTGCCGAGACATCCTCACCTTCAAGAAAAGGAATGGTTAATTCCTCCCCTACTTCAAATCGAATATCAAGATTTTGCAGGGCATTGACAACCTCGTCTTCGAGTTCCAGATCAACTCCCTGGTGGAGTGATTTGAGCGCGGCCAGTCGATAGATTGCACCGCTGTCGAGCAGATGGAAGCCCAGATTTTTTGCGACTCGCAATGCCAGGGACCCTTTACCCGAGCCGCCTGGACCGTCAATTGCGACTACATAGGGTTCATTGTCAGTCATGACTGGTAATGCTTATTCCCACCTGCCTGGCGAGATCGACAAATCCGGGGAAAGACGTATTTACATTGGCGCAATCCTTGATACTGATGGCTTCTTTGGTGCGTATTGAAGCGACGCTAAATGCCATCGCAATACGATGATCACCGTGCGACTCTATCACGCCTCCCGCCATCGTACCGCCCTGGATTCTGATTCCATCCGGCGTCGGCTCAACTGCAATACCAAGGGCATTCAGACCGTCTGCCATCACCTGAATCCGATCGCTTTCTTTTACCCTGAGTTCTTCGGCTCCACTGAGTTGGGTCTCTCCACTGGCGCAGGCAGCGGCGATAAACAGCGCTGGAAATTCGTCTATTGCCAGGGGGACCAGCGACTGCGGTATGTTAATTCCCTGCAACACCGCGCTGCGTACGCGTATATCGGCAACCGGCTCGCCACCTATTTCACGCTGGTCGAGTAGTTCAATATCCGCACCCATCAGTTTGAGAATTTCGATCACCCCGGTACGCGTTGGATTGATACCCACATGCTGTAATGTTATTTCAGATTCCGGGGCAATACTCGCTGCCACGAGAAAAAAAGCGGCAGAGGAGATATCGGCGGGTATTTCAATATCGCGACCAGTTAAACTTTGCCCGCCGTTGACACTGATATCGGAGCCATTGCTAACGACCTCGCAACCAAAACCGCGCAGCATGCGCTCTGTATGGTCCCGTGTCGGGGCCGGCTCGCTGATAGTACTCGTGCCCGGCGCATATAGCCCGGCCAGCAGTAGGCAGGATTTAACCTGCGCCGAAGCAACCGGCAATCGATAATTGATAGCGCTCAATTGGGACCGCCCGTGTACCTGTAGTGGTGCCATACCGCCTGGCTGACTATCGATTACTGCATTCATCGCTGCTAAAGGATCAATGACGCGATTCATCGGCCGCTTCGACAGGGATTCATCCCCTGTCAGGGTCGCGTCAAACGCCTGTCCGGCGAGCAAGCCCAGCAACAGGCGCATCGCTGTACCTGAATTGCCCATCTCGAGTGCTGCGACAGGTTTCTTTAAGCCATGCAGACCAACACCCTGAACCCATACCCTGTCGCCATCGCGTTCTATCGGCACACCCATCGATTGAAAGGCCCTGAGCGTATTGAGGCTGTCTTCGCCTTCCAGGAAACCAGAAATGTAGCTCGGACCTTCGGCGATGGAGGACAATATTATCGAGCGATGTGAAATAGACTTGTCGCCCGGAACGCGGATAGTACCAGTCACAGGCCCACCTGGCCGGCATTCGAAACTGGTCATCAACAATTTCCTATGAGTGAATCTCTTTCAGATTTGGCCTTACCAAATAATTCTAATAATCGATCCTGATCTCCATCGCGAATCGCTACAGAAACCTGATCCAGCTCATTTTTATAACCTTCGATCAATGTCAATAGCGCCTCCCCATTAGAAATACAGACATCGCGCCACATCACCGGATCACTGGACGCTATCCGTGTAAAGTCACGAAATCCGCCAGCCGCGTATTTGAATATTTCATCGTGATCGTTCAGGCTCGATAGATAATTAACCAGCCCATAAGCCAGCATATGCGGTAAATGCGAAGTTGCTGCCAGTACCTTGTCGTGGTGCTCCACACCGAGATATTCAATGCTGGCGCCGCATGCTTGCCACATACTTTCGATCTTAGCGACAGCCTCTGGATCGGTTGATTCGAGTGGGGTGATAATTACCCTGCGGTTTTGATATAGATCAGCCAGCCCGGCCTCCACGCCACTTTTTTCGGCACCGGCAATCGGATGACCCGGCACGAACTGTGAAATTTTTTCGCCGAGCACAGTTTGCGCTACCTTGATGACAGATTCCTTGGCACTTCCCGTATCGGTGATAACGGTATGTTCCGCAACAATATCGACAATCTGTTCAAAAACCTGCCTCATCGCCCCGAGCGGGGTGGCAATTACAACGACATCGGCTGAACTGGCAGCCTCGGCAATCGAAGCGGTATAACTATCGATTACACCCAGATCCATGCCTTTTTGCAGGTTTAGCTGGTTGCGTCCACAACCGACTACATGATTAACCGCACGGGCCTGTTTCAATGCCAGCGCCAGCGAGGCGCCGATCATTCCCACACCGATGATGGCTAGCCGTTCAATCATAGCAATGGGTCCAATCTATCCATTAAAACTACCTGCTGCTGTGGGGTTCCTATTGTAATGCGTAGAAACTCGGGCATATTGTAATTAACCAGTGGTCGCAGAATAACGCCCTGTTGTAACAGTTTTTGATAGATGTCGTCGCAATCCTTGCCGAATCGAACCGTCAGGAAATTGGCCACCGAGGGGATAGTTTCGAGGCCCTTTGCCTCGAAATACCTGGCCAGTTGGGTCAAGCCCAGTAAGTTATTACTTCGGCTCGCTGCTACAAAATCGTCATCATCCAGGCTCGCGTTCGCTGCAGCCAGCGCCAGGCTATTGGCATTGAAAGGCTGCCGTACTCGATTTAACAGATCACTGATTTCCCTGCTGGATACGGCATATCCGACACGCAATCCAGCCAGCCCATATATTTTCGAAAAAGTCCGAGTCACGATCAAATTTGGGTAATCTGCCAACCATTTAAGTGTATCGGGATAGCCCTCTTTATCGACATACTCGAAATAAGCCTCGTCGATAACGACTGCGATATGCCCGGGCACCTTATCGATAAAGTTTTTCAGTTCGGTATCTTTTAACCAGGTGCCTGTCGGATTATTTGGATTGGCAATGAATATGAGTCGGGTTTTATCATTAATCAACGCCAGCATCGCTTCTAAATCATGGCCGTAGGGCTGATTGTTATCGGTAGGCAGGGCTTTTGCCACACACGCCTTTGCGCCACATGACTGGACCACTAGCGCATAGACCAAGAAGGCATGCTCCGAATAGATTGCCTCGGCATGCTCATCCAGAAAGATCCTGGCAACCAGGTCGAGGACATCGTTTGAGCCATTACCAATGGTAATCTGCCCTGTTTCCAGGCGAAGTTTATGCGCCAGTTTCTGTTTTAGATAAAAAGCGTTCGCATCGGGGTATAGCTCTATATTATTACTCGCGTCTATTATCGCCTGTTTGGCCAGATCAGAGCATCCCAGCGGATTTTCATTCGAGGCAAGCTTGATTGCATTACTGATTCCCAGATCGCGTTCGAGTTCTTCGACCGGCTTACCGGGCGTGTAGGGATGCAGGAGTTTTACTTGCGCGAGCGCAGACTCTATTACTGACATTTTAACGCCTTTACAGTGAAGCCCTGGGGTAGGAACCTAAAATCTTGAACAATGCGGACTGTTGTTCAAGTTCCAGTAAAGCCTTTTGTACATTATTAGCCTGCTGGTGCCCGTCGATATCAATAAAGAATATATATTCCCATTTTCGATCAGGAGCCGGACGCGATTCGATTTTGTTCATACTGATACTGTTATCGGCCAGGGGTTGAAGCAGGGCCAACAGGGCACCGGGAGAATTTTTCGTCGATATCAGTAAAGACGTCTTGTCGTCGCCACTTGGGTCAACATCCTGATTGCCAATAATCACGAAACGGGTGGTATTGTCGGACAGATCTTCTATATTTTCGAAACAGATTAGCAGATCAAAAATCTCCACCGCTGGCAGGCCGCAGATGGCCGCTGCGTCCTTGTCCTGACTTGCGATGCGTGCCGCTTCGGCATTGCTGCTTACCGGTATACGTTCTATCGAGGGAAAGTTTTGATCGAGCCAGTGTCGACACTGCGCAAACGACTGCAGATGCGAATAAATATGTTTTATTTTCGCGACATCCTGTGACTGATTGACCAGATGATGATGTATATGAATTTCTACTTCACCGCTGATCTTGAGATCGGAATCGATAAACATATCGAGCGTGTGGCTGATCACACCTTCGGTTGAATTCTCGACCGGTACCAGACCATAGTCAGCATGGCCTGACTCGACCGAACTGAATACATCGGAAATACTGCTCATCGGTATCGTTGATACCGAATGACCGAAGTGCTTCAACGCTGCGCTTTGGGTAAAAGTACCTTCGGGTCCGAGGTAAGCAATCTTTAGCGGTTGTTCCAGCGCCAGACAGGCCGACATTACCTCGCGAACCAGGCGCCCGACCTCGTCGTCACTGAGCGGCCCCTGGTTTAAGGATTTGATGCGCTGAATAACCTGGGCTTCCCGGTCCGGTCTAAAGAAATTGATTGCCCCCGCGGGATGTTCACTATTATTTCTTTTTACTTCGGCAACACTGACCGCACAGTCCGCCCTGCGATTAAATAAATCGAGTAGTTGATCGTCGATCTTATCAATCGCATCGCGTAATTTTTGTAATGCCTGGTCACTCATCGAATTTCGTTAAAAGCTCTATTTAGCCCGACAAACCGGGTGCTTGCCGACAAACAGGTTACTGGTCATCCTGAGTTTCGTCGCTGTCGGCAGAATCATCACCATTGACACTGGCGGCCACAGGCTCGATTTGTACTAGCTGCTCGGATTCACCCAGTCGAATCAGTGTGACACCCTGGGTATTACGAGCGAGTACCGATATATCCTCCACCGGTGTGCGCACCAGCGTACCCGCATTGCTGATTAACATGACCTCTTCATCGTCGACAGTCTTAATTGCACCGACTACCCGACCATTACGTTTCGACGTCTTAATCGATATTACGCCCTGACCACCCCGTCCCTGTACCGAAAAGTCCGCAACGCGGGTGCGTTTGCCGTAACCATTTTCAGTAGCAAATAGAATTTCACCTTCATTTGATGCAACCGCAATCAGTGAAATCACCTCGTCTTTGCTCTTGATCTTGATGCCACGAACACCTGCCGCTGTGCGGCCCATCGCACGCACATTAGCCTCGGCAATTCGAATCCCTTTACCCGCGCTGGTAAACAACATCAAGTCGTAATTACCGTCGGTTAACTGGACACCGATGAGGTTATCCTCGTCGCGCAGATCGAGTGCGATAATACCGTTAGCACGTGGCCGTGAAAAACTCGACAGGGGCGTTCGTTTCACCTTGCCACTGGCAGTTGCAAAGAAGATATATTGATCTTCCGGGTATTCACGAACCGGCAGGATCGCGGTAATACGCTCGTTTTCCTCCAATGGTAGCAAATTGACCATCGGCCTTCCCCGTGCAGTTCTACTGCCAATCGGCAATTGATACACCTTTTGCCAGTAGACTTTACCACGCGTCGAGAAGCACAACAGGGTATCGTGTGTAGAAGCGACAAACATCTGTTCGACAAAATCTTCGTCTTTAACCCTGGTTGCCGCCTTTCCCCGCCCACCACGACGTTGTGCCGAATAAGATTCAAGCGGTTGCGCCTTGGCATATCCAAGATGAGATATTGTTACTACAACGTCTTCCTCGCTGATAAGATCCTCAACGGTCAGATCCGAGTGATCGATGATGATCTCGGTGCGTCGGGGATCGGCAAACTGTTCCTTGATCGCTTCCAGTTCGAGACGGATAACCTGCTTTAACCGGTCATCACGTTGCAAAATATCGAGCAGGTCTTCAATCTTTTCCAGAATATCGCGATATTCAGTGAGTATCTTGTCCTGTTCGAGCCCGGTCAGCCGATGCAGGCGTAAATCGAGGATCGCCTGCGCCTGTTTATCGGTCAATCGATACTCGCCACCGATCAGGCCACAATCCGGAGAGATACCTTCGGGACGCGATGATTCGGAACCCGAACGCTTTAACATCTCCATCACCACACCCGGCGCCCAGGATTTATCCAGCAATGCAGATTTAGCAACAACCGGGCTTGGAGACTGCTTGATCAGGGAAATAATTTCATCAATATTCGACAGTGCAATCGCCAGTCCTTCGAGTATATGTGCCCTGTCCCGGGCTTTACCCAGTTCAAAAACGGTGCGCCGTGTAACGACTTCGCGCCGGTGTAAAATGAACGCCTCGAGGATATCTTTCAGATTCAACAAACGAGGCTGGTTATTAACCAGTGCGACCATGTTGATGCCGAACACGTTCTGCATCTGGGTCTGCTTGTAGAGGTTATTCAAAATCACATCGGCAATTTCGCCACGACGCAATTCGATCACCATGCGCATCCCGTCCTTGTCCGATTCATCGCGCAATCCGGTAATGCCTTCGAGACGTTTTTGTTTGACCAGTTCGGCAATTTTTTCGAGCAGGCGCGCCTTGTTTACCTGGTAGGGTAGTTCGGTGACGACGATGCTTTGGCGACCCGATTTATCTTCTTCATAATGGGATTTCGCACGCAGGTAGATTTTACCCTTACCGCCACGATAGGCCTCGCGTATTCCCCTGGCACCATTGATAAAGCCGGCGGTGGGAAAGTCTGGCCCGGGGATACATTCCATCAGATCCTGAATGGTTGAATCGGGCTGATCGAGTAATAACAGGCAGGCATTCACCACTTCGGACAGGTTGTGTGGTGGTATATTGGTAGCCATGCCAACCGCGATGCCCGATGATCCGTTTATCAGCAGATTAGGTGTCCGCGTTGGTAGTACCGCCGGCTCAATCTCGGATTCGTCGTAATTGGACAGAAAATCAACCGTCTCCTTGTCGAGATCGGCAAGTAATTCATGGGCTATCTTCGACATGCGCACTTCGGTATATCGCATCGCAGCCGGCGAATCACCGTCGACTGAACCAAAGTTTCCCTGCCCGTCGATCAACATATGGCGCATGGAAAACGGTTGCGCCATACGTACTATGGTGTCGTACACTGCGGTGTCACCATGAGGGTGATATTTACCGATGACATCGCCGACCACGCGCGCCGATTTCTTATACGATTTATTGAAATCATTACCAAGCACACTCATCGCGTATAATACGCGTCGATGGACCGGTTTCAGGCCATCTCTGACATCGGGTAATGCGCGTCCGACGATGACGCTCATGGCGTATTCGAGATACGATTGACGCATCTCGTCTTCCAGATTTACAGGAAATATTTCCTTGGCAATATCAGCCATAAAAAACGAAGCTCACGAGTTAATTTTAACGCAGGATTGGCTCTATTCGAATCTGTGGGATTTTAACACAAACCTAAGGGTCATCACTACTGGTTACAATGTCTTCTCAGAATTAATTTAAGGAAGTGTGGCATTTTGATCGAATTACAAAACTTATTCACAACAAACCTTTCTCAATCAAAAATTCGAGCAATAAAAATTCTCATTTTGAATATCATTTGCAGCCCGCGAAAAATCTTGTAAGGTTCGTCCATGAATCATCATTATCAAATTTTAAAACCCGAATGGCTGCTGACCGTCAACCCGTCATTCGAGGTGCTTCGCAATTATGCAGTGGTCATAAAGGACAGCTACATTCAGAACCTGTTGCCTGTCACAGAAGTGCAGCAACAGGAAGAATATCGCGATGCCGAGATCATTGA
>Ga0164320_10000075_pt1 | contig 25944 bp, 27 predicted proteins | sample GuaBasSediGuay11_FD_113736 | JGI IMG/M metagenome (GOLD analysis project Ga0164320, IMG submission 113736) | Subseafloor sediment microbial communities from Guaymas Basin, Gulf of California, Mexico - Guay11, Core 4567-28, 0-3 cm | ecosystem: Environmental > Aquatic > Marine > Hydrothermal...
CAATGTCCGCGCTGTTATTTCGATTTCCGTATCATGGCTGATGCCAATGCTACAGCAGGCTTTCCCTATACTCCGCCGGTACCATTGTTGGCCGGTCTGCGGGCTAGTCTTGATATGTTATTGGAAGAGGGCCTCGACAACGTATTTGCGCGACACTTTCGCATTGCCGAGGGCATACGCAAGGCGGTTCATGCCTGGGGTTTGGAACTATGCGCGGTATCACCCGACCTCTACTCGGATACCGTCAGTGCTATTTATGTGCCCGAGGGTTTTGATAGCAACCTACTGACCAATCATGCTTTTGATAAATACCAGGTTTCTTTTGGCGTTGGTCTCGGCGAGATGGCTGGCAAGGCGTTTCGTATCGGCCATCTCGGGTCTATGACCGACGTGATGGCACTTTCCGGTATTGCCGCTATTGAAATGGCGATGAAGGATCTCGACTACCCGGTCGAGCTCGGCTCCGGGGTTTCGGTTGCACAGGAGTACTATCGTAAAACGACCAGCCTTGCCCAGTCCCAGGCTGCTTGACGAACGAGGTGATCAATATGGCTAAAACCAAACCAATGTATACCATGTCGGGTACCAACCAGTTGTATATCCCGACTTTTGACGATGTAAAGGCGGCACATAAACGAGTGGCTCCCTATATCCACCGCACACCGGTGTTGACCTCCAGATATTTAAACGATCTGACCGGCGCCGAACTGTTTTTCAAATGCGAGAATTTTCAAAAGGCCGGTGCGTTCAAGGTACGCGGTGCCTCCAATGCGGTGTTCGGACTATCGGATGAAAAGGCGGCCAGAGGTGTGGCGACACATTCTTCCGGCAACCACGCACTGTCGCTCAGTTACGCGGCCGGACGTCGTGGTATCCAGGCCACGGTAGTGATGCCACATACCGCACCCGAGGCAAAAAAAGCAGCGGTGCGCGGCTATGGCGGTGAAGTGCACGAATGTGAGCCATCCACGGCCGCACGTGAGGAAATGCTCGAAAAGCTGATAGCAAAATCTGGCGCAGATTTTGTTCATCCCTATAACGACCATCGGGTAATTGCCGGGCAGGGCACCTGTTCACTCGAGCTTTACCAGGATATTGGCCAGCTTGACGCTGTGGTAGCACCGATTGGCGGCGGAGGCATGATTTCGGGTACCTGTTTGACGATGTCGAATGTTTCTCCAAAAACCGAAATTTATGCGGCTGAACCGAAAAATGCAGACGACGTATATCGCTCGTTTCACGCCGGTGAGATGATCGAGGATGATTCCCCGCAGACGGTTGCCGATGGATTGAAGGTGAGCCTGCGTCCACGCACCTGGCACTTTGTGTCAACCTATGTCACCGATGTCCTGTTGGCCAGCGAAGAGGAAATAATCGACGCTATGTACCTCACCTGGCAGCGCATGAAAATTGTTATCGAACCGAGCAGTGCGGTGGCGCTTGCGACGATATTGAAAAATAAAGAGCTGTTTGCGGGTAAGCGCGTTGGCGTGATCATTACCGGCGGTAATGTAGACCTTAAAAAACTTCCCTGGATGAATTCCTGAAATTACTGGAGCAAAATAAATGAATGCAATTACAAAATCCGCAGAATTCGTTGTCGGCCTGAATATTCCGGCCGAGATTGGCATGGCGGCAGAAGACGTCTGCACACCCTCGTTAATCGTTGACCTCGATGCGTTTGAACGCAATGTACAGATAATGGGTGACTATATTAAGGCAAAGGGCCTACGTCATCGTGCCCACGCCAAAACTCACAAGTCGGTTGATATTGCCCGCTACCAGATCGAACAGGGAGGTGCCTGTGGTGTTTGTTGCCAGAAGGTATCCGAGGCCGAGGCGATGGTTGCTGGCGGTATCAAAGATGTGCTGGTTTCCAACCAGGTTGTCGATCCGGCTAAACTGGATCGGTTGGCGATGATGGCAAAGGATGCCAGGGTTCTGGTCTGTGTCGATGACCTGGGTAATATCGATGATATTTCCACGGCGGCAGTGAAGCACGGCGTGACCATAGAGTGCCTGGTCGAAATCGATTGCGGGGCGGGACGTTGCGGTGTTGCCTGGGGTGATCCGGTGGTCGAACTGGCGAAAAAGATTGACGCCGGCGATGGCCTTCGCTTTTCCGGTATCCAGGCCTACCAGGGTGCGGCACAGCACGTACATGATTTTGAAGAGCGCAAGTCAAAAATCGATATCGCGATCAAACAGGTCGAGGATACCGTCGAGATGCTAAAAGCCGAGGGACTCGAATGCGATATCATTGGTGGTGCCGGCACCGGTACCTATTATTTTGAAGGTACTTCGGGGGTATACAACGAAATGCAGTGTGGGTCGTATATCTTCATGGATGCGGATTATCAGCGAGTGAAGGATGATGGTGGTAATTTCATCCATGAATTTGAGAATAGCCTGTTTATCTGGACCTCGGTGATGTCAAAAGCCAAGGCCGACAAGGCAATCTGCGATGCGGGTCTGAAGGCTCAGAGCGTCGATTCGGGATTACCGGTTATCTTCGGTCGTGCCGATATCGAATATATCAAATGCGCCGACGAGCATGGCGTGATTACCGATCCGAACAATTCCTTAAAACTCAACGATAAACTAAAGTTGATTCCGGGCCATTGCGACCCGACCTGCAATGTATACGACTGGTATGTTGGTATTCGTGGCGGCAAGGTGGAGTGTCTCTGGCCAGTGACCGCCCGCGGCATGGCGTTTTAATCGTGCTTGTCATCACCGAAGAAGTCTGTAAGCAGGTAATTGGTCGCGGCGATGCGTTTACGGCCGTAGAATTGGTGTTTGCAGCGATGGCAAAGGGAGATGCGTGGAATTTTCCGGTGATACGTGAAGCGATCGGTTATGCAGACGCGTTGTACGGCTTCAAGTCGGGTTTCGATAAAGCGGGTCTCTCGCTTGGCCTGAAGTCGGGTGGATACTGGCCGGGCAATATAAAAAAAGGGCTGACTAATCACCAGTCGACGATATTCCTGTTTGATCCGGATACCGGGCAGTTACAGGCGCTGGTCGGCGGTAACTACCTGACCGCGGTTCGAACAGCCGCCGCAAGCTCGGTTTCAATTGCACACCTGGCGCGCAAGGATGCCAAGGTAATCGGCATGGTTGGCGCTGGCCACCAGTCGACATTTCAACTGCTCGCGGCACTGGAACAAAGAGACTTTGAAAAAGTAATTGGCTGGAACCTGCATGCACCAGGACTGGATAAACTGGCGGAAATTGCCGGTCAAAAAGGCCTGGTTTTTGAAGCAGTCGAGCGCGAGCAGTTGGCTAACGAAGCAGATGTGATAATTACTATCACCTCTGCCCACGAATCACTGATCATGAAAGACTGGGTAAAACCCGGCACACATATCGCCTGCATGGGTACCGACACCAGGGGTAAGCAGGAGGTAGATCCTGAACTGGTGGCGCATGCCAGTGTATTTACCGACGAAATAGCCCAGTCCATCAGCATTGGTGAAACCCAGCATGCGGTTGCCAGTGACCTGATCGGTGAACATGATATCACCACAGTCGGCGATGTTATTAACGGTGTTCATCCGGGTCGGAGCAGCGATACCGAAATCACGCTGTTTGATGGCACCGGTGTCGGGTTACAGGATCTGGCAGTTGCCTCGGCGTCGGTGAAACTCGCGGTGGAGCAGGGGTTGGCGCAGGAAGTGACGCTTTAATCGGTAATACCGACCTCAAACCCCACATCATTCCGGTCCCCGAGCCGGAATCTATTTTATGATGGCAAGTTTCAAGATTCCTGCTTACGCAGGAATGACGACGCTAAAAAAACGTCATTCCGGCCATCGAGCCGGAATCTAAAAAATTCGAGGTGAAGCTCCAGGTATATAAAATACTAAATAGATTCCGGATAAGCACTTCGTGCTTTCCGGAATGACGACAGGTGATGGCTGTAATACCCAGCTTCATCCACATACCTCCGTCATTCCGGTCCCCGAGCCGGAATCTATTGGCCATCTAGCGGCGGGCATTATTCTGGTTTCAATTCTGTTCTTTCCCGAAAAAATGAATAGAATTAGTCTCCGTCACTATAATCAGTGACACTTAATTCACCCGATCGTCCAATGATATGAAACACCTGAACTACGCTGCCGCGCATGAAACCCTGCGTATCAGTGCCAAGCGATTCGAGCACTCACCTTATACCGATAAATATGCCCGTGACGATATGGTTTTCGGCGTCTATTGTCGGCGATTTTACCCATTATCGACTGGCGAAGATCCAATAGAGCAATACTGGAAACTGAAGCGCCAGGTTATGCTTTTCGATGTGCCGGAAAAACCACTCGATATTAAAGGCCCGGACGCGGTCACTTTACTGGAACGAGTATTTAGCCGACACATTGATAGTCTTAAAACCTGGTGCGCACGCTATGCGCTGGCCTGTACACCACGAGGTGGCATCCTGATGGACGGTGTCCTGATTCGCCTGGCGCAGGATCACTTCTGGTATGTTCAGGCTGACGGAGAGTTTGAATCCTGGCTGCAGGTCCATGCGCAGGGTCTTGACGTAGAAATATACGATCCCAAATCCAGGGTATTGCAAATCCAGGGGCCGAAATCGCTCGAAGTGCTGCAAGCCGCAACAGGCAAACAGGTACCCGAAGGTTTCAGGTATTTTCATGCCGGCAAGTTTGATTTTGGTGGCCAGGAGCTTCTGGTAAGCCGTACCGGCTGGACTGGCGAACTGGGTATTGAAATTTATAGCGATGCGAATACCGACCATCATCTGTTGTGGGATCATTTGATCGCTACCGGTGAAACCAGTGGCATGGCCTTCAGTAGTGCGGAATCGATGGGAATTCGCCGACTGGAAGCTGGAATACTCGATAATGGCACCGATATCGATCCCTCGATGACCCCCTACGAGGCTGGACTCGGTGCTTACGTCGACCTTGGTAAACCTGATTTTGTGGGTCGCGATGAGCTTATCAAAGCCGATCAGAGTCGGCTGCTATGGGGTTTAACCTGTGCCAGGGCAGTTCCATTTGCGGGCCTGCAGGTGTTGGACGGCAACTCAGTAGTCGGTCAGATGACCGCGGGTGCCTGGACACCTTACCTCGAAACCGGAATTGGTTTTGTGCGATTTCAGCAAAAGGGTGACTGGCTGGGCCGTAAGCTCACGCTTAGTACTATTGAGGGTGAACAGCACGCCTGTGAAATAGTCTCGCTGCCTTTTTATGATGCGGAAAAGAAACTACCGAGGGGAGTTTCGATTTGAACCTATTGCCCGCGTATATTTATATCTAGAGACATGTTAATTGATTTTGAAGAACTGGATTTCCAGCAAACGCCACTCGGTGAACTTAGTTTAAGGCGTCGATCGGAGCCAAGGCTCGATGGGCAAGTGCTCTACGAGGTCAAGCTTGGAGAAGAATTTTTGATGTCCAGCCTGTTTACCGAAGCTGAGATCCAGCTGGCTAAACTTGGGCTTGCCGAGCTCGATGGCGGTGAACTGGATATCGTTGTCGGGGGACTGGGACTGGGTTATACCGCGGTTGCTGCACTGGAGAATCCGGCGCTACGATCGCTCAAGGTGATCGAGGTATTGGCCCCGGTGATCGACTGGCATCGGCGGGGGTTGGTACCACTCGGTAATCAACTGGTTTCGGATGCCCGCTGCAGCCTGGTCCATGCAGACTTTTTTGACCTCGCCACCTCGTCCAGCACCGGTTTCGATGGATCGCAAACAATCAATGCGGTTGACGCGGTTTTACTCGATATCGATCATTCGCCTAGCCATTGGCTCAACCCGGAAAACAGTGCATTTTACTCGCAGCAGGGACTGCAGAAACTGGCAGGAAAAATTAATAGCGGCGGAGTTTTCGGCTTGTGGTCGAACAATCCACCCGAGGCCGGGTTCCTGGGGCTACTAGACAATGTGTTCGAGTCAACGCAATCACACATCGTCACCTTCCCGAATCCTTATACCGGTGCCGAGTCGTCCAACACGGTATATCTGGCCCGAAAAGCGTAGAGCGGCCTCACTCAGATAAAATCCTGCGAGCCGACTATCAGTCGTTGTGCGAGGTAATCACGAAAATGTCCGGCCACATCTTCGCCGTCCAGGTCTTCAGCAATCGTAACCGACTTTCCCAATCGGTCGTTTGCCAACAGCTTGAAGTGTTCGATTTTATCGACGCCCTGGCCAGTACTGCCAGAATGCTTGATACTGAGATAGGAAATACCACCTGCTTCCAGGCGTTTGTAAAATATTGGAATGAACAGCAGGCGGCGCATCACCGTTACCTGGCCCGATCGAATACTAACCCGCAAATTATTGAAGGGTAGATAAATTGTGGCTATCGACGCGATCAGCGCAACCAGCATAAAGGGAATGCTGAACAATCCAGTTAGTATTCCAATTCCCCCACCGGAAGAGCCGATACCAAGCATCGAATAGCTGCCAAAACCAAATCCACCGGCAAATACCGCGGCAAAAAGTGTGAGCACTTTATTGCGGAACATCGGGAATGCCAGTTTTATTTCGTCACCCTGTTGGCTAAAGCGCATTGCTCGTGACAGGCCAGGCAAATCGAAGTTTCCCTGCGCGATCGAAATTTTTGCGGCCTCGGAGTCTCGCGCCTTTTGTGCTGCGACCTTCTCACTGACGTTGTGCCTGATAAAGCGGGATGTTGCGTCTGATTTGATCACCGGGATATTGTAGTTTCGATTTAAATCGACTCCCGGTATCTCGGCTTTCAGGGTGAGACGCCAGAAATGGTAGGCGTCCGACTGCTCCGCGTCTGCTTCGGGTAAGTGATCGGGCAGGTCGAAAGTAAAGCTTAATTTTACCCCGGGGTTAGATTTATCAAGCTGCGGCCGACCTTCTTCAGCCCATTTTATGGTTTCCCTGCGCGAACGATCTTTACCGGAGCCCGACATAAAGGAATAGACACATTCCAGGCGCACAACCAGTAGCGCCGACTTATCTGCAGCTGTGTCATAAGCAAGATTCGAGATTTGCACCCGCCCGCCAACCTGGCCCCCGACCGCGCCCGGGAAAGGGTCCATTTCGAATAACACCCGGCCGAAACGCCGATACTCGAGGGCCGCCAGCACTGCTTTGAGCAATAGTACGGCGCCCACCAGAGGAAATAGCAGCGCGATCAAGGCCGGGTAATTATTTTTTTCGAGTTCTCCCGGCAATATAAATAGCAATGGCGTACTAATCGCATTCCACAGAATCGCGAAACCCCAGATTACAAAAACACCAGATCGGCCCTGCGAACGAATTTTTGCAGAACCCCATTCCTTACGTGTTTTCCAGTCAATTTTTTCGCCTGGCTCTTGTGCTTGTTGACCAAACTCCTCAAATTTTTGCTTGGTGAATTCGACGAAGCTGTGCTTGAATTCCGGGTCATGTAATCTTTGTTTCCATTCCCTGCGTAAAGCCAGAATCGACGGTCGCTCAAAATGGGCCGCCTGTTTGCCGGGGCGTATAGAGAAGTAGGCGACCAGTAAACCTATAAAAACGAATATTGAGCAAAAACCACTGATAAGCGCGAATAATCCCCAGCGCATATTGCGGTCGATAACTGACTTCTGTGGATCGAAGGGATCGATCCAAATAGCTATTGGCTGACCTGCAAGGTGATGATTACGCAACCGGTTGCGCAAATCCTGGTGGTATGAACCTATATTATCGCTGAACCGGGTAACGTAAACGCGATCGTTCTGATAAACAATACCATTAATTTTGTAACGATAGCTCGCCTGGGTCTGATTATCGCCACCAGAGAGGGAAATTAATAATGCCTGGGCTGGTTGCCACTGTTGCATCGCGTACCAGTCCTGCCAGGTTGGCAGGCCAGTCTCTGAAAAGGCGAGCATACCGCCGCCTGCAAAAAATAATCCGAAGATCAATCCCGGGATAATTCTCAGTACCCGCATCGGTGTTTCGATTACCCGCCAGGAGATTTATAGCGAATACTACCCCTCAATTTCATCGGTATCGTACTGCCCGGATATGCGGCGGCGTATATGTGACCAGGACATCCCAATTGCCAGTACACCGCTGAGAATAAATTCAACTACCCAGACAATAATGGACGCGTTATGGAGCGCCAACAGTCCCCATTCGATTAACAGCCATATCATAACGGCGAAGAAGGCCGACGCCAGAAGGGTGCCGAATGCGCCCAGCGAATTCCAGGTCGCGCGCAGAAACATAATCCAGCCAATTAACAGCACAATGCCGGAGGCGGCCTTGTAGACCATCGCGGTGTCAGAATTCAGCCATTGCACCCAGCAATATTCACTGGGGTTGTAGGTAACAAACACCAGGATCAGCGCGGCCAGGTATCTCAACAGAAAGCTGGTGAAGGTGAAATTGGGTCGAATAACCATAGGAATTTTTTACCGATAGAACCTGAGTGTAATCCTACCATCTTTAAACTAATGGTTGAATACAGGGTGGGATTAGCTGCGGGTTTCCTATTTTAGTTGCTTGCTAAGGAACTGACCTGTCTTGGTGTAGTGATTGATAAGCGCTTTGACTGCTTCGTCGGCGTTGCGTTCGAGCACTAACCCGACCATGTGCTTATGTTCATCGTTGGTGTTGCGTTTCGAATAAGCTACTGTCCCGGCTATATTACGATAGCGTATATTCTGGTCGTATAGCTGGCCACAGAATTTGAGCAGGATCGAGGAGCCGCAGGCCGATAATAATGCCATGTGGAGCTGCTTGTGCTTCGGTTCCCACTCGCTGTTGGCGACGTAATTTTGCTCGTCAACCGAACGAGGCGTGCGGTTCAGCCGATGGTTAGTCAAAACGATATTTTCCTCCCACTGGGCATCGCCGTGTTCGATGGATTCACGCAAGGCCCTTTCTTCTACCCAGCATCGCGTTTTTAGCAATTCCTGAAAAGCTTCATCACTGACGAGTACGACACGAAAGCCTCGCTGGTCGATGCGTTCTACCAAATGATCGGAGGTGAGCAGACTTAGTGCTTCGCGAATTGGACTGGCACCGGTACCCAGGGTTTTCCGCAGATCTTCTATTTTAAGTTTCTGCCCTGGATGCAGTTCACCACGGATGACCATATCGTGGATGCTCTGGTAGATCTGACTGGTCAACGAAGTGGGAGTGGTACCGGTCCCCGCATCATTAGAATTATTCTGAGATTCCCGGTTTGCGGGATATGCAAGTTCAGAAAGATCATCGGTCATCAATAAATAGCCTGTTTTGGAACCACTTAATCGGCACTAAGCCCACTTCGTCGTCAGTTGTCATGTAACTGTAATTAATTTGATTGTAAAACTTTACAGGTTGATAAGGATGGTTTTCCATGCCCATATCAATCTCAAAATAAATCGATATTTTTAGCATAAAGATAATAATTTCGATATACTTGGAAATCAAGGAAAATTAAATTGTATAGATTCGAGCAAGGATGCCGATAGTTAGGGTTACGATAAAAAACGAATATTTCCTGCGGTGTTAGATCGATATCGAATCATTCTGCAGGTGTATATCAATTAAAAAACTATTTAGGAGAACTCAGATGCGAAATACACTTAAACAGTTGGCCATCGCTGCGACGATAGCCATATCAGCCATGGCCTTTTCCACCTCGGCGTATGCTGGAAAGATACGCATAGCGCTCAGCGAAACACCATCCGATGAAGTCGCCGCGTTCTTCCTCGCGCTTGACCGGGCCAAGACCATGGGGCTCGATTACGAGTGGACGGCTTTTGCCGATGAAGAGTTGGCTATTCAGGCGATTTTGAGCGGTCAGATGGATATCGGCTTTGGCACGCCGTATTCGGCAATGCAGAGAGCGAAGGCGCCAGTCCGGATTATCTTTCAACTGTCCAAGTTGAAGTTTTTCCCGGTGTCGTCGAAAAAATACTCCAAACTGCAGGATCTGGACGGAGAACCTATTTTGCTGCATTCGCGTGGTGGTGGCACTGACTCGATAGCCAATGTGATCGAGGCCCGCATGGGCATCAAGTTCGGCAAGCGTTCGTATGTGCCCGGTTCAGCCAACCGGATTGTCGCGCTGATTGCCGGACAGACGGATGCCACCATCGTCGACCTCTCAAACAAGAACAAACTCGTCAAGCAAACGGGTAACGAGTTCAACGTGCTTCCGATGTTTGAAGTCGATGCCAGCGATGAGGCCCTGTTCGCCAACCTCGACTGGATCAAAGCAAACGCTAAAGACGTGGATATCTTCGTCCAGGCCCTGGTAAGCGTTTATCAGGACATGCACAGGGATCCGACCATTATTAGGCGTGAAACTAATCCTGACGGCCCGATCGGACAACTTCCGAAAGAGGTTCTCGATGAACTGGACGGGTTTTATACCGATGCGGTTGCAGGTGGTCTGTACGATCCGAACGGTGGTGGCAAAAAAGCGGCCATGGCGGATCTGGAATGGTATTCGAACGCAGGGCAGCTTACCGGCGATCCGGCTAATCTGAAGATTAGTGATTTCTGGTACATGAAACCGCTGGAGCGCGCAAAGCAGTAATTAGACCAACTAGCTGTCGGCATTGCGGTAGAATTTACCGCTGCCGACAGCTTACTTCCTTTCTATCTCGTCTCCAACAGTCCGGTCGTCATGCGCTATCGTTCCCTTTTGCTGAAATTCCTTTCTGCTTTCATCTTGTTTGGATCATGGGAGATCGCCGGAAGAATTCCAGTGAGTTTTGCCTTCCCGACATTTATTGAGTCGATGGTCGCATTCTGGGTGCTCCTGGTTGAAGGCACATTGTTCGTGGCTTATGCGGAAACTCTCAAGCCGCTTGTCGTCGGTGTGCTGATTTCCGCGATTCTGGGTATTGGGATCGGTTTGTCGATTGGCCTCAGCCGCAAATTCGACTGGTTGGTTTCGCCGATCTTTATCGTCATGCAGACAGCGCCGCTGGCTGCGCTCATCCCGCTTCTGATCATGGTCTATGGGATCGGGTTAACCTCGAAAGTGTTTGTGGTATGCATCATGGCGATGCCGGTAATTGTCCTCAACACCAGCGGTGCGGTGCGCAATACGCCTGTATCGATGATCGAAATGGGGCAGGCGTATCTCGGGACAAGACTCGACATTATTCTTAAGATTATACTTCCGGCCGCATCGCCCATTATTTTTGCCGGGTTGCGCCTCGGCGTATCGGCAGGGTTTATCGGCGCCATACTGGCCGAGCTGAAAATCACCCCCACGGGTGTTGGCGACATCATCTCTTACAGCCGTTCGATTGCTGACTATCCCAGCATGTATGCCGCAATTTTTTCGATCATCCTTCTGGCAGTAGTTTTTCTGAACCTTTTAGAGCAGATTGAGAATATTCTGTTCAAGGGGCCAAGGCAAGTGTACGCCTCTGAATGATAACTGCAGGTAACAAATAAGTAATGAACAATAATACCAACAGCGTCGATTATGCGGTGACTGTACGTAATGTCTACAAGAACTACGGCGATGTCGAGGCTTTGAGGGACCTGTCGCTAGATTTTCCCCGGGGGCAACTCACATCGGTACTCGGCCCGTCAGGATGCGGCAAGACGACCTTACTGAAGATCATAGCCGGACTTTTGCCTGCCGATAGCGGTGAGGTCACGGTGAACGGTCAGCCCGTTACCAGGCCGGGGGCGGACCGCGCCTTTGTGTTTCAGGATTTTGCCCTGCTGCCGTGGGCGAATGTGTTGCGCAATGTCGCTTTTGGACTCGAACTGCGCGGGGTAGCCAAGTCAGAGCGCGAGGCGATAGCCGAAAAATACATCGGCGAGGTTGGCCTGAAGGGTTTTGAGAACAGTTATCCCCATGAACTGTCGGGCGGTATGCGTCAACGCGTGGGTCTCGCACGGGCACTTTGCGTCGATGCGCAGGTTTTGCTGATGGATGAGCCTTTCTCGGCCGTGGACGAGCAAACCAGGCGTAAATTTCAGGAAGATCTTCTTAATCTGGTCAAGAATGAGAGCAAGACGTTCATTTTTGTCACCCACTCGATCGAGGAGGCTGTCTACGTTTCAGACCAGGTCGCTATTTTACTGCCTCGGCCAAGCCGGGTTTCGGAAATCATCAAACCGGAGGGATTCAGACATAAAGATGCCAATAGCATCAGACGCGATCCGGAGTATCTCGACATCGTCGATCGAATATGGGCATCGCTGCGAACCTATGTGGAATAGAGCGATACGATGAAAATTTTTGGCTATCAGCTGCCCTCGATGTCATCGCTAATCCTGTGGGGAATCTTGTGGGAGATGGTCGGACAATTTGAATTAACGTTCTTTCTTCCTCCGCTATCAGCAATTTTTTCGACATTAATGGAAATCGGAACGACCAAGGTATTTCTGAAGGCGCTTGCGGACACCGGGTACGCTTTTTTTGTCGGCACCTTCTCCGCCATCGCAATCGGCATCCCGGTCGGCATCCTGATGGGGAAGAACCGCCTGATTGACGAGCTGTTGTTGCCATGGGTGAACATGTTTCTCAGTGCACCGCTTACCGCATTGGTACCGGTGCTGATGGTGTTGTTCGGATTCGGCATGAAGTCGATCATCATAACAACCGCCCTGTTTGCGATCTGGATTATCGTGTTGAACGCGCGCGCGGGGGTCATGCAAATCAACCGCTCATTGATTGAGATGGCGCACTCTTTTGGCGCCTCACCGAAAGATGCATTCCTCAAGATATACTTTTGGGCCGCACTTCCCGAGATCCTGAGCGGGGTACGGATCGGTTTCATCCGCGGCGTCAAGGGAGTAATCATCGGTCAATTGCTGATCTCGGTTGTCGGATTTGGCGCACTGTTCGAGCTCTACTCATCGAATTTCCTGATGAAACACTTCTGGGCGGTGCTGATCGTCCTGTTCACTATCTCTTTTACCATTGCCGAATTCCTCGCTCACCTGGAGAGAAAGGTGGAGTACTACGCTGCGCGCCGTTAAATTTTAAAACAAACGAGCATAGATATAACTTTGAAAATTGGAGACCAAGAATGAACAAGTACATCATTGAACCGGTAGAGCGTGCCAGTCTGCCCGTCCGCGGCTCCGAGCAGCGATTTCCCGTTCGTCGCGTTTACTGTATCGGCCGTAACTATGCCGATCACGCGATCGAGATGGGGCATGATCCAGACCGTGAGTCGCCCTTCTTTTTCCAGAAAAATCCGGATAACCTGGACGCTTCCGGGGAATTTCCTTACCCGGTAAAGTCCAGCGAGGTTCACCATGAAATCGAGCTTGTAGTGGTGCTGAAAAGCGGTGGCGTCAATATCGGCCTAGATAATGCGCTTAATCATGTGTATGGCTATGCGGTTGGTATCGATATGACCCGGCGCGATCTGCAAGCCGAGATGAAGCAAACACGACGCCCATGGGAAATCGGAAAAGCCTTCGAGCGTTCAGCCCCGATAGGCCCGATCATACCGGCTTCCGAGATTGGCCATCCCGATTCCGGCAGTATTTCTTTGAAAGTGAACAACGACCAGCGCCAACAGGGTAATTTGAATCAGATGATCTGGAAGGTACCGGAAATGATTGCCTACCTTTCTGAATATTTTGAAATTGGGGCAGGCGACCTGATTATGTCGGGAACCCCGGCAGGTGTCGGTCCGGTCGTCCGCGGTGACGTGATGGTTGGTGCCATCGAAGGTATCGGTGAACTGGTGGTCACAGTAGTGTGAGCGGTCGTGCCTGGACGCAAAATATCCAGGCCCAATGGCTGATCAAATCGGCATCGAAGACGACGATTGCAATTTTAGCTGGCGCGACGCGACGGCCTCGCGATGCGACATATAACTAATCGTAGTGACGATGATAGCAGCACCGGCTAACACCCACAGATCCGGCACCTCGCCGAAGATTAAATATCCGAAAAGAATTGCCCAGACCAGTTGCAGGAAGGAATAGGGCTGGGTCACGGTCAGAGGCGCGTTGGCGATCGACCGGGTGATCGCATAATGCCCGGCAGTTGCAAAAACCGCCACCAGGAATAACCAGCCCAGCTCGATGACTGTTGGCGTTTTCCACAGATAAATTGCCCCAGGCATTAACGCCAGGGTGCAAAAAATCGACAGCATGACCAGCGTGTCACTTGTATTTTCGGTATTCGTCAGCTTTTTCGCAATCAGGAACGAGATTGCAAAACAGGGTGCCGCAATTAGTTGTGCGAGCGAGCCGATCTCTATGGTTTCGAAACCGGGGCGCAGAATAATGAGTATGCCGATAAAACCAATGATGATCGCGATAATACGCCTCGTGTGAACCCGCTCACCAAAGATCAGCACTGCACCGACAACTGTGAAGATCGGAGTGGTGTAGCCTATTGCGGTGACTTCCGAGATCGGAATGCGCGCCATTGCGAAAAACCACAGCATTACAGCCACCCCATGTGCGACACCGCGTAATGCATAAAATCGTAAATTGGTGCCCTTGACCCGGCGCCATTGCATTTGCAGGATAACTGGAATCAGGATTAGTAAGCCAAATACATAGCGAATGAAAGCGGCTTCTACTGCAGGCAATTCTGAACCCAGGAGGCGGACCATCACGGCAACAGCGACAAACAGCAAGCCCCCGGCCACCATCCACAAGGCGCCCGCCAGATGATTATTATTAGAACCTGGAGACACGACTAGTGTTTCAGCACCCTTCTGGGAACCTTCGGACTCTGAATCGGGTGATTCTTTCAAACCACCCCTATCTCGAGTTCACCGATGCCGTCGATACCGGCAGTGATAAGGTCACCAGGATTGAACGGGCCGACTCCATCGGGCGTACCGGGAATCTATCCTCGGTACCAGTGACTTCGACCGGAGCGGGTGGTGGCACAGGTATAACAAAGCTCATGGATAATCTCCTATATTCTAAAAACTTAAATCTCAGGTGGGTCTAAATTTTTTAAATAGTTTGCTCCGCCAACCTCGGATCCGCCCTGCTTGTGGGCGTGACCAGCGCAAGTCCTGCCATCATTACCACCACCGAGAACCATACCCATATCGTATGCACCTCGGCAAAAATAACGATTCCCCACAGGATTCCGGATATCGTCACGATGTAGGCGCACTGGCTGGCAAAAACCGGTCCAGCAGTTCGTATCGTATAAAAATACATCATATAGGCCAGGGCACTGGTGAGTGCGATGGCTGCAATTGCCAGCGCAGCCGGGGTCAAAACCCAGGATACTGGCACACCAACGCCCATCCATGCAGTTGCGGGAACCAATATTATTATAGCCACGATATTAGAACCACAGAGTAATTCCCTGATGTCGAAATCAATGTTAATGCCTTCCGAGATATAAATGCTTTCAATCGCGTAACACACCGCGCACAACACCACGGCCAGTATCCAGTAGCTGGCATTAATACTGCTCAATTCCTGGTCTGGAAGGACTAGCAGTAAAATTGCGACCATGCCGAGCAGGATGCCAAGTGCGCGTTTTAATATCATGGGTTCAAAACGCATTGCCCACATTATTGCGTAGGTGAAAAGTGGCACAGTAGATACCGTAATCGAGAGAATGCCGGCATTCAGATGCGGTGCTGCAAAATAATAAAGCAGGTCGGGAACAACGATACCGAGCAAGGCAAGCAGGATGTAGATAGGAATCCGCCGTAATCTAAATGCCGGGATCCTCGAATACAGGCATACGCCGTAAAAAAATATCGCTGTGATTATGACCTGGCAACTGGTTAACATCACCGGGTGCGTGCCATCCGCTGTTGCAATTAATGCCAGCGAAAATGTACCTCCCCACAGTACGCCGGCGGTGATAATCAGGAAGTAGGGGAGTAGCGGGCTGTTTCTCATAAGCGGTTACCAGATCAAGAGGCGCAGAATATCTCGTTGTTGCCGGACAGGCAATAATACCTGTACTACGAATCATATTTAAATCAGGTCGCGGGTAGCTTTTATTTGATTAGTAGCTGCAATTGCTATATTTTAAATTTAAAGGCGCTACTGAAATATTCAGCGAATGTCAGAATACCTAATAACGATACATACAAAACTGGAGGAAGGATATGAATAATCACGATCGACGTTACTTTCTAAAACTCTCGGCCGCAGGTCTGGCTATGGGATTGCCAACACTGGGATTCGGTGCCGGATTTCCAGAGCGAACCATGGAGGTATATATCCCTACCCGTGCCGGTGGCGGTGCGGACCGTAACTTCCGAAGTTTTGCCGGCGTATGGAAAAATCACCTGGGTGGCGAGTTCGAACCGGCGTTCTATCCCGGCGCTGCCGGACGAGTCGGCTACGAAACTTATATGGGCAAGGCGAGTGACGACTGCCATGACCTGATCTTTGGCAATATGGGCCCCGAGGTTCTGAACTGGGTAGTCAAGAAGCCGACTTTTTCGCTTGACGATTACTTCTATTTCCTGATGGTAGATGCCGACCCCGGCTCTGTCTTTATCAGCGAGAAAAGTTCGATGAAGACGCTCGAAGACGTCATCGCCGAGGGTAAAAAACGTACCCTGACCATTGCCACCAGCCGCCTGGCCCACCCGGCTTCGTTGGGTATGCTGGTATTGGCCAACAAGATGGGAATGAAAGTGAACCTGGTTCCGATGTCGGGTGGTAAAAATACGCGCAACGGTGTATTGACTGGCGAACTCGACCTGGGCGTATTGCCCGCAACCACGGTGATGAAAAGAAAGGGTATCAAGATACTGGGACTGTTCGATGAGAAAAACCTGGTGCCGAATAAAATGCCCGGCGCCGTACTGATTAACACCGAGTATAAACTGGGCATTCCACCGATCGCCGCCGGAGCACGCGCGTTTGGCATCAAGAAAGCAGCGGCCGACAAGCACCCCGATCGTTTCGACAAGCTGGTCGAGACTGGCATGAAGGTATTTAAGGACCCGGCCTACAAGGAAGCGGTGGTTAAAAACAAGGGCTCATGGGAGCTGATCAGCCCGGGCGGCGCCGCCGAATGTAATGAGTACGTCGCCAATATTACCGCGCTCGGCAAGCAATACCGAAATCTACTAACCGGCTAGTATTACGGCGATTACGAAGCCCGTTTCCGACCATCGCAGTCGGGGACGGGCTAGCCCGTGGAGAAACCAGTGCAACCCGATCCCGAACAAAAACCGCGCAACATACTGCCGGATTGTATAATACCGGCGCTGGCGCTGATATTTATCCTGTATTACCTGACCACTATCACCGAGGTGCCCTGGATATCCCAGGCCAGTGCGATCGTTGTCAGTGGTTTGCTGTTACTGTCTATCCTCGCATTTATTATTCGCAGCGCCTGGCGTATCCGCCAGCACCAGGAAACCTTGCGCATCGAGGGAACATTGCGCGTATTACTTGGCGAAGGTCCGCTAGTAGCAAAACGCATAGCGTTGCTGATACTCGCAATTGCCTATGTCTGGTTCATCGACGGTCTGGGCTTCACGCTGACCACGTTTCTCTTCGTCTTCAGCGGCATTATATTGTTGTCGTCGCGGGATAACTGGAAAAACGCACTGAAAGTGTCGCTATCGTGCACGATCATCGGCTATTTTGTATTTATCTACCTGTTTAAAACCCGCTTTCCGGAAGGTTTAATCGAACACTGGCTGAAAGGCGTGCTGTAGCTGATGATTCCCGATCTAAGCCTCTTTTTTGGACTACTCGGCGAGATACTCGGCTACTGGTGGATAATCATTCCGGGCACGATTCTCGGCATAGTCGTCGGTGCAATACCGGGGTTTAGTGCCGCCAACACGATCATTATCCTGCTGCCTATTACCCTGGCGATGGAGCCAGCCACCGGCATGATTTTCATGGTGGCCCTGTATACTTCATCCCGTCTTGGCGCGGGTATCCCGGCAATACTGGTCAATATTCCGGGTACTGCGGGGGCCGCGGCAACACCACTGGACGGTTACCCAATGGCGAAAGCCGGGCGTGGACAGCAGGCGCTCGCGATCTCTTTTGTATCCTCGGTATCCGCGGGTTTAATCACCACTATCGCGGCAATAATTCTGATTCCATGGTTATCCCAGGTAGCATTTCATCTGCACAGCGTCGAAATGATAGTAATCATGCTATTTGGCATCTCGCTGATCGCGACGATATCTGCCGAGGACAAGATAAAGGGTTTGATCGCCGGTTTATTTGGCTTGATGATCGGCTACATTGGTGCCGACGTGGTCTACGAGGCACCGCGGGGTACCTTTGGATTCCTCGAACTCTATGACAAGGTACCGTTGATTCCGGCATTAGTAGGCCTGTTCGCGATTTCCGAGGCTTTCGTGGTGATAGAACGCAGTACCATACTCTCGAAACAGGGCGAAATCGACCGGCAGCATTCTGGCTGGGGACCCACTTTTGAAGGCATTCGAGCCACATTCGTTCACTGGAAGGAAGTTATCTGGACCAGTTTACTCGGGCTCGTGATCGGTGTCATTCCAGGTGCCGGAGCTGCGATTGCGTCTTTCGTGGCCTATCAACAGTCGCGTTTAATGTCTAAAACACCCGAGCTGTATGGCACCGGGCACATCCCGGGATTAATTGCACCGGAGTCTGCCAACAACGGGGTCACTTCGGGTACGCTGATTCCGTTGTTGATTATCGGTGTGCCTGGTGGCGCCACGGCCGCGATCATGGCGGTGGTGCTCGAATATCACGGTGTCAATTTCGGTCCTGATCTGTTCGAAACGCAACCATTGATCGCCTACGGTTCTTTCACCGCGATGTTGGTGACTTATGTCTTGCTGGGTTTAATGATACTGCCACTGACGCGCTATTTTTCTCATGTCATGGTAGTACCGACCGTGTACATGGTGCCGGTGCTGATCGCGTTTACGCTGGTCGGGTCTTTCGTACCGCGGGCCTATGTATTCGACATGGGCATCGCCATCATTTTTGGCATAATCGGTTATATTGCCCGGCGTACCGGTTACCATGTTGCGGCCATACTGATCGGCGTTATTCTCGGGCCGTTACTGGAAAATTATTTTCTGCGCGCGCTGCGAATATCTCAGGGAGACCTCAGCACGTTATTTTCGTCCAATATCGGCAACACCTTATGGGTGCTGCTGGTATTGTCGCTGATAATCCCGGGACTGAAGCGGTACCGCGGTAAGGCCAGGGCAGGGAAGGCGAAATAGCGCCAGTCGAATCGATGAAGCAGACACTCAGCCAGAATACACAAAGCCTGTCGCATCTGGATATAGAAGGTGGTGGCCAGATCGTGGTAAGCGATGGTTATGCTTACATCGGGCATATGAAGCCACCGCATGGAACCAGCATCGTCGATATTTCCGATCCGCGCAAACCGCGTATAACTACTCGCCTGGAAACAGGTCCCTGGTCGCATACGCACAAGGTACGCGTATGTGGCGATATCATGATTACCAATGTTGAGCAGGACCGTCGCCATTTTCTGCGCCGACAGGGGCAGCGGCTTGTCGACTCGCGTGAATCACTCTCGATCTCGCTTGGTCGCGAGCCAGAACCTTCGGAGCTTGCCGATGCGATTGGTCTGACCCTCAATGATCTCGGTGATATCGAGTCTGCACTGGAGCGCGGCTACGACGAGGGTGGATTCAAGGTCTGGGATATCAGCGACCGCAGCAATCCACGATTGCTTAGCTATACACGAACGCACGGATTTGGCGTTCATCGCTTCGATATGGACGAGCGCTATGCTTATATATCGACCGAAATGCCAGGCTATATCGGCAATATTCTGGTTATCTATGACCTTGCGAATCCAGAAAAACCCGAGGAAATTTCTCGCTGGTGGATGCCCGGGCAGCATCTGGCGGGCGGCGAGACTCCCGCCTGGGAGGGTTACGGTCATCGCTTACATCATGCACTCCGTGTCGGCGATGAAATGTGGGCATCGGTCTGGCACGCCGGATTCCGGGTTATCGATGTAAGTGATATTACCCAGCCCCGCACCCGCGCCACCCATACCTACCACCCCTGGGTGGTGGAGCCGACACACACGGTGTTACCGGTTATCCCCCGAATCGACGGTCGACGCATTGCGGTAGTGGGAGACGAGGAACACGATCATCGCCACGGACAACCCCATGCGGGGCTATGGTTGTTCGATATTACCGATCTGGACGACATCAGGCCGCTGTCAACTTTTCACGTTAGCGAAATGGACTCGCCCTGGTCGCGAGGCCCCGGCCGATTTGGCATGCATCAGTTTCAGGAGCATATCGATGACCACCTGGTCTACTGCGCCTGGTTCGCAGGGGGACTGCGAATCGTCGATATCAGCGATCCGCTTCGACCGCAGGAGGCTGGTTTTTATATCCCGGCGCCAACAGCCGGCGAACCCAGCCCGCAGACTAACGATGTCGATGTCGACGAGCGGGGATTGATCTATTTACTGGATCGTAACTGCGGGATCGACGTAGTAGAATTTCAGCCCCACGGGTAACTGTTTGGGGGCGGTGATATAGCGAGTTAGCCGGTACCAGGCCGGTGCAATCAATGGACGCCAGGTCCGGGAGAAGGGCAATGCAAACAAGACTACTGGGTAAGGACGGATTACAGGTTTCAACACTGGGGCTGGGTTGCATGGGCATGACACCGATCTATGCGACCCCCGACCCTGATGAGGCTGTCGCGACAATAAGAGCCGCGGTTGATGCAGGCATGACGATGGTCGATACCGCTGATATGTATAGCGGCGGCAAAAATGAAGAGCTCGTCGGCAGGGCAATCAAGGGTATTCGTGACCAGGTGATACTGGCCAGCAAGTTTGGCAATATGCGCCTGCCCGACGGTAGCCGTAAAGTGAACGGCAAGCCTGAATACGTATTCGAAGCCTGTGACAAGGCCCTCGCGCGACTGGGTGTCGACCATATCGATTTGTACTACCTGCACCGGATGGACCCCACGGTGCCGATCGAGGAGACGGTAGGCGCCATGGGCCGCCTCATCGAACAGGGCAAGGTCGGTTACATCGGACTTTCCGAGGCCGGCGCCAACACGATTCGAAGGGCGCAGGCGACGCATCCATTGGCGGCCATACAGACCGAGTATTCGTTGGCCAGTCGAGATATCGAAGCGGAAATACTGCCTGTCTGCCGGGAACTCGGTATTGGTTTTGTCGCTTACGCGCCGCTTAGTCGTGGCCTGTTAAGTGGTAAAATCACCTCGCTCGATCAGCTCGGTGAAAGTGACCGGCGTCGTGATATGCCGCGCTTTCAGGGTGACAATCTTGGCAATAACCTTGGAATGGTCGATGCCGTTAGCGATATTGCAGCGGCTAAGGGGGTTTCGACCGCAGCCATCGCTATCGCCTGGGTGTTGGCGCGTGGCGATGATGTGGTGCCGATACCCGGGTGTTCGCGCCGCGAGACACTGAAAGACAGCCTGACAGCACTCGAGGTACAGCTATCCGAGGGTGACCTGGCAGATATCGAATCGGCGCTCGATGCCGACCGTATCATCGGTACTCGCTACCCCGAGAAGCAAATGCAGCGGCTTGGAATATAGGAGCTATCAATGACCGAGGCCGCGACAGACTACAATATCGTTGGCGAAGAACACTGGACCAGCAAGGACGAGATACCCCTGTTTCTGTGGGAGAAGTATGTCGACAGCCCGGACAACAAGCGCGGCACAATACTGTTCGTGCATGGCTCGTCGATGGCATCGCAACCGACATTTGATTTGCAGGTGCCGGGCCGCCCTTTTAGTTCCGCGATGGACTGGTTTGCGGTACAGGGATTCGATACCTGGTGTGTCGACATGGAAGGCTATGGTCGCTCGCACAAGCAACGTGATATTAGCTGCGATATCGCCAATGGCGCCGATGATCTGGCCGCGGCCAGCGCCTATATTCAGGCGCTACGGAAAAATGATGGTTTCCTGGTGTATGGCATTTCTTCCGGTGCGCTACGTGCGGCGATGTTTGCCGAGGCCCACCCCGAGAGAGTGTCGCGGCTTGCACTCGATGCTTTCGTCTGGACCGGCGAAGGCAGCCCGACTCTGGAGCAGCGGCGTAAGAAACTACCACAGTTCCTGAGCTCAAATCGTCGAACAATCGATCGCGACTTCGTCTATTCCATATTCAACCGAGATCACCCGGGCACTGCCGCCGATGATGTCATCGAGGCCTTTGCCGAGGCGATTACCGCGCTCGATGACTCGATGCCAAATGGCACCTATATCGACATGTGTTCGCGATTACCACTGGTCGACCCGAAAAATATACTCTGCCCGACTATCATCCTGCGCGGTGAGTATGACGGCATTGCCAGTTTTGAAGACCTGACAAAGTTTTACACGGCACTACCCAATAGTGACAAGCAATTTAGTGTCATGGCCGGTATTTCACATGCCAGTTTTCAGCAAAAAAACTACCAGCTGGTCTATTATTTGCTGCATAATTTTTTCAGCCAACCCGACCCGCTCTATCGTGGCGAGTAACAACACACGGTTGCATCAGAACTTAACAACAGAGAATTCCCGGTGAAGATAGCTACATTTATCCACAATAACGCGCGCAAGGTCGGCATAGTCGACGATGACTCGGCAACGGTTGCGCCGTTCGACCTGCCTGCCGATCAGGCGCGGCAGGGCATTCAAACCCTGATCGAGTTACAGGTGGCCGGAAGTGAGCTACCCGCAACGACTACGCCAGTCCCACTCGACCAGGTTGAAATCGAGGCACCATTGCCTCGTCCACACCGCAACGTTTTCTGCGTGGGTAAAAATTACCATGACCATGCCCAGGAATTTTCCAGCAGCGGCTTTGATTCCAGCGCGGCCGAGGATGCGGTACCAAAGCACCCGATCGTATTTTCCAAGGTGCCTGAAACGGTTACTGGGCCGGGTGATTTGATCGAATATGATCCGGCCGTGTCCAGTGCCATTGATTACGAGGTGGAACTGGCGGTTATCATCGGTAAACCCGGGCGCGGCATCAGTGTCGAAAACGCGCTCGATCACATATGGGGCTATACCATTGTTAACGACGTCACCGCGAGGGACCTGCAGGCCAGGTACAGTCAGTGGTTTATAGGCAAGTCGCAGGACAGCTTCTGCCCGATGGGACCGGTGGCGGTCACCCGCGACGAAATCGATCTGGCAGATACCGGGCTACGTACCTGGGTCAACGACGAGCTGCGCCAGGACTCCAATACCAGCCTGCTGATCTTTGATATACCTGTGATCATACAAACCATCTCCGGGGGCGTAACATTATTACCAGGGGACGTGATTGCAACCGGGACCCCGGCCGGTGTGGGTATAGGCTTCAAGCCACCGAAGTACCTCGTTGACGGTGATCGGGTGCGATGTGAAATAGACGGCATCGGACAACTCGAAAACACGGTAAAACAACGCTCTTGCCGCGCAGTTCGAACTCGATGAATTTGGCATAGAATTCGAGTGCCTCGTCGATATCGCCGACTTCCAGGGCGATATGGTTAAATCCTATCGCACGTGCTTTCTTGCTTTCAGTCATTTAGGTTTCCCTCGTGTTTGTGGAGTTGGCAGCAGGATTTGGATCATTCTTTTGCCACGAACTGTAAAGATTGATGCGCGGTTCGTCGCGACTGCCGGCGTTTTAGCGGTGAATTGATAAATCGATTGAGCGCCGCGGCAAGGTAGCTTGCCTGCCCGGTGGGCAATTCCTGCATTTCCTCTCGCACCGCCAGCGCGAGCTTTAGCCAGTGTACCGAGACGATATATTCGCCCTGGCCATGATCGAGTATGCGTTCTGTCAAACTTTTAATATTCCGCTCGAAATCATTCAAACGCCATTTTTCCAGATCGTATTCTGGAGTCGTAAAACCCGCGTTGCGTCCGCTGAAACAGGCCATCTGTAGCAATCCCTGGGGCCATAGCTGAGGAAATCGCGAGCATTGCTTGCGCACCGCGTTGGCGAAGGTAAGTCCGTGGGTGAAGTCGAGCCAGCCGACGTTTCCGGAAACCGTTATCCTGTGCTTCTCCTGTTGAGCGATATCAAAACTGAGTAAATTGATCGCGTTTACGATCAACAGTTTGTCGTAAATAGCCTCGGGATTTTGCCCGCTGCTCGCGACGCTGGCTTTGAGCGACTTATCGATGCCATACTTGCGCCATTGCTCGACGCCCGGCATCGGTTTATTACCCTTACCCCAGGCGGCAAGGGCCGTGGTATAACCGCGAAACTCGGGGATCTTGTCCTCGCGCCGGGCATAGATAATGCTTCTTACCAGCGAAACTAGCAGTGGCTCGGCGACTCGATCTCCGAGTCGCTCGATCAATTGCCCGGCCTTGGTGACATAGATCAGCGAATGGCCGAAGTCGTTGTAGTGTGCCAGTGCGGCCTGGGTTAAAGCGGGCTCGAAATCGCTGAACTGTAGGCCATCGCGCAGGCCACCCCGCAACGTCGCGACCGCAGTCGATTCATCTTCGCCTTCGACGGCTTCAATAAACACTGCTTCATCGAATGAAGTAATATTTTCGGGAAAGGGATATTCGGGTTCGCGTAGTACGTCATACGCGGTATGGGCTACAGATTCGAGTAAACACACCAGCTGTAACTCCTTATTACTACTATATTCGTCGTACAAAATCAGCCAGTCGGCCATGCCCGCATAGGCGTGGGTCCAGCCAAATTCCATGCGTTGCCACGACCACTCAATTGCCAGTCGCAGAGCATCGAGCGGATCGTCCCCGAGGCGGCTCAGACGCGCGATTTCGCGTGCTATGCGATCATAAGCATGGTCGTCGAATGCATCGCGCAAGCTGCCCTCGATAGTGGCGCGACGTTGCGCGTAGGGTAGCTCGCTAATATCCACCCAGATTTGATCATCGCGAATCTCGACCGGGTAAGTACGCAGGCGATCGCCGCCATACAGGTTCTCTCCGCTGTCCAGGTTGAATTTCCAGTTATGCCAGTTGCAGGTGAGAATGCAATCTGAGGAAAGGCTACCCTGCGAAAGCGGGTAACCCTCGTGCGGACAGCGATTATCGCAGGCTCGAATGCCCTGTGAAGTATTGAACAGGGCGATCTGCTTGCCGTCGATGCGAACCAGAAGCGTCTCGGATTGTTGCAGCTCCGCCACCGAGATTGCCGGCATCCAGTGTGTATCCTGTTCAATCGGTTTGCTCTGAGAAGTAATCATGTTAGGTGTGAGGGAGTTATCCGAAGTCAGTGTTTCCCTACTATAAAACTTAAAGTATACTTTAAGTCAAGATAATTCCTGGAAATAACTATGGCAAAAAACGACGTTTTCCTGACGATTGGTGAAACCGCACAACGAACTGGTGTAGCAGCCTCGGCACTGCGATTCTACGAAACCCGAAAATTGGTCAGAACGCACCGTGGGCCGGGTAATCAACGCCGCTATCACCGCTCGGAGCTGCGCAGAATATCGATTATCAAGGTAGCACAATCGCTAGGACTCAGTCTCGAGGAAATTGCATCGGCGCTGGAAACGCTACCCGATAAGCGCACACCGACTCGACGTGACTGGGAGAAATTGTCGTCAAGCTGGCGCGAACAGCTTGATGTGAGGATTGCCAGGCTGGAAAAATTACGCGAACAGTTATCGAGCTGTATCGGCTGTGGCTGTCTTTCGTTGAAACGCTGTGCACTTTATAACCCCGGTGATCGGGCTGCTGACAGGGGAGCAGGGCCCAGATACCTGCTCGGAGATACACCAGATAACAATTAAATACCGGGCGATATAATTGGCTAAAGCTTCAAACCCCAGCCGCGCAAATTACCGCCGTCATTCCGGAAAGTTCGAAGAACTTGTCCGGAATCCATTCAATATTTTCCGATACCGGTAAATCCGGCATTGTGTCCTTCAGATTCCGGCTCGTAGGCCGGAATGACGGGATTTTGAGGGTGTAGCCGGGCAATTTCCGCAGCCAGGCATATGCTTCAGTCGTCATTCCGGAAAGTTCGAAGAACTTGTCCGGATCCCATTGAATATCGACCATTACCGCTATATCCGGCATTGTGTCCTTCAGATTCCGGCTCGTAGGCCGGAATGACG